>MDTE01039975.1_pt1 | contig 14194 bp, 12 predicted proteins | sample 811231 | NCBI WGS metagenome assembly MDTE01 (sample SAMN05326651, study PRJNA326480) | marine metagenome | isolation source: seawater | place: Indian Ocean: Red Sea | collected 2010 | reverse complement strand
TGTAGTCGGAGTAGTTCAGGAGCGGGAAGTAGATGAGGCCCGCACCGTCCTGTGCCATCAGCGCGTCGTACGCGAGTGCCTCTGGTGTGGTCTCTTCGCGTTTCGCCCGTTCTGCGAACGAGGCGGAGCGAGGAGGCTCGTAGTTCGGCGGATCGCCCAGTTCGAACATCTTGTGCCAGCCTTGCAACAGGAGTTTGGCCTGGGCGGAGAGCGGTCGATCTTCGTGTGCGAGGATGGCGGCCCGGACTTCGGGCTTGCGCATCTCTGCATTGCGTTCTGCCCGGGACAGGCGCCGGATCGCCCGGTATGCGGACTTGCTCTGAAACGGGTGCAGACCGCCGTCGAGAGACATGAGGAGCCCCGCCGTGCGACCGGAGACCTGCGCGGACAGCCGCGCGCCTTCCGCGTCGGCCGCCGCCATGCCGGCGAGGACACGGCGATAGCTGGTCGGGTCGCTGTCGCCCTGGAAGACGTTCACGCTGACGGGGACCCCAAAGTCGCGCGACAGGTTGGTCATCCAGCGGAGGTCGCCGTCCTGCTCACCAAGATCCGAGGCCATCTGGAACACGCCGTGACCGGCCTGCTGCATCCCGCGCGCAATGCCGTACAACTCCTGTTCGCCCGCGTACGTCCCGGGGACCACCGCGCCGTCCTTCGTGCGGTGCACTGCCGTGCGGGAGGTCGAGAAGCCCAGCGCGCCGGCTTTCAGGCCGTCACGCACGATGTCTGACATCGTGGCAATATCGTCCTCCTCGGCTGTCGTTTCGGTCAGGCAGCGATCGCCCATGACAAAGGCGCGCACCGCGCAGTGCGGAACCTGCGTCCCAACATCGATTGCGCGGGACTGCCGGTCGAGCGCATCGAGATAGCCGCCAAAGCTCTCCCACTCCCACTCGATGCCTTCTGACAGGGCCGCGCCGGGAATGTCCTCCACGCTTTCCATCAGTTCGATGAGCCAGTCCTCGCGACCCGTGACGACCGGCGCGAAACCGACGCCGCAGTTTCCCATCACGACGGTTGTACAGCCGTGCCACGATGAAGGTGTGAGGTACGGATCCCACAGTGCCTGGCCGTCATAATGCGTGTGGATGTCGACCCAGCCCGGCGTCACGAGCAGGCCGTCTGCTTCGATCTCGCGGTGGCCGCGTCCCGGGACTTCACCCACCGCGACGATCCGGTCCCCTTCGATGGCGACATCGCCCGTGTACCGGGGGGTGCCCGTGCCGTCTGCGATCGTGCCTCCGCGAATGACCAGATCGTGCATGAATAGCTCCGCATTGTTGTTTTGTGCGGGCCACACTACTCGTTCCCACGCGTCAACGAAAGCGCGTCGCGGCGCAGAATCAGGAGCCCACGGCGGGGCCGCATCGGCCGGGTGCGCGTGGCCCGAGTGGGAAGGCCCGGAAGCGTACTGCGTCTTCACATGGCCGCGCCAGGTGTCTTGCGTCCCGGTGCGACCTTTTTGGTTGTTGCGGCATCAAAGAAGATATGTCGAGCCTGTCACGTGTATCCATATCCCCCGAAACGCTTCGCGGACTTCGGCGGCCGGAGCGGGGCGCTCAGGCAGATGCGTTCCGGGCGCTGTCCGGTTCACACGATGGTCAGCCGGATGCTCGGTGACACACACACGGCCGAGGAAGTCATTCAGGACACGTTCATCGACGTATTCACCAAAATTGACACCGTGCAGGAGCCCGACCGCTTCGTCGGCTGGGCGAGGTCCGTTGCGGTGAATCGCTGTCTCATGGCGCTGCGCTCACCGTGGTCGCGGCGGCGCGTCGCCGATGACGTCGATACGGTTGCCGGTGCCGAGGCAGACACGTCCCGGGGCCGGGACATTCTCGCGGCGCTCGACAGCCTTGCTCCGGATGCACGCATGGTCGTCTGGCTCTACTGCGTCGAGGGGCATGGCCACAAGGAAATCGCGCGGCTCTTCGGCAAGAGCGAGAGCTTTTTCCAAATCCCGGCTGCAGCGCGCGCTGGACGCCTTGTCAGGACGTGCGGCAATTCAGTTGGCCGCGGCAAACGGGGAGGGTGTGTCGGGATGAACGACCGGGACCCCAGGTTCGACGAGGTGGCGTCGCGTCTGCGCGAACTGCCCGAATGCACCCCGCCGGAGCGCATGTGGATTGCTGTCCGGGAAGGCCTTGTCGAGCGTGCCAGAACTGAACCGCGCGCTAACGCATACCGGGCCCCGCGATGGTGGCGCGCCGCGCTCGCGGCGTCCCTGGTTGCGGGGCGTGCTGCTGTTTGTCGGGTACGGGACGGGCAAGCGTGACGCGTCGACGTTGGAACCCCAGCGGGCCCTCGCCGACCCCATCACGATGCTCTCGCGGCGATCCCAGGCGCTGGAGCGGGAACTTGCCGAACTCCCGTCCATGCATCCAGAGGACCCCGCGACCCTGCGCGTACTCGCGGGCCGGATTGCCTCGGTGGACGATCGTCTGAGTGCGACGCACGTTGCTCCAACCCCCGCGACGGAGGCGCTCTGGCGAACCCGGGTCGATCTGATGGAGAGCTACACCCGGCTGCGGCGCGAGGAAGCTGATGCGCTGTTGCTGCGGGTCGTGTACTAACTGCGCCACGATGACGTGGCGCCACGGAGGTCATATGAAAATCAATCGAACAATGCGCACGCTTGTCGCGGGCGCCTGCCTTGCCCTGACGACATGCGGTGCCGTGGCGGACCCGGCCGATGCTGCGAGCGCGCTCGCTGAGGCACGTCAGAAACTGGACGCCGCCGCAAAACGATTTGCCGAACTCTCGGCCGTTCGCGACGAGAACGTGCTCGAGTCCGCGGAGGAACGGGCATTTCTCGGCATCATCCTGCAACCGGTGCCCGCGGATGCGGACAGCGGCGGACTCGCGGTCATGGGTGTGTCGCCCGGGAGTGGTGCGGAACGGGCCGGGCTGAGCGTGGGCGACATCGTGACGCGGATCAACGATGCCGACCTGACGATTGCCGATGAGCCGATGCTTGCCTTGCGCACCGCGATGGATGCCGTCAGCGCGGGTGACGTGGTGACCGTTGGCGTCATGCGGGACGGCGTCGACTCGGTGCTGGACGTCGAGACGGATGGCCGGCAGATCAGGCGGATGGTCCGGATCGGACTTGCAGGCGGCGCTGACGGAGGTGATACCGCGGCCTTCACCTGGATTAATGACACCGGCCTGCTCGTCAACGAGTTCGACTTCGATATCCGTTCGCTTGCAAAACGTCTCGACGAAAAGTTCAGGGGCCACGGAGCCGCATTTGCAACGCCCGTGCGTCCGACTATGCATCTCGTCGATGTCGGAGAAGCACTGGGTGAGTACTTCGGGGTCACAAGCGGCGCGCTGGTGATCAATGCTGGCGACGATCATCCGCTGCGCCCCGGTGATGTGGTGCAGGCGATCGGCGACGATGTTGTCAGGACTGCTGCAGATGCCTATCGTCTCCTGCAGCGACTCGGCGCGCCCGCGAGTGCGCAGGTGGTTCGCCGGCAGGCGATGACCACTGTGGAAATCACACCCGGCGCGATACCGGCGGCCGGACAGATCGAACGGCAGGTCATTCGCATGCGCCGATAGCCTGTCGCGCGCCGGCGCGCCATGCGAGCCGGCGCGCGAGCGCGTATATTCGGGGTGACTTCCCGAGGACGAACGCGTGAACAACGATCCGGTCGACGTATTGATCATTGGTGCGGGCGCGTCCGGCGCCGCGATGGCCTGGAGTCTGGCCGATACACGCATGCACATTGTGTGTCTCGAGCAAGGCGACTGGATGAACCCGCAGGAGTATCCCAGCAGCGGGATGGACTGGGAGTCGCGCGCGTTCACGGACATGAGCATCAGTCCGAACCGACGCAAGCGCGAGACCGACTACCCGATCAATGACGCCGCGTCGCCAATCGCGGTCGCGAACTTCAACGGTGTAGGCGGTGGTACGGTCCTCTACGCGGGCCACTTCCCGCGCTTCCATCCCTCGGACTTCAGGGTGAAGTCGCTGGACGGCGTTGGTGACGACTGGCCGGTCGACTACGGGATGCTGGAGCCGTTCTACGCCGAGAACGACCGCATGATGGGCGTCTCGGGGTTGTCGGGCGACCCGGCCTACCCGCCGAAACAGTCCACCATGCCACCGCTGCCGATGGGACGCTCCGGCGAGGCGTTCGGCAAGGCGTTCAACAAGCTCGGCTGGCACTGGTGGCCGTCGGACGTGGCAATCGCAACCCGCGACTACGACGGGCGAGCCGCGTGCATCAATCTGGGTGCCTGTGGCTCTGGCTGTGCCCAGGGGGCGAAGGCGAGTACCGACGTCACGTACTGGCCGCATGCGGTCAGGGCGGGGGTCGAACTGCGCACCCGGTGCAGGGTGCGCGAGATCACCGTCAACGACGAGGGCATGGCATCGGGCGTCATCTACTACGACGAGGATGACAACGAGGTGTTCCAGCCGGCTGAAGTTGTCGTGATGGCGTGCAACGGCGTGGGTACCCCGCGCCTGCTCCTCAACTCGACGTCGACGGCGTTTCCGGACGGGCTCGCCAACTCGAGCGGTCTCGTCGGCAAGAACCTGATGTTCCACCCGTACGCCAATATCCAGGGAATCTGTGAAGACGAGATGGATGGCTATCGCGGGCCGCCGCTGTCGCTCTGGAGCAAGGAGTTCTACGAGACCGACGAGTCGCGTGGCTACGTGCGTGGCTTTACGCTCGAGCTCCATCGGGGCAGTCGCCCCGTCGCATCGGCCCTGGGTGGCATGCTGTCGGGCCGGATTCCGTGGGGCGAAGGGCACCACGATGCGTACCGACGGATGTTTAATCACGTGATCGGAATGTCGGCGATCTGCGAAGACCTGCCCGAGGAACACAATCGTGTGACGCTCGATCCGGAGCTCACGGACAGGCACGGGATTCCGTCACCGAAGATCGACTACACGCTCTCCGAGAACAGCCGGAAAATGCTGGACTTCGCGGTTGAGCGGGGCACGGAGTTGCTCGAAACCGCAGGTGCATACGACATCATGGTCGAATCGCCGATCGCGGCCGGCGGCTGGCACCTGCTGGGCACCGCGCGGATGGGCAAGGACCCGGCCACATCAGTCGTCAACGAGTGGGGGCGTTCACATGACGTGAAGAACCTCTTCATCATCGACGGCAGCATCTTCGTCACGTCGGCGGGTGTGAACCCGACTCAAACCATCCAGGCGTTGGCGCTCTACGTCGCCGATCAGATGAAGAAGCGTCTCGCCAACCTGTTCGACTGAGGCACCCATGAACACGATAGTCACAGACAGCCCCCTGTCCGAAGGCGATACCCGGGCGCTCGCCATGTTGGCCGGCATGATGATCCCGGCAAGTGAGTCGCACAACGTTCCGGCTGCGGATGACGACTTGATTCTGTCCGACATTCTCGGAACCGCGCGCCAACACGCGGAGTTGCTGGAGGCGGGCCTTGCCGGCCTCGAGGCCCGTGCGCAGGAAGCGGGCGGCACGTTCACCGAACTCGATGCAGACCAGCGACAGTCACTCGCGCAGCAGACCCAGGCGAGTGATCCCGCGTTTTACCGCGTCCTGGTGAGCATCACCGTGCAGTGTTACTACCGCGACGCGCGGGTCATGGAGTCGCTCGGGATGGAGGCCCGCCCGCCATTCCCGAAAGGCTTTGAGGTCCCCGAGGGAGACTGGTCGCTGCTGGATCCTGTGCGGGATCGCGGCAGGATTTGGCGGGAGGCGTGAGCGGACTGACGCCAACCGAACTCGATGAGTTCCGTCAACGAGGGTTCCTTGTCAAACGGGGTCTCTATGCCGACGCCGACCTGCAGCCGCTGCGGGTCGCGATCACGGCGGCGCTCGATGCCGAATGTGACCTGCTGATTGCGCAGGGCGCGATGACAGAGGCGGAGGCCTGCTGTGACGCGCCCTTCGAGACCCGGTTTGGCCGGGTCGTACACGGCCTCGACACCGACAGCCCCGCGCAGCGCCGCATTCTCGCCTCGATGCAGGACCTGTTCCTGACGGGGCGTGTCGAACACGCCGCAGATTCGGTGGCGGTGGCGGATGCGCTGCTGGCGTGTATCCGGCAGGAGACAGTCCTCGACTGCGTCACGTCCGTGATCGGTGAAGACATCATCGGCAGTTCGACGTTCAGAATCCGCGGGAAGATTCCGCTTTGGGAGTCGGGTCGGGACCAGCCTTACTTTCCTGGCGAAGTCCCCTGGCACCAGGACGCGGGCTACATGCTGGCGCACTGTGACGCGCACCTGATCGTGACGTGTTGGGTGCCCCTCGTCGACGCGACGGTTGGAAACGGCTGCATGCATGTCTACCCGTGGCGCTTCGATCAGGGTGTATTGCCGCACTATTTCGGGCGCAGGGATCGCTACATCTGGATCCCGGACGATCATCTGCCAGACACCAATCCGGTGCCGGTCGAAATGCGCGCGGGTGATGTGCTTTTCCTGACCAACATGACGCCGCACGCAACGTTCGACAACGTGTCGGACACGACCCGGTGGAGCATGGATCTGCGTTACGGTCCCATGTCGATTCCCAACAATGTCGATGAGGCGCCCGAGAGTTACACCGAAAGCCGGCGTCCCGATTCGATGGCGTGTGCGCCAACCGAAGCGGACTTTGTGATCCGCGACAGCGCCCATCCCGAGCGGGATGTTGTCGACGGCGAGGTGTTCACGGAGATCCGCATGCGTTACGCCCGTCAGTACGTCAATCCTGGCAGGGGCTGGACGCACATTCGCGACAGGTGAGCCGACCGTCAGCATTCGTCCGATGGTAGCCTCCCGGCTATTCCAGTACGGGAGACGCGCGTGACACCTTCAATTGATCGGTTCGACTCCAACCCGCTGCTCGAAGTGGGCGGGGGCCCAGGGCTCGAAGAGAACGTCAACGGCCCTTCGCTGATTCGCGTGCCCGACTGGGTCGGCAACGCCCTTGGCCGCTACTACCTGTATTTTGCGCATCACGAGGGCGCGACCATCCGGTTGGCCTGGGCCGATCACATCGAGGGCCCCTATACGGTTCACGAGCCGGGCGCGCTGCACCTCGCGGATTCCTGCTTCCCAACGTCGCGGCCCGACGGCGTTCCGGACATGTTCTATGCGCACATCGCGTCGCCTGACGTGCATGTTCTCGAAGAAGAGCGCGAAATCCGGATGTACTTCCACGGCTGGCACAGCGACGGGCGACAGCTGACACGCGTTGCTACGTCGACCGACGGGTTGAATTTCACGGTTCGGGAGGAACTCCTCGGGCCGAGCTACTTTCGTGTATTCCGGCACGGCGGCGCCTGGTATGCCCTCGCAATGCCGGGGCTGCTGCTGCGGTCGGAGGACGGATTGACCAACTTCGTGCCGGGCCCAAGGCTTTTCAACAAGGACATGCGTCACTCAGCCGTCCTGCTCCACGATGATCTGCTGCACGTGTTCTACACACAGGCGCATTCCGCGCCGGAGTCGATCCTCTACGCGACCATCGATGTCTCGTCTGACTGGCAGGATTGGCGGGAAACGCCGCCGCAGTTTGTCGCCGCGCCGCAGACGTTCTGGGAGGGATCGGAGGAGCCGAACGAGCCTTCGAAGCGCGGTGCGATCCTGACGCGTGTCCATCAACTGCGCGACCCCGCGGTGTTCGAAGAGGGCGGCCAGACCTACCTCTTCTATTCCGGTGGCGGCGAGTACGCGATCGGCGGGTCACGCCTGACGCTCCCGGCATAGCCCCGCGGCCTCGCACTCCCAACAAAGGCTGCGCGCGTTGGGGGTATGCTTGCTCGCGCCCCAAATCAACAGGAACAAGAAGGACGGGATGGACGCGGATTACATTGTGGTGGGTGCCGGTGCTGCCGGCGGCGTGATGGCAGCACGGCTGTCGGAGGACGCCGGCAAGCGTGTGCTGCTGCTGGAGGCGGGCAGGGATCATCAGCGCGAGGGCAACAACGAGTCCATCCCCGACGCGGTTCGGTATGGCTACGGCAATCCTGGCAACGGCGGGCCAGCAGAGGTGCGTGGCCATCACTGGTATCCGGACTCGGAGAATCCACTTGCCCGGGAGCAGGCGTTTCGCGAAGGCGGTCTCTTTGGATTCACGGGTGAGGGAGTCCACCGCCACGCCGTGGATCTGCCGCGCGGCCGCGTCATCGGCGGCACCACTTCCGTCAACAGCCAGATGTGGGTTCGCGGCACGGTCGAGGACTTTGACTACTGGAGTTCCGAACTGGGTTGCCCCTCGTGGACGTTCGACAAGGTATTGCCGTTCTTCAACTCGATCGAGACGGATCTCGACTACGGTACCGCGACCCACCACGGTGACAGCGGTCCTGTCACGGTGCGCAGGCACCCGAGATCCGAGTGGCGTGAGGCAGACCATGCCTGGCATGACGCCTGCATCGCGGCGGGCTTCGGCTACTGTGAAGACTCCAATGCGCCGGGGACAGCAGGTGGTGTTGGTTCCCTCACGCTCAACAATGTGGATCGGGTCCGATTGTCGTCGGCGCTGACGTTTCTGGCCGGCGCGCGCTACCGTCCGAACCTCGGGATTCGCGGTGACTGCGAAGTGCTTCGCGTCGTTTTCGACACGTCCGGCGCCGTGCCGCGCGCGGTGGGGGTGGAGCTTGCCGATGGGTCGGTGTTGCGCGCGGCGGTGGAGGTCATTCTCTGCGGAGGAGCGATCGGCTCACCCCATCTGCTGCTGCGGTCCGGCGTCGGGCCCGCGGACGAGCTTCAGGCCGCTGGCATCGAACCGCTCGTTGATCGCTCCGGGGTGGGTCGCAATCTCCGCGATCACGTCGCGCTGCCTATGGCATTCCGGATGAAGGAGTCGATTGCCCCGAACAATGTCGATGGGTCCGCACATCCCATGCCGATGCACCTCCGCTATACGGCGGAGCCGATCGAGGGGATGCAACCGCTCGCGAACGACATGCTGTTCTATCTCGGGCCGATGCAGAGCCAGGTGGGTGAACGGGAGCGCCTGAACGGACACAATTCCGCCGGCAATCGCATGTTCATCCTCATCCCCACGCTCATGCTGGAACTGGGCGCAGGGCATCTCGGGCTGCCTCCGGCCGGACCTGATGGTGCGCCGGATCTCACCACAATGCCTGTCATTGAAATGGGCTGGCTGGAACACGAGGCGGACCGGGTACGCCTGAGGGAGGCGGTTCGCCTGGCGCTGAGGCTGACCGGGTCGGACGAGATGCGACGGGTGCTCGAAGGGCCCATTTCGCCCGCCGCGGACGAGCTCACGTCTGCCTCACCGGACGCGGCGATCGACGCGTGGGTTGCCCGCAACGTCATCACCTCGCATCACCAGAGCAGTTCCTGCCGCATGGGTGACCCGGGTGATGCGATGGCGGTCTGCGATGAGGAGGGCCGGGTGTTCGGCACAACGGGGCTGCGTGTCGTCGACGCGAGCCTCATGCCGGACTGTCCGCGCGCCAATACCCAGGTGACGACCTACATGATTGGCGAGCGCATTGCCCAGGTCATCAATCACGGCTCACTTGAGGCTGCGATCGCGGCAAGCTGATCTCGTGACGGCGCTGCCGCGCGTGTGCCGGTAGGCCACAGGCGCGGGATGGCAACGATCTGGGCGCCGAGCTCCCGGAGTTCGCGGTCCCGCCAGAGCGGTGGGATGCGGGGTCGTTGTTGTCGTTGTGGACGCGGCATGGGTTGAGATGTTGCGATGAGGCCGGTCAGACGAGCGAGGGTTCTGCCGCCGGGGCCGCCGTTGCCGGCTGCATCGCCCAGGCACACACGGCGGTACAATCGACCCGTTCACAATCAGGCGCCTTCTCATATGCGTGCAGTGCTCTGCGAGGAATATGGCGGTCACGAGAACCTCGTGGTCCGCGAAGTTGACGAGCCGGGTGATCCCGGCCCGGGTGAGGTCAAGGTGGCGCTCGCGACCCGCGAGATTCAGTTCAGTGATCTGGTGCGGTTCAAAGGAGAGTATCAGGTGTCCTCCGAGTTGCCGTTCGTCGCTGGCGGCGACGGCGGGGGTGAGGTGATTGCGGTGGGCGAAGGCGTGACCCGGGTCCGGGTGGGCGACACGGTGCTGAGTCCCGGCGGGTGCGTCGAACGCGTGGTGGTCGACGAACGGTCCGTGACGCCGTTGCCCGACTCGATCGACCTCGATGCGGCGGCCTGTTTTCGCGGCGCCTATCAGACGGCCCTTCTGGGTATGCAGCGTGCAGACCTGCAGCAGGGCGAAGTGCTCCTGGTGCACGGCGCCGCGGGCGGCATGGGGCTCGCGGCCGTCGACATCGGCAAGTTGATGGGTGCCACTGTCATAGGCACCGCGAGTTCCGATGACAAGCTTGCCGTGGTCAAAGAGATGGGCGCTGATCACGTGATCAACTATTCGGACGGCTTCCGTGAGGAAGTGAAGGCGCTGACCGGCGGCCTTGGTGCTGACGTCATTTACGATCCCGTCGGGGGCGACACCTTTGATGAGTCCATGCGGTGCGTTGCGCCCTATGGCCGAATCCTGATCGTCGGGTTTACCGGGGGCAGACCGGCGCTTGCCAAGACCAATCACCTTCTCGTCAAGGATGCTTCGGTGATCGGCTACACGATTGGCGGCCTCTCGAAGCACCGACCTGAGCAGGCGAGGCGCAATACACAGACCCTGTTCAGTTGGCTGGCGAGCGGTCGAATCCGCCCGTACATCTCGTATCGCCTGCCCATGGAGCAGGCCGTCGATGCCTACCAGCTCATCGTGGACCGAAAAGCCATCGGTAAAATCATGCTGACGAGCTGACGCCTGGGCCCCGGGGTGGGTGCCCGTGGCTCAGTCCCCGCTGCGAATGACCCGTCCCGGGCGCACGCCGGTCAGTTCGTCCTTTTCGAGAATGACCGCGCCGTTGCACAGCGTTGCGTGGTACCCAACGCCGTGCTGAATGAACCGTGGCGCCTCGAACGGCATGTCGCGCACGACCTCCGGCTGGCACTCGGCAACATGCTCCGCGTCGATGACGTTGATGTCGGCACGCTTGCCAACCTCGAGGGAGCCGCGGTCGTTCAATCCCAGAAACTGTGCCGGATTCGAGGTCAGTCGCCTGATCGCATCCGGGAACGAGAAGAGGCCCCGATCGCGGACCCAGTGTGAGAGCACGAAGCTTGTGCACCCGGAGTGGATCATCTGACTGACATGCGCGCCCGCGTCGCCCTGTGCCGGGACGATCCAGTTGTGTTTGATCAGTTGCTCGACTCCGTCGAGGTCGACGTTGAACCCGCGCATTTGGAACCAGCCCCGACCGTCCGACTCGTCTGCCAGGCGCAGCCAGGTCTCCACGGGGTGCTCGCCTGCTGCACGGGCGATGTCCCAGACGCTCTCGTTCAGGGCATGACCATAGTGCGGCCGAGCGTCGTTGCCCATCCAGAACCAGCGTTGCGCGCCGCGCCCGTCGCCGGACTCTTTCTCAGCGTAAATCAGTCGTGCGCGCGTTTCCGGAGTGCGGATCGCCTTCAGCCGATCGTCGAAGGCCACCTTGCGCAGTTCTCGCCAGGGACTCGACGCAAACGGTAGGTTGGCCTGCAGCCCCGACAGTCCGCCGCCGCTGCGCGGCACCGTGACCGAGGCCACGTTCAGGCCTTCGGCACGCATCGCCCGTACGCGGGCATCCTGTGCTTCGACGCCTGTCTCGACGGCCGCGGAATACAGGACACCGCGCGTCAGGCGGGCCTCGTCCGCGAGCAGGTCGAACTCCGCGTCAAAGTCGGTCCAGCCCGACACCGTCTGCATGATTCCGCGCTTGCCGATGGCTTTCGCGATCTCGCGCAGTTCGCTCACGCGCGCGAATGTGCCCGGGATCGCGCGGCCGTCGGGCAGCCGGTGAAACTGCATGCGGTTGGTCGAGAACCCGATGGCGCCTTCCATGACGGAACGAGCCGCAAGCGCGGCAATGTCCTGCACTTCGCTTTCGGTGGGACGTCGGAGCGGCGTCCAGCCGCGCGTGTAGTCGTCAGGTTCCTCGATGGCACGTTCGCCCATGACGTAGAAACGCAGGGCGCAGTGGCCCACCATGCCTGCGATGTTGATGGCCGGATTGAGTGACTCGAGGCAGTCGAGATATTCGCCGTAGGTCTCCCAGTTCCAGGGCAGTCCGTGGAGGATCGCGCGCTTGGGGATGTCCTCGAGGTTTCCATCATGGCGGCGAGCGTCTCGCGGTCCCTGGGGCGGCAGGGTGCGAATGTGACACCGCAGTTGCCGAGCAGGCTGGTTGTGACGCCGTGCCAGGTGATGGATGTCACCTGCGGATCCCACGCAATTTGTGCGTCGAGATGCGTGTGCAGATCAACGAACCCCGGGGTCACCGAAAGGCCGGCCGCCTCGATCTCCCGGTGCCCGGCCTCGCTCACGCTGCCGATTTCCACGATTGTGTCTCCGCGTACGGCGATCTCTGCCGCATAGGGTTCGCCCCCGAGGCCATCCACGATGGTTCCTCCGCGTATCACTACGTCATGAGTCATGTGCGCATCCGCCTCAGAATGGTCAAAGTCAGTCTGGCGTGAGGGAACTTGCCAGGCACGAGACCCGGGCGCCCACCTGGTGGTGGCGTCTCCGCCGCGTCCGTCGTTTGCGGCATCGTGCACCCAACGGCATCCTGATGGGACAGATCGGGAATGATGTGCGAAAGGCACTAAACTGCATGCCCGGCTATCTGTGCGCAACATCAGATTCGCTATTCACCCGCATCGCAAAAGCGCCTCAGGACGAGCCGCGTCGGAGCGGACTTGAGAGACCGAGGAGAACAGTTCGATGGTTAGGCTTACCGATGTGGACGAGGGGATGCGCGACTTCCTCGTTCACCTCCCTTGTCCAAAGATTGCACTAACGGCGTTTTCTTCGCCTCCGCTGCTGACCGAGAGCCGGGTCGCACTCGTTTCCTCCGCCGGACTTCGTCGCCGCAGCGATACGCCGTTTTCTGACTACGCGATCGACTACCGCGTGTTACCGAACGATGCGCGCGAAGAAATTATCCAGGACCACATGAACGCGTCCCACGATCGGACGGGCTATCTGCAGGATCTCAACACGATATTTCCCGTGGACCGGTTGGACGAGATGGCGGCGGCGCGGGAGATCGGTTCGGTGGCGAGCTATCACTACTCGTTCATGGGTGCGACCTATCCGACGGCGCTCGAGTCGAATGCAAGGCGCCTTGCCAGGATCATGCTCAAAGACGAAGTCGATGTCGTCGTGTTGTGCCCTGTCTGACCGGCGTGCACGTCCACTGTGAGTGGACTCGCTCATTTTTTTGAAGACGAAGGACTGGCGACCGTGGTGGTCGCGCTCGTGCGCGAGCACGCCGAAAAGGTTGGTCCGCCGCGGGCGCTTTGGGTGCCGTTCATGCTCGGGCGGCCATTTGGAGAGCCTGACAATCCCGAACTGCAGACACAAGTGCTCCGGCAGGCATTGGCGTTGTTGGAGGCTGGGTCCGGGCCGGTCCTCGAGGATGCCGACGTGCCAGAACCTGTCTTCGAGTTGACGGAAGGGTGGTCTTGTCCTGTAAGTTTTCCCAAAGCGACGGACGACTCGCTGGCCGATCGTGTACGCAAAGAGATTGCCGAGTTGCAGCCTTGGTACGACGTGCGCGTCAGGGCGGCAGACCGGACCAGCGTTGGACTATCCGAGGTGTCGATCGATGAATGCGCCGAGTCCCTCGTTCGATTTAGTCTGGATAGCGCTGTCGCCGCTGCGGATGCGCAGACGGTCGCGAACCAGCTGCGCTGGTGGTCGAGCGATCTCAAGGCGTTCTACATGGAAGCCCTGCTCGCACAGCCGGGGGAGGTCGCCGCACAGGACATGGAGCGTTGGTTCTGGCAGGAGACCGCGGCGGGCGCGCTCTTTCTTGAGTTACGCCAGTTGTGTCTCGAGCACGTTGCCCCGGAGGTTCGGGAAGTGGGTCTCTATATGATTGGCGACCTAGAGTCGGAGTACTACGTTGCGGAGTACAGCGGACGCTGAGCGCCGCCGCCACACCCACTGCCGCCATCGTCTCCACCCGCGCCGTCGTTGCCGTCGGCGGCGCCGTCTCCTTTACTCGCCTGGCCGCCGCCACCCGGACTGTCGACGAACACGCGCCCCCGTCCTTGTTCGGGTCGTTCGCGCGGTGACCTTGGGGGGTGCGAGCAATCTGAAACATGATGATTGATGCAACAGGTCCCCCATTTCCCGCCGGCCACAGCATCACG
>MDTE01074232.1_pt1 | contig 14195 bp, 9 predicted proteins | sample 811231 | NCBI WGS metagenome assembly MDTE01 (sample SAMN05326651, study PRJNA326480) | marine metagenome | isolation source: seawater | place: Indian Ocean: Red Sea | collected 2010 | reverse complement strand
GATTTATATTCAATACACGGAAAAGCGAATTTGTGTGTGGTGCCAAAAATTAGCAGGACTGGCAACTGTTCTTTCTGTCCGTTTATCCTGGTCTATATGCTAGGCAACGGATCTAACCAACTTTCCTGGTCTAGCACCTGTTGATTCCCCCTTCTCAAAAATGGGTTCCCCAGAAACTATCGTTGCTTCGTATCCATCCACCCGCTGGACCAATCTCTTTCCTCCCGCCGGCAGGTCATTTACTATTTCAGGCATTCGGGGACGAAGGTTATCAAAATCTATTATATTTAGATCCGCCTTTTTACCGATCTGTAACCTGCCGCGATCGGTAAAGCCAAAAAAATCAGCGGTCTCACTTGTCTGTCGTTTTACAAGCCACTCAACGGCAAATTTGTCGCCTCGAGATCTATCTCTTCCCCAGTGTGATAGCATAAAGCTGGGAACACTGGCATCAGAGATCAGTCCAACATGGGCGCCACCATCACTTAATCCAAGAAGTGTATCCGGATCGGCTAACATCTCCCTAACAGGCTCTAAATCCCCACTAACGTAATTTGTAACCGGGAATAAAAACTTTCTGTTTCCGTCGCCGCCCGTCAGATAATCGTATGCAAACTCCTCCGGCGACTTGCCTTCCTTTCCGGCAAGTGCTTGAACGGATTGATCAGCGGTCGGCTCATAATTCGGTGGATCTCCAAGTGGGTACATACGATCCCATCTCGTTGCAATGGCTTGGGTCAGTGGAGGCAGAATGCTTAGCAAATCAGCTGAGACTTCCTCTTTTAAAATTGTGCTCCTTATAGCCGGATCGCGCAATTTTGCCAGCTTGTCTTCCTGAGATAAATTTTCTAAATCATTGAATGAAGAACGAACGGAGAAGGGCGTAAGTGACGTGGTCAATCCCAGTATTAATCCGACTGATCGGCCTGCGATTTGCGCAGTAATCGACGCTCCCTGAGCTTTAGATATCTTAGCACCAGCCATTAATCTCTTCCACCGTTCTGGGTCGTGGGATCTATCTGTTAACAGAAACCAAATCGGCCGCCTAATCTCAGCTCCTAGTTCCCGCATCCATTTAAATTCCGCTTCTTCATCCTCAAAATCGGAGATCATCCCGAAAGCGCCTCGCCCAACCTTGCCTAGTGACCTTCCTATACCGATAAGTTCTTCTGTTTCCGAATATCTGCCTGGCACAAAGTCGCCTGACGTTGTTTTGTGAGAGTCTGTTCTAGAAGTGGTAAACCCAAACGCCCCAGCTAATAGAGCTTCCTCTGTGAGTTTGGCCATCACCTTAATATCTTCGGCGGTAGCTGGCTCGTGCCTAATAGCTCTTTCACCCATCACATAAACTCTTAGCGCATGGTGAGGCATTTGTGCACCCACGTCTATTACTCGCTCTTGACGTTCTAAAGCGTCAAGGTATTCCGGAAAGCTCTCCCAGTCCCAAGAAAGACCTTCCGCCAGAGCAATTCCCGGTATATCTTCGACACCTTCCATCAAGTCGATTAGTGCGTCGTGATGTTTTGTCCTCACGGGGGCGAACCCAACACCACAATTCCCAAATAAAATAGTAGTAGAACCATTCCAGGATGAAGATGCCAATTCTGGATCCCAAGTGGCCTGCCCGTCATAGTGAGTATGTATATCTACCCACCCCGGCGTCACCAACAATCCGTCGGCATCAATTTCTCTCCGGCCTGGCCCAATTTTCCCACCCACTTCGGCTAGCTTGCCATCTTTTATCGCTATATCGCCGGTTTCTCTCGACGCGCCTGTGCCATCGATTATTATTCCCCCTCTGATCACTAAATCGTGCATGATCATTCCCCCGATTTTTAAATTAACCCCAGAGTCAAATAGTAAGTTAAAATGTGACTGTGTTTTCCATTAGGTGCAATACGTTAACTGATAGTCACCAAATATATGCTATGCTTCACTAATGCAGTGGCCGTTATATCAAATCAAAAAAGGAAACTACTCACTTTCCCTTCTTGCTGACATGCCAAGATTACTCCTCACCCCAAGATTTAAACGAACTCTGCATCTAGGCTATGTTTTTTGATATCTGCTAACGGTATCAATTCATTCTCAAAAAATTTAATAATTAGAAAAATATATTGTTTTAAAATTAATAATAAAAAATATTACTTATTTTTCTATTAATTTTTGAATTTTGAAGAAATATTTTTCTTTTCCTGCCAAAATATCTGCCCCATCTATCAACTCTACAATCTAAGAGCGGCATTGAAAGGCCAGGGTAATGACAGCAGAAATTTTTATGATCCACGAAAACCCCGAATGGTTGCCGCCGTTTGCAGCCGCTTTCGCAGACAGGAACGCGTGTTTCACCGACTGGAACATGGCAGATCACGATCTTGATCTTGGGCAGACACCGCCGGAAGGGGTGTTCTATAACCGAATGAGCGCATCGTCATTTACCCGTGGTCATGATCGGGTGCCAGAATTGACAAGTATCACTCTTGCCTGGCTCGAACGGCACGGACGACGCGTCATTAATGGCAGTCGCGCCCTGCAATTAGAAGTTAATAAAGCGGCGCAATACGCAGCACTTGAAGCTGCTGGAATTACCGTGCCGCGCACTCTGGTTGGGCTGGGTTTTCCAGCGATTACAAGATTGCTCGACCGCTTTGGTGAGGGACCTGTCATTTTAAAGCCAAATCGTGGCGGTAAAGGCAGTGGTGTCGTTGGCTTTGAAACAGCCGCCGCCGCCGCCGCCGCCATAAAAGCCGGTGACATAGAGCCCTCAATCGACGGCGTCACATTGGTTCAAAGCTACATCCAGTCCCCACGTGGGATTGTAACTCGGGCCGAATTTATCGGTGGTAAATTTCACTACGCTGTTGAGATTGATGCGACCAAAGGCTTTGAATTATGCCCCTCTGAAGTTTGCCAAATGCCGGGTAAAGAAGCACCGCCACAATTCACTATTATTGACTCTATCGATCCTGAGCTGCAACGCGGCTTTGAAACTTTTCTTGAAGTCAACGATGTTGACATTGCCGGGATTGAGTTTGTTACAGACGTCAATGGTCACAGTTATACCTATGACGTTAATACTAATACTAATTATAATCCTGACGCAGAGAAAATTGCTGCTCGAAATGCGCCAGCAGCAGTCGCGCAATTTTTAATCACCGAACTTGACCGTCAGCTGCATACAGCCCGTTAGTTTTATTCTAAAAAAGAAAAAACTTCGTTGTATGAGGGTAGGACAAAACAAGCGGAGCATTGTGGGACACACCAGAAAAAATAAGAACAGCGAGTGTAGCATAACCCCCTGTAATTCCTTGTGGTTTTCCACACCCTGCTTTTCTGCACGTTCTCGAGTGAAGGTCCAACTAGATACTTGATTTCATTGTGAAAACAGGTGTAGTTTGGACCCTGTCGGAGCGTGGCGCAGCCTGGTAGCGCGCCATACGCGGATGTAATGATTTCAATGACTTAGCGAAAATCAACCCCTTTTTGGTGACACATCAAGATTACGCATGGATACGTCTTGTTAATGATCTCAAATTGGTTGGTTTTTCGTCCAATCAAAACTTCCATTATCCCGTTCTTCTACTGCCTGCTTCCACCCAACCATTTCGACCCTTTGTTTAAAAGCGATGCCTTCTGGTGAATGCCTTGAAATGCCATCAAAAAGTGTCGCCATTTTCTGGGTTTGCATTAAACCCGAAGTTTCCATTGCCTGATTAACTAACATTTTCTGCATCGCTAGCTGATTAATAGGTACTGAAGCCATTCTTTGGGCCAATAATTCAACTTCCTCAGTGAGCTTATCCTTTGGCACCGATTTTAAAATTAGCCCCATACTTTCTGCTTCAATTCCGCTAATCTTATCTCCAGTAAATAGCATACGTTTAGCTCTTTCTGGTCCAAGGCGCTGCACCCACATGGCTGTAGTTGGCGTTCCCCAAACCCGTGTCGGCATATAGCCTATTTCCGCGTCTTCAGCCATAATAGTCATATCTGCGCATAGCGCGATATCTGAACCTCCAGCAACGGCAAAACCATGTACTTTGCAAATAACGGGCTTCATTGCTCGCCACAGAGCCATAAAGTGTTGGGTATTACGCCACATGAATTGGTAATCTTGAATTGGATCCCACGGCATATCCTGCACTACTTTGCTTGTGCTATTTTTTTCACCATATTCTGATAAGTCGTATCCCGCGCAAAAGGCTTTACCGGCTCCCTCTAAAATCATGACGTGTACATTAGGGTTACCATCTGCACGTTGCACTGCTCTTTCAATTTCAGGAGGCATATCGTCGTTTATTGCATTCAACCTATCGGGGCGGTTTAATATAATATGGGCAATTCGCCCTCGTTCTTCATAAAGCACACTGGGCATAATCTATTCCTTCAATCCACTTTACCAACCAAAACACGAAGCAAGCTGCAACCTCTGTATTCGAACCATGCCAAACCCTTATAAAGCGACCACAGCTTTTATTTAAACCCTATAGTTTTATCTATTTAGCGTAAAGCCAGCGTCATATCAGCTAATTCTAGCTCACGAAGTTTAAATTTTTGTATTTTAGCAGAACCTGTCATAGGAAATTCATCTACTTTACGCCAGAGTGTGGGTGTTTTTTGTGGAGATATCTGAGTTCGGCAAAATATTTTCAGTTCTTCAGCGCTAACCGGCTCACCATTAAACCGAATAAAGGCAGCAATTACTTCACCCCATCTACTATCTGGAATCCCCACTATAGCCACATCAGAAATTGCAGGATGCTCACGTAAGGTGTTTTCAATTTCTGCGGGAAAGTGATTTTCTCCTCCCCTAATTATCATTTCTTTAACTCGACCCGTTATGGTCACATAGCCACGTTTATCCATGAAACCCAGATCACCTGTGTGCAACCAACCATCCTTATCAATTGTTTCATCCGTCGCCTTTGAGTTTCCATAATAAGCTATCATGGTCGACGGTCCTCTAGCGCATATTTCTCCAACATCACCAATAGGTAAGATTTTTCCTCCCTTTATTGACTGAATAGAAACGTCGGTCTGGCTCAAGGGTTGTCCAATAGTCTTACAAACGTCATCGATGTCATCAGTCAAATGATGCTGTGTGATTACTGGGCAATATTCAGTTTGGCCATATAAGGTTGAAAAATTACAATTGAAGCTTTTTTTGACGCGGAGTATCATTTCTGGAGCAACATTGCCTCCACCGCAACTCATAACTTTTAAACTGGTCATATTCCTCGGACTCAATTCTTGTTCTTCAAGAATCGCAAGGGCAGTTGTTGGTACACTTAAAATAATGTCAGCGGCAAACATTTCAATTAATTCTAAAACTAGTTTTGGCTCAAATAAGGAAACAAGTACCATGCGGCAACCATAATTTAAACATCCTAAAGTTACCATTCCACAACCACTTGTATGGAACATCTGCATTATATTTATCCAGGTTGATTTTTTTCCAATGCCGCACCTAGCCGCATAAAATTTAGCATTATTAATAAGACCTAGATGCGAAAGAACAGCTCCTTTAGGGAACCCGGTGGTCCCAGAGGTATATTGTATTTGAGCTGGGTCTTTTGGCGACACATCAGGAAGCACCCGATTTTCATTTTGATTTAAGAATAGTTGTTTGTAATCCTCCATATCAGTTACTTCGCGAATCAAACTATTATTTAAAACAGCCCGTTCTGCTATTTCATTCATAGGGTTTCCACGAAACTCAGAAACCAAGAAAAGTCCGACAGCCTCTGATTGCTCCAAGATGTATCGAAGTTCTTTTTCTTGCAAAGCTGGATTTGCAGTGACGAGAACAATGCCTGCTAGCGCTGCCGCATATTCCATCAATACCCATTCAGGAATATTTGGCGCCCAAATGACGATATGGGAACCTTTTTCAAACCGGCTAGCCAGCGCGTGAGCCAAATCAAGGCTTTCTTTAAACAACTCCCCGTAGGTCCATCGCCGACCTTCTTCGCCATCACGAGTGATTTCCACCAAAGCTTCCATACCAGTTCGATGGATAGCAGTTTCTTTCAGTACGTCGCCAATGCTTACATCCATAATATGAATATCTGATTGAGATTGAAAATAAGATTTTGTAAGTTTTACACTGTACATCACGCTCTCCTCCGCTGTTGTCCTCCAATAAGCCAAGGGGTAACAGCTTAGAACAAGTTCAAATCTTCAAGTTTAGTTTTGGTTTCCAGAATGGGCGAAATAATTCGACCTTTGGACATCGACCCATTACAACCTGCATTCTGGATTCCTCGGCAATTCATGCTGCTGTCTTATTAAATACCCTAGTCTGGCCCCACAATACCTTTGCTTTGATTTCAATAACTTCTCGGGCAACATATTCTAATTCGTCGGAGTTTCTGAATACTTCCATCATATCTACTTCGCGATCAATTGCTTTTAAATTTGGAGAAACTGTAAGCCCTCTAATTTCTGTTAGGCCTGGCCGTGAAAGGTTAGCCCTTAACCTATTTTGCCTTCTCGTAATAATCTGTTTTTTATCTTGTGGAACTCTGTAGGGAACCCATATTCGGTATATGGTTTTCCTTGTGTGTTTAGGACAAAAATAGTTCCTCGTCTTGATATTTGGTCTAATACTTTCTTCGACTCACTGTGCTCTGGTATCCACAAATTATCATCGTTTTTGCCTTGTCGTATTTCTCGCCGTCACAAGCAGACCAAGGAAACTTTAAAACATCTCCCTTGCGTAATCCGGTATAGGCTCCCAAAGCGCTTTAAGTTCCGTCAGTTTTGCTTCTGCCGCAACAAGGTTGCGTGCTTTGATGTGGCCGTACCCACGGATCATTTCCGGAATTGACGCGATCTCGACAGCGAGCTGGTGATTGCCGGAACCAAGCCCGCTAATGAGATTATCAATTGTTTGCTCGTAATCCTCAATCAACCGACGCTCCGCTCTGCGTTCTTCGCTGTAGCCGAAAATATCGAGGCATGATCCGCGTAGCCACCTCAACCGCGCGAGCTGACGCAGGATTGGTAGCGTCCAGGCGCCGTAGTTTTGCTTGAGCGGCATCCCGGTTTCCGGATCGCGACGGGCGAGCAGTGGCGGCGCAAAATGAAATTGCAACTTTCCGTTACCCTCGAAAGCCTTTTCCAGCTTGGCCTGAAACCGCCCGTCGGTGTAAAGCCGGGCGACTTCGTACTCGTCCTTGTATGCCATTAGCTTGTAGGCGTACCTGGCAACGGTATTTGCGAGGTCGTTTTTTCCGTCCGTTTTGTTTGCTTCCGCCCGCCTCACACGCTCGACGAGCTTGCGGTAGCGCTCAGCATAGGCAGCGTCTTGATAGGCCGTCAGTTCGCCGATGCGATGCGCGACAATCTCATCCAGTTTGGCGGGTATGTCTCGGTCGGCCACGATGGGATGAGCGATCTCCTCGACGGAGCGAGGCGCAAATGCTGCCTGTCGCCCCCAAGCGAAAGCATTTTTATTGAGATCCACCGCAACGCCGTTCAATTCAACGGCCTTGTCGATTGCCGTCGCTGATAAGGGGATCATGCCGTTCTGATACGCATAGCCCAGCATGAACATGTTGGATGCGATGGAGTCTCCCAGTAGACGGGTTGCGAGGCGCGTTGCGTCGACGGAGATAACGTTGCCGCTGTTGGCTGCCGCCTCGATGCGGCCTGACACGGTAGACTTTGGAAACACCAAATTTGGATCTTGGACGAAGTCGCCCGTTATCTGCTCATAGGTATTGAGGAGGACTTTGGTTCTGCTTGGTGAAATCACCGAAAGTACGGCATCACCCGCGGTCGTGACGTTGTCGCACCCAATGACGAGATCGGCTCTCCCTTCGTTGAGACGTAAGGCATTGATGTCGCCATGCCGCGACGCGAGGCGAATATGACTGACAACGGACCCACCTTTTTGGGAGATCCCCGTTTGATCGACGGAGGAAAACGCCATGTCTTCGATATGGGCTGCCATGGTCAGCAGTGCTGTAATCGTAACGACGCCGGTACCGCCAACGCCGGTGACCATAATATTGTATGTGTTGCCGTTGCCGATCTCGACCCTAACGGGTTCGGGCAATGGGCCCAGCATCTGCCTCGGTGCCGACGCCGCGATTTTTCGGGGGATGCCACCAACGACGCTGACAAAGCTCGGACAAAACCCTTCCGCACAAGAGAAATCCTTGTTGCACTGTGATTGGTCAATTTGGCGCTTGCGACCAAACTCCGTCTCTAGAGGCAATACTGAGAGGCAGTTCGATTTGGCGTTGCAGTCGCCACATCCTTCACAGACGAGATCATTGATGAAAACGCGCCGTGCCGGGTCGATCATGCGTCCGCTTTTGCGCCTGCGACGCTTCTCGGCCGCACAGGTTTGATCATAAATTAAGACACTGGTGCCTGGATGTTTGCGAAGATCTCGCTGCACTCGGTCAAGTGCGCCGCGGTGGTCGATCGTGACGCCCGGGGCAAAGTCCTGCGTCGTGTACTTGTCTGGTTCATCAGTGACTACGGCAATACGACGCACCCCTTCGTCGTGGGCCTGCCGTGATATGATCTGAGGTGAAAGATTGCCTTCTACTGGCTGTCCGCCGGTCATCGCAATTGCGTCGTTGAACAGGATCTTGAAGGTGATGTTGGCACCAGCGGCAACGGCCGCTCGCACGGCCAGTTGGCCGGAGTGAAAGTACGTCCCGTCACCAATGTTTTGAAAGACATGCTTCGTTTTCACGAACGGTGCCTGACCGAGCCAGTTTGCTCCCTCGCCACCCATATGCGTATGCGTGGTGTTGTTGCGATCCATGAACGTCGCCAGCAGATGGCAACCGATGCCGCCATGCGCGCGACTGCCGTCCGGCACTTGCGTGGAGGTGTTGTGCGGGCAGCCGGAACAGAAAAATGGCTGTCTTTCAATATTCAGCAACTCGCGCTGAGCGGCTCGTTCGCTGCGTGTTTGCAGAAAATCCAGACGGGATTGGATGGGTTCGCTGGTATAAAAGTGGGCGATGCGTTCGGAAAGGACGCGCACGATATCGTCCGGTGTATATTCCGGCCAGTCAGGCAGAATCATTTGACCTGTTTCATTGAACCGACCAACAACGCGCGGACGACGCGTGTCTGGTAGGTCGTATAGAGCATCTTTGACGTTCATTTCCGTCAAACGATGTTTTTCTTCAACGACCAAAATCTCCTCAAGATCTCTAGCGAAATCGCGAATTGCGGCTTCGTCAGCCGGATAAGGCATCGCGACTTTGAGAACTGTAATACCTAGGTCACTCAGCCGCTCTTCATTCAACCCCATTTCGTCAAGCGCCTGACAAACGTCCGTCCAGGCTTTGCCCGTCGCCATAATCCCGTATCGCGGGTTGGGACTTGAATGGGTTACACGGTTGATCTTATTGGCTCGGGCAAACGCGATCGCGGCAGGTATCTTGAAGTGTCGCGTGCGTGCTTCCTGGTTGCGGTAGTGGTCCGGCACGCGCAAGCTGACGCCATCTTCAGGAAATATCATGTCGGACGGCGTTGTGATCTGGATACGATCGACATCGCCAAGAACTGATGACGTGGCGGCGATCGTGTCCGGAATCATCTTTAGGCCGACCCAGGTTCCGGCGAAGCGGGACAATGCCCACCCATAGAGCGCATAGTCGATGACCTCTTGCACGTTCGCTGGAAACAGGACTGGCATCATCAAATCAGCAAACAGCAATTCATGCGCAGCAGGCGATGCCGATTCCTTCATGGGATGATCATCGCCAACGACGGTAAGAACGCCGCCATGGCGCGATGATCCCGCCATATGGCCATGACGTATCGCATCGACCGAGCGGTCAAAACCAGGACCTTTGCCGTACCACAAGGCGTAGACGCCATCATAATTCGCGTCACCGAAGGCGGTCGTCTGCTGAGATCCCCATATCGCCGTAGCGGCGAGATCTTCGTTGACTGCCGGCAGAAAGTGGATATGTGTGCCATCAAGTGCGCGGTTTGCCCTCCACAGCTCTTTGTCGACGTTGTGCAGCGGTGAGCCTCGATAACCTGATATGAAACCGGCCGTGTTTAAACCTGAATTTTCGTCTCGCCAGCGCTGCATCATCGCCGCTCTGACCAGCGCCTGATTGCCGGTAATGTAGACCCGGCCAGCATCGCGCGCGTACTTGTCATTAAGTGAAATAGTAGCCAACGGCACTGCTTGCTCCTCGATCGATCTCGACGTTGTGTCTTCCGGTATTCTATATTATATATAATCCTGAGTTCAATATAAAATAGCTACAGTCGCTCTTGTTCAAACACCGGGGAGGTGAAGGATTGGCAAATAAAGACCTGAATCAGATTAAGGCGCTAAGCTTGGTTGACCGGCTTGTGGTCCGAATTCGGGGGGACATTGTCTCGGGCGATCTCGCGCCGGGTTGCCATCTAAAGATTAAGCAGATCGCGGACACTCATGGAATCAGCATGATTCCAGTTCGTGAAGCATTGTCGAGGCTGCTTGCTTCGCGTCTGGTTCGGGTCGAGGCGAATAGAGGATACTTTGTCGCTTCACATCCGACGCCCGAGGATTATGCTGAGTTGGTCAAAGCTCGTGAACTTATAGAAACGTCGGCGTTGGCGGCAGGGTTTGACAATTTAACGTATACCGACATCAAGTCCCTTGGCTCACTCAACAACAAGATGCGCAAACTTGCCGCCGCGCCGCGTCGCAAGCGCAATATACTGACCGAATGGGGGACGCTGAATACGGAATTTCATAGGATTCTGGTCGGGTGCTTTCGCAATTCCTACTTTGACTCGATCTTTGCCGATCTCTCGCTTGAAAGTTCCATGGCGAGGCCATTCGCCGACGAATTGCCGCCCTATTACGACCTTGTCGAGCAGCATCAGGCGATCATCGAAGCGATCAAAGAGTCGAATTCGAAACAGGCGGTCAAAGAGTTATCGCTCCATATCAATTCGCTATCGCTCAAATCGTAATCACACCTGATTAGACGCTCGGCCCGGCTTTCGGTGCGGTGGGGCTGTCCTGCAGGTTGCTCCCCGGACGAGCCGCATTTTGGTTGCCGTCCACCGAGTCTCAGCATTCAAAAACAATCTCATAGGACTACTCTTGCTAAGTCTAAATATTATATATAATATCTAATGTATCGATGCTGCAATGCTGTCCTAAGGAGAGAATGTGATGGCTGATACCACAGAAACTGCGGACCCATGGGTGCCACCGAGCGTTGAAATTTCCGTCGACCGAAAAACGATGAAGAGCCTCATGCGGCGCAACGACAGCACGGGTCTTTTCAAGTTTGCACTGTGCGTTCTCTCGATTGGTTTCTACGGATGGTTCTACTATCTTTCCTGGGGAACGTGGCTTGTTGTTCCGACCGTCATTTTATTTGGCGGAACCATGTCATTATTCGTTTATTCGTTAAGCCATGAATGCGCGCACGGTACAGCCTTCAAGACCCGCTGGCTGAATGAGGCGATGTTCTGGTTCAGCTCGATGCTGTTCGGCCAGGAACCGCTTTACCGACGCTACTCACATGCCGTCCATCACACCTATACTTGGTTCTGGGACAAGGATGCCCAGATGCCGTTCACGATCCGAAAGAAGGTTAACCTGTTCATCTATCTGCGCTGGTACACGGGGCTCGAGTATCACTTCCTATTCGTGTGGCTTGCCGTGAAGCATGCATTGGGTCGCTTCACTGAGCGCACGCGGGCGTTCACGCCAGCTGCGGAACTGCCGAAGATGCGGCGGAACTCAATCATTTTTGTTGCAATCTGGTTCAGCGTGGCTGCGTTGTCGATTTACTTTCAGTCGCTTGCGGTTGTTTGGTTCTACATCATCCCCAAAGTCGTCGGCGATATGATCTCGATGACCTTTATCGGCACCCAGCATTTCGAAATGGGTGAGGATGATCTCAATCTCTTGCACACGACCCGATCAATCAAACGCAATTGGTTCTGGGATCTGTACTATTGGAATATGTCGTATCATATCGAGCATCATTATGCGCCAACAGTACCGTTCCACGCGTTGCCCCAGCTTCATGAGAAAATTGGTCGGGCGTTGCCTGAACCCGAGGGCGTCATTCCGATTACGATCGACGTCTACAAGGCTATGCGCAATCGCCATCTGAGTGTCGAGGCGGATGCATTGCGCATGCCCACGAACCATTGATTTTCCACGACTTTGAAAACGTTAGCGAGACGAGGGGAATTTAGTGTGACTGACGATTGGGTACTAGCCTGCAGCGCAGATGACATCGATGATGAAGATGTGCTCGGCTTCGAACATGCCGGCGTCAAGTACGCCATCTACAATACGCCCAAAGGCTTCTATGCCACCGCAGGCGTGTGCACGCATGAGTATGCGTTGATGGAAGACGGTCTGGTGATCGGCCAGGTAATCGAATGTCCGCTTCATCAGGGCCGTTTCGATGTGACCAGTGGCAAGGCCCTCTCAGCCCCGGCATGCATCGATCTTGAGACCTTTCCGACCAGGATCGAAGGTGGAAACGTGTACATCAAAATCTAGACCTCGGCCGCGTGCGATGTGCTGAACAACAATGCGAAAAGAATTCGAATGATTGATTGCGTCATGCCCTGAAAGGATAAAGAATTGCAGGTGGTCATTGTTGGTGCCGGTCTGGCCGGTCTCTCGCTCGCGAGCAAACTGCGGGCTCTCGAATTTTCCGGCAAGATTGCCATGTTTGGAGATGAACCGACGCCACCTTATGATAGACCGCCACTGTCGAAGGGATATCTGTCGGGCGCAACTGATCTTCATGAAATAGCTTTACGCCCAAATGAATTCTTCACTGAAAACGAGATCTCATTACACACTGGCTGCAGGGTCACTGCGATCGATCGCGCGACTAGGAAGATCAGATTCGGAAGTGAGGAATTTTCGTTTGATCAGCTCGGCCTGACGACTGGAGTCGTTCCTCTGGGATTGCCAGAAAATGTCACGGGTGGTCTTTCAGGTGTTTTCCCCCTTCGCACGCTAAAGGACGCCGACCGCATTCGCGAAGCCTTTGAAACTGCTCGCAGCGTAGTGGTTGTTGGCGGGGGATACATTGGTTTGGAGATTGCCGCGACCGCAGCAAAGCGCGGCCTCGAAGTTACGGTGATCGAAGCTGCGCCGCGGATCCTCCAGCGAGTGGCCGGCGACCTAACCGCCGACTATTTCCGAGATCTGCACCAGAAAAATGGTGTGACCGTGCTAGAGGGCACAAGTGTCGCACGACTGATTGGAGATAACCGTGCCACCGGAGCAATTCTCGACAATGGAACTGAGATTGCTGCCGACCTGATTGTTGCTGGAATCGGTGTCAGGCCAGATGTTGCTTTGGCCGAAGCGGCGGGGTTGGAGATTGACAACGGCATCAAAACCGATCTGCATGGTCGTACCTGCGACCCCAACATATGGGCGGCAGGCGATTGCGCCTCATTTCCGTTGCTTGGTCGCCAGACCCGGCTTGAATGCGTTCAAAACGCGATACAGCAAGCAGAGCTGGTCGCTGAGAACATGATGGGTGCGACAAAGACTTATATACCGATCCCGTGGTTCTGGTCTGATCAGTACGACACCAGGCTACAGATCGCAGGCCTAAGTACAAGTTACGACAGGATAGCGTCGCGAGCCGGTACGAAAGACGGTGGCTGGTCGTACTGGTACTACATGGGCGACCACTTACTCGCCGTTGATGCAATCAACGACCCACAGGCATTCATGGTCGCCAAGCGATTGCTTGAAATGGGTCGATCACCAGCCCCCGAAATCATCCAAAATCCCGGGACCAAACTCAAGGCATTGCTTAAGAGTTGAAAATGCTTCGCCTATTATGGGTAATTGGGTTGGTGCCTAGCGAAAAAAGAAGAACCAGCTGAGTTCTGAACGAATTGCCCGATTAGATGCATTTGGTTTTGTTTGGAGGGTTAAGTGATATATTGCGCACCTCTATGATCTGCATTCCTATCTTTCCTGGTCACACACGAGAAAAAATTAGAAAAGCGAGTTTAACGTAACCCCTTGTAACTACTTGTATTTTTGCAAACACCCTGTAACCCCTTATTTCCCGTGCCTTTTTGAACGGAATTTCAACTAAATGCTTGATTTCATTGCAAAAAAAGGTATAGATTGTGACCTGTCGGAGCGTGGCGCAGCCTGGTAGCGCGCTACACTGGGGGTGTAGAGGTCGTGGGTTCAAGTCCCGCCG
>MDTE01178041.1_pt1 | contig 14196 bp, 10 predicted proteins | sample 811231 | NCBI WGS metagenome assembly MDTE01 (sample SAMN05326651, study PRJNA326480) | marine metagenome | isolation source: seawater | place: Indian Ocean: Red Sea | collected 2010 | reverse complement strand
GTATTGAGCGCGGCATTCTTCACGTGGGTGATGAGGTCGAGATCGTGGGTATCCGCGAGACGAGCAAGACGACCTGCACGGGTGTTGAGATGTTCCGTAAGCTTCTTGACCAGGGTCAAGCTGGCGACAACGTGGGCGCTCTTCTTCGTGGCATCAAGCGCACGGACATCGAGCGTGGACAGGTGCTTGCTAAGCCGGGCACGACGACTCCGCACACGAAGTTTGATGCGAAGGTGTACTGCCTGACCAAGGAAGAGGGCGGTCGTCACAAGCCATTTTTCAAGGGCTATCGTCCTCAGTTTTACTTCCGCACGACGGACGTGACCGGTTCCATCGAGCTGCCCTCGGGCGTCGAGATGGTGATGCCTGGTGACGACATCGAGATGAAGGTGGAGCTGATTACGCCCATCGCCATGGAAGAGGGTCTTCGCTTCGCAATTCGCGAAGGTGGCCGGACCATCGGCGCTGGCGTTGTCGCGAAGATCCACGAGTAGGACTGGAGTAGCCGTTTCGTAGGGGTGTAGCTCAGTTGGTAGAGCAGCGGATTCCAAATCCGCAGGCCGCGGGTTCGAATCCTGCCGCCCCTGCCACAACGTGTAGTCGATAGGGTGTGTTAACCAGGGCTTCGGCCGCTGAAGGACGAGGAGAACTTCCATGAGTGACCGTCGGTTACTGGGGTTCTTGTGGCTCGCGGGTACGATCGTCCTCTGGCTCGTGCTGCGAGATCTCGTCCAGTGGGGACTCGTGACAGCCGGCCTTCCCAACCAGACCCTGCTTGGGAAGGCCGTACCAGCCTCTACGGTCTACGGAGCTCTTCTTTCTGTGGGCATTGCAGTTGCCTTGTGGCGGCACAGCACGTCCTTCGACTTTTGCATCGAGACCGTCCAGGAAACCCGCAAGGTGGTTTGGCCGACGAAGCAGGAGACCCGAGAACACACTGTGGTGGTAGTGATCACCTCCATTATTTTTGCCCTGTTTCTTTGGGGTTTTGATCAGGTGTGGAAGAAGTTGTTCGGTCTTCTCCTTGATCTGGATGCGTGATGGGGACGGAGCCGATCGTGGAAACAGGAATGGAAATGACTGCTGATAACGCTGCTGACAGCGAGGTGCTCGCCGAGTCGACGGATTCCTCCGTCGAGACGGCTACGCCCGAGTCCGAGCCGGCTGCGCCCGAGGCGGAGACTGTTGAGACGGCTGCACCCGAGTCCGAACCGGCTACGCCCGAGGCGGAGACCGTCGAGACGTCTGCACCGGATTCCGAGCCGACCGCGTCTGAGCCCGAGAGTGAGACTCTGGAGGTTGAGGCCGATGCGGCTACACCCGACTCCGAGGCGGAGCCCGTTGCCTCCGCGGCAGAGGTTGCCTCCGATGAGACGGCTCCCGAGGCGAATCTTTCTGCGGAGGAGTTGGCTCAGAACCAGGAGGGAATGGCGTGGTACGTCGTTCACACCTATTCCGGCTACGAGCAGAAGGCCCGGCTGGCACTTGAGGAGCGCATCAAGTCTTTGGACAAGATCGAGTTCTTTGGCCGCATTCTTGTTCCCGAAGAGCAGGTCGTTGAGCGAACGAAGACCGGCAAAACGCGGAACGTTGCTAAGCGGTTTTTTCCGGGCTACATGCTGGTCGAAATGGATCTCAACAACGAGACCTGGCACGTGGTAAAGGACACCCCGCGAGTCACTGGTTTCGTGGGCGGAAGCAATCGCAAGCCGAGCAAGGTCCACCCCCGTGAGGTGGCGAGGATCCTCGGTCAAATGAAGCAGGGTGCGGTGGAGACCAAGCCCCTGATCACCTTTGAGAAGGGTGAGAGCATTCGAGTGGTTGACGGCCCATTCGCCAACTTCATTGGAGTTGTCGACGAGGTCCGACCCGAAAAGGCCAAGCTGCGAGTGATGGTCAGTATCTTCGGGAGAGCGACTCCGGTGGAGCTGGACTACATGCAGGTGGAGAAGGACTGACCTGATCGGTCCAGAGAGTAAGAGTCATGGCAAAGAAGATACTCAGTTACATCAAGTTGCAGATTCCTGCGGGGATCGCGAACCCCGCTCCGCCGGTGGGTCCAGCCCTCGGTCAGCACGGCGTGAACATCCCCCAGTTCTGCAAGGCCTTCAATGCGGCTACTGCCAACGATGAGAAGGGCTTGATTACTCCGGTGATCATCACCGTGTATGCGGATCGGTCCTTTTCTTTTGAGACCAAGACTCCGCCGGCATCGGTTCTGATCCGTAAGGAGGCTCGCATTGCCAAGGGTTCGGGTGAGCCCAACAAGAGCAAGGTCGGACGAATTAGGGAGTCTCAGATCAAGAAGATCGCTGAGATCAAGATGAAGGACCTCAACACGAACAACGTTGAGAGTGCGATGAACAGCATCAAGGGAACTGCCCGCTCCATGGGAGTGGTCGTTATCCCTGGATAGGTCAAGGGTGGGGCGTTATGCCCCAGCGAGAGACCAACCCGTGGCGGGAGAGCACGCGTGACGTGTTCGTTTGGACCGCAGGAGATTGAGATGGGACGAAGAGCTGGAAAGAACCAGCGAGCGGCTCGAGAGAAGGTGGACAGCGAGAAGCTGTACACCCTCAAAGAGGCGATCGAGTTGTTGAAGGCGTGCAATTACACCAAGTTCGACCAGTCCGTGGACGTGGCGGTTCGACTGGGAGTCGACCCCAAGCATGCGGACCAGATGGTTCGTGGTGCCGTGGCGCTGCCACATGGCATCGGCAAGTCGGTGAGAGTCTTGGTGTTTGCCAAGGGTGACAAGGTTGCCGAAGCGCGTGACGCTGGGGCGGATTTCGTTGGTGGCGATGACCTGGTCGAGAAGATCAAGGGTGGCTGGCTCGAGTTCGATAAGGTCTGCGCCACTCCCGACATGATGGCGGCCGTGGGCAAGATCGGTCGCGTCTTAGGGCCCCGTGGCCTCATGCCGAACCCCAAGACTGGAACGGTGACCTTTGACATTGGTCGAACGGTCGCCGACCTCAAGGGCGGAAAGATCGACTTCCGAGTCGAGAAGGCGGGCATTGTGCACGCCCCCATCGGCCGCATGTCGTTCGACAACGACAAGCTCGAAGAGAACATGAGGAGCCTCGTGGAGGCCCTGCAGAAGATGAAGCCGTCTTCGGCCAAGGGCACCTACATGAAGGGCATCTCGGTGTCGGGGACGATGACCCCCGGGATCCGAATCGATGCTCCTGCCCTCCTCCGAGAACTGCGGTAAGGCGAGGGAGTAAAGAAAATGGATCGCGCAGCAAAAGAAGCGTTTGTTACCTCGTTCAGCGAAAAGCTTGAGCGAGCCCGAATCGCCATTGTGACCGACTTCCGTGGGCTCGATGTGAACACGACAGTGGACTTTCGCAAGTCTCTGTCCGAGAACACTGAGTTCCGTGTGGTCAAGAATTCCCTGGCTCGTCGGGCTCTCAAGGGTACCGCCTACGAGGGCCTCATTGAGCACTTCGTGGGCACCAACGCTGTGGTTTTGGGTTACGACGATGTGGTCGAATCCACCAAGGCGGCCACGGAGTTCGCTGAGGACAACGAGCAGTTGGCATTCAAGGCCGGCGTCCTGGATGGACGGGTGCTGGGTGTCGACGAGCTGAAGGCGCTGGCGGAGCTTCCGTCCAAGGATGTGCTCCAGGCGATGCTCCTGGGTGTCCTTCAGGCTCCTTCCCGGAACCTGGTCAGCCTGCTGGCCAATTGCAACCGGCAGTTGGTCAATGTCCTGACGGCTTACCAGCAGAAGCTGGAAGAGGAAGGCAACTAGAAGTTTTTGGTGTGGGAGCCGGCCTCGGTCGGGTCCCTCGCTCAGGTTGGAGTTTGCGAGCGGTTGACCTCTCGTCTGCTCTTTACGCGAAGACAATAGCTGATCGAAAGGATCTCAATTATGGCTATCGAGCGTGCTGAAGTTATTGATTACATTAAGAACCTGACAGTTCTCGAACTGTCGGAGTTGGTTAAGGAGCTCGAGGACGTCCTCGGTGTCTCTGCGGCAGCTCCGATGGCCGTGGCGGCTGTCGCGCCTGGTGGTGGCGAAGCTGCTGCTGGCGAGAAGACCGAGTTTGATGTCGAGCTCATCGATCACGGCGACAAGAAGATCCAAGCGATCAAGGTCGTCCGTGAAGTGACGGGTCTCGGGCTGAAGGAGGCGAAGGAGTTCGTCGAGTCCTGCCCGAAGGTCGTCAAGGAAGGCCTCTCTAAGGAAGAGGCTGAGGCGCTCAAGGAGAAGCTTGAGGCCGTTGGCGCGAGCGTCAACATCAAGTAGTCCAGTTTGGGCCTGCCCCGCTTGGGGTTCGGCCTGTTGCATTGAGGAGGCGCGTCCCTCGGATTTCCGGGGGGCGTGCCATCCACACCCAAGGGGGGCTGCCCCGGAGGACTCGGCATGGCGCTGGGTCGCACCGGTCCCCTGGTCCTGAGACTCAAGAGGAAAAGCAATGGCGACGACGCTCCTTGCGAACAATACGCGGATCCGGCGGACCTTCGAGAAGATCCCGAAGGCCATCGAGGTGCAGAACCTGATCGAGATACAGCAGCGCTCCTACGGGAACTTCCTGCAAGCGCTCATTGATCCTGGTGCACGAGAGAATCGTGGCCTCCAGGCGGTCTTCAATAGCGTCTTTCCGATCGAAGACTTTAATCAGTCGGCCAGTCTGCAGTTTGTCTCGTATACGTTCGAGAAGCCCAAGTACACCGAGGAAGAATGTCGTCAGCGGGGCATGACCTATGCCGCACCGCTCAAGGTGACTGTGCGCCTCGTTGTCTGGGATGTTGATGAGGAGACTGCCTCGCAGAACATCCGGGACATTAAGGAGCAGGAGGTCTACTTCGGCGAACTGCCGATCATGACCGAGAACGGGACGTTCATCATCAACGGCACCGAGCGGGTGGTGGTCAGCCAACTCCATCGCTCTCCGGGTGTCTTCTTCGATCACCAAAACAAGACGACCTACTCAGGAAAGGTGATCTTCTCGGCACGAGTGATCCCCAATCGAGGGTCCTGGATCGACTTCGAGTTCGACACCAAGGACCTCCTGTATGTGCGTATTGATCGTCGGAGAAAGCTGCCGGCCACTGTGCTGCTGCGAGCCCTCGGCTACGACACCGAGCAGATCCTCAACTACTTCTATGACAGTGAGGTCATCCACGTTAGCGCCGACCAGCTGACCAAGGAGTTCAACCCGGACCTCTTGCTGGGTCAGAAGACGCGCTGCGTTATCGAGGGTGATGGCAAGGTCTTGGTGAAGGAAGGCAAGAAGGTCACGAGAGCGGCCATCAAGAAGATCAAGGCTGCCGGCGTACAGCAGATTCCAATATTGGATGACGACCTGCTCGGCGTTGACTCGCCTGTAGGGGCCATGGTTGCGTCCCACGACGTGGTCGACATGAACACGGGCGAGATTATTGTCGAGACCAATGAGGCCTTTACCGAGGAAGCTCTTGCCGAGATCCGCGAGAGGGGCATTGAGACGGTTGAGGTGCTCTTCATTGACAACGTCAACGTTGGTTCCTTCCTCCGTGACACGCTCTTGATCGACAAGATCGAATCGACTGAAGAAGCGATTATCGAAATCTATCGTCGACTGCGTCCCGGTGATCCTCCGACGTACGAGACAGCGCTCGCCTTCTTCGAGAATCTTTTCTTCAACGAGGAACGGTATGACCTCAGCAAGGTCGGCCGCCTCAAGATGAATCACAAGCTCGGCCTCGACGTGCCTCTGGAGCAGACGACCCTCAGCCGTGAGGACGTGATGCGGACGGTTCGTTATCTCATCAACCTGCGGGATGGACGCGGAGCGGTGGACGATATCGACCACCTTGGTAACCGGCGAGTGCGCCCCGTGGGCGAGCTCCTGGAGAACCAGTTCCGCATCGGGCTCGTGCGCATGGAGAAGGCAATCAAGGAGCGCATGAGCCTCGCCGAGATCGAGACTCTGATGCCCCATGATCTGATCAACGCCAAGCCCGTCTCGGCTGTGATCAAGGAGTTCTTCGGCTCCAGCCAACTCTCCCAGTTCATGGACCAGACCAATCCACTGTCGGAGGTGACCCATAAGCGGCGACTCTCGGCCCTCGGACCCGGTGGTCTGACCCGAGAGCGGGCAGGCTTCGATGTCCGTGATGTACACGTCACGCACTACGGTCGAATCTGCCCCATTGAGACGCCGGAAGGCCCGAATATTGGTCTCATTGCGTCACTCTCCACCTATGCGCGAGTCAACGAGTTTGGCTTTATCGAGACGCCCTATCGGCTGGTTGACGAAGGCACTGTGACCGACACGGTCAAGTTCCACTCGGCCCTCGAAGAAGAGAACCAGGTCATCGCGCAGGCGAACGCCCAGGTGACCGACAAGGGTGCGTTCACTACCGACCGTGTCTCTGCACGTAGCTTGGGTGACTTCGCCATGGTCGATCCCAGCACCGTCTCGTTGATGGACGTGAGCCCCAACCAGTTGGTCTCGGTGGCGACCTCGTTGATTCCTTTCTTGGAGCATGACGATGCCAACCGAGCGCTGATGGGCTCCAACATGCAGCGTCAGGCTGTGCCCCTCATCAAGACACAGGCGCCCTTCGTGGGGACCGGGCTTGAGCGGCACGTGGCTCGCGATTCCGGTGTGACCGTGGTTGCTCAGCGCTCTGGTGTGGTCGAGGCGGTGGACGCGACACGGCTCGTCATCAAGGCGGATGAGGAAGAGGGCGGCGAGATCGGCGCCGAGGTGGATATCTACAACCTGGTGAAGTTCCGACGCTCCAACCAGAGCACCTCGATCAATCAGAAGCCCATCGTTCGCAAGGGTGACTTTGTCCAGGCTGGTGAGGTCATTGCTGACGGTCCGTCTACTGATACCGGCGAGCTAGCTCTGGGCGCCAACGTGTTGGTCGCCTTCATGCCTTGGGGTGGCTACAACTTTGAGGACTCCATCCTCATTTCCGAGCGGTTGGTCAAGGATGATGTCTTCACCTCGATTCATATCGAGGAGTTCGAGATTGCCTCTCGGGACACGAAGCTCGGCAAGGAAGAGATCACCCAGGACATTCCAAACGTTGGTGAAGAGGCACTGGCAGATCTGGACGAGAGCGGAATCATCCGCGTTGGTGCAGAAGTCGGACCCCGCGACATTCTCGTTGGAAAGATCACACCGAAGGGTGAGACGCAGCTTTCTCCCGAGGAGAAGTTGCTGCGGGCGATCTTCGGTGAAAAGGCCGGCGACGTGCGTGACACCTCACTTCGGGTCCCGCCCGGAGTCACGGGGACGGTCATTGGCGCGCAGATCTTTAGTCGCGAAGGCGTAGAGAAGGATGAGCGAGCCAAGCAGATTCAGGCCGCCGAGACCGCTAGGATCTTGCGCGATCAGGACGAGGAGATGCGGACAATCATCGCGTCGGCTGAGCGAAAGCTCGTGCGTATCGTCGATGGTCACAAGGCCGCCGCTGACATTGTTGACGACGGTGAGACACTACTGAAGAAGGGCCAAGCCCTGAGTGCTGACGTCGTGTCGCAACTGCCCATCTCGCTGTGGCAGGAGATTGCCGTCGTCAAGGGCCAGGCTGTCGAGGACGAGATCTTCGCACTCATCGATGCGGTCCGAGGCCAGTTGGAGCTGGTCGAGATGACCTTCGAGGCCAGGCTTGAGCGATACAACCAGGGTGATGAACTGCCCCCGGGCGTGATCAAGCTGGTCAAGATCTACGTCGCTATCAAGCGGAAGCTCTCTGTGGGCGACAAGATGGCGGGTCGGCACGGAAATAAGGGTGTGATCTCCAAGATTCTCCCCGAGGCAGACATGCCTTTCCTCCCAGATGGTCGTCCGGTGGATCTCGTGCTGAACCCGCTAGGCGTTCCTTCTCGGATGAACGTGGGTCAGATTCTTGAGGTGCACCTCGGCTGGGCCGCGAAGGGAATTGCCGAGCAGATCAACACGATGCTTGAGGAGAAGGTCTCTGCCGATGCTCTGCGGGGCTACATCAGCGACGTGTATGCGGAGAACGCAGAGATTCGGAAGTTCCTTGGCAAGGGCAGCGCTGGAGACGTCAAGGCCTTCGCGGAGAAGTGTGTCGATAAGGGCATCTGCTTCGCGACGCCTGTGTTCGAAGGAGCGACCGAGCAAGAGATCAAGAACCACCTGACGCTTGGTGGGCTGCCCGACACGGGTCAGATCACCCTGTTCGATGGTCGCACGGGCGACCCATTCGATCAGAACGTCACTGTGGGCATCATGTACATGCTCAAGCTGCACCATCTGGTGGATGACAAGATCCACGCTCGTAGCATTGGGCCCTACAGCCTAGTGACCCAACAGCCCCTGGGCGGTAAGGCCCAGTTTGGTGGTCAGCGTCTGGGTGAAATGGAAGTGTGGGCGCTGGAAGCCTACGGTGCAGCCTATGGCCTGCAGGAGTTCCTGACGGTTAAGTCCGACGATGTGGTCGGACGGACCCGAATGTATGAATCGATCGTCAAGGGCGAGAACGTATTGGAGGCCGGCTTGCCCGAGTCCTTCAACGTGCTCATCAAGGAACTACAGTCCCTGGCTCTTGACGTGACCATGATCGAAGACAAGCCCGAGGGATTCGGACTCTGATGAGTTTGCTCTCGACCTTCGGGTCGGGAGTGCGAGTTCCTCGTAGAAACAGAACTGGCGTCTTCGGACGCAGGAAACACGCGCCACTGGCGCACTAGATAGCGAAACCGACCGGAGGGTTCCTACCTTGCGCGACCTCTACAGTCTCTTTGAGAAGCCGAAGAGTCCCCTCAACTACTCGGCCGTCCGAATCGCCATTGCCAGTCCGGAGAAGATCCGGTCCTGGTCCTTCGGCGAGGTAAAGAAGCCCGAGACCATCAACTACCGGACCTTCAAGCCGGAGCGAGATGGTTTGTTCTGTGCTCGAATTTTCGGGCCGGTGAAGGACTACGAGTGCAACTGCGGCAAGTACAAGCGCATGAAGCATCGGGGCATCACCTGTGAGAAGTGTGGCGTCGAAGTCATCCAGAGTAAGGTCCGACGCGAGCGTCTAGGCCACATTACGCTGGCGACGCCCGTTGCCCACATCTGGTTCCTCAAGAGCCTGCCCAGTCGCATTGGCAACTTGCTCGATGTTTCTCTGAAAGAGCTGGAGCGGGTTCTTTACTGCGAGTCCTACATTGTCACGGACCCGGGCTCCACGACGCTTGAGGTTGGCAACATCCTCTCCGAGGACGACTATCAGGATGCGATCTCCGAGTTCGGCTGGGACACGTTCGAAGTCGGGATGGGTGGCGAGGTCATTCGTACCCTGCTCAGCGAACTGGACTGCGCCGCGCTGGCGACCGAGCTGCGTGAGCAGTTGCGAAATGCAACCTCGGAAGCGGCCCGCAAGAAGCTGTCGAAGCGGCTGAAGACTGTGGGTGCCATGCGAGACTCGGGCAATCGACCCGAGTGGCTCATGCTCGAAGTGGTGCCTGTCATTCCTCCCGAGCTTCGTCCGCTGGTTCCACTGGACGGTGGTCGGTTCGCTACCAGTGACCTGAACGACCTCTACCGTCGTGTCATCAATCGGAACAATCGATTGAAGCGCCTGCAGGAGTTGGTTGCCCCCGAGATCATCATCCGCAATGAGAAGCGAATGTTGCAGGAGGCCGTGGATGCCCTGTTCGACAACGGTCGACGAGGCAAGACCTTTACTGGGCCCAACAAGCGTCCACTGCGTTCGCTGTCCGACATGCTCAAGGGCAAGCAGGGCAGGTTCCGGCAAAACCTACTCGGAAAGCGGGTGGATTACTCGGGTCGGTCGGTCATTGTGGTTGGCCCCTTCTTGCGCCTGCACCAGTGTGGGCTGCCCAAGAAGATGGCGCTCGAGCTCTTCAAGCCCTTTATCTACAACAAGCTCGAAGAGCGTGGCTTGGTGACGACGATCAAGGCCGCCAAGAAGATGGTCGAAACCCATAGTCCTGAGGTGTGGGACATCCTCGACGAGGTGATTCGAGAACATCCCGTGCTGCTCAACCGCGCACCGACCCTCCATAGGCTGGGTGTGCAGGCGTTCGAGCCTGTGCTGGTCGAGGGCAAGGCGATTAACTTGCACCCTCTGGTCTGCACAGCCTTCAACGCGGACTTCGACGGTGACCAGATGGCAGTCCATCTCCCGCTCTCGATCGAAGCGCAGATTGAGGCGCGGGTGCTGATGATGTCGACCAACAACATCCTCAGCCCGGCCAGTGGCAAGCCGATCATCCAGCCTTCTCAGGACATCGTCCTGGGTTGCTACTACATGACTCGCGAGCGAGTTTTCGTGAACGGTGAGTACGATCCAGATCGTGCGGAGCAAGCGGTCAAGGACAAGAAGCCCTACTTCATGGGTATCTATGGGTCCCCAGAAGAGGTCCGACAGGCCTATGACGCTGGCGCGCTCGCCCTTCATGCGCGCATCAAGGTACGCATGGATCGCATCCTCGCCGAGGGTGAGAGCGATGAGGAGTCTGACGACCTGTCACCGACGGTGATCGTGGACACGACGTGTGGACGGATCCTCTTCTACGAGATCGTTCCCAAGGCGATGCCCTTCTCGTCGGTCAACAAGACGCTGGACAAGGGTGCTCTCGGTGGTCTCATTGATCGCTGTTTCCGTATGGCAGGCCCCAAGGCAACCGTGCTGTTGGCGGACCACCTCATGCGCCTTGGCTTCGAGCAGGCGACCCGGGCGGGTGTGTCCATCGCCATCAAGGACATGGAGACTCCGTCTACCAAGGACCAGTTGTTGGACAAGGCCTTTGCCGAGGTTCAGGAGGCGGAAGAGCAGTACTCTGAAGGCCTGATCACGGTGGGTGAGAAGTACAACAAGGTCGTCGACATCTGGGCCAAGGCTACCGATGAGATCTCGAACCAGATGATTGATGAGTTGGCGACTGAAGAGGTGCAGAACCCAGAGGACGATCGCAAGCGAAGTATTCAGTCCTTCAATCCCATCTACATGATGGTGGACTCGGGTGCGCGAGGTTCCAACACGCAGGTTCGGCAGCTCGCGGGAATGCGAGGCCTGATGGCCAAGCCGTCTGGCGAGATCATCGAGACTCCCATCACGGCGAACTTCCGTGAGGGCCTAACGGTTCTTCAGTACTTCATCTCGACTCATGGTGCTCGTAAGGGTCTTGCCGATACGGCCCTCAAGACGGCCAACTCGGGGTATCTGACCCGTCGCCTTGTGGACGTGGTGCAGGACTTCATCGTGAGCCAGCACGACTGCGGCTCCCAGGCTGGTGTTTGGGTTCAAGCTCTCGTGGAGGCGGGTGAGATTATTCAGCCACTGGGCGAGCGGATTCTCGGTCGAATGACCGCGGAAGAGGTGCTCGATCCCCACACGGGAACGGTCCTTCTCACGAAGGGCGCCATGGTGGACGAAGAGGCGCTGGTGGTGCTGGAGGAAGCCGGCATTGATCGAGTTCATATCCGAAGCACGCTGACCTGCGATGCCACTCGAGGTGTGTGTGTCATGTGCTACGGGCGCGACCTAGCGCGCGGTAAGCTTGTGAATGTTGGTGAGGCTGTGGGTGTTATCGCCGCTCAGTCCATTGGCGAGCCCGGCACGCAGTTGACGATGCGTACGTTCCACATTGGTGGTGCTGCGGCCTCTAGAGCCGTGCAATCGACGCAGGCCGCGCGGGGCAGTGGTACGGCGAAGTACCTCAATGTCCGGACGATTAAGAACACAGAGGGCCGACTCGTTGTGATGAATCGCAATGGCGAGATCGCCATCGTGGACGAGACCGGTCGCGAGAAGGAGAAGTATGCGCTGACTTACGGCGCGAAGCTGATGGTCGAAGATGGGGCTACGGTGGCCGGAGGCGACATGATCGCCGAGTGGGAGCCGTTTGCTGTTCCGGTCATGGCTGAGATGGAGGGTAAGGTCGTCTACGCGGACATCCGCGAAGGCTCGACGATGCAGGACCAGGTGGACGAGTTCACGGGGATCAACCGCAAGGTGATCATCGAGAGCCGAGATGCCACGTTGAAGCCGCGTATCCTCATCAAGGACAAGAAGACCGAGCAGACCTACCACATGCCCGTTTCGGCCAACCTCTCCGTCGAAGACGGTGAGACGGTGCACCCGGGCGACATCATGGCGCGCATCCCGCGGGAGGCGGTCAAGACCAAGGACATTACCGGTGGTCTGCCGCGTGTGGCCGAGCTGTTCGAGGCACGTAAGCCACGGGACATTGCGGTCATTACCGAGGTTGATGGCTTTGTGGGCTTCGGCAAGGACTACAAGGGCAAGCGCCGGGTTGTGGTGACCCCCGAAGGCGACGGTGAGCCTCAGGAGTACTTGATCCCCAAGGGCAAGCACGTGTCCGTCCGCGAAGGCGACTTCGTGCGGGCTGGTGATGCGCTTATGGACGGCTCGTCCAATCCCCACGACTTGTTGCGAGTCAAGGGAGAGAAGGCGCTGGCTCGATACTTGGTGGACGAAGTGCAGGAGGTCTATCGACTGCAGGGCGTGAAGATCAACGACAAGCACATCGAGGTGATTTGCCGACAGATGCTGCGTCGTCAGCGCGTTCGTCGGCCGGCTGACTCGGACTTCCTCGTGGACGAGACCGTTGACAAGCGGGTGTTCGAGGAGGCGAACCGGCAGCTGGTGGAGCAGGGGCTTCGGCCGGCAGAGGCTGAGCCCTGCTTGCTGGGGATCACCAAGGCGAGCTTGTCGACCGACTCCTTCATCTCAGCGGCCTCCTTCCAGGAGACCACGCGGGTTCTGACCGAAGCGGCCATCCAGGGCAAGATCGATCACCTGCGCGGCCTCAAGGAGAACGTGATTATGGGACGGCTCATCCCAGCGGGTACTGGTTTCACCATGTACCAGCAGATGGGTCGCGAGTTGGGTGAGGACATTGACCTGACGGGTGCGGTGAATACCAGTGCTGCGGCCTCGTAGATCGAGGGGCGGAGTACTCATTCTCTTGACAGCACGCAGGTGACCGATTACTTTCCGCGAGCTTTTTCGCTGAGACCTATTCGTTTCAGTGTGTTCGCGGACACTTCAACGGCTCCGGCGGGGCCAAACTAGGAGCGGCAGATGCCGACGATCAATCAGCTGGTCCGAAAAGGACGCCTACAGCGACGTGCTCGGACAGCTTCGCCGGCATTGAAGCAGTGCCCGCAGAAGCGGGGCGTCTGTGTCCGCGTGTACACGACGACCCCCAAGAAGCCCAACTCAGCGCTGCGGAAGGTGGCTCGTGTTCGCCTGACGAATGGCCTAGAAGTCACGTCCTATATTCCTGGTGAGGGCCACAACCTGCAGGAGCACTCGGTGGTCCTGATTCGTGGTGGTCGAGTCAAGGATCTTCCCGGTGTCCGGTATCACGTCGTTCGAGGCGTCTTGGACTCCGTGGGAGTTTCAGAGCGCCGACAGGGGCGCTCCAAGTACGGCGCCAAGCGCCCGAAGAAGTAACGGAGATTGCGTTATGCCCCGTCGTCGCGAAGTACCGAAGCGTCAAATCATTCCGGATCCCAAATACAACGAGCAGTTGGTGACCAAGTTTATCAACACCCTGATGTGTGATGGGAAGCGATCGACCGCCGAGCGCATCATGTATGGCGCGCTCACCATGATCGAAGAGAAGCGCCAGGAAGATCCCATCAAGGTCTTCAAGAAGGCCCTTGAGAACGTGCAGCCGGTGGTTGAGGTCAAGAGTCGTCGCGTGGGCGGTGCTACCTACCAGGTGCCTGTCGAGGTGTCGCCTCGACGACGTGTCGCGTTGGCCATGCGCTGGCTTCGGAGCTACGCCCGAGCCCGAGGTGGTCGCTCGATGATGGACAAGCTAGCCAACGAGTTGATGGACGCTGCCGATGGTCGCGGGGCCGCCTGCAAGAAGCGGGAAGATACCCACAAGATGGCCGAGGCCAACAAGGCTTTCTCCCACTACCGCTGGTAAGCGGCGTCGTCTGGGGTCTTGGCCCCGCCGAGTTGCGTCATGGTTTCGTTAGACCGCGTCCGCAACATCGGAATCATGGCCCACATTGATGCGGGCAAGACGACTACTACCGAGCGCATCCTCTACTACTCTGGTCGCTCTCACCGCATGGGAGAGGTGGACGAGGGTACGGCCACCATGGACTGGATGGCTCAGGAGCAAGAGCGCGGCATCACAATAACGTCAGCAGCAACCACCTGCTTCTGGCGAGAGCATCAGATCAACATCATCGATACGCCGGGGCACGTGGACTTCACCGTGGAGGT
>MDTE01077365.1_pt1 | contig 14196 bp, 13 predicted proteins | sample 811231 | NCBI WGS metagenome assembly MDTE01 (sample SAMN05326651, study PRJNA326480) | marine metagenome | isolation source: seawater | place: Indian Ocean: Red Sea | collected 2010 | reverse complement strand
TTGTTCTTCAAGTTCTGATGGTGTAGATTTAAATAGAAATTATAGCTATATGTGGGGATATGATAATTCGGGATCTAGTCCTGATGGTTGTAATGAGACATATAGAGGATTATTACCTTTTTCGGAACCTGAAACTCAAATTATAAAGAATTTTGTTGATGATCATAATTTTCCAATTGCTTTAAACTACCATAGTTATAGTAATCTTTTAATTTATCCGTTAGGTTATACTTATGACAATCCAGTATCAGAACAAGATTTAGAAATCTTTATTGAATATGGTCAGCAGATGGTTCAATTTAATGGTTATGCACTTGGGACGGGTCCTGATCTTCTTTATCCTGTAAATGGAGAAGCATGTGATTGGATGTATGGTGTCCATGATATTTTTGCATATACACCAGAGATAGGTAGTCAAAATGATGGCTTCTGGCCTGCTACAACAAGAATATTCCCCCTGGCTGAAGAAAATTTATACCCTAATCAATTTATAGCTATAAATGTTGGCTCGCGATATGATGTAAGCGCTAGTGTTAATACAAATGTTTTTGAAATTGGAAATTCTTACCCATTAAATATATCAATAATGAATAGAGGATTAGGTGAATCTAATGGAAATGTTTCAGTAAACATTGTATCTTCAAACAATTTAATATTTGAATTAAATACTATTGAATTAGATAGTTTTGATGCAAGAGAAATAGTTGATTTAGGCGATATTGTATATTTTCAAATAAATCCAATAATTTCTGGTGTTTCAATTGAAGAGATAGAGGTACAAGTGTCAGATAATGATGGTTATATTTATAATGATACAATACAAATTATTGTTGGAGAAACAGAAACCTTAGTTAATGAAAATTTTGAAAACAGCAACAGTGAATGGATAGTTGGTGATATAGATGACTCAGCAACTGCAGGTGTTTGGGACAGATTGGAGCCGATTGGAACATATGAAGCAGGGCAAATTGTTCAGCCTGATTCTGATCATACAAATAATGGTAGCTTTTGTTTTTTAACTGCTAATCCTACAAATATCAATTCTGGAGCAGGATCAAATGATGTTGATGGCGGAAAAACTACATTATTTTCTCCTATTTTTGATTTATCTGAATATGATGGAGCAATTGTATCTTATTGGAAATGGTATACTAATAATCAAGGTAATAATCCAGGAACAGATTTTTGGACAGTAGATGTAAGTTTTGATGGTGGAGAAACTTGGAATAATATAGAATATTCTAATGAAACAAATAATTTCTGGGAGAAAAAACAGTTTGTGCTTACAGATTATTCTTCAATAATGACTAATCAAGTGCAGTTTAGATTTATTGCCGAAGATATATATTATGATGGTGATAATGGTTCGGGTGGTTCATTAGTTGAGGCTGCAATTGATGATTTTAGTATAGAAGTTTTTACTAGTGATAATAATTTATTATTAGGTGATTTGAATTTTGATAATGCCATAGATGTTATTGACGTAGTATTAATTGTAAATTATATTATTGGACAAAGTGAATTTGATTCCACGCAACTTTTACTTGCTGATTTGAATTCCGATCAAGAAATTGATGTTTTAGATATTGTAACTCTAGTTAACTTAATATTATTCTAAACACCTTTTTTATCATGTTCCCAAATATACTTATGTAATTGCATCTGGAATCGAACATCTAAATTATCTTTTATTATCCAATCTACAATTTTTTGTGGTTCAATTACTCCAAAGACTGGTGAAAATAAAACTTCACCTTTGTTGTTTAGTCTATATTTTTTTATAATGTTCTTTGACCAATTGTAATCATCTTTATTACCTATAACAAATTTTACTTGATCGTGTTTTTTTAGTAACTTAATGTTTGACCATAAATTTTTATCTGCCATATTGCTTGATGGACATTTTATATCAAGAATAATTGTAATTTCTTTTGGAATTTTTTCTATTGTAATTGCTCCACCTGTTTCTAATAACACTTTATTTCCATTTTTTATTAATGCTTTTAGTAAATCTATACAATGCTCTTGGACTAATGGTTCACCTCCTGTTACTTCAACTAGATTTGAATCAAAAGAATTAACTTTAGTTATTATTTCATTTATTTCCATATCATGTCCTTCATAAAATGCATATTCTGTATCACAATAAGAACATCTCAAATTACAATAAGTTAGACGTATGAAAGTACATGGTAAACCCATGTATGTAGATTCACCTTGAATGCTTTTATATATTTCATTTATTTTTAATTTCATTAATAGTTCACTATTTATGTAAATAAGGACTTTGTTATAGTTTATTAAATTAATAATTTTAACTGTCTTCATTTATAAAAATATTTTTTATAAGGATATATAGGTGCCAAAATTTCCAAAATTGTTTATTCCAGGTCCAACTCATGTGTCTAATGATATATTAGAAACACTATCTACAGAACAAATAGGCCATAGAACACCTGAAATTTCTGAATTAATTGATTTTATAGTTCAAGGTATTCAGAAAATTTTATATACAAAAAATCGTATATATTTAGTATCTCATGCTGCAACAGGATTATGGGAAATGGGTACTAAAAATTCAGTTAATAAAGGTGTTCTTCATTGTATTAATGGTGCATTCAGTTCTAAATGGTATCTTTCATCTCAGAAAAATGGTTTTAATGCTGATGCAATAGAATATGAATGGGGTCAAGGAGTCAAAGCAGTTGATATTGATAAAAAATTAGCTACAGGCAAATTTGATGTTTTAGCAATGGTTCATAATGAAACATCTACAGGTGTAATGAGTAATCTAGATGAGATATCGGATTTGTTAAGTAGTAAATACCCAAATGTAATATGGTTGGTTGATGCAGTTAGTTCTATGGCTGGTGCAAGGATAGATGTTGATTCTTTAGGTATAGACTTTTTACTCTCTTCAACTCAAAAAGCTTGGGGATTACCTGCTGGTTTCTCTATTTGTTCTGTTTCTGAAAAAATGTTTCAAAAAAGTATTTCATCTAAAAATAAAGGATATTTTTTAGATATTGAAGTTTATGAAAAATATTATAAAAAATCACAAACTCCAACTACACCATCATTGCCCCATATGTTTGCTTTAAAAGCTATGATTAAAAAAATTAATAATGAAGGATTAGATAATAGGTGGAATAGACATCTGCATATGGCTGAATATTCACGGAATTGGGCATTGAATCATGGACAAGAATTATTCCCAGAAAAAGGGTGTGAATCTTCTACTCTAACTTGTATTAAGAATGTTAAACAATGGGATATTAATCATATATATAAAGAATTGCTTAAAAGAGGCTTTAGGATGGATAGAGGGTATGGTAGTTTGAAAGGTAAAGTTTTTAGAATTCCTCATATGGGGAATGTATATATGGATGATTTAAAAGAATATTTAGAAACTATGGATGAGGTTATATGTCAATAAAAGTATTAGTAACAGATCCTATATCTGATAAAGGCTTAAAGCTTTTGAAAGATAGTCAAATTGAAGTATTGTATGAGCCTGGTTTGGAACCAAGTAAATATAACTCTATATCTTCAGATATTGATGGTTGGATTATTAGAAGCGGAACAAATATTTCAAATGATAATATAGCAAAATCAAAAAAATTACAAATTATTGGTAGAGCTGGTGTTGGTGTAGATAATATAGATATTGACTCAGCTACATCTAATGGTATTGTAGTTATGAATGTGCCAGATGGTAATACTGTTTCTGCAGCAGAACACACTATCGCAATGATGTTATCTTTATCAAGAAATATATCTCCAGGTCACTCTAGCTTATCTTCTGGTATATGGGAACGACATAAATTGACAGGCAGTGAAGTACAAGGTAAAACCTTGGGAGTTGTAGGACTAGGTAAAATTGGAAGAGAAGTTATTCAAAGAGCTTTATCTTTTAATATGAAAATATTAGGTTTTGATCCTTATGTAAATCAAGAATTGTTTGATCCTAAAGAAGTTAAAGTTGTCTCTTTAGATGAATTAACGATGCAAAGTGATTATATCACGCTACATGTTCCTAAAAATAAGGCTACACAAAATTTGTTTAATCTAGATAGATTAAAAATGATGAAAAATAATTCAAGAATAATTAATGTAGCTAGAGGTGGAATAATAAATGAAAATGATTTAGCCGAGGCTTTAAATCTAGACATTATTTCAGGTGCTGCTATTGATGTGTTTGAAAAAGAACCACTTGATAAAAATAGTAATCTTCTAAATGCAAAAAACATTTTATTAACTCCTCATTTAGGAGCATCAACATATGAAGCAAAAGAGGGAGTCTCTTTATCCATTTGCAAGCAAATCATAGATTATTTTAATGATAATAAATTAACGAATGCTCTTAATATTCCTGTTGTTGATTCTGCTGTTATTAAAAAAATGGGTCCTTTTTATAGTTTGGCTGAGAAAATTGGTTTGATGATTTCTCAATTAGTTAATAATCCTGTAAAAAGCATTGAAGTTAAATGTTATGGTGATGCAAGAGATAGTAAATCAATTTCATTGTTGTTTATCAAAGGTTTATTATCATCAATTACGGATAACAGAATTAATATGGTAAATGCTGATATTGTAGCTAAAGAAAGAGGTATTAGTTTTTCTCATTCATATAATAGTAAAGAAATGCCATTTTTGAATTTAATAACTTGTTCAATTTCTACAAACAGTGAAGATATACAAGTCTCTGGTAGCATATATTTTGAGAATCATCCAAGAATTGTAAATATTATGGGTTTTGATATTGATTTAAATCCTGATGGTTATATGCTTTTTATAAAAAACAAGGATGTCCCTGGTGTAATTGGCAAAATAGGTACTATTTTAGGTGATTTAGATGTAAATATAGCTGGTTATTTATTAAGTAGAATTGAAAAAAGTGATTTTGCATATGCTGTAATAAAATTAGATGAGTTAGTTCAACAAAATATATTAGATCAAATTTCTGTTATAGATGAAGTTATTGACATCAAACAACTAACACTATAGTTAATGGATAGTTTATTAGAAAAAATTATTTCTGAGATTAACTCTAAAAGCAATGATTATCAAGGTAAGCTCCGAACATACTTAGAATTACTTAAGGGTAAAAGTGAGCAGGTTGTCGACCTAGGCAAAGTAAAAATAGAAATTAAAAAAATTCAATATGAAATAAATCAATTGCATAAAGAGCTAGGTAAGTATGTATCTAAAAAATATATTGATGAAGATATTTTTGATTTTACTTATGATGAGAAATATTTAGAATATTTAGAGCAATTGAAAAAAGTCAATTTGTACTTAGATTCATTGAAGAAGGCTATTAAATAATTAGTTGAATTAGGTTGTTGAAATTATTTACTTTATAACTGCAAAAATGCTTAATAAATTCAAAAAATATAAATTTATTTTTATCAAAGAGGATAGCCTCTACGCTAAAGAATTTAAATTCAAAGATTTTCTATTACCTGTATCAATAATTTCAATATGTATATTGCTTTTTGCTTCTTTAGTATTCTTTTCTAAAGATGTTAAAGATATTATTACTTTAAAAGTGATTTCTAAACATAAAAAAAACAATGAAGAGTTAAGTAGCATTATTAATGAACAGCAGAAAGCTATTGATGTTTTAATTGAAGAAATTAATTCTCTTTATGAAAAGGATGAAAATTTAAGAAAGCTTATTAATTTGCCTGCTATTGATGAAGATATTCGAAAATTAGGAGTAGGTGGTTCAGAAAAAGAAAATAAATACAATCATTTAGAATATTTAATCCCATTAAAAATTGATTTAGATAATTTAAATGATAAGATTAATTTTATAAAAAGGAGCATAAATCTAGAAAAAATAAGCTATTATGCTATAGGAAATAAAATTAATGAGCAGGTTGATTATTTATTAAGATATCCAGCAATATATCCAGTAAAAAAGAGTGATAGAAAATTTTCTTCAAGATTTGGATATAGGAGAGATCCTTTTACTAAAACTAGACAATTTCATGATGGCGATGATTTTTCAACAAAAATTGGAACTGAAGTTATGGCAACTGCTAATGGTGTTGTGAAATCTTCAAGATATTATGGTTCATTTGGCCATTATATTGAAATAGACCATGGTAACGGCTATGTAACTGCTTATGGTCATTTATCAAAAAGATTAGTTAAAAAAGGTGATGTTATTCAGCGAGGTGATATTATTGCTAAAGTTGGAAATACAGGTAAGTCTACAGCACCTCACTTGCATTATGAAGTTAGGTTAAATGGAGAACATGTTAATCCTAATAATTACTACTTTAATTAGAATAAATTTCATATCTTTTATTATAAAATTTTTCAAAATAGATGTTAGAAACTAATAATATATTACAAAATATATCCTCTGAAGAATCAATGGTAGATAAGTATTATCATATCGAAACCTATGGATGTCAGATGAATGTTTATGATTCTGAGCTCGTTTCAGGACAACTTTTAAAAATGGGTTATAAAGAAACTCAAGATCTCGAGTTGGCAGATATTATTTTATTAAATACATGCTCTATTAGAGAAAAAGCTGAAGAGACAGTACATAATAGATTAGATAGTCTACATTATTTGAAAAAAAACAATCCTAATCTTTTAATTGGAGTTTTAGGTTGTATGGCGCAAAACCTTAAAAATGATTTGTTAGATTCAAAGCCTTATGTAGATATAATTTTAGGCCCTGATTCATATAGAAAAATATCACAGATTATTTTGAATAGAAGACCTTTAGCAAATCATCTTGTTGATACTAAGTTATCTAAATATGAGGTTTATGATGATATGTTTCCATCACGAAAATCAGGTATAAATGCATGGATTTCAATAATGAGAGGTTGTGATAAATTCTGCACATTTTGTATTGTTCCTTTTACAAGAGGTAGAGAGAGAAGCAGGCCTATTAAAAATATAATTAATGAAGCAAAAAATGCAATAAGTGAAGGTTTTGTTGAAATTACACTTTTAGGTCAAAATGTGAATTCATTTTCTACTCAAGAGGGTGATTTTACAACACTTCTAAATGATTTAGCAAAAATTGATGGTCTTAAAAGAATTAGATATACATCTCCTCATCCTCAAGATATTACTGATGATTTATTAAGGAAAATGTCAGAATATGAAAATATTTGTAATTATATTCATTTGCCATTGCAATCGGGCTCAACAAAAATTTTAAATAGAATGAATAGAACTTATTCCAAGGAACAATTTCTTAATTTAGTTGATAAGATCAGGCAATATATGCCAAATTGTTCAATAAGTACAGATATTATTGTTGGTTTCCCTGGTGAGACAGATGATGATTTTATTGAAACTCTAGATGTTGTTAGTAAAGTTAGTTTTGATTTTTCATATATGTTTAAATATTCTTCAAGGCCTGGCACTAAAGCATCAGAATATACTGACCAAATAAGTGAAGCAATTAAACAGAAAAGATTAGAAAAATTAATTTCTTTGCAAAAAAAAATCACTTTAAATAATAATCAAAAAAAAATAGGTTCTATCCAGCATGTATTAATTGAAAAAGAAAGTAAAAAATCTACTGATTTTTGGTCTGGAAGAACAGATGGTAATATCTGGACTATTATAAAAAAGACCAATGAATGTGTTAAGGATATTGTCCCTGTAAGAATTACTGATGCTAAAGGCGTAACGTTGTTTGGTGAAAATATTAATAATTAAAGGATATTTATGAAACTTTTCAAATATATGATGTTTGTTGCTGTTTTAATTTCCAGTGTTTTTTTCATTATAAAATTAGATGATATAAATAAAATAGATGATGCTCATGTTCTAGTTAAAATACCTTATCTAAGTGGTGTAGGAAGTTTTGGTGAAGATGGAATGAAAGTTTGGGAAGCAGTAATTTTAATATTATCAATTGGTGTTTTTTTAGGATTTCTAATTGCATTATTCCAAATGATTGCACAGAAATCAGAAATTATATCATTAAAATCTAAAATTAGAAGATTGAAGAGTGAACTTGATAATTTGAGAAATCATGATATTGATGATGATATTAAAATTATTGATGAGAATAATGAGGATTCTGATTTATAAATGAATACTTTTATAATTATTTGTTTTGTTCTAATCTCAGGTGTATTAGCCTATTATCTTTATACGAAGGTCAATCCAACAAAAAAATCTGATATCAAAGAGTTATATGCTGAAGGTTTAGATATGTTGGTTTCTGGTAAAAAATATTCTGCATATAATAATTTTAAAGAAATTATATCAAAAGATTCAAATAATGTAATGGCATATTTAAGGTTAGGACAAATACTAAGAGAAAATGGAGATAATTTAAAGGCTATTAAAATACATAAGAACTTATTATTAAGAAAAAAATTGTCATCATATGAGCTTATAGAGTTACATAAAAACTTATCAAAAGATTATTACAATGTTGATAATACTGCACAATCTATTGATGAATGTAAAAAAATCTTAGAAATTGATAAAAAGAATGAATGGGCAATAAAAGAAATAATTAAATTGTATAAAGAAAATAATAAGTGGGTAGAGGCAGAAAAATATTTAAATTTATATTATAAAGAATTCCCTGATAGAAAAAATAATCAAAAAATCGCATTATATAAAACTCATCAAGCTATAGAATTTATTAAAGAGAAAAATTATAAAGAAGCAAGATTAAACTTAGATGCTTCCTTAGCATTAGATTCAGAAAATTCATTAACTTATTTTTTTATAGCCAAAACATATTCAGAAGAAAGTAATCTTATATATGATAAAGCAATGTCTATTGAAAATGATGGTTTAGATAAATATAATAATCAACAAGAGTATAATGATTTTATAAAATTAGCAAAAGAGACATTATCAAAATCTATTCCATTATGGACACATTTTTGTGAAATTAGCCCAAATAAATCATGGGTAGTTTTACCATTATTAAAAGATGCATTATTTGCTTTAGATAGATATTCTGAATTAGAAGAAATTTTAAGTAAGTTAAATGAAAAATTTCCTGAAAATATTGAGATATTATTAAGTTTAGCTGACTATTATTCACATAAGGGCGAATATGATAAATCGATAGAAATTATAGATAAAGCAATAGATAAAGATAAAAATTCTTATTTGGCAAAATTAGTTGATATAAAATTAAGGTTAGAGAAAGATAATAATGATCAATTATCAAAAAAACTTGATGAGTTAATTAATTCATTAACGAAGAATGAAAGATTTCAAATTCTCAATACCTCAAATGATTATTCTATTATGAAATTATTTTTTGATGATAATGATAAATAAATTTTCATTAATTATATTGTGTGTTATTTTTTTAAATCTTATTGTTGCTAATGAATATATTGATGATATTATAAATGGAGAAAAATCAAATTTTAATATTGAAGCTCTTGAAACATATAATATTAATAATGAGCAATTAATTTTTCTTAACGGGTTAAGAGAAATTGATGGTAATAAAGCTAAAGATTATTTTGTAGATTATTTTAATTCAAATGATAATTTATATGATGCTGAAGCAGCAATAAAAATTGGAGAATATTATTATTCAAAGGGATCATATCTTCAGGCAAGTGACTGGTATAAAAAAATACCTTTAAAATATTCTAATTCTAAATATTTGGATACAGCTATTAGTTATTATCTTAATTCTTTGGTTATTGTAGGGAAGAAAGATAGTGCAAATTATTATAGTAAAATATTTAATAAAAAGTTTAAAAAAAATAGTTTGAATAATAATATTTTAATGAAGAAAAAGAATGCTTCGTCATTAAAGAATAATACTGAACTAAGCTCAATATATTCAGTGCAAGTTGCTTCATTTAGAGACTATTATTCTGCGAAAAAAGAAAAAAAAATTCTTTCTAGAGAAGGCTTTTTATGCCGTATAGATTCTGTAATAAGAGGTGGTGATACATATTATGCAGTAAGAATTGGTAATTTTAAAAATAAAAATTTAGCAAGTAAAGAACAAAAAAGATTAAAATATAGAATCGGTAGATATGATTCTATAATAGTTAAGATAAATTAAATGGAAGCGAATGTGACCCTGGTGGGCACCACAGCCTTCAAAGCTGCTGTTCTATTGAATAAATGGAAGGTGGGTTCGATTCCCACGCGTTTCCGCAAGTTTTGTTATGAATAAATACCAAAAATTTTTTAATTATATTTTTAAGTTCATTTGGATTTTAACTTTTATTCTATTGGTGTTTATGGATAGAGATAATATTTTTATTGTGAGTTTAACTATATCTTTGTTGATAATAATATCATTTATAACTATTGTTCGTTCATTGAATTCTAGAAATGAATGGCGTAAGATAATTGAAGATGGTGATGTTGAAATAAAGGATAAAATCCATTTTTAAACCATTTGTATTAATATTTATTGTTTCCTTTATTAAATCTCAAAGTATTTATATAGATAATCCTAAGTCTATTTCTTATGCTTTTGTTTCTTCATATTTAAAACATAAAAAAATTAATAATTTATATGATTATAGTTTTGATTTACGATTTATTAACAAAAACTTCGAATTAGTTACGACATATTACATGAACAAACAAAATCCTACTGAAAATGGTTCTAGAAATAATGATTATAGCATTTATTCTTTTAAATATCATTATAAGATTAAAGAACAATATATTTTTGGATTAGGTGTTAAACAATATCATAAATATAATCTTTTAGATGATATATATTCTTATACGTTTTTAATAAGCCGATATTATTATAGTCAAGAATCTGATTTAGCTTATTATCCATATATAGAATATGAAAGGCCTGTAAATGAAGATATGATAATTTTTGATCCTAATTATATATATTTAGGTTGTATAATTAAGGATGGTGATATATTTGTAGAGCCTTTTATAAGAATAAATAATTCAACTGATGTAAAGTATTCAGGAATTAAATTGGGAGTAAAGATTTAATTAAAAATTATATTTTAATTCAAACCGAATATTAGAAAAATCTTCTATTTCATTAAATACATAATTATCTACTTCACTATCACCAACTACTTTTGTAATTCCTAAAATAGTATTCAATCCATTACCTATATCATAATCAGCTTCGAAAGAAACAAGCTCTCCAAAACCTTTATCTAAATCCATTAGACTTCCCAATGTAACTTTTAAATCATCATTTAAAATTGTTTTTTCTATACTTAAGAAAAAAGTTTCTGAAGAAAGCATAGCAAATGGAGCTCCCATCCCAGGATTAAAATAAATGCATGTTTCTAAATCATTAACATCACATCCATCTGGTAAATCTAATAGTGGAATTACTAAAGTGACACCATCATCTAGAGGATCATCAAATGAAAATTTATTATCATAAAATTTATATCTAAAGTATTGCATATTAATTTGATAATTATCTGATAAAGGTAATTCAAGCTGAAATGTTTGCTGAGAATATTCTGCTTTTTGACGAAGTGGGTATGAATGGTATTCGCCATTTACAAAATTTCCCGTTTCTTGATTAATTTGAGAAATATCATCTGAGTTTACTACATACTTGTATGTTAATGGAGATTGATCAATTAAATGCCCAGTGCATGAATAACCATATCCTATACCTGATAAACAATCATGATTAAAATATTCTTCCATATCTTGCTCATCATATGATTTAAATAATGCATAATCAAAACGAATTGTGAAATCATCAAAAAGAAAAACACCCCCTATATTTGATGCTTCTGTTAGGTGATAACTATATAACAAATCGATGAAAGTACCACCATCCCATTCCCATTGATCTTGATTATTTTTTTCTACTCTTGTATATTCATTGAAACCAGAAAAGCTAGGTACTCTATTGTATCCCCTAAAATAAGAAAATGTTACATCACCACGATTAAATGATTGTTGCATTGAAAAGCCAATTTCAGCTGGTTTTTCTATAGTAAGTATTTGTGATGGCAATATTGTAATGGGTAAGCCAAATTCATATTCATTGTCATTCATAGGATATCTAGTAGCATTATGCATTGGGGCATATACACCAGATAATTTTAATGTTCCATTATTGATATAGTAGTCAAAAGACATAGAGTAACTTCCAAGTTTACGTTCAGTTGATCCGATTAATAGGTAATAATTATCATATGCATTAACAATGTCGATAGGGCTATTTTCATCAACACTACCCCATGTATATATTTTTTTTCCTAGACTAATCTCCCCATTTTTCAAATAATAAGTTATATATAGTTCTCTTAGAACAGTATTAATATCAATGGGGTCAGAGCTTGCCATAAAATCAACATCTTTTCTATTTCTATATTCTAAAGCAAATTTTCCATTTACATCAAAATTATTATTTTGATGCATTACATCCAAATTGAGCATTCTAAAAGGTATATTAACTAAACTTTGATTTGATAATCTTTGCATATAATAAAAGCTGATATCACCTTTAACAACAGTGTTCATGCTTGCAAAAGATGTTGTTATAAATAATATAGTAAATAAAAAATAAAATGGTTTATATATTTTCATTAAAATTCTCCATTGTTATCTAAAGCAGTTTTAAGATTAGATAGTACTTCATTCCCTTGCTTTGTCCATGCTCGTTTTAGTCCCCAGCTTGGGAAATTACCTGCCATATCTCCATTCCAAATATACGTAACTTTTGTAAAATTATTATTTTTTGATTCTAATTTCCACTTTCCCCCAGCATTAGACAACCTTACAAAATCATCACTAAGTTTTATAACATTTTTTATAGATTTGAATTCATATATAATAGATTGATTATCATTAGTAGAATTAAATTGCACTACATAATCTCTATTATTAAACATACCAGGCAGATCTAATACAATGTGTACTATATTATTATCATATTCTTTTGAGAAAATTACTGAATCAAATATATTTTCATAATTTGATATATCTTTTATAACACTAAGTATCTTTTCAGATGAATAATTAAGGGTTATAATAGATTTACACCATGGTAGCCCTTTATCCCAGATGTAATCAATTGTAATGTTATCATTTTGAATATTGTTCCATCTGGAATCATTTATATCAGGGATTGATGCTAATATAAAGTTTAAAATTATAACAGTGCTAATTAATAAATGTTTCATAGTATTTTTTACAATCTTGTCTTATTTTTTCCTCTGATAAGCCGAATTTATTAAGATCATATTTATGTTTGCTCTTATATTTTTTTTGCTTATCTGAGGTTATTTTTATGTTTCTTAATAATTTTTCATTGCTATTATGATTAGTAAATTTAATAATTTCATGCATTAAACCATCAAAATCATTCATCATTTTATTAAAATGAACTATCATTACCTTAGATTTATCAATCTTATTATTGTTCCAATCATCTGAAAAACGATTTAAAAGTTCAACAAGCCCTTTATATAGACGGCTGATAAATAATTTTTGTTTACTTATAGGTAAATCCCAAAAACCAAACATTTTATCTAGAACACCAGTAACTAAACTTAAGCCTGAAGGTATTACGTTAAGAGGCTCTCTTACCATATATAATATCTTAGCATCAGGTTGCTCTTTTAGAAAGTCAGGAGAATTTGAACTTAGTGAAAATAATTTTGCAACAATTCTATCATTTTTTTTATTTATCAAAATCCGTTTCCATATTTTATTTAACCATTTTATATCTCTATTAAGATTATTCCTTTTTTTAGGGTCTACCCAATTAAATAAATCAATATCTGAAAAACATAGAATGAAGCCATATAAAAAAAATCCATCAAAATATCTAAATAATATTCCAACATCATCTGTTTCAACTGAGGATAAGCTAGTTTTATGTGCTTCTGTAGAATGATGTTTAGCAGGACTTATATATTCAAGAACAGGTAGAATTGGTTTTATAATTATTTGTAAAATTACTGATGAATAAATCATTTGCCATAGTTGAGTACCAATTCCAAAATCATTTTTTACTAAAAAACGTTGTAAAAATGTTGTCCCTGACCTAGGATTTCCAACAATTATAATAGGATTTTTTATTTTCTTTCTTATTAAAGATGGGAAGAAAATATTGTCTAGTAACATGAAAGTATTAATTACTAAACGTAGAATGAATACAAATAATCCAATGAAGATTGTTTTAAAATATATTCCAAATGTATTACTAATTATTTTATATGCAGTTATAAGCCTTTTAAAGTATGATATTTT
>MDTE01005992.1_pt1 | contig 14197 bp, 17 predicted proteins | sample 811231 | NCBI WGS metagenome assembly MDTE01 (sample SAMN05326651, study PRJNA326480) | marine metagenome | isolation source: seawater | place: Indian Ocean: Red Sea | collected 2010 | reverse complement strand
TAATTGTTCTCTTGTTACACAAGCTTGAACTCTACAATCAAAATCCTCAACATTTACACTTAAAATTTTATTCATCTTCTCCAAACAAATAGTTATTCCATTCTCATTTCCTACAACATTTCCCTCTAACGAGGTTCCTGTTCCAAAAGGAACAACAGGTATTTTATGCTCATTACATATTTTTAATATTTTCGAAACCTCTTCATTGGTTTCTGGAAAAACTACTGCTTGGGATAATATTGGATCATAAGTATCTTCTCCTCTAGCATAATTAGCTCTGGCGGACACTGAAGTTGAAAATCTACCGTTAAGCATTTTCTTCAACTCTGCTTGGACTTGTTCATTCATACCAAAAGATATTAATAAATATTAAGAGAAAAATACATCTTATTTAGTTAGCATTTTCTTAATATTTTCTAATGCTTGAGAAATATTATCCCTAGAAGCGGCAAAACTAAATCTTACATAATTTTGGCAAGTTTCACCAAATGCTGATCCAGGTACAATTGCTACCCCAGCCTCATGCATTGCTTTTCTTGCAAATTCAGCACCATTCATTCCAGTACCAATTACTTTTGGGAAAGCATAAAAAGCTCCTCCGGGTAAACTACATTCAACACCCGGTAAGTCATTAAGACCTTTGTAAATTAATTCTCTTCGTTGAGTAAATTTTTCCATCATTTCATTAATTGAGTCATCTGGTCCATCTAGTGCTGCAATTCCGGCAAATTGAGCGGCGGCGTTTACACAAGATACACTATTTATTAATAATTTATTAACATGCTCAATTAAATGTTGTGGCCAAAAGCTCCAACCGAGTCTCCAACCTGTCATCGAATAGGCTTTACTCCAACCTTCTAAAACTATCAATCTTTCTCTTAACTCTGGGTAGTTGAAAAATGAAGGCATTTCTTTATCGTCAAAAATTTGTCTGCTATAAATCTCATCGCTTAATATTGTTACATGTGGATATTTCTTTAAGCCATCGGCTAAAAAATCTATATCTCTTTTTTCAACGAAACTTCCTGTTGGGTTATTAGGATTAATTAAAATTAACAATCGTGTTTTATCTGTAATTAAAGATAATATTTTGTCTGGATTGAATTTTAAATCTTTATCTTCTGTAAGATCATATGGAACAGATGTCGAGCCTGTATAATGTATCATAGACTCATAAATTGGAAAAGCGGGAGTAGGGTGTATAATTTCTGCACCTGGCTCTCCGAAACATTGAATAGCATAATGCATTGTGGGTTTTCCACCTGGCATAATTAAAATTCTTTCAAAATCTATCTCAACGTTGTAACGTTTTTTTATCCACCTTGTCACAGCTTGTCGACATTCGGCAATACCATTGGACATTACATATCCATGATGTCCGTCGTCTAAAGCTTTCTTTGCTGCGTCAACTACATGTTGAGGGGTTTTAAAATCTGGTTGTCCCAACCCTAAGTGGATCATTGGCTTACCTTGAGCTTCTAGTTTTTTCGCTTCCGCGAGAACAGTAAAAGCTGATTCAGTTCCTAATCTCTCTAAACTTTTTGCTAATTTCATAATTTTTCTCTAATTTCTATAGATTAATTTTGAACTATTCAACTCTTTTAAACTTTTACAGCCCATTAAAATCATATTTCTGTTTATTTCATCATGCATATTTTTAAGTAAATGCTCAACGCCTTGCTGACCTCCTGCGGCTAAAGAGAACAAAAACATTTTACCAAAGCTACATGCTTTTGCACCTGCAGCTATAGCTTTAAGTACATGTGTGCCTCTTCTTACACCTCCGTCAAGAATGATCTCAAGCTTATCTCCTACAGCATCTGAAATAGCTTTTACTTGATCGAAAGGAGATCTAGATCCATCAAGTTGCCTTCCACCATGGTTCGAAATCATTATAGCAGAACACCCAATATCAATTGCTCTTTTTGCATCTTCAACTGACATGACTCCTTTTAATGCAAAAGGTCCATTCCATTTTTTTACACAATACTCAGCATCTTTCCAATTCATTGCCGGATCGTATTGCTCATTAATGTATTCAATAACAGATTTTGCAATATTAGTTCCCTTATCAGTTTTGTTAGCTACATTTGCTAATTTAAACTTACCATGAGTCAAGTAATTAAATACCCATCCAGGATGAAGTGCGAAACTCATTAAGCTTTTCAAAGTTAATTTAGGAGGAGTTGTAAAACCTGTTCGATGATCTCTTTCTCTGTTACCAGCAACTAAAGTATCAACTGTCAGACACATACCATCAAATCCTGATCTTCTACAGCGGTCGATCAAATCATCAGTGATAGATTGATCTTTATGAACATAAAGTTGAAATAGTTTTGGACCTCCAGATACATTTGAAATTTCTTCTATCGTATTATTTGCCATAGTTGACATACTATAAAATATTCCATATTTATCAGCCGCCCTCGCTGAAGCTTTATCTCCATCGTGATGGTATAGTCTCTGCATTGCACATGGTGATAAAAAAATTGGCATATCAATTTTTTTTCCAAAAATTGTTGTAGATAAATCTGGTTTTCCAACACTAGCTAAAATATTAGGAACTAAATCACAATCATCAAAAGACTTTGTATTTCTTTTTAGGGTCGTTTCGTCGTCTGAACCACCATCAATATAGTGAAAAATTGGTGAGGGTAATTTTTTTTTTTGCAAGCTTTCTAAAATCGTTAAAGTTATAACAATTTTTTAAACTCACTATTTTCTAAATCTTAAATTGTTTCTATTTAAATCACTTATTTTGGTGCAGCCCATTAATTTCATATCCCTTACTAATTCTGACTTATATTTCTCTATGGCCCTTTCAACACCTGCTTGACCACCAGCAGCTAACGCATAAAGATATAATCTTCCTCCTGAACATGCTTTTGCACCTAGTGACAATGCTTTCAACATATGAGTTCCTCTATGAATTCCACCTTCGCAGATCACATCTAATTTATCACCAACGGCATCAACAATTTCTGCCAATTGATCAAAAGGAGCTCTAGAACCGTCTAATTGTCTTCCACCATGATTTGAAACCATAATACCAGTACATCCGATGTCGACTGCTCTTTTAGCATCCTCTACACTCATTACCCCTTTTAAAGCAAAATGACCCCCCCATTGAGCACATAGTTTTTCTGCATCTTTCCAATTCATCGACTGATCTAACATTGTGGAAAAATAATTTCCTATTGAAGTATTAGTATCAGTCCCTTCTTTAACAAAATCTTGCAAGTGAGGTAATTCAAATTTACCTTTTGTTAAATAATTTATACCCCACATTGGTTTAACAGCAAAACTCAATAAACTAGACAAAGTTAATTTTGGAGGTGATGTAAATCCTGTTCTCAAATCTCTTTCTCGATTACCTCCAGTAATAGTATCAACTGTTAATGCCATAACATCGAATTTTGCAGCTTTAGCTCTTTCTAAACAAGAGTCATTCAAACCTCGATCTTTATGAAAATAAAATTGAAACATTTTTGGAGTATCAATCATTGAGGATATTTCTTCTACGCTAACTGTCGCTAATGCTGAAACTCCAAACATTGTATTAAATTTTCTTGCTGCTTTTCCAACAGCTCTTTCACCATCGTAATGAAATAATCTTTGAAGAGCTGTAGGCGAAAGATAAAAAGGTAAATCTAATTTTTTTCCAAATATTGTTGTGGATAAATCAACATTTTCTACACCTCTTAAAACATTTGGTACTAAATCAACATCATCAAAAGAACTTGTATTTCTAGCATATGTTATTTCATCATCTGCTGCACCATCAATATAGTGAAAAATTGGTGAAGGTAATTTTTTTTGAGCTAATTTTCTAAAATCACTAAAATTATGACAATCATTTAAATTCATAAGACTATTTTAGAAATTTTTAATGAAATTGAACATGTAACTATTTGCTCCAGGGTTTTTATCCCCTAAACTAGCATTAGATACATGATTATAAGACAAACCAAAACTTGACTTATCTGAGGTAGCATATGATAGTTGAACCTCAGACTTAAATTCTAGAACGTGACCAAGATCTTTACCATCTCCCTCATGGTATAATCCTGGAGCAAAACTTGGTGTAAATAATAGTCCGCCTCCCATATCAACATTCCATTCAACACCAGTATAAACATATGCTGCAGAATTTTCTGTTATAAAACCACCCGTAATTGGAGAGATGTTGCCAAGGAAAGTATTCCTATTAAGGTTTTCATTTTGATGTTGAATGCCGAATAAAATAGCTTTTTGTTTATGATCGCTAAAATCAAAATTACCTGTGTAAAAATTTATTTGATGCTCGTTATTTTTATTCTTTAATTCTTCTCCGGCAAATAAATTTGTTACAGTAAATATTATAATTAAAATTAAAGCTAATTTTTTTAAAATCATAAATATTTTTTACATTGTATGTTAACTTTTATTAATCTTTTTAAATATTATTGCACCACCAAATAAGAAGATCAATAGAGGTAAAAACCACAAGAAATATGTATTTTTATTGAAATTTGGATCATATAAAATCCACTCACCGTATTTATCCGTCAAAAAGCTGTAAATTTGGCTCTCTGATAAACCTTCATCTATTTTCTTTTTTACTACAACTTTTAAACTGATAGCAAATTCAGAGTCAGAGTCATAAACGGATTGACCTTGACAAATTAAACATCTCAAATTTTTCGTTATTTTGTTTTGTAGTTTATCTTCAATAGCTAGGGCCTTATTAAAATTTAATAGTACTAAAATAAATATAAAGAGTTTAATAATTTTCATTTATAATTTTTTTAATTTCATCTACAGTTATACCATCAAGTGGTCCAATAAATCTTTTCACAATTTTATTTTCATAAATTAAAAAATTTTCAGGAACACCGTAAGCTCCCCATTCAATGGCTTTCGTTCCATCTCTATCAATTAAAATCTTTTTAAATGGATTCCCCAATTCGTCTAAGAATTTTTTTGCATTTTCAAAATTATCCTTATAATTTAAACCAATTATTTCCAGCTGAGAATTTTTACTTAATTCTATCAGAAATGGATGTTCATCTACACATGGAAGACACCAAGATGCCCAGATATTAAATAAATAAAATTTATTTTCATAAAAAATTTTTTCAGAATTCAATTCCTCTTTAGAAAAAAAAGTGATTGCTGAAAATGAAGGGATAAATTTGATGTTGCTTTTTGGTTGATATAAATTTGATTTATTTAAACTTTTATAAAAAATAATAAATAACAAAATTAACGAGAAAATAATTAATAATTTAGCAATATTGTTTTTCATTTTGGCTTTCTATTGAAAAAACTCAAAGCACCACCCATAGAGATTAACAATACTGAAATCCATATCCAAATCATAAAAGGTTTCACTTGATAACGTATGTTAAAAAATTCTTCATTTTGAACTGTATTCATTGTAATAAATTTATCTTCTAAAAATGAAGTTTTGATATCAGCCTCACTAGTTATAATGTTTGGCTGGTTATATACTCTTAATTCAGGATTTAACTTGATCTCATTATCCTTTTCTTTGATTAAAAAAAAACCAGTAAAAGAAATATAATTTTTTTCATCAGTCTTTTTAAGATCTGAAAAAGTAATTTGGAACTTATCAGAAATAAATTTTTCTCCAACTTTTAAATTAGTGATTACCTCGCTTGAAAAAAAATTGTTAAATAAAATACTTAATATTAAAAGACTAAATCCGAAATGAGACAAATTTTGAGACACATTTTTTATCTTTTTAAAAAGGAAGTCTTTAACAGTTACAAAGAATAAATAAAAAGCACTACCAATTAAAATTGTATTTACTAATAGTTTTACACTTAAACTCTTTAAGATAAAAAAAGACAACAAAATTGATAACAAAAAAAGAATTAAAAAATTGATTTTTCCCTCTAATTTAGATTTTATCCATTTAAGTTGTGGACCTATAGCCATAAAAATTAGAAACGGTATTAAAAAAGGAATCATCAATTTATGATAAAAAGGTGGTCCAACAGAAATTTGCTGAGATGAAATAACATCTAATAGAATTGGATAAATAGTTCCTATCAAAACTACAGATAAAAAATACATCATAAACCAATTATTAATAAGTATTGATGTCTCTTTGCTAATTAAAGCGAATAAAGATGAGCTATTTTTTTCAATTTTATGAAAAACAAAAAAAATAAATAAAGAAATAAAAATTAATATAAACAAGAAAGTTAAAATGAACACCCCTCTTTCAGGATCATTAGCAAATGTATGAACAGAATTTAAAATTCCAGAACGAACTAAAAAAGTTCCACACATACTTAGACTGAAAGTTGTGATAGATAGTATTATAACCCAAGAACTAAGTGTTGATCTTTTTTCTAGAACCAAAATACAGTGCAACAGAGTAGTTAATGCCAACCAAGGCATTAAAGAAACATTCTCAACAGGATCCCAAAACCAAAAACCACCCCAGCCTAGTTCGTAGTAAGCCCAAATTGATCCTAATAGAATTCCTAAAGTTAAAAATATCCACGATACTAAAATCCAATTTTTGATATGAGTGGCCCAAATTTTTGAAATATATTTAGTTACAGTTGCTGCAAGCACACTAGAGAAAATTATCGATGATCCTACATAACCTAAATATAAAATTGGAGGATGAATTGCTAAAGCTGGATCTTGCAAAATTGGATTCAATCCTAGCCCCTCATTTGGAGTTGGGAATACATAATTGAATGGATTAGAGGTAGTTATTAAAAACACAAAAAAACCAATAATTATTATTTGTTGAAAAAGTACAGTTAAAACTCTGTATTTTTTTAATAAACTCTTTGTCTTAATCAAAAATATGAAAATAAATAAAGTTAAAACTAATAACCATAATAATAAACTTCCCTCATGGTTTCCCCAGGTACCTGTAATTTTATAAAATATAGGTTTTGTAGTGTGCGAATTATTGAAAACTGTCTCATTACTAAAATCAGAAAATAAAAATGATAATATCAAACCTAAAAAACTTAAAATAACTAAAATTAATTGTATAAAGGAAAAATTTATTATTTTATTATCTAATACTTCATCATTTTTATAATTTTTTATTGAGAAGAAAAATATTGGAAATGAAATCATCAATCCAAAAATTAATGCATAATATCCAATTGAACTGTACAACATTTATTTTTCCTCTAAAGCCTTTTTAACCTCTGGAGGCATATAATTTTCATCATGCTTTGCTAAAATCTTTGAAGCTTCAAAATAACTTCTATCTTTTAAATAACCTTCTGCAACTACACCTTTTCCTTCAGAAAAAAGATTTGGAACTGCTCCTGAATAAATTACATTAATTTCATTTTTAAAGTCTGTAATTATAAAATTAATATCATTACTTGATATTTTAATTGAATTTTTTTTTACCATGCCACCAATTCTAATTTTTTTATTTTCTAGCTTCCCGATCAATTTTACATCTGAAGGAGATTTAAAATAAACTACATTTTCCTCTAAAGATTTTAAAATCAAAAATACAGATAAAATTAAAGATAATAATATTAATACTATAAAGAAGAATCTTAGCTTAACTTTTCGGCCATACATGGTTTAAAGTTAAATAATCTGGGCACTAGACAAAATTTCTTTATTGATACTATGAGATCTTGCAATTTCTGCTTTCTTCGAGTCTAAAGCTCCATACTTAGAAATAAATTTATTTTTCTCTTTGATATATTGAATTTTTATAACTGTATATAAGGCGATAAAACTTATTAAAGTGAAACAAAATGCAGACCAAACAAATAAACCATATCCGTTCATATAAAAAAATTCATTAATCATAATCTATCTAAGCCTTTATTTTTAATTTTTATCAACTCTGTATTATATTTCATTAAAAAAATCAGCAAAGAAAAAAGAGCAAATGCCGCAGTCATTATCAATAATGGAAATAACATAGAAGAGTGTATTGTTGATTTTGACAATATATTAATTGAGGCTGGTTGATGCAAAGTGTTCCACCAATCTACAGAGTATTTTATAATAGGAACATTAATAATCCCGAGTAGGGTTATTAGAGTAGTTACTTTAATGATTTTATCTCTATCATCATAAATTCTCCACGCAACTAAGTACATTAAATAAAATATAGCCAAAATAAGCATTGAGGTAATTCTTGCATCCCAAGCCCACCATGTACCCCAGGTTGGTTTTCCCCAGATTGAACCTGTGACCAAAGCAATTATATTGAAAACTAATCCCGAAGGAGCCAAACTTTTAGCAACAAGGAAAAAATTATTATTCTTAAAAATATACCCGCTTAAAGACAAAATAGTAATTGATGAAAAAATACCAAGTGAAATCCATGCTGCAGGAACATGAACATACATAATTCTAACTGAATGACTTTGTTTGTAATCTTGCGGCGATATGATTAAAGCTTCAACTAAACCGATCGAGAGAACCAATACAAATAAAATTAAAACATATTTTGGAGCTCTTGAAGTAATTGAAAAGATTTTATTTGGTTCAAATATTTTAAACATAAATAATTAAAGTTAATTTTAATATGAAAGATTTATCTGATCAAGAATGTAGAGGGAGATAATAATGGAATGATATTTTACACTCTTGACCAGATATGTGTAAAAATAACTAAATACTATGACTAAGTTTTGTATTAAATGTGTTAAAATGATGAATATTTAGTTTGAAAGCTTAAAATAGCTCGATCCCTTTTTACCCGAAAAAATCTCCTCAATTAATGGGTGTTTGATAGGTTCGTCAGAGTCATCAAATAAAAGGTTTTGCTCTGAAACATACGCTTCATAGGTAATTTCATCATTTTCAGCAAGTAAATGATAAAATGGTTGATCTTTTCTCGGTCTAACATTTTTTGGGATAGATTGGTACCATTCTTCAGAATTATTAAATTCGAAGTCAACATCATAAATTACACCTCTAAATTCAAAGTGCTTGTGTTTAACAATATCTCCGATTGAAAATTTTGCTTTTTGTATTCCCATATATTTAATATGGAGATTTAAAAATAAAAATCAATAAGAAAAATTAAAAGTTTCTGAGAAAATGTAAATTATGTTAATATCTTTTTAGTGAATAAGTCTATTTTAAAATTTATCACAGATTTTGGGCCTTTAGCTATATTTTTTTTTATTATTATAGTAATGACAAAAATTTGGCAGTAGCAATACCTCCCTTAATAATTGCAACATTAGTTTCATTAATACTTGTTTGGTTTTTTGAAAAAAAAATTCCTCCAATGCCATTAGTAAGCGGTGTTTTAATAACATTCTTTGGTGGATTGACTATATATTTTAATGATCCGATATTTATTTACATAAAACCAACAATTATAAATATCATGTTTGCTTTAGCATTATTTTTTGGAAAATTTTTTACGAAAGAACCAATTTTAAAAAAAATTATAGGTAAATCTATTCTATTAACAGATTTAGGTTGGGAAATATTAAACAAAAGATGGATGTTTTTTTTCTTAGGACTTGCCTTATTAAATGAATTTATATGGAGAACACAATCTGAAGAATTTTGGGTAAATTTTAAAGTTTGGGGTATGTTGCCTATTACAATAATATTTACAGCCTTTCAAATTGGACTGATTAACAAATATAAAATTAATGACGAATAATTTAAAGCTAGTAATAAATAACTCTTATAAAAAAATTGAAGATAAATATTTTTTTGAAAAGGATGAGTTGAAAATAATTTTAGACTTGTATGCTAAAATGGTTTCAGAAGGCTCATGGAAAGATTATGGACTGAATATCTCTAGTAAACAAGTAAGCTTTAGTGTCTTTAAAAATGCAACTGAGAATGCACTTTACAAAATTTGTAAAAACTTTAGACCAAAAAATAAAAATTTAAAATACTTAATTACTGATACAAATGGTAAAATATTAAAAAATTCTTTTGAGTTAAAAAGCTTATTAAAAAATATAAGTTGGAAAAAACTTTAGAATTATCTTCTTTGACCAAACAATCTTAAGAGCATAATAAATAAGTTGATAAAATCAAGATAAAGAGTTAAAGCACCCATCACTGCTTTTTTACCAACTAGTTCACCAGTATCACTAGCAACATACATGTTTTTAATTTTTTGAGTGTCATATGCTGTCAATCCTACAAAAATCAAAACACCAATTATAGATATTACAAAGTACATCATTGATGACTTTAAAAATATATTAACTAATGAAGCAATAATTATTCCAATTAATCCCATCATTAAGAATGATCCAAATTTAGTCAAATCTCTCTTAGTTGTGTAGTCGTAAATACTCATCGCACCAAAAGTTGCTGATGATATAAAAAACACTCTTGTTACACTTAAACCGGTATATACAAGCAAGATTGATGATAAAGACAGTCCCATTAAAGCTGCAAATATCCAAAATGTTGTTTGAGCTTTTGATGCACTCATTTTATTTATTCCAAAACTCATGTAAAAAACAATTCCAAGTGGTGCCAACATTACAATCCACTTCAAACCTGACATATAAATAGCATTTCCAAACTGAGTTAAAGATACTATCGTTCCATTAGGATCTGTTATTACAGACATTTTAAATGATATCAGTGCAATAATACCAGTTAAGAGGACACCTGTAGCCATATAATTATAAACTTTTAACATGTAGGCTCTTAAGCCTTCATCCATCACCGCTGTGGATTGCTGAGCTACTTTTTCTCTGTTTAAAATTCCGTGTTTATCGAATTCCATAATTAGTTAGATATAATAGTCTTTTACTAATTATTCAAGATACCTTAAAAGGTTTAACTTCTATGAATTACAAAACATTAGGTAATACTGACATAAAAGTAAGTACAATTTGTCTCGGAACTATGACTTGGGGTGAGCAAAATACTGAAAAAGAGGGTTTTCAGCAGATGGATTATGCCCTAGATCAAGGTGTAAATTTTTGGGACACTGCTGAATTATACTCAATACCTCCTAAAGAAGAAACATTTGGTCATACTGAAATAATTATTGGAAACTGGTTTGAGAAAACAAAAAAAAGAGACAAAGTAATCTTAGCTACTAAAGTTGCAGGGCCAGCTAGAGAATATATTAGAGGTGGCGGAAATAACTACACTTTAAAAAGAATGACAGAAGCTCTTCATAACAGTCTAAAAAGATTAAAAACTGATTATATAGATCTATATCAATTACATTGGCCAGAAAGAAATACAAATACCTTTGGTAGACTAGGTTATGAGCATAATGAAAGTAAAGAGTGGAATAGATTCGAAGATGTTTTGAATTATTTAAGTAAGTTCATAAAAGAAGGAAAAATAAGAAATATTGGATTGTCAAATGAGACCCCTTGGGGTGTTTCTAAATGCCTTAGTTTGGCAAAAGGAAATGATTTGCCAAGAATGTTGAGTATTCAAAACCCCTACAGTTTATTGAATAGAACATATGAGGTAGGATTAGCAGAAATTTCTATCAGAGAGGAAATAGGATTATTAGGATATTCACCTCTTGCAAGTGGTTATTTAACTGGAAAATATCGTGATAATCAATTGCCAAAAAATTCAAGGCTTGAGAGAGACGGGGACTTTTGGACACGTTACAACAAGCCAAATACATCTAAAGCTGTCGATGCTTATTATGAAATTGCTCAAAAGTATAATATAGATTTTACTCAAATGTCATTGAAATTTTGTGAGATTCAACCTTTCATGACAAGCGTAATTATTGGAGCTACTACAATGGACCAGTTGAAAACTAACATAGAAAGTGTAAATATTAATTTAACTAATGAAATTGTTGATGAAATAAATGAAATTCAAAAAATTTACCCAAATCCATGTCCTTAATTAAAAAATATTACATATACTTTTTGTTAGTTGTTTCCCTATCCATAACACCACTAAAAGCAGAAGAGTTAAAAGAAATTGGAAAATTTAAAGATTGGAAAACAATGATTTTAATTGAACAAACTGGAACCGTATGTTTTGCACAATCAACTCCAGTTTTACAGGCACCAAAATCAAATAAAAGAGATGCAAGATTATTTGTAACTTTTAGACCAAGTGAAAAAATTAAAGATGAAGTAAGCGCTAGTCCTGGTTATGAATTTAATAAAAATAATTCTGTTACTGCAATATCTGGAAAAAATAAAATTAAATTTGATATTGTACAACAAGGTTTTGCTTGGATCGCTGATAACAAAATTGAAAAAAAAATGATTAAAGTTATGAAAAAAGGTTCCAGAATTATGATTACAGGGTATAATCAAAAAGGTTCTCAAACAATAGATCATTATTCACTTCTAGGTTTTACTAAAGCTTATAATGCTGCAAAATCAGCTTGTAGCTAATTGATGAAACCAAAGAAAAAAATTGTTCTGGCTTATTCTGGAGGCCTCGATACTTCTATAATTTTAAAATGGCTACAAGAAAATTATAATGCAGAAGTTATTTGTTACACTGCAGATATAGGTCAAAAAATTGATAGAAAAAAAATAACTTCTAATGCAAAAAAATTTGGTGTTAAAAAAATTATAATTCAAGATTTAAAAGATAAATTTGTTAAAGATTATGTTTACCCTATGATAAGAGGGCATGCAATTTATGAGGGATTTTATTTACTAGGAACTTCAATTGCTCGGCCGCTCATTGCTAAAAATCAAATTAAAATAGCAAAAAAATTTAAAGCGTATGCTGTTTCACATGGAGCGACAGGAAAAGGGAACGATCAGATAAGATTTGAGCTTGGTTATCATTATTTTGGGCCTAAAATAAAAGTTATAGCACCTTGGAGAATTTGGAATTTAAAATCTAGAACTGATTTAATAAATTATGCAAAAAAACATAAAATAGAAATTCCTAAAGACAAAAAAGGTGCTCCACCTTTCTCAGTAGATGATAATTTATTTCATACTTCAACAGAAGGAAAAGTCTTAGAGAACCCAAGAAATTCAGCTCCAGAGTTTATTTTTCAAAGAACTAATTCTCCTGAAAAAGCTCCAAGTAAACCATCCTTTGTTACAATTAATTTTAAAAAAGGAGACCCTTTTGCAATCAACGGAAAAAAAATGTCTCCTTCAAAACTATTAGAGAAACTTAATAATATTGCTGGAAAAAATGGGATAGGAAGAGTCGATTTAGTTGAAAATAGATTTATAGGAATAAAATCTAGAGGTGTATATGAAACACCAGGAGGAACTTTATTAATCCATGCACAGAGAGCAATTGAATCTGTAACTTTAGATAAAGAAACTATGCATAAAAAAGATCAGATAATGCCTAGATATGCTGAGCTTATTTATAATGGATATTGGTATTCTAAAGAAAGATCTAATCTTCAAAAAGTTGTGGACCTCAAAAAAAGCAAAGTTAACGGATCAGTGAAACTTAAACTTTATAAAGGAAACATAATAACAGAGTCTAGACGGACAAATAGCTTGGCATATTCAATGAAAAAAGTTTCGTTTGAAGAAAATAAATCTTTCAAAAAATCTAGTGTTGAAAGATTTATTAATTATCACAAAAAAAGATTACGATCATAAATCACTATGAAATTTGAAAATTCAAGGGCAAAGGCTATTGAGAAATTAAATGAGTTTGTAGAAAAAAATTTATCTGAATATTCAAAGTTAAGAAATTTTGATTTTGGACCAGAAAAGAGATCAAATGTTTCTTGTTTGTCTCCTTACATCACCCATGGGATAATTAATGAACAAGAAATAATTCAAAAATCACTAAACAAATTTTCTTTTTCAAAAAACGAAAAGTTTATTCAAGAAGTTTTATGGCGAACTTATTGGAAAGGTTGGTTAGAGTTGAGACCAAATGTTTGGACAGATTATCTTGTTGAATTAAACAAAATAAAAAATGAATTTAAAAATAATCAAAATTATTTTTCTGCGATAGAAGGAAAAACTAAGATAGAGTGTTTTAATGAGTGGGTAAAAGAACTAAAAGAGAATAATTATTTACATAATCACACCAGAATGTGGTTTGCCAGTATTTGGATTTTTACTTTAGAATTACCTTGGCAATTGGGTGCAGAATTTTTTCTGCAACATCTTTATGATGGGGATGCTGCATCAAATACTCTTGGTTGGCGATGGGTTGCTGGAGTTCAAACTCAAGGGAAACATTACCTTGCAAGTGAATGGAATATTAAAAAATTCACTAACAATAGATTTCAAAATATAAAATTAAATGAAAATGCTCC
>MDTE01059506.1_pt1 | contig 14198 bp, 15 predicted proteins | sample 811231 | NCBI WGS metagenome assembly MDTE01 (sample SAMN05326651, study PRJNA326480) | marine metagenome | isolation source: seawater | place: Indian Ocean: Red Sea | collected 2010 | reverse complement strand
TGGGATGGTCCTATTGTTTCAATGATGAAAGCGGGTGAACCAGTTGCATATCAAACAACTGATGAAGGAGCACTAGCTTGGGTAGATGGTATTACATTGTCAGCTAAGGCAGAAAATATTGATGAAGCATATGAGCTTATCAATTATAGTTTCACACCTGAAGTTGGAGGCCAAACAGTTAATGAAATTGGTTACAATTCAGCTGTAATTGGAGCTTCTGATCATTATTCAGATGCAACAAAAGCTATTTCTCAAGCAGTTTATCCTGGTGATACAGCTTCTAAGCTAAATCCATGGCCGCCTGAGCCGCCTTGGTATGCTGATGCTAGAGCAGAATATGCTAACAAATTTGAAACAGCTTAGTTTCTTTAATTATTAAATATTAGCGCCCAATTTTATGGGCGCTTTTTTTATAGTTTTTGTTTCAGAATTTGCTAAACTTTTATAGGAAATAATTATGAGTGCTGACGTAGAACTACAAAATGTTTCAGTTACCTTTGGAAGTTTTTATGCGGCAAAAGATGTTAGTGTAAAAATTAAAGAAGGAGAATTTTTTAGCTTTCTTGGGCCATCTGGTTGCGGTAAAACAACTTTATTACGTGCAATTTCAGGCTTTCTTGATCCTTCTGAAGGTAAAGTTTTAATAGGTGGACAGGACATGGCAGGTATTGGCCCGAATAAAAGACCAACTTCTTTAATATTTCAAAACTTAGCTTTATTTCCTCTAATGTCTGTTGCAGATAATATCGCTTTTTCTCTAGAAGTAAGAGGTGTAGGAAAAAATGAAAGAAGAAAGAGAGCGGATGAACTTTTAGAACTTATAGCTCTAACTGGACAAGGAGATAAAAAGGTGCATGAATTATCAGGAGGCCAAAGGCAAAGGGTTGCGATAGCAAGAGCTTTAGCTATTGAACCTGAAGTTTTACTTCTTGACGAACCACTTTCAGCCTTAGATTTAAAATTACGTCAGAAAATGAGAACTGAACTTAGAGCAATTCAAAAAAGAGTTGGAATTACTTTTATTTATATTACTCATGATCAAGGTGAAGCATTAACCATGTCTGACCGCGTTGCTGTTATGAATGAAGGTGAACTAGAACAGGTTGGTTTATGTGATGATGTATATGATTTTCCACATACTCCTTTTGTTGCAACTTTTGTAGGTGAAAATAATCCTTTTTATGGAAAAGTAATATCAGTTGAAGGCGATATGGTAAAAATAGAGTCACAAGGTAATCAATTTTTAGCTAAGGCTGGAAAAATTGATGAAAAAGTAATTCATAAATTCTCAAATGGTGAAGATGTAATAATGTTTACCAGACCAGAATCAATATTTATTAAGAATGATAATAATAAATTAGATAATAATTTTATTGCAAAAGTAAATACAATTGAATTTGAAGGTAATTTAAAAAATATATATCTAAATATTAATTCTAATATGAATGTTAGATTTAGTGTTCCAAACGCTGTAGATACAAGTGAACTTTCCAATGGCAAAGATATAGAATTATCTTTTTCTTCTCAAAAAGCAGTAGTCCTTCCTAAAGGATCTCTTGCTATTGATTAACTTTAGTGTCAATGAATTATTTTTTTAACAAAAACGGACCTTTAATTTCAACTTATTTTATTTTTGCAATAATTTTTTGGTTAGTTTTTTTAATCATTATTCCTCAATTATATATGTTAGATTTATCATTTCGTCCAAATCTTCCGCCATTGTTAAGAGGTGGACCAGATGATGTACATACACTTACACACTATAAATATTTTATTTTTGGATCTGAAACTAGTGATGATCCATATAATTATGTTGATATTGGGGTTTTCTTTAACACCATCTTAACTGCAATTTTTGTTACTATCATAAATCTTTGTTTTTGTTATCCCATAGCATTTTATATGGCAAAAGTTGCAAGTCCTAATACTTCAAGACTATTAATTGTTTCATTAATAATACCTTTTTGGATTAATGAATTACTTCGTTCATTTGCTCTCCGCATTTTGTTTGCAGGTGAGGGCGTTATAAATAATGTTTTAATTGGCACAGGCTTAATCGACACAGGAATAAATTTTATCGCCATGGATGTAGCACTCTATACAGGGTTAACATATGCTTACATTCTGCTTATGATTTTTCCTTTATATAATGCTATTGAGAGTTTAGATAAGAATCAACTTGAAGCTGCAAAAGATTTAGGCTCATCAACAATAAGAACTCATTGGCGAATAGTTATTCCTCATGCTAAAGCTGGTATTGCCTCTGGATGCACTATGGTGTTTATGTTGACTGCTGGAGCATTAGCTACACCAGTGGTATTAAGTAGTCCAAATACTTATTGGTTCACTCAATTAATTTACCAATGGTTTAATATGAATGATAACTGGTCTAGAGGATCAGCTTATTCTATATTGCTGCTTACTGTTTCAGTAGTTTTTGTACTTTTAATGATGAGAATATTTAAAGTAAAAATTGGTGAGATTATAAGATGAAATCTCAACATGCTATAAATATTTTATTAGGAATTTATATTTTCATTTTTTTCTCATATCTTTTTGGACCACTTATAATTATGAGTATAACTTCTTTTAACTCGCTTGAATTTCCTTCAATCACTCCATGGGAATGCTTTAGTTGGAGATGGTTTAATGAGGGAAAAATTGCTTATGATGGTCAACACTTGGCGGGGCTAGCTTCTGATTGGAGATTACATGATGGCTTAATAAAAAGTTTATTTATAGGCATAGGTGTAGTTTGTTTATCAGTTCCAATAGGTATGGCTGCTTCTATTGTGTTAACTCAAGTTCATAGCAGATTAAGAACTATTTTTTATTCAATATCTATAATGCCAGTTTTATTTCCAGGTGTTATAATTGGAATTTCCACAGTTGTATTGTGGGATCGTATTGCAACTATTGGGGGAGAGGGATTTATTGCTGATATTGGAAGAAATGGGATATTTTTAACAATATTAGGCCAGACTTGTTTTATTTCAACTTATTGTTTTTTAATTTTTGTAGCAAGATTGCAAAGGTTTGACCAAACACAAGAAGAAGCAGCGCTGGATTTAGGAGCAACTCAATCACAAGTCTTTTTTAAGATTTTAATCCCATATTTAACGCCAGCTATTGCTTCATCAGCAGTTATTGCATTTTTAGCATCATTCGAAAATTATAATACTACTGTCTTTAGCATATTATCAGATCAAACTTTAACAACAGTTATAGCTTCCAAAGTTAGACTAGGAATTAGTCCTGCTATTAGCGCTCTCGCTTTGGTCATTATTTTATTAACACTAATTGCTGCTGTAACTTATGAAATATTAAGAAGACGGGAAGATAAAAAGAAAAAAGAAAGACAAAGTCAACTACTTTATGAAGAAACACAAGATAGTCGTCTAAAAAAAGAGGCAAAAAAACCTTTTAAGCTTCCTAAATCAATTTACGTATTAATATTTATTTTAATTTTTGGAATGTTTGGTTTTAATCAACTTGTTAAAAATGGTTTGTACGGTTCTGAATGTGTAGCTGCAGCAGAAGAAGCAAAAAAATCTAATTTTAGTGACCAACTAAAATTGTTACAGCAAAATGCTGAGTCAGTAGATGAAGGGTCATTGCAGGGTGGGGAATTAGGTGGCAATAAAGATTATGGAGATATTTTTGGAGATTCAAATCTATTTAAAGATTTTGGAGGGTTTGATACAAAAGATGAAGATTAATCAATTAAATCAATCAAGTTAATTTTATAAGCTTAACTTGAAAATTAAAATATTTTAATGGAAGTTTCAAAAAGAATTATAGGTGAAATTAATGGTGAAGATATTTATGTTATAAAATTTACTAATCAAAATAATTACTCATTGGAATTTTATAATTTAGGAGGATATATGCACAGCATATTAATTCCATACAAAAATGATAAATCTACAAGGGAGGACGTATTATTAGGATACAGTGATTTATCTGATTGTAAAATTTCTAATGCATATTTCAATTCTATTATAGGCAGAGTATGTAACAGAATAGGAGGTGCTAATTTTAAATTAAACAATGTTGTTTATAACCTTTTTAAAAATATTCCCCCACACCATCTTCATGGAGGTAAACAAGGTTTTAATAAAAAAATATGGAAAATAGATAAATTGTATAAAAAAAATAATTTAGCAGAATGTAAAATGACTTATTTGTCATCTCATCTTGAAGAAAATTATCCTGGTAACTTGTTGTGTACAGCAATTTATTCTTTAAATGATAATAATGATATTGTCATATCTTTTGAAGCTACTACAGATCAAGATACAATTGTTAATTTAACTAATCATAATTATTGGAATTTCCATGGGCATAACCATTACTATCAAAAAATTGTAAATCACAACGTATGTATTAAATCAAATTATATTTGTCAGCTTGATGATTATATGATTCCTACAGGTAAAATGCTTTCAGTCCAAAAAACAAAGTTTGATTTAAATAAAAGCATTAATATATCTCAAAAATTTCTTGATTCAGGCGGAATAGATCATAATTATAAATTAATTAATTCTAATCTAATTGATCCTGATGGTTTTATTTATTCTAATTTAACCGGAATGGGTGTTGAGTATTTTACAAATCAACCAGGTTTACAGTTTTATTCAGGTAATATGATGGAAAAAAACTATAATGGTAAAGAAAATAAAATTTATGGAATTAATTACGGCATTTGTTTTGAGCCACAAAATTTTCCTAATGCTATTAACCAAACTAATTTTCCATCATCTATTTTAAAAAAAGGTGAAAAATATAATTCAATAATAAAAATGCATTTAAGAAATGATTTTATATAATTTTAATAATAATTAGTTCTGAAATTAATTGGTTTTTGTCATTGTACATAAAATTTCAAATGCAATTGTAGCACCTATGTGCGCAGTCATGTTATTTATGTCAAAGGGGGGTGAAACCTCAACGACATCAGCTCCAATAAAATTAATTTTGTTTAAAGCTCTAATAATCATTTGAGATTCTCTAACATTAAAACCTCCGACTTCTGGTGTGCCTGTTCCAGGAGCAAAAGTTGAATCAATTCCATCAATATCAAATGTTAAATAAGTTTCTACATCTCCTAATACTTTATAAATTTTTTCGATGACCTTGTTAAAACCCATACTATAGTAATCATCTATAGTGATTATTGTTACACCTTGATCCTTGGCCCAAGTTAAATCATCTGGATGATATAATGACCCCCTGATACCAACCATCACATATTTTGTTGGATCAATTAAGTTTTCTTCGATTGCCCTTCGAAATGGTGTGCCGTGCGTATATTTAAAACCTCCAAAGTATGTATCATATGTGTCAGTATGTGAGTCAAATTGAAATAAACCAATTGGCTTATTTTTTGCCAAAGCTCTTAAAATAGGTAGACTTATAAGATGGTCACCTCCAATTGATATTGGAATAGTTTTTGATTTAAGTATTTCGCTATAAAATTTTTCTATTTTGTTAAGTGAATCTTGCAAATCCGCAGGATTAACTGGACAATCACCAATATCAGCAACATTAAATTTATCATATGGACTTTTAAGAGATTGAGGATGGTACAATCTAACTAAAGAAGAGGAGTTTCTAATTTCTCTAGGACCATGTCTTGCACCAGGTCTATTGGTGGTCCCTCCATCCCAGGGAACACCGCAAATGCAGTAATCAAGTTCATTAAGATCTTTAAATACGGGCAATCTAAAAAAAGTTGCTACATCTGCAAATCTTGGAACAGACATGCTGGAAAGAGGTTTTATTTTAGTCATAAACTATAGTTATGATATAAAGATGCTAAATTTACAATAAGAAAAGTAATGAATTCTTCAAAATTTGATACTGATCCATTTATTTCAAGTAATGATCGATCTTGTGATCATTTAGAAAATTGTCATATTCCACCCATTAGTCTCCCAAATCAAGATGGAAATTTGCTAAAACTTAACAGGCAAGATACCTTTAGAATTATATTATATTGTTATCCTATGACTGGTAGACCAGATAAGCCTCTTCCTAAAAATTGGAATCAAATCCCAGGTGCGAGTGGGTGCACATTAGAAAATTCTAGTTTTAGAGATAATTATGATGAAATAATTACTTTAAATGCTGTGCCAGTTGGACTAACGACACAATCAGTCGAAGATATAAAAGAAATGACTACGAGACTTAAAATAAAATCTGATATTCTAAGTGACGCTAATTTAAATTTTATTAAAAAGTTACAATTACCAACCTTTGAAGTTGAAAATTTAATTTTTGTTAAAAGACTTACTCTCATCATTGAACGATCAGTAATTAAAAATTTTTTTTACCCTATATTTTCTGCTGATAAACATATAAATGATGTAATAAAATGGCTAAAAGTAAATTAATTTTAATTTTATCTTCTTTTTTAATTATATTTGTATTGGTTACACTTAATAACTTAGTTCATGCAAATTCTGAGCTTGACCAATGGATTGACTCAGAAAAAACTTATAAGGATCTAATAAATGATGGTTATGAGGTTAAAGGATATAATATTAGCAGTATTGATACAATCAGCGGATATAAAATATTATTATTTGTTACAGTGCTTCAAAAAGATTTGAATGTTTATGAATGTCAAGAATACCAAACTTTAGATGAATCAATGGATACAATAGATATGTCTTTTGTGTGTAGGGAGTTGGTACAACCTTATATACAAGGATTAGGAACTTAAAAAATAATAGAATGGAAAAAGCATTATTTGGAGCAGGATGTTTTTGGGGTGTTGAAGAATTTTTTCGTAAAAATGATGGCGTTATAGAAACAAAAGTTGGATATTCAGGTGGTATTACAAATAATCCTACTTATGAACAAGTATGTTTAGGTAATACAAATCATGCGGAAGTTTTGCTAATTAAATTTGATGAAAATTTAATTAATTATTCTAAATTATTAGATTTGTTTTGGCAGTGTCATGACCCCACTACATTAAATAGACAAGGACCTGATATAGGTACACAATATAGGTCTGTCATTTTTTATTATTCAAATTTACAAAAAAAAATCGCTGAAAAATCAAAGTTAAATTATCAATCTAAATTTAATGGAAAAATAGTAACTGAAATTGAAAAAGCTAAAGAGTTTTATGAAGCTGAAGATTATCATCAATGCTATATTCAAAAGAGAAGTATTTGATTGAAATTAATGTAATTTCAAATGATTTTTTTTATGCTTTATTTTTAGGATGGATAATTTTATTTATATTTTGGATTTTTATATTGATATTCATTTTCTTTAGGAAGCCTCCCAGGGCTAAATTAACTGCCAGGCTATCATTTATTTCAATATCGTTTTTTTTCATAATATTGATGATTTTGCTATTTTTAAAATAATCGATTCGTTTTTTAAAAAAATTTCACTAATTAAACTTCTATATGTAGTAGGTTAATGCAAAAAATATACTAACATATTGAGATTTAATGATTTTTTTTAATTTTAGTTGAATAGTGATTTTTTCAGCCCTATAACACATATGTTTTTAATAGGTAAATTCATCAAAAATATACGGATAGGAAAAATGTCTATAGTAGATAATTATTTTAAGCAGAATAGAGTAACTCACACTTTTTCAAGTTGCCAGTGGCCTATTGGTGATCCACAAGAAAAAGAATTTCATTTTTGTGAAGCTAACACAGTACCAGGAAAGCCATATTGCAAACAACACTGTGATGTTGCATATATTGACGAAAGAGAGCTTAAAAAGGAAAAAGAAGCTCAAAAGAACCGTCGAATTGCTGCTTAGTTCAAATCATTTTTTTAATACTTTTTAAAGGCTATTTTAAATAGCCTTTTTCATTTTATTGACTTTAAATTCCATTATCTTAATGTAATTTAATTTTATATTAATATGCTTTTTTCAATATTAAAAAAAATTAAATTTACTGGTACTTTGGTAATAGTTGATTCTAATAATGTTTCGCATAAGTTTGGAAATAATAACCCATATGTAAAAATTCGATTAAAATCAAAATCCATAGAAAGAAAATTATTTCGAAATCCAAGTCTACATCTTGGTGAGGGTTATATGAATAGTGAAATAATTATTGAGGAGGGGACTATTGAACAGTTTATAGATATTGTAACTTCAAGTTACGATGATTTTATTAAACAAAATATTTTTTTCAAATTCTATGAAAATGTATCTTCATTCCTAAAGCCTTTTCATCAAGTAAATCAACTTGTGAACTCAAAAAAAAATGTAGCACATCATTATGACTTGAATGAAGATTTATATAAACTTTTTCTTGATAAAGATATGCAGTACTCATGTGCGTATTTTCACAATCCTAATATAAGTCTTGATCAGGCTCAAATAGATAAAAAATATCATATAATTAATAAATTAAAAATTAATGAAAATATGAGAGTTTTAGATATAGGCTGTGGATGGGGAGGTATGGCAATAGAAATTGCTAAAACTACTGGAGCTAAAGTGAAAGGTATTACATTATCAGAGAATCAGTTTGCTACTGCAAAAAAAAGAGCACAAGATGAAGGATTGTCTGAAAAAGTTGATTTTGCAATTCAGGATTATAGGCATGAAAATGGTATATATGATAGAATAGTTTCTGTTGGTATGTTTGAACATGTTGGTGTTAAATATTTTAAAACTTTTTTAAAAAAATCTTATGAACTTTTAAATGATAGTGGAGTATTTCTACTTCATACAATTGGCCAAAGAGGAAAGCCAACTGCAACAAGTCCATGGATAAGGAAATATATTTTTCCAGGCGGATATATACCCTCATTGTCTGAAATATTAACTGTTTGTGAAAAACAAAACATAAATATTACAGATATTGAAATTTTACGCCTTCATTATGCCCATACTTTGTCACATTGGTATCGTAACACTCTAAATAACAAAGATAAAATAGTAAAAATGTTTGATTCTAGGTTTTTTAGAATGTGGGAATTTTATTTATTGGCAAGTAAATATTCATTTGTAAACATGGGAAATGTAGTTTTCCAGATTCAAATAGCTAAAAACATAAACAATCTGCCACTTACTAGAAATTACATCTATAATTAAAATAATTTTTAAGTTAAGTTATATGGTAACAATAATAATATATTTTTAGAACTATTATGCAGTCTACAATGAATCAATATTTAATACGTGTTGGAATATTTCTAATTTTATTATTTATAGTTGTGGTTTTATTATACCCTGTTTTGCAGAATGCATTTTTGTCTAATGCTTTTATTAATTCAATAATCATCTTAACATTAGTAGTTGGTTTAATTTTTAATATTTATCAATTAATTGTTATAAATTATGAATACAGTAACTTATCAAATTTTAATATTCATAAATCACCTAAATCTTTTATTAATTCAAAAAATATTTTAAAAAATATTTCTTTAGAACTAAAACAATTGGAGGGTCATTATGTTTTTAAATCATCATCTGTTAATAGATTACTTGAAAATGCTGATATGTCCCTTGCAAGTGTTAGGGAAACTTCAAGATATTTAGTAGGGCTACTAGTTTTTTTAGGCTTACTGGGTACTTTTTGGGGACTCTTAAAAACAATTGGTTCCGTTGGAGTTGTAATAAGTGGATTAGGTATTGATGATACAAATGTTGCAGGTTTTTTTAATAGCTTAAAAGATGGTCTTAATGCTCCACTCCAAGGTATGAGTATAGCTTTTAGTAGTTCACTTTTAGGTTTAGCTGGATCATTGATTTTAGGTTTTGTAGATCTCAACCTGGGACAAGCGCAAACGAAATTTAGTCAATATTTTGAAAAAGTACTAAATAATAACACTTCTCCAGACTTAATTAATACTAATAAAAGTCAGGATATAACTAAACAAGCAATACAGAAAATTTATGATAATTTTGAAAATATCTTGCACACCTTAAAGGAGACTAATCAAAATCAAAAACAAATTTATTTACATCTTGAAACTTTAAATAAGCAACTTAACCAAATTAATAAAAACTCTTTAGAAGGAGACAAAAAATTATCAAATTTTTTATCAACACAGCTTAATACTCAATCAAGTATGCTTCAATTATCTAACCAGCTAGCTAAGGAAGGTCTAATTGATGTTAAAACAAAAAAATATCTAGAAAATATAGATAAAGGAATAAAAAAATTAACTGAAATAAAGAAAAAAAATTAGAAAATGACTACAAGGTATCTCAGGAATCGCCTTAGTGAAAATACGAATTTATGGCCAGGCTTTGTAGATGTTCTTGCTACATTGCTGATTGTTATAATTTTTATACTTATGGTTTTTACTGTATCACAAATTTATTTAAGTGATGCTATTTCAGGAAGAGATAAGATTTTAAGCGACTTAAAAAGACAAATAAATGAATTATCACGAATTTTAGTTACTGAAAGTACAGAAAAACAAGAAGCTTTATCAATATTATCACAAACTACAATTGAATTGGATAAAACTAAAGAAGATCTTGAATCTGAACAATTATTAGCTAAACAGCTACAAACAGATATTTCACAAAAAAGGTCTGAAATATTTGTTCAAGAACAAAATATTGTGGCTTTAAGTGAGCAAATTAAAGAACTTCTAACAGAGTTAAGAATTGTTGCTACAGCTCTAGAAACATATGAAGGAATTGAAATAGGTATTATTCAAACTGAAGGTTTGGGTGAGCGAATTAATAAAGCTCTTGCTACAAGAATTGATCAATTAAAAAATCTTAACAATGAACTTGATTTAACCAATAAAAAACTGCAACTTAGTGAAGAAAATTTAGCAATAAAAGTTTCTGAATTAGACTTACTTAATAACAAGTTAATTAAAAATGAAAAAGAATTAGAAAATAAAATATTGGAATTAGATGAAAAAAATAAAAATCTTCAAGCTATAAATCAAAGTTTGGGTCTCGATGATGCAGATCTTGTGCAACAATTACAGGCCATTAAAAATAAAAATCAAGATTTAATAAATCTAAATAATCAACTAATAGAATCAAAGAAAGAAACTGAAATTGTTAATGCAAATTTAACTTTAAGAGATCAAGAGTTACAAGATCAAATTTTAAAGTATCAAACTTTAACTAATAATTTACTAAAACTAAATGAGAGTCTTGGTCTCAATGATGCGGATATTCAGGAGCAATTGTTTGCTATAAAAAAGAAAAATGAAGAGTTATCTAATTTAAATAGAGATTTGTTAGATAAAGATAAGACAATATTTGATTTAAGGGGCAAAATTCTTGAATTAAATAATATTTTATCTTTAAATCAAGAAAAACAAACTGAACAAAAAACATTAATCTCAGAACTGCAAAAGGAAGTTACTAGTTTATCTACCTCAAAAGCTATAGACGAAGAATCTATAAAAGAAATGGAAATACAGGCAGCACAAGCTTTGGATCAGGTTGCTTTATTATCTAATGAAATTGATATTTTAAAAAATGAAATTAATATTTTAAATAGGGCACTTGAATCTAGTGAACAAGATGCATTAACCAAAGATTTAAAAATTGAAGTTTTAGGAGAGAGATTAAATAAAGCACTAACTTCAAAAGTTTTTGAGTTACAAAAATATAGATCAGAGTTTTTTGGTAAACTACAAAGTATTTTAGGAGAAAGAAAAGATATTAAAATTGTTGGTGATAGATTCATATTTGAATCTGAGCTGTTATTTGATTCTGCATCCGCTGATTTGCAAATACAAGGAAAAGAAAAATTAAAACAGATTGGAAAAACTCTTAAGGAAACAACTAGTCAAATACCTTCAGATATTGATTGGATTATCCAAGTAGAAGGACATACTGATAAAAGACCTATAAATACTTTGAGATACCCTTCGAATTGGGAATTATCAACTGCTAGAGCTAATTCAGTTTTAAAATTGTTACTTGATATTGGATTTAGCCCGAATAGACTTTCAGCAGCTGGATATGGAGAGTTTTATCCAATAAGTAATGGCGAAGAAGAAGAAGATTTTCAGCAGAATCGTAGAATTGAATTGAAATTAACTTCACGATAATTGCCTTAAATATAACATAAATTTTTCTTAATTAGTAATTATGCGTAATTTATTTGTAGTTATAATAATTTTAATATCTCACAAAGTTTATTCAGCTTGCGATGATCAACCATCAAATGAGGTTGATTGGTCTAATTGTAACTTTGTTGAGAATCTTGATCTATCTGGCGTTGGTTTAGCAAAATCAGAAATGTCAGGTATAAATTTATCTTTAGCTAATTTAGAAAAATCACAACTGAATAATTCAAATTTATCTTTTGGCAATTTTATATTTACTAATTTTAGTAATTCAAATTTATTTTCTTCAAATTTACAATATGCAAATTGCAATAATGCTAATTTTAATAATTCTAATTTAGCAAAAGTTAATTTTGAAGGAGCTAACTTGTTTACCACTTCTTTTAAAGGGGCTAACCTGTTTGAAGCCAACCTTCTTGGAGCTAATATTTCAGGTGCAATATTTGAAGAAGCAAACCTTTCAGCTGCTATTTGGGTTGATGGTAAAAAATGCGCTCTTGGTTCTATAGGCACATGCAATTAATGTACATCAATTTTTAAGCATCATACATTATTTTGTGCTACCCAACATAACTCCAATTATTCAAAAACGTTATCATCAGAGTCAAATTTTGTTATTTGAATAAATCAATCTACAGGATTAAATATACTAAATTAAAATACTGATTTACTTTTATAATAATTAATGCACAGATCTATTTTTTATGAAAGATAATTCATATTTATTTGCTTTTATTGTAGTTTTTTTAGCAGGCCTTTCATGGAGTTTTGGAGCAGTAGTAGTGCGCCATATGGAAGATGCTAATTTTTATGTTTTCCAATATTTGTTTTATAGGGGAATTTCTATTGCGTTAATACTTATATGCTATTTAATTGTTAAAGAAGGTTTAAGTTTTTATAAAAATTTTTTAAAAATTGGTATTTCTGGTATTTTAGGTGGAATATTTTTAGCTACTGCTTTTACTGGTTTTATTTATTCTATTACGATTACAACTGCTGCAGTAACACTTTTTATGTTGGCTGCAATGCCCTTCATTGCAGCAATATTTGGTTATTTTTTATTAGGGGAAGTACTTAGGAGATCGACCATTATCGCAATGATAGTTGCTTTTATTGGAGTTTGTATAATGATTATTAATGACTCTATTTCAGGGACAGCTCTAGGTGCTCTTTTAGGTTTTTTATCAGCAACTGGTTTTGCACTTTATACTATAACTATCCGTTGGAAGCCTGAAACACCAAAATTTACTACCGTTGTGGTTGCAGGATTATTTTGTACATTTTTTTCATTTATTGCTCTAGGTTTTTCAATCGAATCTTTTAAAACAATGCCAACAATAAACTCTTATCTTAGTTTATTACATGGTTTATTCGTTGCTACTGGTTTAATATTATATAGTCTTGGTGCAAAATATCTTCCATCAGCTGAACTAGCTTTATTATCCTTAATGGAAGTAGTAGGTGGTGTTTTATGGGTTTGGTTACCAATTTTTGGAATTAATGAAACACCCTCATTAACTGTAATTATAGGAGGAATAATAATTACGTTTGCTGTAATTTATCAAGGACTTGGAAGTAGGAAAAAAAGAGAACCAGTACTTCCTTAGTTATTCTATTAAGGTTGATACAAGATGCAGTCTATCAACTTCGCCACCATTAAAAAAATTATGATATTTGGTATTATCGGTAATATAAACAGATCCATCTGCAGGCATATGGTAGCTTTCATCCTCAATGACCATTCTGCAACCTGGGTTTGTAATTATAGGGATATGAATTCTTTTCTCTGGATCACGATGCCAACTTAAACAAGAACGAGGAGGCTTCATAAGAAATCTCATTCTTCCAATTTTCCACTCAGATTTTACTATATTGTAAACTTCTTCTATATAAGTACCAATAAATGGTTTGCATATTTCAGTATATTTACTCTCATCTATTTTAACTAATCTTTCTTCTTCTTGCCAATCAGATTTTGGGTATGTCCAATATTGCCCTCTTATGTTTCCACCTACAATTGAATTAGGATCATTAGGTTTTTGATTTACACATATTGCATTGAAATCATAAAGGTCTGGGTCATCTTTAGACCAAACTTTTATTTCATAAAATATACTTAAAAACTCAGCTTTTATTTTTTCTATATTGAAGTT
>MDTE01170546.1_pt1 | contig 14199 bp, 14 predicted proteins | sample 811231 | NCBI WGS metagenome assembly MDTE01 (sample SAMN05326651, study PRJNA326480) | marine metagenome | isolation source: seawater | place: Indian Ocean: Red Sea | collected 2010 | reverse complement strand
TCTTATAAAAAATAAGGTTGGTAAAGAATTAATTAATGTTTTTGTACCAACTACACCAAATCCAACAAGTGGTTTTTTACTTATGTTTCCAAAAGATGAAGTGATCTATCTAGATTTATCTTTTGAGGAAGCCTCTAAATTTATTGTTTCTGCGGGGAGTACAAATCCTTAAATAATTTAATCTGAAACTTCATTTATTATTTCAGCTCTATCATATAGTTTAAGAAGGTTTTCATATATTTTTATATTTTCTACTCTCATATTTCTTATTGTTTTCTCTGCCAAAATAAACAGATCATTGTGATGAATGGGATCAGCAAATTTAAAATCTTTTATTCCGCTTTGCTGAAAGCCTAGCAAATCTCCATGGCCTCTTATTTTTAAATCTTCTTCAGCTACTAAAAAACCATCATTTGTTTTTCTTAAAATTTTCAATCTTTTTTTTGCATTTTGGCTTAAGTTATTTTTATATAGCATAACACAATAAGATTCGGCGTCGCCTCTTCCGACTCTGCCTCTTAGCTGATGAAGTTGAGATAAACCAAATTTGTTTGAATTTTCTATTATCATTATATTGGCGTCAGGAAAATTTATACCCACCTCAATGACTGTAGTACTAACTAAAATTTTTATTTCTTTTTTAAGAAATTTTTTTAGAACAATATTTTTTTCAACTTTATCTATGCTTCCGTGCATTAATCCTACCTGGTTTGGAAAAATTTTTTTAATTAAATTATATTTTTTTATTGCCGATGAAAAATTTAGTTTTTTTGATTCCTCTATAAGGGGACAGACCCAAAACACTTGTTTGTTTAAAGATATTTGTTTTTTTATTAAAGGCCATAACTCTGAAATTTTATTTTCTGGTTTTATCAATGTTAGAACATTCTTTCTGTTTTTTGGCTTTTCTCTTAATATAGATACATCCATATCTCCAAAAAAAGATAACATCATAGTTCTAGGTATTGGCGTTGCTGACATTGATAAAAGATCACAATTGTCACCCCCTTTTTTTGCCAAGAGAAGCCTCTGTTTAACGCCAAATTTATGTTGTTCATCAATAATTATAAAACCAAGTTTTAAAAATTTAATTTTTTTTTGAAACAAAGAGTGAGTGCCAATTAAAAAATTTAAATTTCCATTTATTAAGTCAGACATAATTTTTTTTTTATCCTTTGCTGTCGTTTTGCTAGTTAAAAGCTCAATTTTAATATTTGTTGAAAAAAATAGTTTTTTAGCTAGCTCATGATGCTGTGCAGCTAAAATTTCAGTAGGGGCCATAAGAGCAACTTGATAACCAGATTCAATAACATTTGCAGCAGCTGTTAAAGCAAGAATAGTTTTGCCTGATCCCACATCTCCTTGTAAAAGTCTGAACATTCTGTTTTCAGATTTTATATCACTATCAATATTTTTTAAGACTTTTTTTTGATCATTTGTTAGTTCATATGGAAAGTTATTTAAAACTATTTGGGATAATTTATTATAATAAATTTTCTTCCTTTTCTTTTTTGATCTAACAGATCTTCTTGCTGACAATAGGGTTAAGAGATTTGCAAATACTTCATCATAAGCTAATCGCCTATAATCATTTGAAAATATATCAATATTTTTTGACGGATTATGTAGACTTAAAAATGTTTTTTTTAACCTATTAAAATTGTTTTTTTTTAAAAAATCATCGTTATGCCATTCATAATTATCGTCAATTTTATTCAAAACTTCAAAAATAAGTTTTCTGTAAATTTTTTCTGTAAGACCTTCTGTTAATGAATATTTGGGAAATATTTTTACAATCTCTTTTTTTTCAGAAGCAGGTTTAACATAGGTTGGATTTGTTATTTGATATTGTTTTTTATAATAGTTTATTTTACCACTAATTACGACCTCTTTTCCAATAGGCAAAATTTTTTTTACATATCCTTCATAGCTATTAAAAAAAACGATATTTATCTTTTCTTCATTTTCAGTGCATATTACTTTGTTTGGAAGATTTTTTAATCTTGGAAAATTATATTTTATTACTTTGACCTTTATGGTTGTAATTTTTCCAATTTCTAATTCTTTTAAGTTTGTAATTTTAGATCTATCAATTATGGAATAAGGCAAATCCCACAACAGATCTTTGATTTTTTCTATCTTTTTCTTTTCTAAAATTTTTTTGGTTTTTGATCCGACCCCCTTTAATGAAGATATCTCTTTAAATAAAAAACTGTTTTTGTTTATATTCATGATAATAATTCTTATAATATAGGTTTATTTAATATGAAAAAAATGGATTCAATCAAAAAGAAAATTAGATATAGGGCGGAATACAGGGGGATAAAAGAGATGGATTTGCTTTTAAGCAAATTTGTTAAAAAATACATAGACATTTTTAATTATGAAGAGCTAATAGATCTATATGAAATCTTGGAAAAGGATGATGATGTTATATTCAAGTGGTATTTAGCTCCCAATAACGCAAAAGAAATAGCTGAAAACAAGGTAAGTAAATTATTAAAAAATTTCAAACCAGACTAATGGCGGAGGGGGTGGGATTCGAACCCACGAATGAGGAAACCCATTGCTAGTTTTCAAGACTAGTGCTTTCAACCGCTCAGCCACCTCTCCAGAATGATAGTCTAAGATACTGTTTATATATCAAAGATTTAAAAAATTCAGCAATACAATAATTTTCTAGAATATAAAAAGATATTGGAATATAAGCTTAAAATGAAAAACATAAGCATATTTTTTTTCATTATATTTATTATTAGCGCTCAAAACCTTAAAGCAGATGAAAATTTTGCTATATGGTTAAAAAATTTTAAAAAAACTGCAGTTGATAGAGGCATCTCCAAACAGACCGTCGAAGGAGTTATGAATGATGCTAAATTTTTACCAAAAGTAATTGAGTATGACAGATACCAGCCAGAGTTTTACGAAGACACACGTACATATGTCAACAAAAGAGCAAATCAAGCTAAAGTAAAAAAAGGATTATCGTTATACAAAAAACAAAAGAAGACAATTGATAAAATAGAAAAAGAATTTTTTGTAGAAAAAGAACTTTTGCTTGCACTGATGGGGATAGAAACTAATTTTGGAAAATATCTTGGAAAAATGGATATAGTTTCTTCTTTAGCAACTCTTAGTTTTGACAAAAGGAGAAGTGCTTTTTTTACTAACGAATTATTAGTTCTGTTAAAATTGCTGGACCAAAATATAGTAGATAAAAATATACTTTATGGATCGTGGGCAGGAGCATTTGGAAATTTTCAATTTATGCCATCTACTATAAAAAGTTATGCAATAGACTATAACAATAATTCCAACATAGAATTAAAAAAAATAGACGATTCATTCGCATCAGCAGCAAATTATATTAAAAGAATTGGTTGGAAAAAAAACCAACCCTGTTTCTATAAAGTTGAATTGAAAGAAACCATTCCTTCCAGATACTTAAACAGCTCTGCAAGAAAAATTGTTAACAAAAAAAAGCTTAAATTTTTTAAAAAATATTTAAAATCTATTGACGCTAAAAATTTGAATGAAAATATGATTTCAGCAATAATAATACCTGATAAAGATATAATACCGAGAGCAAAAAATTTAAAACCAGCTTTTATTGTTTTTAGCAATTATGAGCAAATTTTAAAATGGAATAGATCTTTAAGATTTGCTCTTGCAGTATGTACTTTGAAAGATAAATTTAAAAATGAAATTTAATTTTTTTTTTTTCTTACTGCTTTTAACCTCATGTGCTTCAACTGGACAAAATAACACCGGATCTTTCGTTCCATATAGTTCAAAAGGTTTTGCTCTTATTTATGAGGAAAATGATTTTGATAATAAAGTTATTTCCAAAAAATTAGACAACAATAAATTTCAAGTTGGACATAGAAAATTAGGAAAAAATAAAATCTTAATCTTAACAAATCCTGAAAACAATAAGTCTATCGAATTAAAGGTTAGCAAAAAAATTAAATATCCTAATTTTTTTAATGTTGTTATTACAAAAAGAGTCTCGGAAGAATTGGATTTGAATTCAGAGTTTCCTTTTTTAGAAGTTTATGAACGTATTAAAAATAAATCATTTGTTGCCAAAAAAGCAGAAATGTTTAAGGAAGAAAAAAATGTTTTTGACAAAGCACCTGTTACAAAAATAAAAATAGACAATATTTCAAAAACAAAAAATAAAAAAAATAAAATGGGTAAAAAGTTTTCTATTTTAATTGGAGAGTTTTACTCAAAAGAATCTGCCAATAATCTCAGAGATAATTTGGTTGATAAGTATATAAAAAAAGAACTTTTAAAGGTTAGAAAGTTAGGAAAAAATAGATTTGAGCTCTCAGCAGGTCCGTATTTTTCAATTAATACTTTAAAAAACGGTTACTTTGCGTTAAACAAGTATGGATTTGAAGATCTCGATATTAAACAAAATGATTAAGATTAAATTTTTAATACCAATAATTTTTTTTACTTTTATATCAAATTTATTTGCTACACCAAAGATTGATGTCAAAAGCGCAATTCTAATTGATTACAATTCGGACAAAGTTCTATACGAAATAGATCCAGACATTCATATTTACCCCGCTTCGATGACAAAGATAATGACAACAATTGTAGCTTTTGATTTGCTCAAGCAAGGAAAACTTGATCTAGATGATGAGACGGTGATTTCTGAAAATGCGTGGAGACTGTCTCAGAGAGGTTTTTCTTCCATGTTTATAATGATTAATGATACCGTGACAATAGAGGAGCTGCTTAGAGGAATTATAGTTGTATCAGGAAATGATGCTTGCGTTGCTTTGGCAGAGGCCATTGCTGGATCAGAAGAAAATTTTGCTGAAATAATGAATGAAAAAGCTAAAGAAATAGGATTAACAAATACCAACTTTTCAAATTCATCAGGCATAAATGATCCTCAAAACTATTCAACAGTTAGAGATATTGCAATAATGTCAAAACATTTAATATCTGAGTATCCAAAATATTATGAATATTTTAAAGAATTAGAATTTACGTGGGAAAGAACTGGTGGTGAACCAATTACCCAGGGAAATAGAAATCCTCTTTTGTATAAAAGAATTGGAGCAGACGGTATCAAGACAGGATACCTTGATTCAGAAAAATATTCTTTAGCAGCATCTGTTCTTGGAGAGAAAAGAAGACTTATATCTGTAATCAGTGGATTTAAAACAAAAAAAGCTAGATCTAATGAGTCGCTAAAAGTTATAAGCTGGGCATTGAGAAATACCAATACTTACGAGATAGCAAAAAAAGAAGAACCTACTTTTGAATTTGATGTTTGGCTCGGAAAAAAAAATAAGGTTGAGGGATACATAAAGGAAGATTTGTATGTAACAATTGAAAAAAACGAATTAAAAGATCTGAAAGTTTCACTAAATTATAACGGACCGATAAAAGCACCGATTTCTAAAGATCAAGAAATAGGTAATTTAATTATTGAAACAGCGGGTGACGAAAAATCAATACCTGTATATTCAAGCAAAAAAATAAAAAAAGTTAATTTTATTAAAAGTTTATTCTTATCTTTCAATTATATGATTTGGGGAGATGTATAAAAGAAAACCCCTTTTTATAGTATTTGAAGGAATAGAAGGTTCTGGAAAATCCTATTTAAGTAAGAAGCTTTATAGAGACCTCAGAAAAATAGGGGCCTCTGTTATTTTAACACGAGAACCTGGGGGCACCAAACGAGCAGAAAAAATAAGACAGATAATACTTCACGATTATTTTCTTAAAAAAAACAAAGAAAAATTTCACAAGTACACGGATACTTTGCTTTATCTAGCAGCCAGGAACGAACATCTAGAAAACAAAATAAAGCCCGCTCTTTTTGGAAAAAAAATAGTTATTTGCGACAGATTTGTAGACTCCACCTTAGCTTATCAAGTTTACGGAAAAGGAGTTAATAGAAAATTTATTGATAATATACATAAAAGAATTTTGGGCAGGATAAAACCAAATATAACCTTTGTTTTAAAGGTAAATATTAAAAGAGCTTTACAGCGTTTAAACAAAAGAAAAACAAAAAATCGTTATGACAAATTTTCAAAAGGGTTTTATAATAAAGCCCAAAAAGCCTTTATAAGGATAGCTAAAAAAAATAAAAAAAGTTACCACATTCTTGACAATTCAAAGAATGATAAAAAAATAGCAGAAAGTATTTTTAGAATAGTACAAAAAAAATTAAAAAGATAAATGCCAAGATCAATAGAAGACAAATTTAATCCTATAAAATCGACCAGTCTATTTGGTTACAGCAAATATTTTGATGACTTAAAAAAACTTTACGAAAATAAAAGGTTTCCCAAAGTAACCTTGCTAACAGGTGAAAAAGGTTGTGGAAAATTTACTCTAGCTTTTCATCTCATAAATTTTTTTTTTACAGAGAAAAAAAGATGTTACGATTTGAAAAACTTAACCATAAATACTGAAAGTAATTTTTATAAAAAAATTTTATCCAATGTTAATGAAAATTTTAACTATATTGGTAAGAACGAAGGCGGAAAGGTCAGTGTTGAAGCAATAAGAGAAATTAAAAAAAAATTTAATACTAGTTCTTTGAGCAATCTTCCTAGATTTACAGTTTTAGATGACGTTGAACTATTAAGCTCAAATTCTGCTAACGCCTTGTTAAAACTGATAGAAGAACCCTCTGATTTAAATTATTTTATCTTGATAGATAACAAGAGGAAAAAAATTATCGATACTTTAAAATCAAGGTCGCTAGAAATTAAAATATTTCTTAATAAAAAAGATAGGGAAAAAATTTTAAAAAATTTAACGGAAAAATTCAATGTTAACTTGGGTGATTACTCAACTTTTATAAACAAAACTACTCCTGGTACCTTAATAAGAGTGTGTGATTGTTTAGAAGAAACGAAAATAAAGGATTCAAAAAACTTACATGAGTCTACGGAAATATTGTTGGATAAATTCAAAAAAGATAAGAATGAGATATATCTAGAAACTATTAAATTTTTATTAGATTTTCAAATTGACAAAAATTCTAAAGCCAAAAACTACGATCCTTTAAAAACAGTTTCTTTTAAAAAAAAGATAACAAGACTCCTTTTTGAATATGAAAATTTTAATCTTTCAAAAAATTCTATTTTAGAATCTTTTAAAGGATTGCACGAACATGTCTAAAAGCAACTTTTACATAACGACTCCAATATATTATCCTTCGGGAAAACCGCATATGGGTCATGCGTATTCCAGTATAATCGCAGATGTTTTTGCAAGATTTAAAAAAATAGATTCTTTTAATGTATATTTTTTAACGGGAACAGACGAGCATGGTTTAAAAATTCAAAGAGAGGCTAAAAAAAATGATAAAGATCCAAAAATTTTCTGTGACGAACTGTCAGTTACATTTAAAAGCTTAACTAAAACATTGAACTTGTCAAATAACGATTTCATCAGAACAACAGAAAAAAGACATCACGATTCCGTTAAAGAAATTTGGAAAAGATTGGAAAAATCTGGAGATATTTATTTGGACAAGTACAGTGGCTGGTACTCAGTCTCTGACGAAGCTTATTATGATGAAGATGAAATAGAAGATGATGGTAACTCAAAAAAATCTAAAATTTCAGGTTCAAAAGTAGAGTGGGTAGAGGAAGAGTCATATTTTTTTAAACTTTCAGCATGGGGAAAAAAATTATTAAAATTCTATGAAAAAAATCCTAATTTCATACTTCCAGAATCTAGAAAAAACGAAGTAGTAAATTTTGTAAAAAAGGGCTTAAAAGATTTGTCTGTTAGCAGAACCTCATTCTCATGGGGAATACCTGTGCCAAGTAACAAAAAACACGTTATCTATGTTTGGTTAGATGCTTTGACAAATTATATAAGCGCATTAAATTTTCCAAATACAAATGACAAATTATATAAAGATTTTTGGCCAGCTGATCTTCATATAATAGGCAAAGATATATTAAGATTTCATGCAATCTATTGGCCAGCTTTTTTGATGGCCGCAAAGCTTGAGGCTCCCAAAAGAGTTTATGGACACGGCTGGATACTTTCTGACGAAAAAAAGATGTCAAAATCACTAGGGAATATTTTGGACCCATTGGAAATAATTAAAAGTTACGGAATAGATCAGCTTAGGTATTATCTAGTAAAAGAAGTATCTCTGGGAAATGATGGAAGCATTTCTTTAGAAAATCTTAAAAATTGTATAAATAACGATTTAGCAAATAACTTTGGAAACCTATGCCAAAGAGTATTTTCTTTTGTAGAAAAAAATTGTAATTCAAAAATTCCTTCTCCAGAAAAATTTGACACCAGAGATAATGAATTACTGAATGAGATAATAAAAAAACTGCCTAAATTAAAGAAAATGATGGATAATCAAGAGCTGAATTCATACGTTAAGGAGATTATAAGCTTTTCCTTCAATTCTAACAAATATTTTAATGATCTTGAGCCCTGGAAGCTAAAAAAATCAAATTTGGGCAGAATGAATACAGTACTGTACTGTATTTTAAATCAAATAAAGTCAATAAGCATATTGTTGTACCCAATTATGCCTAATTCTATTGAAAGAATCTTCCAATTAATGGGGTTAAAAAAAGAAGATATAGCATTAGTTGAAGTCGAAAACTTAAAACTATTAAAACCAGGAAACTCTATTAAAAAAGGGGATATTTTATTTAAAAAAATTGAGAGTGAGTAAAAATATTTTAGTATTTAGAACAGATAGAATAGGGGACTTGCTATTAACTTGTCCGTCAATCAAAACTATAAAAGAACACTATCCTGATTCAGAGTTAACAATTGTTACTTCTGAAAGAAATTTTTCTTATGCCCAAACTTTTAATTTTTTTGATAAGGTTTATCTACTTCCCAAAAAAGATATTTTAAAAAAAATAAAATTATTTATCAAATTGTCAAAAAAAAAATTTGATAAAATTTTTATTTTTGACGGGAAAGATAGATCAATTTTAATCTCATGTTTTTTAAAATCGAAAAAAAAAGTTGCTAAAATTGTCAATAAAAAACAAGCCTTTTTCTGTAAATTATTTAAAATAAGATTTTCTTATGATTTTTTTGGTAAAGATTTGAACGAATTACATCAAGACTTGCTAGATTATTCAGATACTGTAAAAAAAATAGGTAATTTTGACTATCTAATACAAAAAGAAAACAATAATTTTGCATCCAAAATACCTCTTGAAAATTATATTCAAATTCATTTAGATGAAAAATGGTTTAGTTCAACATATATTAAAAAATATAATGATATAAGCCCTTCTTTTGAAGAATTTAGTAATTTTGTTAAATCTTTATCAGAGAAAAACAACATATTAATCACAACCGGATTGGAAACAAATAATTTGATTGATAGACTGGAGCTAAATTCTGTTAATCAATTAAGTAATAATATCTTTGTTAACAATATTAAAGAAAACATTATCCTTATTAAGAAACCATCTTTTTTAGACTTGGAATCTATATTAAGAAAAACCAAAGTTTTAATTTCCTGCCATGGAGCTTTAACTCATGCTGCCGCTAGTTTTAATATTAAAATAATTGATATTGTTGAAAAATCTAGTGAAGAATTGGTTAAAAGGTACAGTTTATATATTAAAAACTATTACAGAATTTATAGAGACAAATTTTCAATTGTTAAAAATAGAATTGATCAGCTAATTTAAATTTTAATCTTATTTAAAGCGTTATTTTTAAATAAATTTGCTTCTTTTATATATCTTCTAACCATTTGTGTTGTTTTATGACCTGTCATAGCCATTATGCTTCTTTCTTCAGCTCCAAGCTCGGCTGTTGATGTGGCAAAACCTGATCTTAAACTATGACCTGAGTATTTGCTTTGATCTAGACCAGCTAAAGCAGTATATTTTTTTATAATAAGAGATACATTCTTGTCTGACATGTCAAAAATTCTACCTGATTTAATCTTTTTTTCTTCTATCAAGTTCTTTAAAGATGTTACTGGGCAGTATTTAGGATTAGAAAAGTAGGGGATACCTTTGGTCATACCTTCGCCGGATTGATCAGTTTTTGACCTTCTAACAAAGATCTTTACTCCTTCACTCACAAACTCTACATCTTCGTGTGTTACAGAGACTAACTCCGATCTTCTAAATCCACCCGCAAACCCAACTAACAGCAAAGCCTTATTTTTTAGTTTGTTTTTAGAGCTTTTATCTTGATTAATTGCATCAATAATTAGTTTTAACTCATTGATTAATATAGGTTTTTTTGCTTTCTGATATGTGCCTTTTACCCTCCTTATCCCTAAAAGATTTTCAGTAATTATTGGGTGTTTTGTATCTAAATAGTGCCCGTTTAGCTTATGAATAACGCTTATTGAGGCCAACCTTCGTTTTAAAGTACTAAATTTAGATGATTTAGACAGATGTGTTAGGTAAAGGGTGATAATTTTAGGCTCTGATGGCATAGAATTGAGCCCATTCCGTTGGCAAAACAGAGCAAAGTCTCTAAAATCGGCCTTATAAGCTCTTAAAGTATTGGTTGCTTTAGAACTCTTTAAATTTTTTAGAGTTTCTAATTCAAGGTTTTTTACATCAGTTATTAAATCATTCATATATTTTTCCGATAACCATTAATTATCGGAAGTATATAAATTATCATTTTTGAGATGTCAAGCATTGAATTATTATCTAGAGAAATGTTTTTTAAAGATCGGAAACGAGTGATTTTAGATCGTGGTCCAAGCTGGCCTGATTACGATAAAGCTGAACCATTTATGGTCCGTTATTATCTGTTGTTTCGTAAAAGGCCCAAATGGTTCCCTTTCAATATTCTAGCTCATCAGCTTTTAAAGAGTGATTTGGGTGATCTACACGACCATTATTGGTCCTATATAACTATAATTCTTAAAGGTGGATATTGGGAAACTACGGAAAAAGGTACTTTCTGGAGAGGACCTGGCTATATAGGATTTAGAAGAAGCACTGATAGACACAGTTTGAAGATCCCAGAGGGTAAATCAACTTGGACCCTGCTACTTGTTGGTCCAAACAGAGGTTCTAAACAACACGCTAAATATCAAAAAAACAGCTAAAATAGACCTGTTTTTAGTTCAAAAAAGCCTTATTTTCCAACGTTTTTTTACAATCTGGAGGTGTATTTGATTGAAATTAAGGATTTAAAGGGTCTATCACACTCTATAGCTACAAACGCTTAAAATAAGCATATATATGGCCCGTTAATCGCTATATTCTGATACTGCAATGCTTGGCTTTGTTTAGAAAATCACCCCCCCGTTTTAGTTCTTTTTTTCCTCTATTTTATTCAGTTTCTTGCCCTAACCCGCCCTTACCTGTCTGTTTGCTAACAAAAAAGCTTATTTTTAAACTAATTTGACTTTATTGATTTTTTATAAGATAAAATAATTAATAAAAACAATAGTTTAGATATTAAAGTTAAAGTAATTTATTAAGATATTTTAGCTAATTAATTGAAGAATCTTAAAGATAAGTAGACTACGACAGGTATCGTTATGAAGGACATCAGAGTTGAGGACACGATCACACTGGCAATATTGTCTACTGCCCTCTTATCAGAGTACATGGATCCCACCAGATACGTTAATACGGCACTTGGCATTGCTGATTGTATCAGGAGCACTCCCGCCATAAAACCAGACAGATTTAAAAGTTTAATAAGAGTGAATCCAACTACAGGTCCCAATATAATTCTTACTACGCCAAGAATGGCTGCGTGTGTCCAGGAAACGACTTTAAGACGTGTTAAAGCAACACCTAGCGCCATTAAAACCAAAAATATTGTTGTGTAAGTTAGTAGAAAGGTCGTATTTTCCAGATATCCAGGAACATCCCAATCAAAATAAAGAAACAAAACAGAAGCTATAATTCCGTAGATGGGACCATTCTTGATCAAAACAGTAAAAGAAAATTTTTTACTAGCTAATAAAATTCCTACAGTGAAGTGAAACAAGATTATAACAGAAGCGATAGCTGAAGCTACACCAAGTCCTGCTGTACCATACGCAAATAAACAAATTGGAACACCCATATTGCCAGTGTTTGGCAAAATCAAAGGCGGAAGTTCTGTAATTGGATCCTTTTTTAAAAGTAATAAAAAAATAACCCCAATAATTGCAAATGCAGCAATGATGATAGCTGCATAAATAAAATATTCGATAAAAATTTCTAAAGTAACACCGGTAGTTGTAATTGTATAAAAGATCATTGCTGGCGTACCGATTGTTCCAGCTAAATTAGTTATAAACTGAGTATTAAAATTAGGATCTTTTTTTCCTAAGTAATAACCAATTCCTATTATAAAAAAAACAGGAAATAATACGTCTACGAGTTTTAGGTAGAGCTCCATTAAGCTCTCACATCAGATTTTTTTGATTTTCCCAGGGGTTTATTAAATTTGATTGCCTTTTCAAATTCATTAAGTCGTTTATAAATAGATCTTAATTCTGTAATCCTAGTCCAATTTTGTAAGAATAAAGAGAAACTGCTTTGTACTTCTCTAAATGCGCTAGATGTTTGTATTAATATTCCTAGTGTCATCGCCCCAGTAAATAATCCCGGACCCATTAATACGTACGGAACAATTATCATTGATTGATTATACATTATTAGCCAAAGGTCAAAATAACCATAATGCAAGAAAAGCCTGTGATAGTTAAATTTAATTCCAGTAAACAATTCAAGAATTGTTGGTGGTTTAACATAATTTTTTCTATCATCTTCTCCATAAACAAGTTCTTTTCGAAATGCAGCTTCTACTTTTTGGTTGTTATATTCTAATCCAGGTAATTTAATTCCAACTAACCAGCTAATTACTAATCCTCCTAAACTAGCTGTTAAAGAAACCCAAACCAATGATCCTGTGATATCTTTAAAGAATGGAATAACAACATTTGAGGACAAGCCCCATAAAATAGGTATAAATGCTATTAGCAGCATTATTGCTCTTACAACTTGCAAGCCCAAGCTTTCTACGATTTTAGCAAAATTCATGCAATCTTCTTGGATTCTTTGTGATGCCCCCTCAACCTTTGCGTCAATTTTTCTCCAATAAGGCATATAAGAAAAAGTCATTGCCTCTCTCCATCTGAATGCCCAAAGTCTAGTAAAATAGTTAGTTACTGTGTAAATAATTACATAAGGAATGGCCAATTTCATAAACAAAATAAGCCCATCATAAAATTCGGATATGTCTCTTTCGGTAGCTTTTTGAAGGAGGTCATAAAAACCTTTATACCATTCATTAATTTTTACATCTATCCAGGTTTGTGAGAGTAAGGATAGAAATATAAAAAGCGCTCCGCCCCATGACCACAAGAACCATTTTCTTTCAGTAAAAAAACTTCTCCACATATCAATCCTTTAAAAAATTGTCTGCGTAAGATTTGATGATAAAATCATGTTTTTTAGGCTCAATTACTTCATATAAAATTTTATTATTTTTTGCATATTCTATGGCTTTGTCTTTTGATGAAAATTCCAAAATAACTTCTTTCATAGTATCTTCTCCGGATTCCCAGCCCATTAACGGGTTTACGCTATTGTCTTTAGTTTGAAATCTTAAGATCCATTTTTTGCTCTTACCCCTGCCCGACTGCATCGCTGTTTTGGTTGGAATATAAATTTTTGCTTTTTTCATAAATTATGTAATGGGTAAATTACAAATTTTACCTTTAACCAACTTGTTGTTTAATTTAATTTGAAATTCTTGTGAGATTTTACAAAATTCTTTTTTAATCATGGCTATTCCGACGATTTTACCAAATTTCGGTGAAAAAGCTCCCGATCTTAATTCTCCAATATTTATGTTTTTCAAATTTAGAGGAATGCCTTCAGTTATATCAATAGACTTTGTGTCGATCTTTACACCCATAAGTTTTTTTTTAATTCCTTCTTTTTTGATTTTTTTTAACTTTTCTTTACCTAGAAAGACTATATCTGATTCTAAGTTAACGTATTTATCTAATCCACATTCTAATGGATTATCTCTATTATCTATATCATTACCATATGATAATAAACCTCCCTCTATTCTTTCTATTGAATTTGGTGCCCCTGCCTTTAAGTTGAAATCTTTACCAATTTTAAAAAAATAATCATAGAGATCTAAACCAGAGGCAGTATTTTCGATATGTATTTCATATCCTCCCTGTTTTGAATACCCTGTTTTTGAGATCAGATGTTT
>MDTE01152404.1_pt1 | contig 14201 bp, 13 predicted proteins | sample 811231 | NCBI WGS metagenome assembly MDTE01 (sample SAMN05326651, study PRJNA326480) | marine metagenome | isolation source: seawater | place: Indian Ocean: Red Sea | collected 2010 | reverse complement strand
TAATGTAAACTCTTCCTCTTCTTTTTACCAATTTAGAGTTTAAATCCCTTTTTTTTAATGACTTTAGTGAACTTGCTATTTTCATAATTTAAATTCCTTGAAGCCTGGCAACGTCCTACTCTTCCATGTCTTAAGACAAAGTACCATTGGCGCTGAAGGGCTTGACTTCCGAGTTCGGAATGGTATCGGGTATTACACCTTCGCTATAATCGCCAGGCTGCATCCTTATAAAGAAAAAAAATAATTTGTAAATGGTATTATCTCAACGCTTAAAATGCACTAAATTAATGCTTTTTTAGGAATTCTTTTATGTAATTAGGGAGAGAAATCTTACCAAACTTTTTATAAACTTTGTTAGTTAAGTTCATTCCTGTAAGAGCAGATGCGTATCTCTCTCCTTTTCTCTTTGGTAAAAATTTAATTTTATAATTAAACATTTTCGCGACTTGAATTATGGAATATGATTTTTTATGAGAAATACTATAATGTCTACATTTGTTTGTCAGCCAAGCTTTATAACATACATTTATTGTGTCTTGAATATGAGTAAATCTTCTTGATTGAGTGCCGGGCCTAACAACAGGTAAGGCCTTCTTTTTTTTATAACTATCTTCAAATATTCCAATTACTGTTGCCATTCTCCCATTGCATATTTGATTTGGTCCGTAGACGTTATAAAAATAAATTATTTCATATTTTAGACCAAACCATTTTTTTAAATTTTCTAAAAGTTCCAAGTTTTTTGCTTTTGTAAATGCATAAGGAGATAAATTTTTATCTCTTCCCTTATTTCCTAAAGATGCTGAAGTTGCAGAATAAATTAATTTTATTTTATTGGTTAAACAATAATTAAATACTGAATTTGTTCCAATCGTATTTGATTCTAAACATTTTTCCATTTGTAGAAAGCTTTGATATATCCTTGCAAATTCTCCAAAGTGAAATATTGATTGTATTTTTTTTGGATTAATTAATATTTTACCAATATTTTTTGTCGAACCCCTAATATACTTAACTCGTCTTGATTTTACGTGATTACGTAAAAAACCTGATGAATAATTATCTATACTTATTAAATCATAGTTAGTTTTTTTTAATAAATATTTTATTAGATTAGTCCCAACAAAACCAGCTCCACCTGTTATAACTATCTTTTTTTTCATTATTTTGAAATTATTAAATAATCTTTACTTTCTTTTTTCCAAATTTCATATTTCTTTTTGACTTCATCATTTAATATAAATCCATCTTTATTCAAATAGAAAAAAGGTTGGTTAAAAGGATTATACCCATATTGATTATATTCTTTATTTATTCTTACTATATTTCTTAAAGAAAAAACAAAAATTACTAAAATTAATATAATATAAATTTTTTTTCTTGCTTTTATATAATCAACTTTATATTTCCCTAAATAAATCGAAATTGGCAGAAAAAATAAAAGTGCTAGTAAAGTGTATCCACCATATCTTAAAGCTGGATGATTATAAAACCATTCCAAAAATAGCAAAATTATTACAAAATAAAACAGTCTATAATTATAATTTATTTTATTTTGCTTATATGCTTTAAATGAAAATAAGAAAAAAATTATTAATGAAATAAAAATAATAACTAGTAACTGATCTGAAACTTTATTAAAAAAATATGTATTAAACCAATTTCGAAACCAATTAAAATCTGATATATATATTTCAGGATTATCTGCTCTAAAATTAGGGGTTGCTCCAGCTTTTGACCATTGTTCATACCAAATGTGCATCTGATCAACTTGTTGCAGAGGAATTGACCAACTTAAATTTTCAAAACATGTAAAGCTTGCTGGATATATTAAACATCCAGTATTTGAAAAAATTGTAAATATTGTAAAGAAAAAAATTAATATAAATATATATGTGTAGTAATTTTTTAATGTTAGAGAAAATAATTTATTTAAATTTAAAAACTTTCTTATTTGATAAAACCAAACTACAAATATTATTGAATATACTATATAAAAAACTTTTAGCGATATTATTATTGAAAACAAAATCGATAATTTTGAATAATAAATTTTAATATAGCTAAATTTATTCTTCGAGTTAATATAATTTATTGATTTTAAGTAGTAAATGCTCAATAAAAAAATAAGAATTAGCGCCGATCTATCAGTTCCATGCTCAGCTATTCTTGCAAAAGACGAATTGATATATACTAGAGAAAACAAACATAAATATAATATGTGATTAAATTCTTTTTTATTAATTAATTCTCTTATATTTTTATAAATTATAAAATTTGAAAACCCTAATATATATGCTGCACCACTATTCATTAAAAAATACTTAATACCAGGTAAATAAAATAATGAATTTAAATAAAATATAGATGATGGAGTCCTAAAACCATGATTGAGATTTCCTAAACCAAATATTTTTTCGAAATTTGTGAGAATTACTGTGTACGGAAAATGATAATAGTAAAAATCATCATGATTTTTATAAAGCAATATTCCAATAAATATTATTAAAAAAATTATAGAAATATCCCTATACTCTAAAATTCTATTTTGAAAATTTTTTTTTAAATCAAAGACAAAAATTAATATTCCAAATAATATTATTATTAAATTATGAATATAATCATGAGAAAAAAATATATTAGAAAAATATGAAATTAAAATTAAAGTTGCTATACCTATTAGTCCATCAAACGAGCTTGCTTGATAGTTAGAATTAATTAATGTATATATACGTCCATACCCTATAATTGAATACAAAATTAAAAAATAAAAAAACAGTAAATATAAAATTTGGATCATTTTTCACAAGTTATATAATTTATGCAAAGGTATAATCAATTAATAAATAATAAATTTAATAGTTTTGACTTATTAATAATTATTTTATTTAGTTTTCTTCCAATATCTTTCGTATTTGGAAATGCGGCTATAAATATAAATATTTTCCTAATAGATGTAGTGTTTTTATTATATTGCTTTCATTACAAAGACTGGTCATGGCTGAAAAGTAAAGTTTTTATTGTTTTATTTATATTTTATCTATTTTTAATTTTAAATTCTGTTTTTGCGTATTACATCATTTTAGAAAATGAGATTGAAGGTATTAAAAGATCATTATTATTTATTAAATTTATAATACTTGTTTTTGCAATTTCTACTCTTTTAATAAATGAGAATAAATTAAACTTAATCAATAAAAGTTGGTTAATTATTTCATTAATAATTATTTTTGATATTTTTTATGAAAGATACTTTGGAAAGAATTTATTAGGATATACAAGTCCTAACTATAGAAGGGTAGTTTCCTTTTTTAAAGATGAAATGGTTGTTGGTGGTTATATGCTATGTTTTGGATTTGTATCTATTACTTATTTTTTAAATACTAAGTTAAATAAAAAATTAACTTTAATTTACCTACTTATTTTATTAATTATTCCAATTTCTATTTTTTTGACTGGTGAAAGATCAAACTTTATTAAATCTATATTTATATTTTTGATTATTACTTTTTTTTTAAATAAAGAAAAATATTTATTTAATGGCAAAATTTTATTACCAATTTTCATTTTAATTATAACATGTATAATTTACCTAAATGAAAATTTAAAAACAAGGTACTCACAATTTTTTATAAGAATATCTGCTGCAGAAAGTACACTAGACTTTTATCAAAAATTTGAGAACATTAAATATATAGCGCATTATGATACAGCAATAAAAATATTCAAGAATTATCCGTTAACGGGAGTTGGCAATAAAAATTTTAGAAATGAATGTTCAAAGGATATTTATTTTGAAAAAAAAATTAAATTATCAGATGCAAGATGTAGTACTCACCCTCATCAAATTCATTTTGAACTATTATCGGAGCAAGGAATAATTGGATATTTCTTTATAATTTTTTCAATAATTTTTTTTCTTTTTAAAAACATAAAAGTTTTTATAAATACATCAAATATTAATCATTTAAGTAATATCTCATACATAATAGTTTTCTTTTTACCAGTTCTTCCTGGTGCAGGAATATTCAGCACTTTCAATGGATCAATATTTTGGATAATTTTTTCTTTATGTTATTTAAATTATAAAACTGCAAATACAAAAAAAATTAATCAGAATTACAACCTTTCAAAATAATTACTTTAATTTAATTTAATTCTCTAATAATGTTTTCTAATGAAAAAAATTAAAAAATTATTAAAAATAAATTTTTTATCTATTTTTCCAGAAACTAAACACAAAAAAAATAAACTTAAAAATAGAAGAAAGTTTAATAAATTATTTATATCTAGTATTATATTATTGCCTTTAACTAGCTTAGATATATTTAAAAAAAATTTTTTAAGAAAAAAAATAAAATTTAATAATAAAGTTTGGATACTAAATCAATATGATTAGAATTAATGATTTATAAAAATATAAATGATATTCAAAATATCAATTTTAGCGTAATTATTGTAGGTAGCGGTCCTGCAGGAATTTCACTGGCTATTAAACTTGCAGAGAGAAAAATTAAATCACTAATTATAGAAGCTGGATCCGAAGATTATAGTGAAAATTCACAGGAATTTTTTATTTCTAAAGTTATAGGCGATCAAATAAATGATTTGCAATCTAGCAGATTAAGACAATTCGGCGGAACAAGTGCTCAGTGGGGTGGATGGTCAAAACCAATGGAAAATTATAATTTATCAAGTTGGGGAGTCAATTTTGATGAGTTGAACAAATTAAGTGATCAAGCATGTGAAATTCTTGATATTAAAAATAATTTCAGAAAAAGCAATATTAACAATTATTTTCATCAAACTGAATTTCAGTATTCAAATGTTAAATTTAAAGAAAAGTATAAAAATTATATTAGTAAATCTAGGTTTGTAAATTTGCTACTTAACACTCAAGTTACAAATTTTGGAGGTTCTAACAATATTGTTGAGTATGCGGATTGCATGTTTCAAAAAAAAAAAATTAAAATTTATTCAAAGATATTTATTTTATCTGCAGGTGGTATAGAAAACTCCAGAATTTTATTATACACACAGTCCCAAAATAATCTTTTAAATAATGAAATAACTATTGGAAAATACTGGATGACACATCCTTGGTTTTTGGGTGGATATGGAATATTAAAAAAGAGAGAATTAATAAATTTTCTTGGAAGCAGATATATAGATCGAGAAGGACCAATACATATTTCCTCAACTGAAAATTTAAAAAATGACAAAAATATTTTAAGCGGCTCTATTTATATGGATGCTGAAGAAAATAAAAAGCTTCATAAAGAAATAATTAAAGATCTGCTATGTATTAGTCCTGATCTAGGAAAAAAAATAGCAAGAGGAATTTTTAAGAAAGATTTAAAATGCGGTAATATTTTTCTGCATTTAGAAGAGTCACCAAATAATGGAAATAAAATTACACTTGATAAAAATGTCATGGATCCAAACGGTGTTCCAATTACTAATCTTCATTATAAAAAATCAAAACAAACATTAATTTCAGCTAAAACTATACTTGAGGAATTTGCTGAGGTTTGTAGAAAATTAGACTTAGGTAGAGTTGCCATAAATAGAAATATTTATGAACTCGAAAAATATGAATCCTTAGGAGTATATCATCATATAGGTGGGACAAGAATTGGTGATAGAACTGATAATTCAGTTGTTGATATGAATTTAAAAGTTCATAAAACTGAAAATCTATTTGTTGTTGGAAGCTCAGTATTCCCTACTTCTGGATATACAAATCCAACATTTACAATAGTTCAGTTAAGCCTTAGACTTGGAGAGCATTTATTTAAAAAATTATCTGATATATCATGAGTCTTTCTATTATCATTCCTGTTAAAAACGAAGAAGATATTATTGTAGAAACACTTCATCAGTTAGAAATTTCCTGGCTAACAAATATTGATCATGAAATTCTAATTATTGACGACAATAGCGATGATAAAACATTTAAATTAGTTGATAAATTTGTTTCACATAAAATAAAAGTTAATTTAATTAAAAATAAAGGCAAAGATTTAGGAGCCGCTATTATAACTGGTATTGAAAATTCATCAAAATTAAACGTTGCAATTTACATGTCCGATATGTCAGATAGCCTTGAAGATTTGAAACAATATTATGATTTTATTAATTCTAATGATCAGATTGATGCTGTTTTTGGATCAAGATTCATTAGTGGATCTAAAGTAAATAATTATCCTAAATTGAAATTATTTTTAAATAGAATAGCGAACAATATAATTAAAATAATTTTCTTTTCAAAATATAATGATTTTACAAATGCTTTTAAAATATACAAAAAAAAATCATTAGTTAAATTATTTCCATTGGTATCTGAAAATTTTAATATTTTTTTAGAATTATCTTTAAAAATAGAGTGTAGAAAATTAAATTACAAAATTATTCCAATTAGCTGGAATGGTAGAAAACATGGAAAATCAAAATTTAAAATAAAAGAAATTGGTTCAAAATATATTTTTACAATGGTTTATTGTTTACTAGAAAAAATACTTTTAAAAAAATAAATTATTTAAAATAAATTAATTCTTCGATTATTTTTTGTGTGTTATAAATCTGTTTCCAATTTGGGTAATGTTGCTTAAATTTTTTCATGTTTGAAATATACCATATATGATCTCCCACCCTAGGCTTTTTGGTATAAATTTTTTTAATTTTTATTTTTTTTATCTGTTCTACTAAATTTATTGCCTCTAATATTGAACAATTTGAATATCTCCCTCCCCCAATATTATAAACTTCACCCTTAGTTGGTTTCTTAAAATATTCCCAAAAACAATTTACAAGATCATTGCTGTGTATGTTGTCTCTGACCTGTTTTCCTTTGTATCCAATTATATTATATCTTTGATATTTAATACTTAATTTAACTAGGTAAGATAAAAACCCGTGTAATTTTGCACCACTATGATTAGGGCCTGTAATACATCCTCCACGAAAACACACAGTTTTAAGACCAACATTTTTACCATATTCCTGAACAATTAAATCTGCATAAGTTTTAGATACACCAAAAAAACTATGTGTACTTTGATCAATTGAAAATTTTTCGTCAATTCCTTCAAAATATTTATTTGTTGTTTTTAATTCCCATCGATTACTTTTTTCATAGATTTTTAATTTGTTAGGATTGTCTCCATAAACTTTATTTGTAGACATAAATATAAATTTTGCGTCTGAAGAATATCTTTTTGTTAATTCTAATAAGTTTAAAGTGCCTGATGCATTTACGTTGAAATCAATGATTGGAAAATTTTTTCCATAATCATGTGATGGTTGGGCTGCAGAATGAATTATGAGTGAGATTTTCTTATTATACAATTTAAAAATCTTTTCTAGTTTATTATAATTTCTTATATCAATATGAAAACTTTTAAAATTTTTATTTCTTTTCAAAAGTGAATTTTTTACCCAATTGGTAGAGCCATCTTTGCCAAAAAAAAATTGCCGTAAATTATTGTCTATGCCAACAACATCAAAACCTTTGTCACAAAAAAAATTGACCGATTCTGATCCAACTAAACCTGATGAGCCTGTTATTAGTACTACTGACATTACATATAATTTTTAATTTTATGTTTTTTATTTATCATCCATTTATAAGTATCGTTAATAATGTCAAACATATTCTTTTTTGGTTTCCAATTGTAAGTATTGGTTATTTTTTTGTTAGAAGTTACAAAATATGGAATATCATAAATCGAGGTCAATTTAATCTTACCAAATTTTATTTTATTTTTTGTAACCTTTTCACAAATTTTTGTTAGATTATTTAATGAGATGGTATTTTTTCTTGATCCGCCAACTGTAAAAACTTTATTATTAATTGTATTAATTTTCCGAATTTGAATTTCAATTATTTTACATAAATCTTCAATATGAAGTATATCTCTAACTTGATTTCCAAGTCCATTGTAACCAATATAGTTTAATTTTTTTTTAGTAATATGTCTCCAAATCCATAAACTCACAAAACCCTGATCTTCTTTACCAAACTGCAAAGGACCAGATACAACTCCAAATCTATTAATTATGTATTTTAATCCGAAAGCATATGAAAATTCTTTAATAAACAACTCAGAAGACAATTTTGTAACACCATATATAGACATTGGACTATCGGTATCAAATTTTTCATCTATTAAAGTTTTTATTTTTAATTTATTTTTAAAATTATTGTTTTTAAATAAATTATTAATTTTAGAAATTGAATAAACTCTACTAGTCGAAAGAAATATCACCTTTGACTTATCTCTTTTCGCTTTATTTAGTATTTTTAAAGTACCAATTAAATTTGTATTAATAACTTGATCAATATTTTTTTTTGAAACTTCAACTGCTGCTTCTGCACAACAATCAATTATTATATCATATCGTGGTAATAATTTTAGCTTATTATAGTCTTCAATATTGAATTTATAATTTTTTATACCATTTTTTTTTAGTATACCTAATTTATATCTTGACCCCCTTCTCGACAGATTATCAATTGAATCTACTGCAAAATTAAGATTTTTAAGATGAATACAAAGATTTGCCCCAATAAATCCGCACCCACCTGTAATTAAGATTTTTTTTCTCATTTATATGAAATTATAATATAGATAATACTTTATTCATATCGATCAATAACAAACTTATTAGAATAATGATGTTTAAAATCAATAAATATAACTTGAGATTTTTTTCAATTATTCTTGTTATAACACTATTCTTTTCAACAAATTTTCCGAAAAATTTTAAAAATATTTATAACAATAAATTCGAAGAAAGACTAACAAATATCTATGGTTTCTGTAATGGGGAGAGTATTGGATATTTAAGATATTTAAAAAATAAATTTAAATTTGAAGATAATCCAAAAATTATAAATTATATACATACACCAAATGTTGAATGGTCTATATTTTTACCAGGTGAACATAAAAAAAAATCAAAAAATATAATATTATTAAATTATCCTGGGGAAAAAATTTTAATTAGAGGTTCAGACAAATACCTAAATGAATTAGTAATTGATAATCTTAGTTTTTACTCAGATAAAATTGATAAAATTGATAAGTTATTAATTTCTTTAAACACAGTTAATAAAGAAAAAAATTATAATATTCAATTATTTTCAGAAATAGTAAATGGTAAAAGAAATCTTATCAAAGAATTCAAGAAATTTGAAATAAATAATAATGAATTAAAATTTGAACTAAATATTGATTTAAATAAAATTAATGAAATTAATGATAATATAAGTATTAGACTAATAAACTTTAAAGAAGATAACGTAAAACAATTAAAATTATTTTCAAAAAATAAATTTATACTCAAAAATTACGAATTAATTGATAATTCTAAGAATTGCTATTTACTTAAATCAAATGACTGAGATAATTAAAATTTTGTTAGTTTTGCCAGTATTTTTATTATTTTTAGTGAGCCCAATAAATGTTCTTGAAAGATCTAAAAGTGAAATAAAATCAAATTATTTGATTTATAATTTAGGAATTAATTTAAATACTTTATTTTGCTTTTCATTTATAAATTTATCGATCATAGACTATCAAAATTTTTATTTTTTATATTTAATTATTTTTTTATTTTACAATTATACAAATTTGAAAAAAATATCAGATCTTATAAAAAATAAAAAGTTTATTTTAATAATTTTTTTTATAACTTTTTTTATTTTATCTCTTAATATTGCAAGCAATTTAAATTTAGGTTGGGATGCAAAATATTTTTATTTTATTAAAAATTTGTATTTTTTTGAGGGATTTGGTTTAAATGAATTATCCTCATTTGAACATAACAAATGGCATCCATATTTTGGATCGTATTTATGGTCTTTCTTTTGGACTATTTCATTTTTTGATTTTGAATATATTGGTAGGCTTTTTTATTTATTTGTTTTTTGTTTTGCACTTTATTCAATATCAAGTTCAATATTTAAATATAACTTAAGTAAAATTTTTATTTATTTAATTTTATTATTAACTTTATTTAACTATGAGCGTTTCTCAGGGTTACAAGAAATTTTAATCTTTAGTTTTTTGATAATTATTTCAAAAATAATCTTTGAATTTCAAAACCATAATAAAAATATAAATTTTTTAATATTATTACTTTTTTCAAATCTAATTTTATGGGTTAAAGCTGAGGGGATAGTTTATATTTTAATTATTTTAGCAATTACGCTTGTAAATAATCAAAATACTTTTAGACATAAATTAATATTTTTAGCAAGTATACTTTCTATTATATTGTTTAAATATTTAATTTATAACTATTATAACTTTGAATTTAACGCACAGCCTTATAAATTAAATATAATATTTCTTGAGTGGAATTATCTTTTTTATAAATTACAAAATATAATAATTTATTTAGGTTATTATTCTTTAAAAAACCCAATTTTTTTATTTGGAATCCTTATAGCTATTTGGATTAATTTTAAGTTAAAAAACAAATCTATTATTTATAGCTATAACGTTTATTTACTTTTAAATTTATCTTTTATATTTTGTGCATATTTATTTAGAGACTTAGAAGTAGTCTATTCATTAAAAACAACACTGGAAAGAATTGTCTTCACATCAAGTGCTTTCTATATTTATTTGGTTTTATATTTTATTAATAATTTATTAAAAATTAAAAAATGGAATATATAATTACAAAATTAATTGACTTTATAGATAAGTTTTATCATCAAAAAAAAATTAATAAATTTTTGATAAATTTTAACTTAAAATATGTAATTGATATAGGGTCTCATAAAGGAGAATTTATAGACAGTATTATTGATATTAATAATAAATTAAAAATTTATGCTGTAGAGCCTCAATCTAAAATTTTTAAAAAACTCCAAGACAAATACAAAAATACAAAAAAAATAAATTTATTTAAATGTGCAATTAGTAATAAGAATGGAAAAAAAAATCTTAAAATAAATATTAAGTCATCAACAAGTTCTTTTTCTAATTATAATAAAGATTCAAAATGGAGAAAGTTAAAAGAATTTTTACTTAATGGATTTGGGAAAAGCTCTTTCATAAATTTAGAAAAAGTAAATACTATTACTTTAGACAAATTTTGTAAAAAAAATAAAATCTCCAAAATTGATTTACTTAAAATTGATACAGAAGGACACGAAAGAGAAGTGCTTGAGGGTGGAAAAAAAGTTTTAAAAAATAAAACAGAGTATGTATTAATTGAATTTCATTTATCAAAAATTTATCAAAATTATAATTTTCAAAAAATTGATAAGATATTAAAAAATAAAAAATTTAAGCTCATTAAAAAATTTAAATTTCCCTTTTTGGCTTTTGAGGATAGAATCTATAAAAAAATTAATTAATTAGGTTGTATATCTGTTTAGCTAAAGTTTCATTTCCTGCTGGACTAATAGAGTTAAATTTGTTTTGTATCATATTTTCACTAAACATACTTAAATCATAAATATTGTTATTATTTTTTAACATTTCATATTTTTTATTTTTATTTGGATTAACAAAAAATAAAAAATTGTAGCAATCTAAATCAAATTCATAACAAATACCGTTTCTAATATTTAAATTGTTATTATATACTTTATTTACATCTTCAAAACTTGGATTAATTAAATTATTATCTGTTGTAGACATTTCTGTTGATACATTATCTTTAGTTATCACCTCGATAAACTGATAGATTGGCAAAAGAGTTATAAAATATTTTATTCCTGACTTATAAAGTTTCCAATATTTTTGATGAAGATCATTATAATTTTCAGTAATAAATTTTGTATTTATTATTTCTGAATTACCTTGCTCGTTTTCCCCGTTAATAAATATAATTATATCTCCTTCTTTAATTTTATTTTGCATAATGTGTTTTTGAAATAAAATATTTTCTTGCAGAGAGAAATATGTTCTTCTTCCAAAATTATAAATACATTTATCAATATTATTTTTTTTTGATAAATTTCTGAAATAAAATGGTATTGTTTGATCGTCTGTTACGTCATATCCAAAAACAATTTCCCCTCCATAAAAGAAAATGTTTTGATTACATTCCTTAGGATTATTTGAAATTAATCTTCCATTATTTTTTGAAATATTTACATATTTTCCATCCTTAATTTCGCTTTCTCTAATTCCTGTAAGTTCATCATATTCAAATAATCTATCTCTTTGCCATGTTTCTAAATATAATTGTAATGCCTCATCATTTTTCAGGTTTAAATCTGAAACAAATTCTTTCGAATATGGAGAAAAATTAGAAAATTTTAAATTTGTTCTAATGGGCCACAAAAAAACTATAATTGCATTAAATAATATAAATACTAAAAGAATATAAATTAATAACTTTAGTTTATTCATAATATAAATTTATATATACATTTAACTTGTTGAATTATCATGTAAAAAGTAAATGATCAAAAAATTCCTTAATATTATAATGCTTTCGTTTAAAGGCTACTCTACTTTAAGAAGTTTTCAAATTCTAGAATGTGAAAATATTACATTAAGTGGAAAATGCATAGAATTTGGTGCTGTTGATGGGGGTAAAAAAAATTTTAGCTACTATTTCAAAGGTGAACCAAAATATTTTTACTCAAATATAGATAAAAGAAATTCAAAAAATTATATACAACTTGATTTGACAAAAAAATTAAAACTGAAGAATAAAAGTTTTAATAATGTAATTTTTTTAAACGTACTCGAGCATTTGCCAAATATTAATATTGCATTTAAAGAATTAGAGAGAGTATTAAAAAAAAATGGACATTTAATAGGATCTACACCTTTCATCTATCAAGTACATGGAGCTCCAAATGATTATTATAGATTCTCAAAAGATTTTTTCATAAAGAAATTTAATAAAAAAAAATATAAATCGGTTAAAATTATACCACTTGGATTTGGACCTTTTGTAGCCTCATATAGTTTAATATTTCCTTTGTTTAAAATTCTTCCAATATTTAAAGAAATTATTTTATCAATATGTTTTGTAATGGATTCAATAGTCCAAATATTTGTAAAAACAAATTTAAATGAAATTTATCCTGTTGGATACTTTTTTAAAATAAAGAAATGAAAATTTATTACTGGTCTCCTTTTTTTACTAATATTGCAACGATCAGAGCTGTAATAAAATCAGCAGAGTCTTTAGCCCTATTTTCAAAAGAACAAAAGTATAATGTTTCAATTATAGATGCTATTGGTGAGTGGGATAAGTATGAAAAAGGAATAAATAATAATATTAATATAGTCAGGTTAAATAGTTTTAGTTTGTTAAAATATTTACCAAAAAACAGTTACATTAAAAGTAGAATTTCATATATTATAATTTTTTTGTGGAATTTTTTTAAACTAAAAAAATTAATCAATATACAAAAGCCGAACTTTTTAATAATTCATTTAATGACTTCTTTACCAATTTTTTTAAGTTTTTTTTTTAATTCCAATACAAAAATTATTTTAAGAATTTCAGGCTTGCCTAAAATAAATATTTTTAGATATCTTTTGTGGAAATTATTTGAAAATAAAATTTATAAAGTTACATGCCCCACAGAGTCTACATATAATTTTATTAAAAATAAAAATATATTTAAAAAGAACAAAGTTGAAATCTTAAGTGATCCAATTATTGATATGAAAGATTTCTTAAAAAAGAAGAAAGAGAACTTTAATTTTGATAAATTAGAGAATAAAAAATATTTAATTGGAATTGGAAGATTAACCAAACAAAAAAATTTTGAATTGTTGATAAATTTCTTTTACAAAATACAGAATAAATACAATGAATTTGAGTTAGTAATTATTGGTGAAGGTGAAGATGAGTTAAAATTAAAAAATATGTTAAAAAAATATAATATACAAAATAAAGTCCACTTTCTTGGATATCAGGCAAATGTATTTAGGTTCTTATTGAAATCTGAATGTTTTATTTTAACTTCTTTATGGGAAGATCCTGGGTTCGTAATTGTTGAAGCAGCATTATCTAATATTCCAATTATTTCAAGTAATTGTCCAAATGGACCAAAAGAAATAGTTAAAAATAATGGGTTTTTATTCAAAAATAACAATTTGCAAGATTTATTATTTAAATTTGATGAGTTTATTAAAACTGATAGTGAAAAAATTTATAAGAATAAAGTAGAAATTAAAAAAAGAATAAAAAGGTTTACAGTTCTTCATCAT
>MDTE01142699.1_pt1 | contig 14201 bp, 18 predicted proteins | sample 811231 | NCBI WGS metagenome assembly MDTE01 (sample SAMN05326651, study PRJNA326480) | marine metagenome | isolation source: seawater | place: Indian Ocean: Red Sea | collected 2010 | reverse complement strand
TGAGTCCATAACCGCTAGATTCATCTTGCTCGGCATAGATTGCATTCTTAGAATAACTTTCCAGTCCGCTTCCGCTGGCGTTTACTTTGATTCCACTGTTGGCTGCATCAATATTTATAGCCCAGTTGCCAGCGCCGGTCTCTTCATGAAAAATACTTAAAGCGCCACGATCCCAACCATCAAAAGTGTTAATCTGTAATACACTTGCAGATAAGTTCGTTGCTCCACCAATCCCTACGCTTACATCCCCTGCGGTGGAAGCCCCGCCAATTCTCATTTGCTCCCAAACATCTTTACCATACGAACCGGCATTGGATGTGGTTCTCAAAATAATTGATTCATTGGCAGCAAGGTTATCTATGTACAGATCTTCGCTCCCGCCGCTACCAGACTGTACAATTCTGGCACCAGGTACACCACCTTGATAAAAATCTAAACTTGCGCTCTTTGCGTTAGAAGAGTGGATTACTATATTAGAATCGCCAATACTACCTGAGCCAACCTCAAGTATTCCAATCGGAACACCAGGCTGTCTTCCTGTTCCTGTAGCACTAGAGCCTCCAATAGAAACTTTGCCAGTTCCTGAATCGGCGAATATAATAGTCTCTCCGCCGTCTACGAGGTCTCCGAGTACTTTAAAGTCGTGGTGTTCATCTATTCCGGCCCATGTATTAATGGTCGCGCCTTTTCCTACGAACAGCGCACCCGATAGATAAAGGCTACCGGTAGCTGTTGGGTCTAGCTCGCCGACTATATGTTCTGCACGGATAGTACCAGACACATGTAAATCGCCACCAAAAAGAACCACACCTGGTTGGTAAGAATATCCTGTTTTTCCTCTGCCATAAGGCTCCCACCCAGCAGGGGTTATTTGACCTTTGCTTCCAGAAACAAATATTCCCACATCGCAGCCAACTGCTGATAACATATTACTATCAGTTACGCCACCGTCATAATTTTGAGCAAAATTTCCGCTATAAATCAAAACACCCGGCTTTCCGCCAGAAGCACTACCGATTAGAACTCCAGTTCTTAGTCTATCTGCTCTAAAATCCTTAGCCATGTTTTATAATCTCTCTACCAAGTTTTGTCAACTGCTTGCAAGTGAATACTTCCACTAAATATGCCACTAGTTCCAACTACCACTGAGGTCTTTGATACCTGCGCAATATAAGTATTCACATCTCCGCCAGGATGCCCACTAGAAACTGAGTAAACTTGGGGCATAACACAAACTACTGGTATATCTTCAAAAACTGTATTAAAACTTATGGTCCTTTCGGAGTCAGTCATCGCCCATTCAATTATGCGAGACTCTATTCTAATAGAAGCCATTGTACCTACCCTGATTGAGCCATTACTTGAATATGAAGCTCTCCGTTAAAGTTAGCACTTGTTTCTAATCTTACATATTTTGTATCTATATAACTTATAAACACGTTAACGTCTTCTGTTCCCTCAGCTGTTCCTGTTCCAGTCGGCGCTGGAGTCGCTGTAACAGTTGGTATAATGTTATAAACTTCTTTATAGTAATAGTCATATGAAGTTTGATTTGAGAAATTTACTCTAGCAACCTCCATTTGAAGATCGATAACTGTCTGAAGTATCGATCTTTTGCGGATACCGGGATATACTTTTCTGTAAGCATTGGCGTTTCTAGTAATTCGACCCATTATATTTTATCTCCAATATTATTTATTCCTCTCAGAGGATTCTTGAAGCCTCAGAAGCTAAATCTGATCTCTGTCCTCTGTTTAGATGAACATGAGCATGTAAGACATTATTTTTAAACTTTTCTACTACATTAGTTAGACCATTAGATTTTCTATCAATATAGGGAGTATCAATCTGGTCAGTATCTCCTAAAAGTACCACTTTAGAATTTTCTCCCATTCTAGTTATAATGGTTTTTAATTCATGAATACTTGCATTTTGAGCTTCATCTACAATGACAAAACAATCGTTAAAAGTTCTTCCTCTGATGTAGCTTAGAGGAGCGACTTCTATTTCATTTTTTTCCGTCATCATGCTAAAGTAAGTGGTATCTTTAAATACGTGTCTTAAATTATCTAAAAATGGAGCAAGCCATGGATTCATTTTCTCTTCCATGGATCCAGGTAAGTATCCTAAATCTCTTCCAACAGGCTGAATAGATCTAGTGAAAACTATTCTAGAGTATTTACCAGTCTGTAAACCCTCTAAAGCGCACATTAAAGCCAAGAAAGTCTTTCCAGACCCAGCCAAACCAGTCAGAGTTACCAATGGAATATCGTCTCGACAGAGAGCTTCAACCGCAAATTTTTGTTCTTTATTTCTCGGCTCTAAATTAATAACTTTAGAAACTTTATGAACGAGCTTGCCGATCTCTCCATCTCTGTAAATTCCAATAAAAGATTTAGTCCCGCCTTTTCCAACAACAAATTGATTTTCAAAAATCTCTTCATCTTCAGTAAACACTGACCCTTCTTGAAATACTTCATCTACATCATCATCCGACATATAAACTTCTTTCCACCCTGAATATTCCGAGTCATCTATGTCTATATGATCGTTAAAATAATCTTCTGCATCTAATCCGATAGAATCGCATTTGACTCTTAGATTAATATCTTTTGTGATTACTTTTACTTTCTTTTTTGGGTTTTCTTTTTTTAGCAGCAATGCTGTTGCAATTATTCTATTATCTCCGCGCGTTAAATCTAAATCTAAATCTTTAGCTGCTTCATTAATACTTTTCCTCAGTTCAACTCTGATTGTCTGACCGTTTTCAGAAATGGTAACCTTTTCATTTAGTTTTCCGTGATCTCTGAGAAGGTCTAGATACCTATTAACGTATCTTGCTGATTCGCCCAACAGTCCAGGTCTATCTTTAAATCTATCCAGCTCATCTAAAACTATAAGCGGAATTACTACGTCATTACCTGGAAAAGAGTGGATAGAATTCATATCATAAAGCAATACGCTCGTGTCTACTACCAAGATTTTCCTATTACCCATAAAAACTTCCTCTGTACATATTGTCAATTTATTATTAATATTGACAAAAATAAATAGGAGCGCAAGTGCCAAAACGTCTAGATAAAATAAGATTAAACACTACGTGTTTTTCTGAGCACGCAAGATGCAAGGTTTCTTGTAGCAATAAAGATTGTCGATTGTGGATAGAGAGTGAACAAAATCACAACTGCACTATCATAGCCGCCAAAGAGGGCCCAAAAACTCTACAAGAAATTGGAGACATCTTTAAAGTTACAAGAATGAGAATATGTCAGATAGAAAAGACTATATTTGGAAAGCTTATGAGCGATAAAAATATAACTTAATATTATTTCATTCCGCCAAATAGCGAAATTCCAATTAATCCAGGAATTCTATCATTCACATAAACTCCTGAAAATAGTGTCTTCGTTCGGCCACCTACGTAAGAGAATGCCGACTCAAGACGTTTGCTTACATCTGGATTAGAAGCCATAGTTGAGGTTACTAATAATAGCAACACGCCGGTCTCTGGATTTCTATCTGGTGGTGGACAAGGCGAACCTCTAAGGCACCCTTGAAATACTGTAGCACCGAGGTTCATATCATTGGCATCTCTAACTACAGTGCTTCCGACAAACATTCTGCCGTCAGTCCTTAAGCATCTCTCTAGATCTTTTGTATCAAAAGTCTGAATAGGTGAGCTTTCATCTGCAAGTTTTAATACTTGGTGGAAAAGTTTAGCAAAAGTAGAGTTAGCAGCTGGATACATATTAAGCATTCCAACCTTGCCTCTTAGTAGTTGTAACTGTTTCTCATTATCTACAACTAAATGCGGATGGTTAGATACATCTTCTAGTAAGGTAGCATAATTTGTTTGGATGGTTGGGTTTAATAGTTCTTGAGCTGTTGGTCTGCTCACAATATAAACTACTTTACCGACCGATTCGCTAGAAGTTAGGTATCTAGTAACCGCTTCATGAAGAACATGGCAAGCACTACCTGTACCTCCACCACCCCCGGCAAGAACAAAAAGCCAATCTACTTTTCCGATCCTTGTTCTAAGAGTATCTTCAACTAGCGCACTGCTATCACCAAGTACTTTTTTGCCAAGCTCAACATCTTTGCCGACACCATCAGCTCCAGGAATTAAAAGAAAATGAGCAGGATCAACTCCGGCTGGCTGATCTTTAACAGTGGTGTTGACTAGAACTGTTTTGCTAAACCCTAAATCTAAGAAAGCTTTAGCTAGTTTTCCTCCGCCCCCACCGACACCAATAAATCCACAGCTAATAGCTGATTGTGCCGTATTTTCTGGAAGCATTCTCTCGTCTTGTAATACGGGATCGTCATCATAATTTCCTAAAAATCCAAAGTCATCGTCTTCTGCTGGATTAATATAGGTATCGTCTTGCTGGTTAGGGTCGTTAGGGTCGTTTACGCTCATTTTAAATTCCTCTCATAACTTGTTACTAAGTATAACAACATCTAATATTTTAATAAAACGCGCTATAAGTTAAAATGGTGGACCCGGCGGGAGTCGAACCCGCGTCCAAAACAGGTTAGGGATCAAGTCATTCACAGGTTTATTCCAGTTTTTCTAAACGGACAAAATTTCCACTAATTGAACCATCTTATTCGTGGTAATAAGAATTGAGCATTATTTATATTCAGTGATGCTAATTCACATAGCCTAAATTGGATAGATGGCTTTAGGCAGCCACCCGATTAAGCCGCGAGGCGGCTTTCTTCGAAATAATAATTGTTATTTGCAATTATAGTTTTTGAAACCGCTATTTAGACCAGCTGTTTCCTTAGGTCACCTGCACTCTTATACTCCTTCACTGCCCTGTCGAAACCGTTTCGGGCCCGATGGTAAGTATAAGATATAAGCTTTACTTATTAGCTTTTCTTTCTTTATCAGTTTCAATGCTTAGCTTAATTAGAGCGGCCACGTCATTCTTAAGCTGCCTTAGGCCTCTTCTTGATCGTACCCCCGCTGAAGCATTACCACCAGCATGCTTGTGAACGTCTAAATCAAGACTTTCAATTAACACCTTAAGTTCGTCCCATTTGTTAATAATTGGATTAGCCATTTTTTTCCTCTCAAGTTAAAATGATATTTGAATTGTTTCTATTATTGCGATCTAGTAAAGGATTAATTGCTTTAGAAACGTCCGTGGATACATTTCTGTCTTCTAGCTCTAAAGACAATAAATAAATTATCTTAGCTATCTGATATTGAGAAACTCCAAAATTCATGATTTCTTGAGTTATCTCTCTGGCTTTAATAGCTTCCTCTACGCTCTCTTCACCTTTAACTTTTCCATAAGTTTTAGATTCTGGCATTTTATAAACTCTCCAAAAAAGTTTCTATTTTAAATCTATCATGAGATACTATAGTTAAAAATTTTCCCTGAATCTCTGATTCAAGCTCTTCTCTTACTAGCACTATGCTCTCTCCCCATTTTCTATTTTCATAAATAAATTTAGCATGCTGCCAATTTGAAATATCACAAGAATAATTTTCTAGAACTGTGCTAAGATCTGCAGGGATTGACAGCTTAATATCTTCAATGGTCTCTAGAGAGTTTAGATTTTCCTTTCCATTCAATATTTCCGACTTACATAGATCAACAACTTTATGTACAACGCCACAATTATTGCACTGCGCAAAGCTTACCTTAACTTTATCTTCTTCTAATATTGAAAACACTATAAATCTATGATAAACTGGATTAGAGCTTTTTTTATATTGAGGGAGAACGCATTGGCATTCCACCATGTGCTTCGTCCCTATCATTTTAATAGTATCTTAATAATTGTGACATAGATCGATCTTCAGAAGTAGCACCTACAGCATTTAATAAATTAGATATTTCTCTAAGCTGATCATTAGTAAGACCTAACTCACTTTCAGTATTTTTAGCGACGAGCTTGTTTAGAAAATCTTCATTATTTATTCTTATGCTATCTAGAATAAGCTGTCCCAAATCTCTCTGGGATGGTACTGGATTAAGCTTTGCATAATCCTTAACTGACACACCTTTGTTATTTTCTGGCATTTTTAATATCCTCCGAAAAAAAATTTTAATCTCTTTCACTGTTGGGTAAAACATATGATTTCGCGTGTTTGTCTGCTAAAGAGCTAGCGGCCCAACTATCTGGTTTAATTTTTACTAAATATCCCATTCCTACAGCGTAACTTGTTAGCTGTTTAGCATATTTTCCACTAGCATGATTTAACTGAGTATTACAGTCTACATGGATAACAATTTTCATTTCGGTGTTAAGCATTTTTTTAAGTTCTTCTGCAACTATTAAAGAGTCAGTAACTTCTCTTTCTAGTCGGACACCAATATTAGAAGTAAATTTTGGATTTAGAAAACTTCTAGACCAAAAATAATTGGCACCCTTTCCTGGGTTTCTTAATGCTATTCCGGTGGAAATAGCATATCTTTTTCCATTGGGGTCAGAATCAGTCCCAATATGGAGCTCTAAAAATTCGTTTATTTTTCTAGCCGCTTTTATCTCTTCCACTATTTCATAAAAAGAATATGGGTTCCCTGCACCCGAGTGCCAGATAATTCTTTCAGGATCAATCATTATCCACCACTATAAAGCCAGTGGTTTTCTTAAGATTTTGAGATGTTATGAAACCGGTTTTAATTCCTTCAAAAAAAGAAGAAGCAGGAACTGACTTAAAGCCAGCCATTTCTAAAATTTGGGCAGTTTTGTTTAATGGAATAATGGAGCTCTCCAACGATTCAGTTTTAATTATTCCATCCAAACATATAGCATTAGAAATTCCTATAAGTTGATTTACTCGATCTTTATATAATCCTCTCATTTCTCCAAGGTGAGATCCCAAAGAAATTGAAAATACATGTGGGCTTAAAGACATAATTCTTTTTTCTATTAAATCGCAAACGTCTTGTTCTTTCTCTTCTTCAAGCTTTCTTCTTAAGAAATTAATGTGATAATTTATTTTCTCTTCGTTTTTAAAATTGAATATTGTTGTTTCTCCATTTTTGGAACTTATAGAATCAACAACAGCTATATCATCCTCGGAAATTGAAGATATTATGTCTCCCTTCATAGACGATATCATATTAAAATCTGCAACTACAGAAATATCTTTTAAGGTGTTAATTGTACCTAAATTTATATCTACAACAAAAGGAATGCACTTAAGAGTTTTTCTTACGTAATTAGAGGCAAGAGTGGCTATAACTTCTTCACCATATCCTCTAGCAAATATGCATAAAGATTTTTTACTATTACTAAAAGACTCGAGAAGATGATGTATCTCAGAAACCCTCTCTATTACTCCGTCTATTATAATGCAAGAAACATCATAACCATTCCATTCATTAACTCTAGCGGCCATCAAGAAACTTTCAGACACTCTTACAGCAAATCTGCTACCTGTTTTTTGTTCTATTTTTGTTTCGTTGCCGCTCCATTCACTAACCGAGATAGAAGAGTTAAAAGAATTACTTTCTGCTATTTTTAAGAAAATTCTTAAAGCATGATTATTATCACTAATCTGTTTAATTTGATTTATCAAACCATTTAAATCTGATCTATAAGATTTAGCTGAGCATTTATAAATCTCACTATAAAATTCTTCTTCATTAAATTTTTGCTTGCTTAGAAAAAAGTTACAAAAAGAAAGAAGAGCAAATATACTTCCACCAGGTTTCATAGATTCAGCACTAACAGCCATTTCCAGTAAAGAATTTTTTACCACTCTCTCTAAAGAATTTTGTGTTGATATTTCAGCTAAAACTCTCACACAATCTAATACACAAACTCTCTCTATTTTATTTCCAAAAGATAAGAGAGTTTTTCTTTGGGTAGATTCTAATAGTCGAGAATTAACAATCTCTATAAATTCTCTGATTTTTATTTTATCTTTGTCAGAAAATTTTGGCTTAGTCCACATTTAAAAACTCAATTTATATTTCTTGGTCCACGACCTGCTGAACTAAATGCTGCCATAGCAGAATGCATCACGTCTTGAATTAATTCTTTGGAATCTTCTGATTTTTGCTTTTGGGCATTTATATTCATGCACAGCCTCCAAAAAGCAAAGAACAACCCAATACCAAAAAACCACCAAGAAATTTTAGTATAAGAGTTAAGATAATATACGCAAGACAAAGCTACCATTAGCTCTGGCATTTGAAACGTTACTTTCATGCACACCTCCTGACTGAATTATAGTCAAAAAGGTCTATTTGTTTTAGCTATCGCGCCACAAATTATTGCTAGCAAAAGTCAAAACTTCTTCAGCAGACTCTGGTGTGTAACCATATTCTTCTACCATGACTGATATCATGTCACCATATTTCTTCTGCTGTTCGTCATCTCTAGTTTTAGATTTAGTTACAATTCTAGCCATGTCTTTTACGGAATTAATAAGATAGCTTTCAATAGCTTCTTTAAGAGGTTCATAAGATTTATAGTTAACCTTCTCGCCTCTCCTGAGTTTTGCAAACATATAAGCTGTAACGTCAGATCTAAATCCATCTCTTGCTGATCCGGTTATTCCTATTTGCTCCTCAATAGCTCTCATAAATTTTTCGTCTGGCTCTCTTTCTTCTTTTGTGATTTTATCTTTAATGCTAACTCTTGTTGTGTGAGCTTCAGCATTATCTAAATACGTATCGAAAAGAGATTGAGCTTGCTCTTCGTACGCAGTTACAAAAGCTTTTGCTATTTCATTTTCTAAAATCTTAAGATATTCTTCTCTAACTACTTTTTGAATAAGCTCTAAACATCTATCCCTAAAATCTTCATTTATAAGTTGTTCTTTAACTTGAGAGGTGATAGAGCTCATTATAGAAATAGGAGTTACAAAACCATTTTCAGAATCAGATAAAGCAGCATCAATAGATTTCATGATGAATCTTGTAGAAATGCCAGTCATCCCCTCATCTCGAGATTCTTCTCTAAGGTCTTTTATATCGATCTTCTTAACTCTACCTTTTTCTATTACGTCTTCACCGTTATAAATTTTCATTTTTGTAAGAATATCACACTTTTGACTTTGCTTAAGCCTAGACATTACTGAAAACATAGATGCTATCTTAAGAGTGTGAGGCGCTATATGAGCATCAAAATCAGAACGATTTAATATCTTTTCATATATTTTTATTTCTTGATTTAATTCTAAAACATATGGAACATTAATCTTAACAATTCTATCTAAAATAGCTTCATTAGTGTGAGAAGATCTAAACCTGTTCCACTCAGATTCATTACAGTGAGCCAGAATAACTCCGTCAAAATGAACCATGTCGTGTTTTCCAGGGGATGGAACTCTCTTTTCTTGAGTTGCGGTTATTATTGTGTGTAGGAATTCAATTTCATTCTTGAAAACCTCTACAAGCTCAACAATTCCGCGATTACCAACATTAAATGCTCCATTAAGAGATAATATTCTTGGATCATCTTCTGAATATTTGTCTAATTTAGAAATATCCTCGGACCCAATGAGCACTGATACGTCTTGGCTATTAGCGTCCATTGGCGGAACAACTGCAATACCACGCCGACCTCTTTGAGAGAAAGTGGTTTGTACGACTGGGAACTTTTCATACTCACCATCGTATTCTTCTAAGAGCAAATGTCTTGCTACGGGACTAAGATCACCGTCAATACTAACTCCTAAAAGCTTTTCAAATTTAGCACGAAGGGACCGAGGAATAAGTTGTAAAGGCTCTCCGCTCTGTGGATCGCCTTTTAAGCTGTAGTATGGAGAATGTTCTAAAGACTTTTTAATATGTTCAGTAAGCGCTGATTTACCAGCTCCGACTGGCCCCATTAATAATAACACTTGCCGACTTTCTTCGCCTTTTTTAGCTGCAGAATTTAAGAATCTCATTATTTTAGAAATAACTCTTTCCATTCCATAAAATTCAGGAGCAAAATATTCGTAGACTTTTACATTATCTCCATTAAAAATTTTGTTTTTTCTTGGATCATCATCTGTTACGGTACTAACTCCATGAGACTCTATGACATCGCATAGTCTTTTGTGAGCAAATTTAGCTATATCTGGGTCTGCTGCGACCAAATCAAGATACTCAAGAAAAGTACCTTCAAACTTTTCTTCTTTTTTACTGTCTCTCTGCTTTTTAATCAGCTGCAGAAAATCTGTTTTTTTATTACCCATGTTCCCTCTACAAGTTAGTCCTGTAAATACATATTAAATCTCAAAAGGCTCATCTTCAATAATTGTAATTAATTTTACAACATCGCCCCAGAGAGTGGTTAAATGATCCACTACTCGCTCAGCATACTCTAGCTCAAGATCTCTTCCATCGTGTTCATGATGCAAAGTCAAAACATTGCCCTCTTCTATAGATTCAACATATATTATTGGTATTGTATTGGATCCTATGTTACTGATAAGGCTATTCTTTATTTTTTTCCAGCCGTCATCATCAGAAACCTCATTAATGATATAATCATTTTTTATAAGACCATAAGAAAATAAGTTTAAATCTTCGCAATCTTCTTGTGTAAGATACTGTCTAATAAAGGAAACATCATGGTGCACTTCTCTTGCTAAAAAGCATTCTTCCATGCCGTGTCTTTCTTTAATCTTTTGAAACATGCAAAAACCTAAGTGATAAGGATTTATTCCGCCAACATGCGGTCTAATCACTTGATTATGACTTTTAAGAAAAGGAATGTGAAATTCTTGAGGTAGATCTAACTCATGCATAAGAGTATAATGCCAATAGCTAGCCCATCCTTCATTCATAATCTTGGTGTTTATTTGTGGCATAAAGTATTGAGACTCGGTTCTTACGATTTCTACAATATCTCTTTGCCATTCTTCGAGATTTTTACTATGCTCTAATATAAAACCTAAAATATCATATTCAGGCTGTAGGGGAATAGCTTGAGTGTTGTAACTAGAAATATCTTCTCCCTGCTCTTGTTTAGCTACTAGAAGATCTACTAATTCTTTTTTTCTTTGTTTGTGAGAAATGTACTTTTTTGGAAATCGATAAGTCTGGTGCTGAATTGCATGAACAGCATCTAGAATTTTTTCTACTTTTTTAATTCCGATATGAGGGTTTTCTATATACCCTTGTATTCTCTTTCTTGCAGCTCTGAAACTTGAAACTATAGATTCTGGTCTAGTATCTGCAAACATTCTATTATTTTTAAAAAAGTCACTATGGCCGACGCAGTGCGCCATGATAAGAATTTGAAGATAGAGAGGATTTTCTATCATTAAATAAGCTATAGAAGGATTAGAGTTAATGATTAGCTCATAAGGTAAGCCTTCCATCCCAAGGTTATACATTTGGTGAGTTCTTTCGAAACTCTTTCCATAAGACCAATGACCATAATGTGATGGCATTCCATGATAAGACATATGGCCAATCATTTGGTAATAATCACAAGTTTCATAAACAATGGGATACCAATCTAGATTAAAATCCAGAGCTAATTTACAAATTTTCTCATCCCATTTTTTTAAATCTTTAAAATTCCAATCAGACATCAGCTAACCTCCCACCGAAAAACACTTTAAAAGCAGGCCATATATCTTGCGGGCTAGTAATGGTAGCAATCTTAAATTTATTATCTATCAATTTTTTATAGACGGTAGAAAGCGATGATAAATCCTGCCACTTTAATCTGTCACCTTCAGGCTCAATTTCACAATATCCATAAAACTGGCAAGATGGTTTAAGTTTTTCTAATAAAGATATCAGCTTATTATTATCAGTAGGCCAATTATCTCCATCGGAACATTGAAAGACATAAACATTCCAGCTATCTGGGTGGTATCTTTTAAGGACTACATCCCTAACCATTTCAATTCCGCTAGAAACAATTGTACCACCGCCAGTGCCTCTTTGGAAGAATTTCTCTTCATCTACCTCGTGAGCCTCTACATCATGCGCAACAAATACAATTTCAGTATTTTCATATTTCGATCTAACAAAATGGTAAAGCAGAAAGAAGAAACTTCTAGCAAGATATTTTTTCTCCTGAGTCATAGAGCCTGATACATCCATCACAAAAAATATAACTGCGTTAGAGTGCTCTTTAAATTGTTTCTTAATGTGTTTATATCTTAAATCTTTTTCATTAAATGAAAATTCATCATCTTCAGAATTATATCTTCCAGCTCTTTTAGCAGAGTTTCTCCGCCTAAGCATTTTCTTTACTGTTTCTTTTTTATCTAATCTTGGTCGTATTCCTTTATTTCTATATCCATGCCTTTTCGGTTTCTCAGACATGATTTTTTGCATTTGTTTCTTTTCAAGTTCAGGAAGCTCGAGATCGTCAAAGAGATAACTGGATAACTCTTCAAGAGTTATTTCAACCTCGTAATACTCCTCTCCCTTTTCTTTACCTGGTTTACCCGTACCCTGCTGTTTTCCTGCTTGTTGCTTTGAGCCTACTTTCTGACCTCTTTTAATATTTTTACCGGGAGCAGAGCCAACTTTTTTATTACCATTATCGCCATACACAAAACGATATTCTTTAATTCCCCTAACAGGAATCTTAATTTTTTTCTTTCCATCTTTTCCAATAATAGATTCTTCAGCTACTATGTGATGAATACCCTCTTTAATAGCTTTTTCTATTTTGGATTTATGGCGCCTTCTGTCTGAAGCAGACCGATCAGCGTTTGTTCTGTGTTCTTTAAATACTGACATGATTCTAATTATGTCTTTTTTGACTAGAAGATAAAATTACTGGGAAGATTCTACCTTTTCTCTTGCCCATAAAATAGCTGGTTTTAGATATCCGTACACTCCGCTTATCATATTATCCCAATCCATCCACTCTGCAGAGTCATGCTCTTTCTTACCCGTTTCAGGATTTTCAACTATAGTGGGATCTTCGGTGGTTGATGCAAGATAGACAGTTACATGTCCAGCTGAAAATGAATCTAGCTCCCAGTCAAAATTTAAACTTGAAATGCTAGACTCTTCCACTGTTTCTCTCATGGCTGCGCTGAGAGTGTCTTCACCCTCCTCTATTCTACCCTTTGGGATATCATACTCTCCGTCGAGAGTCAACCCTAAAACTTTCCATTCGTCGTCGAATTTTTTTACTACTACTATCCCTGCGCCGGGTTTTTTATCTTGTTTATTTTCTATTATCAAAATTTCTTTAATAAGAGATTTAAGGTATTTATCAGACATCAGATATAGCCTTTTTTATCTCTCTCCAGTGTTGAGGGTTTATAAAATCTGGCATACCACCGAAAGAATCTTCCAAAGTTTTTATGGCTTTTGAATATTTTTCTCTCTGTCGAGGAGATGGATTATCAGAAATATTATCGAGCATGTCTGCCATTTTGACTATTAGGGCTTCTGGATCTGAAGAAAGAGATATTAGATAGTCTGAGTAATCACTTCCGGGAAGTTTGGTCAAAGACATAACAATATCAACAACATCTCCAGCCATATCTTCATCTTCAATAGAGTCGTAAATTAGAGCTATCATCTCTTCTTCATCGTCAACATTTCCCTGATCTATAGCATCCTCTAAAGAATCATGAAGAAGAGCGGCAAAATAAATTTTAGAATTTCCAGGATAATATTTCTTTATGATATTCGCCACATTTTCTGGGTGAGTGACATAAGGTTTTCCTGAGCTTCTTCTTTTTTGTCCTAAATGCGCATACTGAGCAGTCGCATGGACTGGGTCTAGTTGTTCTTGTAATTCAAGAAGGACTAATTTGATATAGTTGTTAATAAGAGACATTAAGCTACCTTAACTTAATTATTCTCTCTATCTCTTATAATCATCTTCTAATCTAACAACATCTGAAAGATGAGGTGTAGAAACTTCCATCAACTCCACATCCCCAAACGCTGAACCGAACCTGTGAATTTGTCTCGGCTTAACATGAAAAGAATCACCTGGAAATAATTTAGTAATACTGCCATCATCTTCGTAGTTATAGAGCACTCCCTTTAACACATACACCGTTTCTTCTTTAGTTTCATGATATTGTTTAGAGAGTCTGTGTCCAGGATATATGTGGAGTAATTTTCCTACGTAGTTGTCTGTCTGAGCCCATAAGATTTCATACCCCCATGGTTTTTCTACTCTAGCTTGCTTGCTAGAACCTGGAGTTTTTTTCCATAACATCTATTCTTCCTCACCATCACCAACAGCAACTCTTCTTAGCTCACCATCTACTGCTGCTTTGGCTAGTTCGCTACTAGATC
>MDTE01172066.1_pt1 | contig 14203 bp, 13 predicted proteins | sample 811231 | NCBI WGS metagenome assembly MDTE01 (sample SAMN05326651, study PRJNA326480) | marine metagenome | isolation source: seawater | place: Indian Ocean: Red Sea | collected 2010 | reverse complement strand
AATTCTTCAGTTTTAAATATTAGATTTATAATTTTATTTTTATTTTGTTTATTAATTTTTTTAAAGACTGAAGCAAAATTGTTTTTTTGTTTAAACATGTATCTAGGTATGTTTTTTTCTAAATCATTTAGATTTTCTGATCTAAAAATTTGCTCAAAACAATATTTTGTTACATACATAAATTTATATAATTCTGAAATACTGTTGATTTTTGAGTTGTATAACTTAACTAAATCCGAATTATTTTTTAGTATAGAGAAAAACAAAACAAAATAATCTTCGCTTATTGGAACAGATAACAACCCCATAACGTCTTTAAGAGAACAATTTTCTTTGCCCAAGTTTATTAGTTTGTGGATTTCATTTTCAAAAAACAAATATTTATCATCTGTGTTTTCAATCAAATACCAAAAAGCATCTTTGCTTATTTTTAAGTTATAAGAAGAAATAAAGTGATTTAGTATATTAATTTTTTTATCTTTACTTAGCTCATAACAAATTATTAATATGAAATTCTTTTGATTTTCAAAAATTTTTTTTATTGCCGTGTCGCCCTTAGTGTTTTCAGTGTTAATTATTAGACTGTTGTCATTAGAAAATTTGATTATATTATCTTTGTCCAAACCCTTAATATTATTTAATATCGTTAATCCTTTTTCGTAAAATAAATTATTGTTCTTCGCACGCACTTCTAAGGAACTGACTCGCTCAACCCCCCTGGTTCCATGTAAAAAAAACCTCTCAATTAGCGTTTTTTCTACTTTATTAATAAGCGTTTCTTCATTACCCGATATGAAAAAGGTTTTATTTGCAATTTCAAAATTTTTATTAAAAAGTATTTCTTCAAAATTAACTTTCATTTGTACAACTTATAAAATCTTGATTTGTTTCTAAATAGGTTTTGAATTTAAGAACATTGCTGTTAACATAATTTTTATATGTTTTTTGAAGAGATAGGTCTGTTCCAAAATTATAGCCCTGCGATTTAGGATAATGCGTGAAGCTATCTTCATACCTTTTATTTACTGTTTCACAATCTTCATTAAGATCTATTAACTCGTAATTAACAACTATTGTGTACTGAAGCGTTGTTGAAACCTGGTTAGTTTCTATAGTTGTTTTTACTACTGTTTCCTCAATATTTGCACCTAGTCTAAAACGCTTATCATTTTCATTTTTGATACTTCCAAAATTACTTATTAAAGATTCAAGTAAGTATTCTGTTTTTACACCAGAAACCTCATACACTAATAAATTTTCTATAGAAGATTTAGAACTTGCGTTTTTTAATACAAAATCTATTTTAGAGCATCCACCAATAAGTAAGACTAAAACAAATAAAAGGTTAGGAAGTTTCATTTTCTAAAACAATATTCAATATTTTTTCAGGGACATAAATATATTTTAATATATTTTTATTCTTAACATATTTTTGCACCTTTTTGTCTTTATTTGCCTCTTTAATAACCTCATCTTTACTAAAACTTTGATTTACACTTATAACAGATCTAGTCTTACCATTAATTTGCACAGCTATTTTGAAAGTTGTTCTTTTCTTCCCTTTCTCAGTTTTTGGCCAACTTGCAGAAGCACACAACCCTTCGCCACCAATAAACTCCCATATTTCTTCACTTATGTGTGGAACAAATGGATGAATTAGCACGGACATTGTTTTGATGGTTTTGTTGTAAGTTTTTTTCGAAATTGATTGCTTAACTAAGCAAGAGTTTAATAAATTAATTAACTCATAAATGTTTGCAACAGCCTTGTTAAAATGAAACCTTTCTATGTTGTTGGTTACACTGTTTATTGTTTCATTTAATTTAAGTTCTAGCCTTTCATCTTCTTCAGTATTTTTTTCAGAGTAATTTTTTATTTTAACAGATGTGTCCCATAGCTTATTAATAAATTTGAATGCCCCAGTTACACCATTATCAGACCACTCAAGATCTCTATCTGGGGGGCTATCAGAAAGCATAAACCAACGGGCAGTGTCAGCACCATATTTCTGAATAATTTCACTAGGGTCAATGACGTTTTTTTTAGATTTGCTCATTTTTTCAACCTTGCCTACAAATACTTTTTCTCCTTGCTTAAAAAATAATTCATCATTTTTTTTAATAACATCGTCTGGGTTTATCCATTCACCACTTTTAGTTTTATAAGTTTGATGAGTAACCATCCCTTGAGTGAAAAGACCTTTAAAAGGCTCTTTTAAGTCAATAAGTTTTAAATCCCTTAAAACCTTGACAAAAAAACGGGAATAAAGCAGATGAAGTATAGCATGTTCAATTCCACCAATATATTGATCAACAGGAAGCCAATAATCAACATCATGCTTTATAAATGCACTTTCTGACCTTGGGTTGCAGTATCGTAAAAAATACCAAGAAGATTCAAAAAATGTATCGAATGTATCCGTATCTCTTACAGCCTTAAGTCCAGTCTTGGGACAAGTGGTATTTTTCCACTCTTCTAAGTTTAACACAACATTACCCTTGCTACTAAGTTGATCAAGCTTCGGCATTGTAAGAGGTAGCTCTTCCTTTGGAACGGGTATGATTTTCCCATCCTCTCTATATAAAATAGGTATAGGGCAGCCCCAATACCTTTGTCTTGATATTCCCCAGTCACGCAACTTGTAATTGGTTTTTTTGTTAGCAATATTTTTTTTTAATAATTCATCAATTACCTTTTCCTTAGCCTTATCAACATCTAGCCCATTTAAAAATTCTGAATTAATCATTGTTCCATCATCAGTATAAGCAACATCTTTTATTTTAAATTCTTCAGTCTTTAAATTGTTAGGCTTTACAACTGGTATAACATCTATTTTATAAGTGTTCGCAAAATCTAAATCCCTTTGATCATGAGCCGGGCAGCCAAAAATTGCACCCAGGCCATAATCCATAAGCACAAAATTAGCTATAAACAAAGGAAGCTCCTTATTTTTAATTAGCGGGTGCTCTAATTTTAAATGTGTTCTAAAACCTTTTTTTTCTTTGTCCGAATCTAAATTTTGACAATCTCTAGCAAACTTACTTGCTTCATTATTATTTTTAATTATTTCTTTTGAAATAGGATGATCAATTGAAATAGCACAAAAAGTTGCACCAAATATAGTATCTGGCCTTGTTGTAAAAATAACCAATTCATTTGATGAAAGGTTTTCAGCTTTTTTTATTTTGAATTTAATTTCAGCACCAATTGATTTTCCAATCCAGTTTGATTGCATTAATTTAACTTTATCAGGCCATTCTTTTAAACTCTCCAGGTCCTCTAACAATTCTTCAGAGTATTTACTAATTTTAAGAAACCATTGAGATAAACTTTTTTTTTCTACTATTGCCCCAGAACGCCAGCCCCTACCATCAACTACTTGTTCGTTTGCCAAGACAGTTTGATCAACAGGATCCCAGTTAACCTCAGACTCTTTTTTGTAAGCAAGTCCTTTATTGAACATATCAATAAAAAATGACTGTTCGTGTTTATAATAATCAGGATGACAAGTTGCAATTTCTCTTTCCCAGTCCAGAGATAGTCCCATTCCTTTTAATTGATTTCGCATAGTTTTAATATTTTGATAGGTCCAATCAGAGGGAGGTTTTTTTTCTGTTATTGCAGCATTCTCTGCAGGCAATCCAAATGCATCCCAACCCATAGGGTGCAAAACATTGTAACCAGATAATTTTTTATATCTAGCGACAACATCTCCTAAAGTATAGTTTCTAACATGCCCCATATGAATTTTTCCAGATGGGTATGGAAACATTTCTAAAACATAATATTTTTTTTTAGTATTATCAGTTTTTGAAACAAAGACACGATCCCTATCCCAATTCTGTTGCCACTTTTTTTCAGCAGCTTTAAAATTATAATGTGACAACACTGTTAATTAATTAGAAGCTATTTTAATTTTTTTTGCCTGGTTTAAAATTGCATTTTCTATTTGTAGATCATCATTTTCATTTTGTGCTACATTAACCCATTCACCATCATCTTTTTCTTGACAAAAACTATTAACCTCTAAGTTGCTAGACTTTAACTCTACTCCTTTTACAAAAACATTTAATTTACACCTTTGCCCTTTGTTTTCTTCACTAGTATACCAATCTGTAATAATGATCCCTGAAAAAGGATCGGCAGAAGAAATTGGCATAAAGTTAATCACCTGTAATGAGCTTTTCCAAAGGATGGCGTTTATTGGTAAGCCAACACTCGCAACAGCACCACTTTTTCCCCCTTGTTCAAACATATCAAATGTAAGACCTTTTTTTCCAAATAGTCCACCACCTGTTCTAAGTCTATTTTCTGCATCTTTAAGGGCCATAGGATTGTCAGGATCCATTTTTGTACCAGATCTTTTTATAATGGCATCAACTTGTTGGCTTTTTGCATAAAGCTCTGAATTGTCTTTTTTATCAGCGTCATTACCAGAGCAGCCAAGTATCATTAAAAACAACAACAATGTGATAAATCTGAATACCATTTAGCCTTCCTAAGTTAATAATTAAGATAAATAAACAAAAAAAAAGCGGCTAGTTAAGCCGCTTTTAATAATTTATATTTAAAACTAGAAGCTGATTTTAGCTCCAACATACCATGAAGCACCAGAGTCACTCTGAATAGGAGATCCTCCATCACTGTCATCACGGTGTTCATATCCCATAGTAGCAGTAACACCACTAGCTACAGCATAATCAACACTTACTCCAACTGCCTCTTGAGAGTCAGAAGAAGTAGCATTTGATGTTCCTAGGTCAGCTGAATCAGATGATCCATCTTTGTAAGATACAGTGAAAGTCATGTCGCCAGATACATATTTTGCACCAACGTTCATAACTTCTACGTTGTCAACCTCATGAACACTAACAGATGTGTTGTAACGAAGACCTTCACCAGTAGACATACCAGCACCAATTGTTAAATCACCATTTACAGCAGAAATAGATACAGCAACTGTATCAGCGTTAGCATTTCTAGCGTTAGTAGTGTTACCATCAGCAGTAGTATAACCACCACCAATAGTTACAGTTGTGTCATCATTAGCTGTAGTTACATAAGTAGCACCAACAGAATAACTTGTATCAGTGTTTAGTGAAGCAGAAGATGCAGTAGCATCATCGCCCATACCAGCTGAGAAACCAAAAGTTAGTCCATCAATGTTAGCGAAGTCATCAGCAGAATTCCAGTCAAATCCAACAGCAGAAGTTAAACCACCCCAAGATAAACTTGTAGTAGATGTGTTAGAACATGTAGCACCAAGGCCTTGTTCACCACTTGCTGAAGGAACTGAAGCTAATGCACCAGCCATTGCAGTACCTGCATCAATAAGCTCAAGTGAACTTCCATCAGTGAAAGTTAAAGTTAAACCTGACTCAGTTGCAGAAGTTGCTCCTTCGTTAATTAAAGTGAAACCAGATGAAATAGTCATACCACCATCTGTAGTTTCTGATACTGAAACGCTCATTCCTGAATCTTGTGTAGCAGAATAAGTTCCATCTGAAGCAGCGTCAGAGTCATTACTAGTTACACCGTTTAGGGAATAACCAGACATGCTCATAGAAGCAGCTGATGCAACACCTGGTACTACCAAAGAAGCAGCTAAAGCACTTGCAGTTAATAGTTCTTTTTTCATAAATACTCCTTTATGAATTAATGAATATTCATTAGATGTGTTAAAAAACTATTTTTAACACGATGTACGAATATAAAAAAAAAGTGAACAAAAACACAAAAAACATCATTTTTTCATATTTTTTGAATAATGTGTTGTTTTTTTACAACAAAATAAAATGGCCTTTATCCTAGAAAATTACCTAAGTATTAATAAAAAAATACTAGAAAACGGTAATAAAACCAAATTAATAGCTATTTCTAAGTATCACACAAAAGATTCTATTGAATTGGCAATTAATCAAGGAATTAGACTATTTGGAGAAAATCGTGTCCAGGAAGCAAATCTTAAATATCTCCCCCTAAAGGCCCTATACCCAGATATTGAATTGCATTTTACCGGAAACCTTCAAACAAATAAAATCAAACAATCTCTTAAAATATTTGATTATTATCATACTCTTTATAACGAAAGACAATTAAAAGAGTTTTCAAAATTTCCTGAGCAAACAGAAAATAAGAAATTTTTTATTCAAGTTAATACTGGGCTCGAAAAAACAAAAACAGGATTAAATCCAGATGACGTTGAAGAATTTCTAAAAATTTCTAAAAATAATTATAAAATAAACATTTTAGGGTTAATGTGTATACCGCCTATAAATGAAAAACCGTCTAAACATTTTATGTTGTTAAAAAATTTAAAAGAAAAACTAGGATTAAAAAAACTTAGTATGGGAATGAGCGCTGATTATGAAGAAGCCATCAAGTGTGGCTCTGATTATATAAGAATTGGTACAATGATATTTGGTGACAGAAATTGAAACAGATAATAATAATTGAAGATCAAAAAAATTTTGAAAATTCATTTTTTAACAACTTATCAAATGATGTTTATAATAATATAGATCAAGTTGGAGAAATAATGCCAGATGACAAGTTATTATTTTTTTTTCAAAAAAATTTAGATTTTAATGATATTAAAAATAAAATAAAAAAAACTTTATCGATGTTTGAAAATATTGATGTTTATTTTATGATACCATCTAAACTAAAAGGTTATTTTCAAAACGAAAAAAACTGTATTTTATTTCCTATAAAAATTAGTGATTTAAAAACTATATTAAAAAAAGAAAATCATTCCCCAATCAAATACAACAATTTAGAACTTGAAAACGGTATTTTAAAAAACTTAGACAACAATAAGCATATAAAATTATCTGATATTGAAAAAAAAATAATCAAATTGTTGTTTTTTAAAAACAAAGTTCAAAAAAACATTATAAAGGTTTCAATTTTAAATTATAAAACAGAAATAACAAGTAATTCGGTTGAAAGTCATTTGTCAAGGATTAGAAACAAATTGGAAAACATCAATTCTTTTGTAAAAATTGTTTCTAATGAAAAGGGTGTAATATCAATAAAGAATAAAGACTAGGCCTTAATTAATTAGCGGATTAGCCATGCTAAAAAATTTTTTATCAAATATATTGTTGAAATTATGATCTCTTAATCCAAACGATAGATTTTCGTCGTCGCTACTAATATTAACAAGCCTTAATTGAAGGGGCGATATTTCAAATACAACTTCAATAAAATACGGAATTTCATCATGTTTTAAACTAATATAAAATGTTACAAAATTTTCTTCCAAAAGATGATTATCAAATTTGTCTATAAAATTACTATTGAATATATCATAAACTATTTTTGCAATTGTTTTGCGTGGATTAAAATACTCTACCTCTTCAAGTTCATGATTAAAATACATTGCCTTTTTACGATTAAGAATAATAGTTATTTTAGAAGGATTTAAATAATCCACTCTTATCCTATCATTTTTTTTATATAAAAAACCTTCTTGTAAATTATTATCACTTTCTTGAATAAATGAAGCTGAAAAATCATTTAATGAGTTTAAATAAATCCTAACCTCGTTAATTAAAACAGAGCTGTCTTTTGCAAATATATTCTGATTAAAAAACAGAACAAAAATACCTGTAATAAAAAACTTTACCAACTTATTTTTCTTTTAGTACACTTCTTTTACCTGCATTGTTACTTGTTGAAACAATGCCATCTTCTTCCATTTTTTCAACAATTCTTGCAGCCCTATTATAGCCTATCTGCAAATATCGCTGAATAAAACTTGTAGAAACTTTTTGGTTTTGAATTACAATATCAACCGCTTTTGAATATAGCTCATCAACACCACTTTCTTCAAAATCTAAATCAAGAAAATTATTTTTATCATCAGTATCAGCAGTTATGTCCTGTTTTGCTTCGATTTTTGACTGCTGCTTAATAAATTGAACCACAGACTCTATTTCATTTTCTGATACAAATCCTCCATGTAGTCTTTTTAAATAAGCTCCATTTTCAAGAAACAACATATCACCACTTCCCAATAATTGTTCTGCCCCCATTTCATTTAGTATTGTTCTGCTATCAAACTTACTCGCAACCCTATAACTTATTCTACTAGGAAAGTTTGCTTTTATCGTTCCTGTAATTACATCAACACTTGGTCGCTGAGTTGCTGTAATTAAATGTATGCCTGAAGCTCTAGCCATTTGGGCTAGGCGCTGAATTAAATTTTCAACTTCTTTGCCTGCAACCATCATTAAATCAGCCATTTCATCAACAACAACTACTATTAGTGGCATAATTTCAAGAGGTATTTCTCTTCTTTCTATTATCGGTTTTCTAGATTCTTTATCAATTCCAGTTTGGACTTCTCTAAAAAGCTTTCTTCCAGAATCAATGGAGTTTCTAATTTTGTTATTGAAAGAATCTATGTTTTTTACATTTATAGAACTCATTATTTGATATCTATTTTCCATTTCACGCACAACCCACTTTAAAGCAAATATTGCTTTGTTTGGGTTTGTAACAACAGGGGTAAGCAAATGAGGAATATCCTCATAAATACTTAATTCTAGCATTTTTGGGTCAATTAATATTAGTTTGCACTCACTAGGCTTAAAGGTATACAAAATACTCATTATCATACAGTTAATCCCTACCGATTTTCCAGACCCAGTTGTTCCAGCAATTAGAAGATGCGGCATTTTTTTAAGATCTGCAAAAACATTTAAACCTGCAATATCTTTTCCTAGAGCTAGTTCTATTTTTTCATTTCCTGTTAAATTTGTCTCTTTTATTATATCTCCAAAATATACAGATTCTTTTTTTTCATTTGGTATTTCAATTCCTATACTGGTCTTGCCTGGTTGAGAAGATATCCTGGCTGTCAAAGACGACATTGATCTTGCTATATCGTTTGATAAACTAATTATTTTACTATTTTTTATCCCTGGAGCAGGAACAAATTCAAACAAAGTAACAACTGGACCGCTTTCAAAATTAATTATTTTTCCCTCTACACCAAATTCCAACAAAACTTGCTCAAGTTTTTTTGCAACGTTAGAATTATTTTTTTCAGCTTCTTTTAATGAAGATATTTTTTTATTACCTGTTTTTAAAAGTGATAATGGAGGTAACTCATAAGACAAACTTGACTCATTTAACTTTTTAGATTTGTAAGTTTGTTCTAAATTGTTTTGTTTTTGCTCAAAACTGTTTTTAGAAATTGTGGGTTCAGATTTTCTCTTTTTTGTTTTAAATTTTGATAAATCCCTATTGTTAATTAATAATTTTATTAGCCATGAAAAACTTAAAAGAAACAAACACTGCTTTAAAAAAGAAATTACAATATAAGAAAAATTATTTAAAAATTTTATTTTTTTAAACTTTATCTCAAAACAAAAAATTAAAAGTAAAAAAGAAAAAACTATTATGATTGTAAATACTATAATTTTAATAACAGTATTTAAGCTATCAATTGGTAAAAGGGAAAAAGACAACACATCTTTTAAAACCCTCCCTATCAATGATCCATCGTATCCTATGTCAACAAGAGTAAGATTAAAGTTTATCAATATGACTGTAATTAAAATTACTAAAGTTTTTATGGTTAAATAATTAGAGGAAATTCCTAAAATAGATTTGATGCTGTGGTATGCACAAAAGGCAGCTAAAAGATAAGAGGGTAGTCCAAAAAATATAATTAGAATACTTGAGAAATATGCACCATAAAAACCAAAAAAATTTAAAGTCTCAGCTGTTGTGGACGATACAAAAATGCCAGGGTCATTGATGTCATGGGTAAATAGGCTCAAAAAAGCAAAAGCTGATAAAAAAAGAAAAAAAGCACCAAATACTATTTTAATAAAAAACTTCCTTATTCCACCATAATTAAACATATTTATAGATTGTAATACATATAGATTAAGGTATTTCGAAGAAAATTATGAAACAATTTGAATCTGATATATTAATAGTTGGATCTGGTTTAACGGGAATAATCGCTGCTTATGCACTATCATCACTAAACCACAATATAATAATTATAGATCAAAAAAAAATCTTATTAAATAATAAGCCTGATTTTAAATCATTACAACATGATACTAGAACTACAGCTATTGCGGAGGGCTCAAAGGAGTTCTTGTCTAAAATAGGTCTCTGGCAAAATTTAAATAAATTTTCTGAACCCATAAAAAAAATAAAAGTTATTGACAGAACTCCAAATAAAAAAATTGATTTTTTTAACAATAAAAAAAATAGTAATTTGGGATATATAATAGAAAACAGTAATTTTCTTTCTATTACATTAAAAAAACTTATTAAAAAAAACAATATAAGATTTATTGATCAAGCAGAGCTTAAGGATATTAAAAGTTTTAAAAACAGAATAAATTGTGAATTTAATAACTGTATTATTTCTACAAAATTACTAATAGCGGCTGATGGTAAAAATAGTTCTATTCGCTCAATTAAGAAAACAAAAATTTATAAAAAAACCTATAAAGAAAATGCTTTAGTTGTAAATTTTGATCACACAGCGAACCACAACAATTGTGCTTATGAATTTTTTTATAATAATGGACCATTGGCATTATTGCCTATGAAAAAAAAACAGAATTTTAAAAGTTCCCTTATCTGGTCAAATAATAAAAACTATTTAGAAAGTTTAATAAATGCAGACCAGCACTTACTCAAAGAAGTTTTACAAGAAAAAATTTCAGAAACCTTAGGCAATATAATAAAAATAAATTCAAAAAAACTTTTCCCCTTGTCTGCTCATATTAATTATAAATTTTATGATAAGCAGATAGTTTATATAGGAGATGCTGCACATTCTGTTCATCCAATTGCTGGCCAAGGTTGGAATTTGGGTCTTAGGGATGTAAAAAAACTATATTATTTGATTGAGAAACATATGAGTTTAGGTTTAGAAATTGAGTCACGTCAATTATGTGAAGAATACCACCAAGCTTGCTTTTATGATGCTTTCAGGCTTTTTCAAATAACTGATAAACTTAACTCATTGTTTATGGTTGAAAATAGAATTTTAAATGGATTTAGAGATATTGGGTTTAATATTATTGAAAATAATTCAAATTTAAAAAAACAAATCAGCAACTTTGCAATGGGGATTTAATTTATGGCTTTGTTTTCTTGAACGTTGTTAGAATAAATCTCAAGAACCGATAGTAATCTTTCTACAAATTCATTTGAATTAGAGCTTTCCAAACACATTTGTTTTTCCTGGTCAGAAAAAGGTGAAACCATTATAATAAATTTAGCCAATTGTTCTCCAGGAATTTCTTCTAATTCCTTAATATCTAGTTTTAGATTATTTCTATCAACATAAATTTTATATTTATCTAGAATTTTTGATTTTAAATTATCACCATGTAATTTGTTACTTAAAGTATCATTAATAATTTCAGCTTCAACAATTCTAAACAAATATTTCTGTTTTATTTCCTTTATTATCTTAAAATTATTTAATCCCTCTAATGATATTAAGTATCTTCCATCAGGTGTTTCACTAAAATTAATTATTTTACCCATACAACCTATTTTAAAAAGCTCACCATTTGTTTTTGTTTGTATCATGCCAATATACCTTTTATTTTCCAGAGCATACTCAACCATATCTAGATAACGTTTTTCAAAAATATTAAGTGGCAAAGTTGTTTTAGGAAACAATACTGCTCCGTTTAGGGGGAAGATAGGTATTTGCATAATCAAGAAAACATTATTTGTGAAAATTTCTTTCTATAATCAATTGTAACTTCATGGGATTGACCAAGTGCATTAAAAAATTCAATTACTTTGTTTTTAACAATATTTTTATTTTTAGGATAAGCTTCAAATAACAAACCAAAGGCCTTTTCATATTCATTATTTCCAAAATATTTTTCAGCGATTTCACATATAAGATTTATATCTTTCGGTTTTGTATTTAATTTTTCCTCAAGGGTTTGAATAGTTGGCCCTTCCTCATTTTTTTTAGCCAGGTTTAATCGTTTAGTTGCAGATTTAATATCGTTATTGTTGCTAGCTTCATCGTCAAGAGAAGATACAAATTCTTGCGCTTCACTAAATTCTTTTAATTCTATGAGTGTTATTAAATACAATGAAATTGCTTTATATTCTTTTGGATTTTCAGCAATAAAGTCTAAAAGCAAATCCTTAGCTTGCAAAAAATTTTTCTCTTTAATGTCATTTTCTATTTTTTCAAAAAATTCACTAAAATCTTTCTCTAATTTTTCTCCAAGTGCCTTTTCAACAAAATCAACTATCTGCTTTTCTGGGATTACCCCTTGAAATGCATTAACAAGTTTTTTATTTTTAAAAGCAAAGACAACCGGGATGGACTGAATTCTTAGCTGGGTTGATATCTGCTGATTTTCATCTATGTTAATTTTTGCAAGAATAATTTTATCTTTAGACTTATTTACAACTTTTTCTAAAAGAGGTGTTAGTTGTTTGCAAGGCCCACACCAGGGTGCCCAAAAATCAACAAGAACAAGCTTTGAGTCACTTGCCTCCATAACCTGTTCATTAAAGCTTGATTCATCAACATCAATTATATTACTTTTTTCATTCATAAAATTTCAGTTATTCTATAATCTTTTAAAGAAAAGATATTAACCTTTTTTTTATTTTCAATCATAAAATTAATAAATTCAGATGTCTGCAAAGTAATTGTTGATGTATTAATTAATGGGTGAAAGTTAATTTTGTCTTTATTATAGAGCGAATTTTCAAAAAAAAACTCAATTTTATTTTCTTTATCGTTTAAAAGCGCATAAGGAGATACTGACCCCGCCCTAACTTGTAAATGCTTTATAAGATATTCTTCTCTAGCAAAAGATAGGTTTCCCGCACTTATTGCTTTTGATAGTTTTTTGAGATCAACGATGCTATTTTCTTCACAAGAGAGCAAATAAAAAGAATCTTTTTTATTTTTTAAAAAAAGATTTTTAGTGTGAGAGCCTTCAATTTCACCCCTTTTTGTTTCCGAGTCTTGAACACTAAAAAGAGGTTCATGCTCATATTTTTTATAATAGATTCCTTTTGTTTCTAATAATTTAAGCAGTTCATCTTTATTCATATTTGTTTATTCTAACTTATATCAACTCATGATGACATAATATTTTTATTATGTTAAGAGCTGGTTTTTTGCGGGCGTAGCTCAGGGGTAGAGCGCAACCTTGCCAAGGTTGAAGTCGAGGGTTCGAATCCCTTCGCCCGCTCCACAAATTCCTATATAATTTAATTTTTAGTTGTGTTTAAAATATTTTCTAATCTCTGGACGAGACGAAATATGTAAAATTATTGACACTATAAAGAAAAATAACACAAACCAATATTCTCTAAGCTCGATTTGAAAAGTATAATAAACAAACAATGAACTAATTGCTAAGCTTTTTAAAATGATATTTAAAAATTGAATAGGGTACATTTTGATCGTATTCCAAATCAAATAACGAATACCAAAATAGACAAAACATATAATTGTAGCCAATCGAACGGATTGCATTCTATGATAAGGTATTTGATCATTCTCACTTATGCTTAAAGGAAAATATATATGAACATTTATTAACTCACCAACTAAAATTACAATGCCAATTATGGTTAGAAAGACGATTATAACTTTTGATAATAAATGTCTCATATCAGATTAAACATACAACAAAACTAACACACAAATTACCTAGATTAAATGATTTTTATATTATATTTTTAATTATTATATCCCCAAAATACTTAGTTTATTTTTTAATATTGTTACTACGCAACCTTGCTAGTGTTTAATTTGTGGGCTTAAATTCTTTTGCTCGCTCCAAATCATATTTTTGTCCTTATTTACAAATCTTTTGCAATGCACTTGGAGTGAACTTTTATGATATAAGAAATTATGAAAATATTTTATAATTTAAAAGAGAGTAGATTATTTCAAAATTTAGTTATTTCAATAATAATTTTTAATGCTTTTACAATCGGTTTTAATACCTACGATTTAAGTGAGTTTTCAAAAAATATTATAAATTTTCTTGACTATTCTATTACTATTTTTTTTGTAATAGAAATTTTAATACGTTTTATAGGTGAGCCAAAAAAAATTAATTTTTTTAAAAATGGATGGAATTTATTTGATAGTATTATTGTTTTAATATCCTTGATTCCAATACCAAATAATTCAAGCTTTCTTTTATTAAGGCTTCTT
>MDTE01113834.1_pt1 | contig 14204 bp, 10 predicted proteins | sample 811231 | NCBI WGS metagenome assembly MDTE01 (sample SAMN05326651, study PRJNA326480) | marine metagenome | isolation source: seawater | place: Indian Ocean: Red Sea | collected 2010 | reverse complement strand
TCGTCTGCGTGGTGAGCCAACCACACCATCCGACATGACTGATCCGAAGCGACCCTGGCGAGAAACTTGTGTCGAAGCCTACGGGCCGACATCTCAATTGAGATTCCCTCCTTTTCTGCCACCCCTTTCACATCACCCCGATCGACCACACAGGCCCATCCCAATCGCTGAGCCGATTCCAGGACCAGTTGCTCATCCAAATCACTCTCCCTTTCTCGCAGTTGGTGGTTAAAATGAGCAATCACCAGCTCCCCGCCCCGATGACCGACCAACCGATCCATCACCCTCAAGAGGACCATTGAGTCGACCCCACCCGACACCCCTAGCATCAAACGGCAACCACTCCCCCAATTCACCTGAGCGAGCCGCAACTGATTCTCAACCTGATCAACTAATTCCAAAACCAGCACCTGAGGTAGGTCCAAGGTCCTCTTGAGAAACCGGCACGCTGAACGCAGCGCCTTCGAAATCTCAAGCCCCTCCCGCAAAACGCCTCATTCCGAATGGACCCCACCGCCCCCAACCATCAAACAAAAGATGTTGAAATGCAATCCGCCTCGTCTAATACTCCCCTCGCGGTCGGCACGTCCGACCCTCCTCATGGTTCGGGGCGTAGCGTAGCCTGGCTAGCGCGTCTGTATGGGGTACAGAAGGTCGCCGGTTCGAGTCCGGCCGCCCCGACCATTCTCACTCAGCGCGTCCCCCGCCCCGCCTCAGAGCACCCCGGGAAGCTCAATCTGAAACGGCGTAACACAGTCGAGCGAGGCAGAGTCCCTGGGCTGCTAAGCGAGAGGGACTCCCTGGAACCATGGAAGAAACCCGAGAGGCGATGCCTGGCGCAGACGTGCCCAACCCGATTCAACGATACCCGTTCATGATCCCGCACCAAGCCACCCAATTAGACACGAGTTTTTGGTTGGTTTCGCCAAAACGCCACTATAAATTCCTAACAAGATCCCCGTTTTCCACCCGGACAGTTTGCAAGCGTGAAGCCAAAGAAATCTCAATCTGATCTCGCTGGCGCCTTCGAACGCCTCGCGGTTCGAGTGCTGATCGCCCTGGGAATCTTGCTGCTCATGGGGGGAGCCTTTTGGCTTGGGCTCCGTTTCAATTCAAGCCCGGAGAACGCTTCGCTTCTCAATCAAGAACCCCAACGAGGGTCAACCGATCCAAACACGGCAACCGCCCCCTCCCCAACCGCGAATCCGTCTGAGCCTTCTCTGCCAGCAGCAAATCGGCCTCTGCCCGGCGATCCGGATGAACTGCCCTTGGCCGAGAGCGAGCGAGTCTATCTTTCCGAAATCGAACATCGGGCTCAAATCTTATCCCAAAGGGCCTTCCCTGAACTGGCGACCGCGATTGGACTTTCCGAACGCGATGCCCTCATCAATCTCTTCTCACCAAGCTTCGCCGGCGAGGCCGTCGAGTTTTCCGAAGGCCTCCGCCCACCGAACTCCGACTTCAGAATGCAAAAGATCATCCGGGACCAACCGGGAATCACTCGCCACCGTCTCAAGGGCCCAGCGTTCGCCGACCTCCTGCTGGGGTTTCGGGCTCCCTTTCGAGGCGAGCCCAAGATTTCCGCGAAGTTGATGTCGCTGCTTCCCATTGAACGCAAAGAACTCGATGGAGCATGGCATGGGAATTTTCAGCTCCGCATGGTCGGAGCCACCGACACGGAGGCCATTCGCGAGTTGATGATGGTGGTGGATTTCGTATTCAACCAAATTGCAGATCCGGATCAAATAGCGCTCCAAGAACATTGGATTGATTCCCTCGATATCGAGGAAGGCTATGTGACCTCGGCAGCGCAACCTCTGATGAGAGAGGTCAGTCATGAAATGGGAATCATTCCGGATCTCTTTATCGACAACTGGAATATCCCTGTCGAGGAACGCGGCATCGTCAATGGAGGCGTCTACCTGGCGGATGTCAATAACGACGGTCGCGATGACGTGTTGATTAACGACTACAACGGTCTCTTCTTTTTCGTCGGTCAACCGGGAGGCGTCTTCCGCGATGCAACGGAAGATTTTGCCCTCCCCCGAAATTACCGCGCGGCTGCCAATGCCGTTTTTGGTGACTTTGACAATGATGGCTGGGTGGACCTGATCGTCGACAATGTCTTGCTAAAGAATCTCAACGGCAAACGTTTCGGAAACATGACCCAGCGCTCCAATCTCAGATTAAACGATCGAACGGCCAACGTGATTTCGGGTTACATTGTCGGGGACTATGATCAGGACGGTCTTATCGATCTGTATGTCAGCCGGAATCACGGAGATGGGAAATCACGGAAGGATTCTTGGATCGACGGCCCCGGCGGTCCAGGGAATCAGCTATGGAAGAATCTGGGGGATTGGCAGTTCAAGAACGTCTCAAAGTCAGCCAATGCCCAGGCGGGACGCCGTTCGGTTTTCACCTCTTCATTTCTTGACGCCAACAACGATTCCTGGCCAGACATCTATTCGATCAATGAGTTTGGCGGCGGCATTCTTTTGGTGAATCAAGGGGACGGCACCTTCCAGGAACGCCCCCTCGTCAACGACGCCGGAGATTTTGGATCGATGGGCCTCATTGTGGGAGACACCAACAACGACGGGCATATCGATATCTACACCGCCAACATGTACAGCAAAGCCGGACGGCGGATCATGGAAAACCTGCCCGAAGGGGCTTACCCCCCAGATATCTTCGCCAAGATCAAACGCTTTGTCACCGGAAGCGAACTCTACCAGAATCAAGGGAACCTAAGCTTCAAGCGAGTGGGCAAACAGTTCGGACTCCACGCCGTTGGGTGGGCCTATGGCCCAATGATGGCCGACCTGGATAACAACGGTTACCTTGATCTCTACGCCAACGCAGGCTTCTTCAGTGTGGAGACTCAAGATCCGGATGGCTGACCTTGTCTCTGGCAGGCTGTCGTGTCACAGCCATTCCAAAGGCAGTGTAGTGTACCAGCCCCTCGTCAACCTGATGAGCGCCTTCACGAGTGGTGGGTTGAGAATCCCTGGAAGATCGTGGCCAATGGAAAGAGCTTGAGTGGATTCGAACGCAACCGGATCTTCCTCAACGACCAAGGAACCCAGTTCTTTGACATCTCGGCGCTGACGGAAGCTGATAGCACCGGCGACGGTCGAGGGGTGGTGGCCACCGACTTTAACGCGGACGGCCGTTTAGATTTGATTGTCCGTCAAGCAGGGGGGGGAGCCGTGCAGTTGTTCGAGAATCGTTTCGCCTCGGCAAACTGGTTACGGATCTCGCTGAGGGGGATCAAGAGCAATCGCATGGGGCTCGGGGCTCGAATCGAGGCTAGGATTGGCAATCGTCGTGTGATTCGAGAACTTTATCCGCGTGGAGGATTCAAGTCTCAAGGGGCCGCCTCCGTCCATCTCGGATTGGGGAATGCCGACCAAGTCGATCAACTCAGTATTCGTTGGCCCTCCGGCGTCAAACAAGATTGGGAATCCGTTGAAGCCAACCGCCACCTTCTGCTCATTGAGGGAGAATCCAAACTCCGCACCTTCACGCTCTGAACCTCATCCAGACCCCATGCCAGTGGTTGATGCCCGGGTTCGCGCGGGCTCACGGTTGGCGACCAGCCAACGAGCAAAACGGATCCGAAACCCTGATCCTCACCGGAGTACCGACGCCGTCAAAGGAATGCCTCGCAAACGCTGCTTCCGCTTGAAACATCGGATCAAGGCCCCCTATGCTCTCTTCACCGCAATGCATTGGGCCGCTCACAAGCAAATCCCATGAGTCTCGAGTGGCAGATTGCCATTGGGTTGATGGGGGGCGTATCGCTCTTGATTCTGAGGCAAGCAAAACACCTCCCCCTCTGGGCTCGCCTCGTTTTTCCCACCCTTGTCATTGGGGCGACCCTGGGCGCCCGTTCCTGGGAAAGCCGTGTCGTTCAACAGAGACAATCATGGGAGACCCTCCGTGAATTGGCACCCGATACAACCACTTCCCGGGGCTATGTTGGATCGGCCCGGTGCCAATCCTGCCATCCCCAGGAATACGACAGTTGGCATCATTCCTATCACCGCACCATGACCCAGCCCGCCATGGGAGATGCGGTTCTGGGAACCTTTGATGACACCTCTCTCATGATCGACGGCCATAAAATCGATCTAGAGCGACGCGGCGAGGAGTACTGGGTGGAAATGGTTGACCCGGATTGGATTCACGATTTTGCGAAACTCGAACAAGCCTATGCTCAAGGACGCTCTCCAACCCCACCAAGTGCTCCAGCGTCGCCTCCCCGAACCCGGAAACGGGTGACCATGACGACAGGCTCTCACCACTACCAAGTCCTTTGGGTACCCAGCAAGAAGATCCCAAACGTTCAATTCGCCTTACCGATCACTTGGCTGATCGCGGATCAGCGATGGGTAGCGCGAAAGGACGTTTTCATCATGGATCCGGACCGCAAGTCACCCGTACAAGTCTGGAACCTGACTTGCATTCAATGCCACAGCACAAGCGGCCGCCCCCGCAAGGATTCGCGAACCAATCTCTTTGACACCGACGTCGCCGAACATGGAATCGCTTGCGAGGCTTGTCATGGTCCGGGGGAAGATCACGTGAATGTAAACTCAAGTGCCCTACGTCGCTACCAACTCCATCTGTCGGGTGAGGTCGATGAATCCATTATTAATCCCGCTCGACTAGAATCGGATCGGGCCGCTGAAATTTGCGGACAATGTCATGGGGTTCGCTGGCAACTGGACCAGCAATCCTGGGCCACTCACGGCTTTCGTTACCAACCCGGCGATTCCCTCGAAGCCAGCACCCCCATCCTCCGGCGGTCCCAGTTGAACGAGTCCCCCTGGGCACCACCTACCTTGCAACACAACCGAGAATTCCTTGATTCACTATTCTGGCCGGACGGGATGATCCGGGTCGCAGGACGCGAGCTCAACGGGCTCTTGGAGACAGGCTGCTATCAGGTTGGCGAAATGTCATGCCTCTCTTGCCACTCCATGCACCATAGTTCACCCGATGACCAACTGGCCAAAAACATGGAAACCAACGAAGCCTGTCTCCAGTGCCACGATTCACTTCGGACAACGCTCGAGCAGCACACTCATCACAACGTTAACTCATCCGGAAGTCTCTGTTACAACTGCCACATGCCTCATGCCACCTACGGGTTGCTCAAAGCGATCCGCAACCATCAAATCGACTCCCCCAGCGTCGCGGAAACCATTGAGGCCGGTCGACCAAACGCCTGCAATCTGTGCCACCTCGACAAACCCCTCAGTTGGACAGCAACGCATCTGGAAGATTGGTTTGATCAACGCCACCCCACTCTCGACACCGACCAGGAATCCGTCTCCTCTATCCTGCTCCACCTGAGTAAAGGAGACGCCGCTCAACGAGCGCTGTCCGCGTGGGCACTTGGGTGGAAGCCGGCACAAAGGGTTGCCGGTCGGGATTGGATGGCTCCCTTTCTTGCCGAGTTATTGACTGACCCCTATCCCGCGGTTCGCTACATCGCCTACCAATCCTTGAAGAAGTTACCCGGATACCTCGATCTAGATTATGATTTCACCGCCCCGTCCGAGCAAAGAAACAAAGCTCGCCAGACCGTCATTCAGCAGTGGGAACAAGAACAAAAGGGAACCCATTTTCGTGAACCTCAAGAATTCCTCCTCCTGAAACAAGACGGGGGAGTCGATCGAGATCGTCTCACACGATTAATACTGAAAAGGGACCACCGCCCTGTCTTTCTGGTCGAGTAGGGTCTCGAAACAGAAGCTCTCGCCGACAGTGCCACTCGCCATTGGGATTCGGTTGCCAAAACAGCCCAAAACGACTCAATGACAGGCACCCACACCGTTCCCGGAGTGGGACATAAGCCTTACAACGCAGCATTAATTTTGTCTTGCTGAGAACCCCAATTCCAAGGAATGATTGGGACTGTAAGCACGTCTGAAATCCTACCCCTCTCTAGGACTGTACTCTGCGCTAAGTCAGGGTCAGGAAAAGGGCGAGTTGGATTCGGGCTCGGACCAATTAAAATCCATAACATAAAATGCGAAAAACTATTCCGAAAGTCGCAATCCTAGGCCTACTAGTCATGGTAGCCTCTGGGATTTGCGCCAAGGCACAGGAAACCGTGCGCGCTCAAGGCTTCCTCAAAATGGAGGTGTGGGACGAGATTGAGGGTGTCGCCGTGGCCGACCTTTATGACGACCCTCGTTATCCGGATGATCCCAGCCGGACGTTTTATACGACTGCTCTCGACTCCCGTCCCGTGGTCGAGGGAGGGTTCGAGGGGAATGGGAATGATAACTACGGCGCGAGAATCTCCGGCTACATCACGGTCCCGAAAAACGGCGACTACTGGCTGTTCCTTCGCTCCGATGACGGAGGAGAACTCTACTTCAACCCCGACGGAGAGGACGACGATCCGAACAAGCTCCAGTTCGCTGCCGAGGAAACCGGATGCTGTGGCCCCTTTGAGCCGGTCGGCACCGACCTGACCTCGTTTGAGCCATACTCGCTGAAGAAAGGCAAGTGGTACTACATCGAGTTGATTTGGAAGGAAGGGGGCGGAGGAGACTACGCCCAGGTTGCTTTCTTGGAAGATGGAGACATTGATCCAGACGATGAAGCGGGTCAAGCGGCGGACCTGTTGCCGATTTCCTCGGAATTCATCGCCACGGATGCGCCCAAATCTGATATCAAGATCGTCTCCCAAAGCCACCAAGGCAACGTGACCTCAGCGGCCAACTCCATCCTGAGCTTTAGCGTCGAGGTCGAGACCGAAGGAACCCCTCTGTTAATCCAGTGGCAGAAAAACGGAGAGAATATTTCCGGCGCCGTCGGGGCCAATTACTCTCCCCCACCGCTGACACCTGGGGACAACAATGCCGTCTTCACTGCGGTCGCCTCGGTTCCAGGTGCTTCAGCCACGACCGAGGACATCAAGGTCACCGTCACGGATGACAACGCAGCCCCAGGACTCGTGAGCGCCGAAGGCAGCTTCTTTTTTGGCGCCGTGACCTTGAAGTTCAACGAACCGCTCGATCAAGCCTCCTCCGAAACCGCGGGCAACTACACCATTAAAAAAGCATCCGATGGATCGACCATCGACGTGACGGGTGCCGTTCGTAGTGGAGAGGTTGAGAACATCATTACCCTTGCAACGGGTACGCAAGAAAAAGACACGGGCTACCTCGTCGAAGTGACAGGTGTGAAGGATCGTTCGGGGAACGCGGTCAATCCGGGCACATCCATCGGTTTCCAATCCTTCGTCCTCACTCCGGGCAAAGCGCAGTTTGAATTCTATGCAGACGTGCCAGGGAACACAACCCAGGTGCTTCTCGATGATCCTCGCTATCAAAACGGCGAACCGGATACCGTCGAATTCAAGGATCTCTTCGAAGGCCCCAATAACATCGCGGACGAATACGGTGCCGTCTTGCGGGCGATCTATACTCCTCCCGAAGACGGGGACTACGTGTTCTTTGTGGCGGCCGACAATCAAGGGCTGCTTTACCTGAGCACTGACGAGAATCCTGCGAACAAGAAACTGATCGCAGACGAGCCGAGTTGGAATCCAATCCGGGCATGGACGAACACTGATCGGCGTGCGGGCTGTGACGAAGAAGATCCCAACAGTGAATTCTCGGAGTGCCCCCACCGGTCGGATCAGTTCGTCGATACGGAATGGGAGGACGGTGGCACCATCTCCCTGAAAGCCGATCAAGGCTACTATATGGAGCTGGCGATGTCCGAAGGCGGTGGTGGTGATAACATGGCCGTGCTGGCCACGCTCGCCAAAAACGTCGAGGATGTTGAAAACGACCAACCCCCGATTGGCGGAGAGAATATCTCCTGGTATGTTCCGTCCACCGTCGCTCCGCCTGAAGGCAGACCCTTTGGTGGCGATGGAGGCGGAGCACCCGATCCAGCCCCGGCTCCGGCTCCGGCACCACCTCCTGTTCCCGGGTTACCGCCGATTGTCCTGCCACCGATTCCTGGACAACAACCAGGGGCGATTGAGGGCATTGCCCGCGCAGCTGATGGCTCCGTCAGCATCACCTATACCGGGACGCTTCAGTCCTCTGATTCAATCGACGGAACGTTTCAACCTGTCGCAGGTGCCTCGTCTCCGTTCAAGGTGGACACGTCGGGTAATACCAAGTTCTACATCGCTCGATAACTTGGCGGTTTAGTTACTACGAATCAATCAAGGGCGCAGATCGTTCTGATCTGCGCCTCTTTTTTTATCAGCAAACTTTGGTCTCGAGAAAAGGGACGCCCGAAGGGCCTTCAAGATAATTTCTCCCTGGTGCCATCGCATCCCTGTTACAGCCCGGGCACGAATCAAGGCTCACTCGTTGGGCCGATTCGAATTCGAGCCCGCTGCAGGCCACTCATTGCCGGAGGGAAATCCGCCCGGATGGCTAACGCACGGGTGAACTGCTTCGCGGCCTCCTCCGCCCTCCCCTGGGAGAGATAGGCGTTTCCCAAATTGCAGAATGCTTGGATGTAGTCCGGATCAAGGGTCACAGCCTGGGTAAAGAGCGGAATTGCTTCGGCCGCCCGGCCCTGACGGCTGAGCAGCGTCCCCAGATTATTATGCACCGAAGCCAGTTCAGGGGCGACTTCAAGGGCTGCACGAAACGCTTCCTCTGCTTCTTGGAACGAGCCCCGATTCATATACAAATTGCCCAAATTGATCCTTGCCTCCGCGTATTCAGGAAAAATCTCCAAGGTTCGTTCATAGTGGGTGATCGCCTCTTCCGGTCGATTCAGCCGAGACAACGAAAAAGCAAGGTGATAATGGATTTCCTCGTCATCCGGATTGATCTCGGCGGCTCGTTTCAGTAGAGGCACGGCTTCACCAAAACGCCCCTCTGCCACCAGGTCTGACCCTTGGTTGAAATTACGCTGAGCAGCCTGAAAATCATCTACTTCCGAGGGACTGCCCGCCCCTTCGCCGATCTGCCCATCCCCATTCATCACGACCTCGCCCGTCCAGGCAGGTAGGTCTTCACTCTGACTTCCGTCAGCGGGTGCCACCAAAATGGTTTCCGCCGATGGGGAGTCCTCCTGCGGCTTGACGATTTCAGGACCTCCCGAACCGCAGGCGGTCCCCAACAAGGTCCAGCCCATCAAACCGGTTTGCCAACTCCTCTTCCAATCGACCATCGGTTGTTTGTCCTGGGCTTCCATCATCGTGTTACAGTGAACCTCTCGCATCCCAATCCAACCTTTACACCCGGAGAGGAAAAATCGAGGACATTTTGCAATCAGGCCAATGGATCGGAAGTAGGAAAGAGATCTCCGCTCTCAAATCCGGTCGATGCCAACTGAGGACCTCTCAGGTTCTCCTTTGAAGCGCGTTCTTGAAACAATAAGGGGAGGAAAGAACGGTAGCCCTGCCCCTCCCCGGTTCGACAAGGATGTTCACCGAAGAAATGGGCTCCTAAGCCTGAACCGATATCCAGCCGTTCACAAACGAACATTGCCTTTTTTCAGACATTTCTAATCCCGAACCAGAGCACTAATCCGCCATCAGGGACTTTTCCTCGAAAGCTGATTCGTTCATGGCTTCCCGGTAACCAGATGGACTCTTCGCCATTCATACCGATGGAGAAGCTCGATGCCCCTATCCCAAGGAAGGAATCGGGGAAGCCGGATTGGGTTTTGAGCCCTTTCATGAAGTGGGATGGTTATTTATGTCTCCCATTCCAGATCGCCGAACCGTCTCTAACAACTCGTAGGGACCTCCTGAAGCACTTCAACACAGTGGGGAATCGCCCCCACTACAAACCCGAGGCACTCCACCGCCCCTTTGGGCTTCCCAGGAAGACAGATCACCAATGCTTTGTCTACGGCGACCGCCAGGCTCCGCGACAAGATCGCATTGGGGGTAATCTTCATGGACTCCATCCGCATCACCTCTCCAAATCCAGGCAATTCCCCCCCGGCAATCTCACGAACGGCCTCTGGAGTCACGTCACGGGGTGCCACTCCCGTTCCCCCCGTGGTGAGCACTAACTGGCACCCCCCTCGAATCAACTCCCTGACCGCCCGCTGAATCTCTCGCTTCTCGTCGGCAACCAAGGTTTCACCCCCGATCTTCCATTGGTATCCCTCCGCCGCTTCTCTCAGGGCAGGCCCCCCCAAATCATCGTACTGCCCCTTGGAGGCCCGGTCTGAAATCGTAATAATCCCGACGACTATCTGCATCACGGGATTATGCTCATCGGCCATCCGGATGTAAATTGGCAAGTCGCACAAGACAATGGATCCCAATATCATCCCGCCCGCTGCCACCCCAAGCTGAGGCCGCTAGGTGATTTCGGTAACTCCATTTCCGGACCGGGAGGCGGCACCCTCATCCGCGGGACTCTGATGATCCCCCTCCACCATGGGAAACCGTATCTCGTCGTTTCCGTCGGAAGTGCAACCGAAAAACGAGACCTCGTCGCGCTGACTCTTGGTCAGTGGAAACCGAAGCCCAGTGAATCAGGGATCCCACGCCATCGAATAAGTTCCCCGTTGCCATTTGCTGACCGAGCAAGTCAAACGCCCAGGGATTGACCCCGTGTTCAAAAACCGTCATCTTTGTGCAAATCCAGTCAAATTCAGCGCAACACCTTTCAAGGGACACAACGAGGAAAACACCATGACAAAGATCAATCGTCGTCGATTCATTCATCGAAGCATCGGAACGGGGGCAGGGCTGATTGCCGCGCCCTATATCGGCAGGACTCAAGGCGCCAATGAAAAAATGGGGGTCGCGGTCATCGGAGTGGGTGGCCGGGGAAATTCCCATCTGGGTGCCTTTGTCGGGAGTAAACTGACGGAAGTGCGGGTCATCGTCGATGTGGACGAGAAGATTGGAAACTACCGCTGCAACGAAATTGAAGAAAAGCAGGGCAAACGCCCCATCCTCGTTTCAGACATGCGGCATGCGTTTGACTCGACCGACGTCGATATCATGAGTACGGCCACACCCAACCACTGGCACGCCCTCGCCGGTGTTTGGGCCATGCAGGCCGGCAAGGATGCCTACATCGAAAAACCGATCAGCCACAACATTGCCGAAGGCAGCGCCCTGGTCGCGGCGGCCAAGAAGTACAAGCGGATGTGCCAGGTGGGAACGCAGTGCCGCTCGAACCCCGCCATCATCGAAGCGATGAAGTTCATTCACAATGGAGGGATCGGTGAGGTGAAGTTCGCACGAGGTCTCTGCTACAAGCGCCGCAAATCGATTGGTGCCATCGGCGACTACGACATTCCAGAGAACGTCGATTTCAACATCTGGAGCGGTCCAGCCACCTACACCGACCCCAGATTGACCCGAAACCGGTTCCACTACGATTGGCATTGGCAACGGCACTATGGAAACGGTGACCTCGGCAATCAGGGCCCTCACCAAACGGATATCGCTCGATGGGGTCTTAACGTTGATTCCCACCCCTCTTCCATCATCAGTTACGGCGGACGCCTGGGTTATCAAGCAGAGCAGAAGAACCCCAACTACGTTGATGCCGGGGATACAGCCAATACCGAAGTTTCGATCTACGACTACGGTGACAAGTGCATGGTATTCGAGACCCGCGGATTGGATGTCAGCCATTCGGATGACGAAGAAATCAACAAGCTTTTCAACCAATCGCGGGGGAACAAGATCGGCGTCATCTTCTATGGATCCGAGGGTTACCTTGTTCAAAAATCCTACACGCACTGCCTGGTGTATGACAAAAAGTTCAACCTGGTAAAGGAATTCAAAGGGGGCGGAGATCATTTCGGCAACTTCATCGACGCCTGCGCCTCGCGCGATGCGAGCAAACTGAACGCCGACGCGTGGGAGGGGCACCTCTCCGCGGGCGTCAGCCACCTCGGCAATATCTCCTACTACCTGGGCGAGCAAAACCACGTATCCGTGGGGGAGGCGAGTCGAATCCTCGATGGCATCAAGAGCGAGGACGACAACCAGGCCACTCTGACCCGCACGGTGAAGCACCTCGAAAAGAACGGGGTCGACCTCGACAAATACCCGATCTCAATGGGGCCTCTCCTTAAATTCGACCCGGATCGTGAAGTCTTTCCCGAGTCCTCCGCAGCCACGAACTTACTCACTCGGCACTATCGCGAGGGTTTTGCCTGTCCCACAGCCAATCAGGTCTAAACCCGATTCGCCTTCTCCCGAACGGGGAATCGAACCCGTTTCCGATCCTCTCCCCTGTTCTCCTGGACAGGGGAGTTTTTTTAGCGTTTGGGCTGCGGCGGCCACACGGCCAAGGGATCCTTTGGTTCGGTGGTCCGTATTTGAAGCCAGGGGACATCAATGCGGCCCATCGGATTCGAAACAATCTTTTTCGACAAGGTATCGGGATCTCGCCATTTGTGCACCTCCGCATGCCCGTCGGCGAAGGAAAACCCCGCCGCGCCATTGTGATAATTGGCAGGCATGTTCCCCCATTGCTGAACGCGATTGACAAAGGTCAAGTGATAGCCGTCATCAATGGCGTCGGGATGCTCATCCAAGAAGACATACTTCTCAGAGGGTTCGATAATCGAAGACTGCTTTCGGAAAGTGTAGTGCGTCTTGTTGATTTCCGCCGTGTACCAACTATCCCCGTTAATGCAGCCATTCATTGACATACTTCTAACCCGGGGGTGCACCCTCTTTCCAATTTTCACCGTACTCCGGTCCGCCGGACACTTGTAGAGTCCCAGTGACTGATTATAATTCCAGAGCAACCCTCGCGGCGCTCGAAGAAGATTGATGTTGGTCGCATCCTGAGCCGTCTTCAGCCAACCTTCTACCCATCCCTTCTGGTTTCCCGTCCCGTTGGGGACCAGATTGTCCTCGTTGTCGTCAGCGTACATGAACCAGGTCAACTGAAGTTGCTTGTTGTTACTCATGCACTTGATCCCTTGAGCCTTTGTCTTTGATTGGGCCAAGGCCGGAAGGAGCATGCCTGCTAGAATCGCAATAATCGCGATCACGACCAAAAGCTCGATGAGTGTGAAGGCGGGGGAGGTCTTTGAGTCTTTTTTCATGATCTTCACGTTTGGGAACCCTGCCAATGTGCCCCGCCCGCGCATGCCAGGCAACTCTTTACTACCCCATGCTCTTCACTTCAGCTCATGGACTCGGCTTCCCCCCAAAAAGACGCGCGGGCCCACGGCAATCGCGTTGACCGGAGCGTCGAGGGTCACTGCCAGATCACTCGCAGTCGACGTCTCAGAAAGCCGATAGACATTGCCCAGGGAACTGCCCGCCACCATTCCATCCGGTGTGTTGGCAAGACTCAAGATCCGGTTCTGCCGTTCCCCCGGACGCCCTCCCCGGTGTCCCCCCAAGCTTGAGTAGCTCCGAATCAACCGCCCGCTCACGGAATGCACTCTGACTCGGCCATCCCGTGCCCCCGAAATAATCGAGTTTGAATCTGGCGAGAAGATGACGCATTCCACTTGATCGCTATGATCCTGAAGCGCCAGCGGCTCGTCATTCGTACCCGCATCGGCAACCAAGACCAGACCATCCAAACCGCCCGACGCAATCCAACGACCATCACGCGAAAAAGCGACCGACCGAACCGGAGCGGTGTGCCGAGATCGTGTCTTCCATGCCGTGGGGCGGTTTCCATCATAACGCGCGGTCAGCACGCGCCCGTCGGCACAAGCCACCGCCACCCGCCGAGATTCGGAGTGCAAGGCAATATCATAGAGCAGATCCTCCGCCAGCACCTCAACTTCCTCCACTCCATCCATCAGTCGGTAATCACTCAACACCCCCGAGGCACCCGGTTGACCTCCCACTGCGAGAAAGTGATTCTGATCCCCGATCTGAATCGGTTCAAAGGCAATCCAACGAAACTCCGGTCGATGCACCCACTCCATCCGCGCGCCAACTCCAACGGTCAATCCGCCCGGGCGAACTGCGTAGATCCTTTCCCCGACGACATGGATATCCGTCACCAGACCCGCCCCCCATAACGCTTCCATGCCAAGAAAAATGGCCAGGGCTAGAGCCCCGCCACCACCCGACAAGCCGCCCAGAGATCTCCTTCCCTTGCTCCAGCAGAAGTCACCGCCGGCCCCTTTCCAAGGTTCAGAGGGCCGTCCGTCGGATCCAAAAAGTCGAAAGCCCGGCATGGTTCCCTAGACCAAGACCTCCCGAATCAAGCTCATCTCATCCTCCACCATCGGAATCGGCCGAC
>MDTE01087622.1_pt1 | contig 14205 bp, 19 predicted proteins | sample 811231 | NCBI WGS metagenome assembly MDTE01 (sample SAMN05326651, study PRJNA326480) | marine metagenome | isolation source: seawater | place: Indian Ocean: Red Sea | collected 2010 | reverse complement strand
CGGTTTTGCTAATAGCGCGGATGTTGTAGCAACAACAGCAATGCCACCTGTGGTCGTGATAGCTCCTGCACTTGGGATCGCTTGAATAATCTGGTCAGGAATTTTGACATCTTCCTTAACTGGGATACATTCTTTCCCTATCAATTTATAAGAAGTAATCTTTTTTGTACCGTTATCAGTGAACGTTCCTACAGGTTCTTTGAGTTTCTGTGCTTCTGTAGGACAATTAACTTTAGGAATCTTAGGTGTTTCGGTTTTAGGTGCTTTTACTTCTGGTTGCTCTGGTGGTGCTACCTTCGGTAACTGTGGCTCATATTCAAATTTTAAGTCATCCTTATTGTAATCCATAGGATTGTATGAGGGCACACCAGCATCACAGAATACTTTTACACCCTTAGGATCATCTTCACTAAGGATGCCACTTTTTTCTTTAGTGGTATTTTGTTCGTGTGCCTCAACACAACCAGGAAGATTGATAATTGGCACACCAACTTCTTCTGTAACAGGAGGGGCAGCAAATATTGTTGACGGATTCGTTGTCCATCCTGGGGGTTGATAAACCCGAATGTCTGGTATATTTACATTATCAATATCAATATCTTTAATAAGAATATCCATTATTAAAAGAAACCTAGCAATCGTTAAATACTTGACCAACCTGTGACCCTAATTCGGATCCTGCTTTCTGTCCTAGGAGTAGTGCCCAACCACCTGCTAACCAACCCACATAGGGGATGCTAGAGAGGGCAGGAGCGGCAACACCTGCTGCGATAGCACTACCTGCCATTGCACCTTGTGATCGTGCTCCAGCGTCCGCGATCAAACACTCTACTTCTTTTGCAGACTTTCCCTCGGATGTAGTCGCACCTCCCATATTCCTAGTGCCTTCACGAGTGAATTGGTCAGTGCGATATTCATGACGTAACTCTCTACCACCACCAAAGAGTCCCCGCCTTTCCTTATCAAGATTCAGTGATCTATGAGATTCTAAAACTTTAGGATCATCTGCACGAAATTCAATTTCATATCCATCCTTACCTGCTTTAATTTTATAAGATGAGTAAGGACCATTAGGAATATTAAAAGCAGGAGGCTGTTGTATTCTTTCCTGTGGTTTTATAAGATAACCTAAAAGTCCAATGTGGGCAATGCCAAATAAAACACCTGCTCCAATAGCAACTGCTTTAAGTGGTGACTTACGCGGTGTAGTTTGCTCTGTCATTTTAACCTCCTTGGACCTTAGGAATATCATTTCAGTGTGGGAATAGCGGGACCTGTTGCTGCTGGTAACGATGGGACTGAATCACCCAACATACCAGGAAGAGCACCAGCAACTGCTTCAGTGGCAGCAGCAGTAACCTTCTCGGTTGCGCTTTCTACAATAGAAACTCTATTGACATATACATAACCAGCTGCTCCGACAAGACTAGCAGATACAAGTCCCGATAAAAGTGCGACAACATTAATCAACTTTTGCATCCTTCTTCTCCTCTTTTTTAGGTTCTTCTTTTTCTTCTTTTTTCTTACCCGCCTGAACACCAAAAGTAGCTAGAGTCGTTGTGAAGACACTAGCTATAAATGTGGGATCGATTTGTCTCTGGGGAATACCAGGGACTGTAACGTAATTAAGTGTAAGTATTGCTGCTGACCATGATAGAATAACTACTCTAACTAAGGCAGATAATCCTTCATCTGCCCAGTCAAACTTATCCTTTTTAGCTGGTTGCGACTTCTTCTCCAGAGGGGTTTCCATTTCGGTTATCTCCTTGGCGCTTCTTGCCTATGTTGTATTTGGATTCTAAGGTCCAATCACCCTTATCCTTGTAGGAGATAACTTTGATCTGACTCAGTGGAGCAGCATCAACAATCTGGTCGCTGTTTGCAACTTCAACTAAACCCCAATCAAACAAAAGTTGAATGATACGATTCCTACGTTGAATATCATTTGAAGAAAGATTTGCTTTCTTACCATCCAGAGCGAAGAGCTCTTTGAAATGCACAATATAGTATTGACCTTTCTTATGTAAGATGTGACAAGATTGATATAGTTTCTTTTCTTTCTTAGAAGCAACCCCAATTCTGGTTAGTGTTTCTCTAACTTTTAAAAAATCATCGGGCTCTTTAAGAATAATCTGTACCATGTCATCTTTAGTCCAGGTGAGATCATCACTCATCTTTTCTTTCCTCCTTTATTCAATTTAGTTTTTATAAATGACAGTTGTTCTGGAGTGAGGATTGATAGAGCCTGCCTCGCCTTTTCATTACTATAACCATAGTATTGCTTGACAATTTCCAAATCATTCATCTTCTCTTTTTTAGCCCAGGGAGAGAATCTCTTCCTAGACCTAACGGTATTTATAAAAAAGTCATACTGCATTTTGCTAGGCAATTGTCCCCATTGATTCATCTCATTTGCAAGCATGACGGTATCAATGTGATGAGACATACACTTATTGATTACATAAGAAGGATAATTTTTTTCCCATGCTGGATCTTCACCATCTAAAAGATTCTCCTTTGTTTGGTTAATAGAATTCAAATAATCCTTTAGAGGATACCTTTCATCATACGCCATAGTTTGTCAGCAGTAATTCTTTTCTTTCTTGCTGCTCCTTCATATAGTCACCAACAGATCGCATAGTGTATGTAAGATCATACTCGTATGCGTTGTAGTCAGTAAACCTATCCTTCACAACCTGAGCAGTGTTGTAAGAGATCATCTGAGGACCGATAAATCGGTCACAGTCTGCTGCAAACTTATCATGATCAAATCCCTTGTGCATGGACCCCTTCTTACCATACAAGTTATCTTTGATATCATATGGGGGATCTAAATAAACAAAGGTCTGACGATCATCCGTCATCAATTGCTCGTACGACAGATTAGTAATCTTCCAGTTTCCGATGATGTCCTTGTAGTACTTAAGTCTTTCAATTCCTCGCATTGAAAAGTTGGAGTCAGATGCCTGTTTGCTGAAGGAGCTGGACTCAGTGAGACCAGAAAAAGAGCACTTGTTGACAATATAGAAAGCGACAGCACGAATCGTATTAGAAGTTTGTCGCTGTCCGTGAGTGAGATATTCTTTAGATTCCAGGAAAAGCACTTTCGCTGAAGCGGGGTCAGGGTGCCTTTGTTTAAGTTGGACAAGTTGTTTCGTAATTTCATCACCGTTGTCTCTTAATTCACACCAGAAATTGTAGAGTGGTTCGTAAAGGTCGTTAATCCAAATGTCCAAATGTGGATACATCTGCGCCAGGTAAAGAGCAAATGATCCACCACCAATAAAAGGCTCCCGATATTCACGATAGTTTTTCATGTCAGGTAACCACTGTGCCATCTTTTTGACAGCACGAGACTTGCCACCAGGATAACGAAGAGGAGTCTTCAATTCACTCATGGGGTAATGATCTTCTTAGATTGGACTTGGATACGATTAAACATCTTATTAAACTGCTCCTCCAATTGAGGAGTGGGTCTAGTAATATACATGACATGCTGTTTGGCAATAGTCAAGTCATCGATCTCAGGATCTTGGAGTGGTGCCCATGGTGCAAATCCAATCTGCACACCATCCTCACTGACAGGCATAGCAACAATAGCATCACGGATAGTGATATTATCATCAGTCTCTTCTACCAGATCAGCAATGACATTTTCACCACTAATAAAACGAATGTTTGATACGGTCATTTGAATTCACACTCCAACATAATTTGTGTAAGACAGGCAAGGAGATTGATCTCCTGATCTACCACGAAGGCAGATTTGTATTGATACTCTGCAATGATAAGCACTGCAGCAGCAATGGATGGTCCTTTCATCACGCTAGAAAGATTATCATATAACTTACGCATGATGGAAGTTGGGTCAGCATCTAGATTCTGCGTAACCCATTTTTTGACATCATTGAATTTCTTTTCCTTCAGGATAGAAACCAGAGAGTCTACATTAGCATCACCTAGCGCCGCCAGAATGCCAGTGTCGATAGATCCCGTGCTGGCATATCGTTGGAGCTCGTTGAGAGTCCGTCGAAAGTCTGGGAAGTATTTCTGTACGACTTCTGCCACAACTCGATCATCGAAGGTGACCTCCTCGCGTTTGAGGATATCTCTACAACGATCGAAGAAAGACGCTGCCAGGTGCTGTTTTGTTTGACCTCGGACATTGAATTCAACTACCGTCGTCCTACTATGTAGCGGTGCAATGATTTTGTTTTTGAAGTTGCAGGTAAAAATAAACCTACAGTTTTTCTGAAACTCTTCAATGCTGGCACGAAGAAGGAGTTGTACATCTGGTGTCGTGTTATCTGCCTCATCAATGATAAGGACTTTGTGCTTAGAAGTAGAAGTGAGAGACACAGTAGAGGCAAAGTTTTTTGCCTGATTGCGTACTGTGTCCAGGAATCTACCCTCATCAGACCCGTTGATGACATAGAAATCTGCTCCTAATTCATTACAAAGTGCCTTAGCAATAGTAGTTTTACCAACACCAGCGGTGCCAGATAGAAGAAGATTTGGAATCTCTCCTTGGTCAATGAAACTTTGAAAAGTTTCTTTCACATCTGTAGGAAGAATACATTCCTCAACTTTCTGAGGACGATACTTCTCTACCCATAAAAAATCGTTACGCATCAGTTGTTAGGCTCTAGTGCAATGAGATACTTAATGTTGTCTGCTTCAAAGCGAGCAACGTTGTGCTTGCTAATAGTTACATCATAACCCTGGGGGAAAAGTTTCAGATTCTCCATCTTGAAACAATAGCAGAATGCATCATCGTCATGACATTCACCAACTTCAATAGAGTAACTATTAGAAGTATCATTCTTTTTATCCGTCAAGCATAGACTCATGGTGCCATTGTATGCATACAAACAAAGATCAGGCACACCACAGATAGACCATGCTTTACGAATCTGTTGAAACACAGGTGCTTCCAAACGGAAAGACACATCTTCTGTAGGCAGATCGACTTCTTTGTCGGGGGGTTGGACAATGATGTCAGGATCAGAATAAAAGAATTTGACCTTAGATCGGTTGACTGGATTACTAACTTCCAACCAAGATTGTTGAGTAGTATCGATGACAGGAGTGCCATCAAACAAATTGAAAACTGCAATCAAAGAAGGAAGATCATAGATAGGAATCTCACGATCAAAACTTTCTTGCACTTTTGCTTTAGCAAGAATATTCTTATTCAAACTCAGAGTTTGAATCTGATTGCCTGGTTTGATAACAATCGACTTGTTAATAGTCGAAAAGTTTTGCAGGATGTCAATAGTTTCTTTAGAGATTACGGTCATCGATTAGGATACTCCTCACGGGTTGCATTTTTATCATTAAAGTATAGCAGCAGCAGTGCGTAGTGCAGGATCTTGATGATGTCCCGACGTGCTGTGCCCTTCTTGTCATAACGGGAAGCATACTTGAGGATGTTACTCCGACAGAATGCTTCACCATCACCACAAGATTCAATCAAATCAAGGGTTTGAATACCTTCATTACCAGTAGAGTAGTGCTGGTTGTAGGTCCCCTGAATATACTCCTTGAGCTCTCCAAGGAGTGCTTCTTCATTGTATTTCATGATGAGATAGTTTCTTCCCCATCATTGTACTCGGAATCTTCTCCAGCGTCAACCTTAGTATACAGATCCAAGAAAGATTGCTTAGTGTCCTCATCAAATCGACTAACACATCCAGTGATAGCACGAAGGCGATCATTGAAGATCTGATATGCCTGAGAAATATGGACCAGGCGACGGGTAGTCACAACCTCATCAACACCACCATCATAGAAAGTTTTGCGGATCACACCTGCCCACTTGACGAGGTTTTCTGCAAAGTCTTCTGGGATACCAGTGTTAAGGAGAATCTTAGTTTCTACAGCAGCAGTAGGATACTCCTGCTCAACGGTGAGGGGGAAACGCTCAAGGAATGCCTCATTGAGAATATTGGTGCCAACAAAGCGACCGTCATCACTGCCTTTACCTTTAGTATTTGCAGTTGCAATAACATTGAATCCTTTAGCGGGTTTTACATATTTACCAATCTTCTTAAGGAAAACCCCGTTACCTTCAAGAATAGATTGCAGACACATAATCTTGTTAGAAGCAAGATCAATTTCATCTAGAAGCAGCACAGCTCCACGCTCAAGAGCTTCGATGACTGGACCGTTATGCCAAACAGTATCACCGTTGACAAGACGGAAACCACCCAGAAGATCGTCTTCATCCGTTTCGATCGTGACATTGACACGAATCAATTCCCGCTTGGTTTGAGCGCAAGCTTGCTCAACAGAAAATGTTTTACCGTTACCAGATAGTCCCGTAATGAAAACAGGATAGAAAAGATTGGAGTTAATAACTTTCTTGAGATCGCTGAAGTTACCAAAAGAGACGAAGGAATCATTTTTTTCTGGAATGTAGGACTCTTTAAAGATGGCATCAGGTGCTTCATAAGCACGCTGGATTTCTTGGGCAGTGAGATTCCACTTGCCCCTACCAGATTTATAAGACTCAAGACGCTTACAAGCGGTAGGATATGATACACCTAGAGATTTTGCTGCAGCACGGACTTGATCGCTATCGATTTCTGTGCCAAAACCAGTGGTCAGACATTCAACCAGTTGCTCAGTAGTGACGCGGGGCATTGCTCTCCTTTTGATTACCTTGTAATTATAGCAGAAGACCCTCCCGAATGGGAGGGTCTGGGACAGTTATTTAGGTGAACACTGCTGTCACACCGATGATCTTACACCCAGGATTCCTAGCGAGAGCAATGGTCCTGGCGTGGGAGTAGTCTCTCGCTACCACATATTCATCCCATACTGTGCCTGAGCAATAAATTTGGACTTTACACTTCATGCTATCTGATCAATAAATGCGTTAAGGATTGTTTTGTTTGCCATCTTTGATCCCATGTGCTTTTTAAATGCACGGGTCAACTCACCTTTAGTTGCAACTTCACCCTTTTGTTTGATCTCAAGATCCTGAGTAGATGCTCCAATATATTGATTGGGCATAAAGAATTGCTTATTAAAACCAATATTCTCAATGGCACAGAATCTTTCCTTAGTCCACTGCTTAGAAAGTTTCTCCACAGAGTTGGGAGCGTTATGCATAATGAATCGGGTAACTTCTTGCTTAGAGCAAAGACGAATACCAATCCAGTTGTAATCAGTGATCTCTCGGAAAAAAGATACAATCTCCTTTGTAGTATCGTAAGGACTACCATTAATTTTACGACTATATCCAGTCTCAGAATCTCTAAGAATAAAGACTTTGTTACGGTTGTGGCAAAGGTAATCAATTATAGGCTCACCTGCACGGTAACTAGTGTTGTCGTAATAATCCCTAACATATGCCATAGGATTAGATTCACCATCAGTAAGACAAATAACATTTACCTTACTAACATTCTCCCTACGCTTAAGATCTTTGACTGCTTGACGCATCAACATAACAGACTCGGCAAGAGGAGTGCCACCCAGACTATAACCAGCATAACCACCATGACTAGACCAGGAGACAGTTGCCCATGATTGTGCCCAGATAAACTTCATTTGTTTATCCAGCATCGCAGAATTCATCTGGGATGAGAAAAATTCTAGGAGACGGAAGTCATCACCAATTGCTACACAATTCCTAACCTGACGTTGCACCCGACACTGTTGCTCATTAGTCCTTGTAGAAAATCCACTTTGGAATGCATAGACACGAAAAGGAATACCAACTTTCTTACAAAACCAAATCAAATTATAAGTCTGCTTCAGTGTATCCATAAGGACATTCTGCATGGATCCAGACCAATCAAGAAGCATAATCAGACCATGATTCTTACCATCAGGCACGATGGTTACCTTCTTAAAGATATCTTCACTAATTTTATAATTATGAAGTTTGTTAGTATTGATAACTCCAGTTGAAGACGTGGAAGACCGAGCATATTGATCGGCAGACTTCTTCATCTCAAATTGTTTTACCAAATAATTTACAGACTTCTGTGCATTCTTCTTATACTCTTCACACTTACCAAGGGTAAAATCATATGCATCCAACTGCCTATCTTGAAGATCGCCAAAGTATTTTTGAAGATCAGCATAGATTGTTTTATAAGAAACAACATAGTCTTCCAAGTTTACCTTAGGTAGGTTTAAGTATACCCACTCCTTAGCAGTATCGTCTACAAGATTCTGCATTGCATCCTGCAATGCCTTGTCAGTTACGGACTCCAATTCATTGGTTTCTCCTCCAGAATAAGAAGGAGTGTCCAAGTCTGCTTCCTCATATTCTCTATCAGCACGATGATCAGTTTCAGGATCAGACTCAGTAGGCCACTCTTTTTCTTCTGGAGTTACTTGCTCGGAGTTACTTTCATTTCCATCTTCCTTACCCTCATTAGACTTAGAAGGTGCTTGGAGTTGAAAATCTTTCTCTTCCTGTTTCTTTTGAGAGAATTCGTAGATGAGTTTTGCCAGCGAGACAACATCCTCAAAGGTATTTGTCAAACCAACTTTGATCACCCATTTCATCTCTTCCTCAGTAAATGGAATGTCTGGGTTTCCTTTATAGTAAAGGTTGATGCGATCAATAAAAGATAGTTTTGAGGGATCCTCATCCTTTACGCCAAAGAAATTATCTGCCCACAATTCTTTGTAACCGAGATAGAAAGTCTTCTTCAGACCAGGATATGATACCCGCATCTTTTTCTCAATGCGAGCATCTTCAAGGACATTGACGAAATCCTTAGGAGCGTCAATATCTTCATCAGGAGTATAGAGGGCGTGACCGACCTCGTGACCTACCAGAAGATCATACACGGTGCTAGAAGCAGTCTTCCAGATGGGCAGAATCAAAACCCTGTTGTGGACATCAAATGCAGCAGTGCTGACTTTGCGGTGCTCAACGGTCAAGTTTTCTGTCGCAAGAAGGCGAGCAAGAGTGCCCTTGACTTCAGTGTTGATCATCTGCTCCTCTCGATTACCCACTTAGTATAGCACCCCAACTATGGATCCGTCTACCAGGGGGACAGTTTTTTTATTGTCCCAATGACGGATCACCCCTGCCACAATAAAACAATTAGTAACGAGATAAGAAACAAGTATAATGCTCCGTACGAGAGCCACGTAAGTGTCATATGGTTTGGTTTTATCATCCGAGAAACTACCTAATGAGTATTTCCATACTCTAGCTATCGTCTGACATGCGCGAAAAATCATTTATTTTCTCAAATTTTAACGTGCGACTAAACTTATCTACAAGGATATCTCCCTTGTGTGAAATGACTAGTGTGTTTGTGCCTCTACCGAGACTACGAAGAATCTTGAGTAACTCTCCAGTTGCTTGATCATCTAGAGAAGAATCGAAAACTTCATCCAGGATAAGAAGATTAGTTGCTACAGAGTTTTTCATTCGAGCAACTTCTCTCCATGTAAACAAAAGTGCTAGGTCGATCTTTTGTTTTTCCCCTTCAGAAAACGACGCATAACTAAATTCATCCCTGAAGCGACTCTTAATAACTTCGTTAAACTCTTCGTCAAGTGTGAAGTTGACATAGAAGTCCATTGATTGTAGGTATTTATTAATTAGTTGATTGAAGACTGGGACATATTTTTTGATAATCTGACTTTTTACACCAGAATCTCTGAGCAAACTAGAAACAACTTGATACTCATCTAAGGTTTGATTAATCCTTGAGCAATCTTCCATCGTATCACTCAACTGTTTTTTCAAATCAATAAGACTTTCATTTTCCTTATTGATGTTTGGTGTCTTAGTTTGCAAGTCAACTAATTCTTTTGAGATTTCAAGATTCTCAAATTCTAATCTGACTACTTCTCTATCATGACCGCTAATTCTACTACGCAACTCATGACACTTCATAGAAAAGGTATCCATCTCTTCAACAATAGAAACTGCATCAGCAATCTCGTTTGTCAAAGAATTGAATTTAGTTGACATTGAAATGCCATCATCCTTTAATATAGAAATCTTTTTCTTCTTAAAATCTTCTCCGATCGTTTGATCACAAGTAGGGCACTGATCATGTGCCTTAAAGAATTTAATTTCTTTTGTGATCCCTTTCATCTCCGTATTAATTTCTGCTTGCTGCCTACGGAGACCTGCCAACAATTCTTTTTGCGAATCAACATTGACTAGAGAGTCCTGATACTTTTCCAAGTCAGTCTGACTTTCTTTTTTCTGGACAGCAATCTCTGCAATTTTTTCCTGATTCTGTAAAATCTTATCTTGCTTTTCTTTCTGTCTGGTAGAGTTTACTTCTTCCAGAGATGAAATTAATTTTTCTTGTGAAGATACTCTCTCATCAGCAAGTCTGACAAGATGAGCACACTCCTTACTCTGAGTTGTTGCTGCTTTAACTTTGTCCTTGAGGACAGTATTCATTGAAGAAAAGATCCCGATGTCGAGAAGATCTTCGATAACCTCTCTTCGATGAGCAGCAGGCAACTGCATAAAAGGCACAAAAGTGCTACTGCCAAGAATAACAACCTGAGTGAAAGATTTGTAGTTAAGTTTAAGTATGCTTTGCTCCAAGTATTTCTGAGTGTCTTTGGTAGCAGCATCCTGGTCAACCAGTTTATTATTTTTGTAAATTTCAAAAGTATTGGGTTTGATTCCACGCCACACACGGTATTCATCTTTACCAATACTAAAACAAACTTCAACCTTTAGTCCTTTTTCGTTAACAGAGTTAACAAGTTGAGGTTTATTGATCTTACGAAAAGGTTTATTAAATAGCACAAAAGTCAAGGCATCCAATACCGTTGACTTACCCGCACCATTTGTGCCAATTATTAAAGTAGAATCAGATTCATCTAAACGAATCTCTGTCCACTGATCACCCGTAGAAAGGAAATTTTTCCAACGGATACTTTCAAATACAATCATTAATAATTAGGGGGCGGGATAACAAATTCATTTTTAGGAACGATGGAGTAAAAGTATCCATGCATCTGGCAGTTTGCAACTACGACATCCTTCTCTACTTCAAGAATTTCAAGATCATCTTCATAATCTTCAGCAATCAATAGATCAACATATCGTAGAGCATCATCCTCTTCCTCAAACAAAGTTACAGTCTTTTTGCGATCTTTGGTTGAGACGGCATACACACCACCTGTTTCTTTGTCTGTTAGGATAAACATTAGATCTCACATGCTTCTACATAGAGTGACCGCATTATGTTTTTTACATTAGTTGAGTCAACTTTTAGGTCAATCCCATCTATGTATTTATCTAACAAGGTCAAGGTATCTTCGGTTTCCAACACACCATCACCATCATCTAGATCAATACTCAAATCTTCCACAATCTTGAGATCAGCAAGACCCATATCATGCAGTTGATTTAAAGTCCAGTCAAACTTAACCCGATCGGTTTTATCCTCTACGACAAGTTTCACATAACAACCAGAAAGATTTTCAGGAATGTCAACGCCATCATTGTAATACAGTTTGTGAAACATGTCAAACGGATTACGATAGAATGTAGTCTTCATCGTATCCGTATCAAAGACATGGAATCCTCTCTTACAACCATAGTCATTCCAATATAGTTGATAAGGATTGCCCAAGTAAGTCACATTAGCGTCCTTGGATTTCATGTGGTAGTGTCCAGAAAATACCCTCTCAAATCTTGAGAAAATATTTTTATCCATTCCACTTTCCATTACATGCCCAGGATGAGCTTCAAACCCGTTAAGCTCAAGATGCCCCATGCAGACCCTAGCAGGACTAGATTGGATCTCTCTGAAACATCGATCTCGATTGTCATCACATATCCAAGGAAGAAGAAGTATATTACAACCATCAAAGTCAACGGTAGTAGGATTATCGTAGACTGTGATGTTGTCGTAACCTCCCAATAATTCGCTTGGGGCATTGATGCGAAGAGTGTTTTTATAGTAGATATCATGATTACCTACGAGCATGTGCATCTTCACACCCATCTCTTGAAGAGGGTTAAACCACATTTCTTTCGCTGCTTCCAACGACATGAAATTAATAGAGCGACGTTTATCAAACGTATCGCCCAATGCGATTACAGTATCAATGTTGTATGCCGCAATGAATGGGCATACAATCTCAGAATAAAATTTTTTATATAGGTCAATGAATGACTGGTTGTCGTTTCTAACACCAAAATGCTGGTCAGTTATCAGCAGAATTTTCATCCTTAATACCTTGCTCTAAATCACGAAGTCTTTTGCGCCAGTAACCGCGCTCATTGTCATCTCTGCAGCTGTTGTCCCTCTCAATAAACTCTTGCATTCTTTCGAGATCCGTGCGTTTTTTTGTCATCGTTTTGAATTAATGGCAATACGAGATTTGATTTGATTATACTCGGAAGATACGTCACCGTCAACGGAAAACACTTCATCATAACCAGACTTCTCAAGAATTTTTTCCTTGATATCCATCTGACGTTTTTCTTTTTGAATCCTTCTCAGGAAAGCATAGTAAACGATCTGAGTGAAATAAGCAAACGGGTTGTTTGATTTCTCAGGGTCGAAGTTGTCTATGTATTGAATACAGTTTTCCACTCCGTCGCAGATCATATCATCCTTGTACATATAATTTATGAAGTTTGGACGATAGGATAAATGAGTTGCAATCTTTAGGAAACATCCGCCAATATAATTACTGACTCTAGGTTTTTCCAAACCCTTTTCCTTTGCAATTCCTACCTTTCTCTTATATGTGATCAGCGCCGTAAGGAGATCCTGATTGTTTACATAATGCTGTTTCTTAGCACTTTTTTTCATGGGATTAGGTCCTTAACGTTTGTATTATAGCACACTTGACAATCTTGTCAATTCTCTATAGAATAACACTGTCAGGGTTGAAGAGATAAAAGTACTCAGTGATAATGACTTCCGTTTTTATATATCTTTTCTAGGAGAGATTTAAAAGATTCCACGTTGCCGAGGTGACCCATTTCTGAGTCGAGGGCAACTTTTTTATTATCCTTTTTTATGTCGTCGTCTCCTCTAATGTAAGACTCATACATGATTACATAATCACTTTGTAGGGTGCCGAGCGCGACAATATCTTTCTCTCTTAGGATAAAGAATTCTTCATCGGACATTTGCATCCAATGACTGAATCCCATCCCCCTTACAACTTTCCCAGAGTCTAACTCTTTAGTGTATACCTCAATCACAACGGGATTGCTGATAAAGATTAAACTCTCTCCAGCATCTTCAGTTAGCACTGCTTTACCTACGACTTCCTCACCGTTGTTTAATTTGAATATGCCGTAGAATTCTTCATCATGTTTTGCGTAATTAATCATAAGCTTTTACTTTTACGTCTATGATTTCATAATCAAATTTTTCTTCATTGTATACTTTCACCCTCTCCATAAGATGATTCAAAGTATAATTATTTCCACGGTCGGTAGAAATATCATCAGCAATATCATATAATGTTGCTCGTGATTTGTTTTCGCCTTTCCTTAGTACACGACCAATAGATTGTAGGTTACGCACTCTGGACTTAGAAGGACTAGCGAAAATTACGTTGTGTAAATTCCTTATGTTGATGCCTGTAGAAAATGTGCCATAAGATGCAACGATGATTGCTTTTTCTGACTTTTCAGTAAGGACACGGATATCCTCACGATCATCAACATCAACACCACCGTGTACAAGAAACACGGGTCTGTCTGTTTTACTATTTATCAACTCAAAAAGAGGGATCCCGTGGCGATCTACATAGTTAAAGAGCACCAATGTGTTTCCTGTTAAATCTTTTGCTAGGTTACAAATAAATTTATTTCTACCCTCATGCTCTACTAAGTAATCAATCTCATCCTGATATCCCTCAAAGAGTTTTTCTTCATGCTTCATTAGCACGATCTTCACTTTGAGTTTAGCAACATAACCTTGCTTCATCAATTCATTGGTCTTAGTTACTTGAGAGCATTTTCCAAAGACACCTTCTAATACTAACTGGTTGACATTTGCACCATCCAATGTGCCAGTAAATCCAATACGATACTTACACTCATGCAACTTACCCATAAGAGAAGTAAGAGATTTAGCTTTGAAAAGGTGCGCCTCGTCACCGATTACCACGTCAAACCTATCAAACCACTTACGCGGTTCCTTATAGATAGATTGCCAAGTGGTAATTACTACTTGATGATCCGTGTATTTTTCCTGCCCCGCATATATTTTGTGGCAATAT
>MDTE01056983.1_pt1 | contig 14207 bp, 15 predicted proteins | sample 811231 | NCBI WGS metagenome assembly MDTE01 (sample SAMN05326651, study PRJNA326480) | marine metagenome | isolation source: seawater | place: Indian Ocean: Red Sea | collected 2010 | reverse complement strand
TTATTATTCTTTTTTAAAATTTTGAACTCAATTGATAAATTTTTATTTTTTATGAAATTTTTATCAGAAAAAATTTGAAATTTAATTGCATCAGCTTTTGCTTTTGCAGCAATATCAATTAATTTTTTTGCACCTCTAAAACCCCCATGTGTAGCTCCAGCCTCGAAAGTAACAAAAATACTTTTTGAGTCAATTTTAGTATTTTTTATTTTTATCATTTTTTACTAAATATATTTTTAAAATTTTGAAAATTTTTTTTAAATTTTTATTGTTTAAATTGGGATATATTGGAAGTGACAAAGCTTTATTTGAATAATAAATGCTATTTTTTAAATTTGAAAAACTAAATTTTTTAAAATAATGCTGTTTGTTGAGAGCTGGATAATGCAGTGTTGAATAAATATTATGTTTGCTTTTTAACAAATTAATAAATTTATCTCTATTAAGTTTTTTTTTAAATTTTTTTACTATGATTACGTATAAGTGATTTGTGCTTTTAGAAAATTCGTTTTGTTTTTGTGTCAGAATTTCATATCTGCCCAACTCGTTATCATATATTTGTTTAATTTTTTGTCTTTTTTTTAAAAATAACTCAATTTTTTTAATTTGAGATTCAAGTAATGCAGCATGCAAATTTGACATCCTATAATTAAATCCAATATCTTTTTGATCATATCCATTGTACCTTTTTGTTTTATTTCTTAAAATGCCGTGTTCTCTGTATAATTTTACTTTTTCATAAATGAACTTTGAATTTGTAGTTATCAAGCCCCCCTCAGCCGATGTAATAGTTTTTACAGGATGAAAACTAAAAGTTGAAATATCAGAATAATTGCAATTTCCGATAGGTTTTTTTCTGTACTTCCCTCCAAAACTATGTGAAGCATCTTCAATAACCTTGAACTTATATTTTTTTGCTAAAAAATTAATTCTTTGCATATCTGGGGATAAGCCAGCAAAATGAACTACAATAAGAAGTTTTGGAACCTTTAAGGCCAGCTTTTTTTCAAGAGATTTTATACAGATATTAAAAGTATCTAGCTCTATATCAACAAAATCAATTTTTGCTCCACACAGTAGTGGGGCGTTTACGGTTGCAGCAAAAGTATTAGGTACAGTCCATACAATATCATTTTTTTTTAAGTTCAATGAGAGACAGGCAAGATGAAGAGCACTTGTTCCACTGTTCGTTAAAATAGAGTATTTTGCCTTTACAATTTTACTTATTTTTTTTTCAAGATTAGATATAAATTTTCCTTGAGTTAGATAATCTGACTTTAAAATATTATTCACTGCTAGTATATCTGAATCACTTATACTTTGTCGGGAATATGGAATTGTTTTTTTAAATTTCATTATCCTTTAAAAATTTTTTTTAACTCAGAATAAGAATAAATATTTTTTTTATCATTACTTGAAAAAGGTAAATCTATTTTTCTTGATTTAAGTTTTTTATAACTTTTCTCATTGAATAAAATAAACAGATTTTTTTCATAAAAAATATTCATATCTTCTGCCTCACTAATTAGCGACTCATGTATCTTTTCACCCTTTTTCTTACCAACTATTGAATATTTTTTATTACTATAGATTCTCATTATGTTTGAAAGTTTATAACTTCTAGAAACAGGTATAAAAATCTCACCTCCTATCATTTTATCTAAACAATTAATTGCATGAGAAATTGCTTCTTTTTTTGTAATATGAAACCTTGTCATATTTGGTGAGGTAATATTTATTTTGTAATTATTTTCCATAATTTCAAACAAAGATCCTCTGCTTCCAGATACATTTCCATATCTTAAAACACTAAAGATAGATCTTTTCATTCCATAAAAATTTGCTGATAAAAAAAGCTTTTCTGCACACAGTTTTGTTGCACCATAAAGATTTATTGGTGATACAGCTTTATCGGTAGATATTAAAAGGCATTTTTTAACTTTAGCAGAAATTGAACACTCTATTACATTTTGAGTTCCTAAAATATTTGTTTTTATACACTCTTCAGGATTATATTCCATTGCAAGAACATGCTTCAAGGCTGCAGCGTGCAATACATAATCGACTCCTCTAAATGCTTTACTTAATCTATCTTTATCTCGTACATCCCCAATAAAAAATCTCAATTTTTTATAAAATTTTTTATCTTTGCTAAACTTTTCTTGAAGATAGAATTGTTTATTTTCATCTCTAGAAAAAATAATTATTTTTTTAAAAGTATTTTTTATTTGGAGACTTTCTAGTACCTGAGTTCCAAATGTTCCAGTTGCACCAGTTATTAATAGCGTTTTGTTTTTATGCATATATACAATTCTTTATTTATCATATATATCTTTAGAAAATCAAATCCAATGAAATCATTTAAAAAACACATCGGTTTAATTGATTATGAAGCTGGAAATATAACTTCAATTACAAACATTTTAAAATACCTAGATGCAAAAATAGATGTAGTTAAAAAAAGCAGCGAAATTAAACACTTTAATAAAATTATACTACCTGGTGTTGGATCTTTTGGGAATGCTGCCAATTTTTTAAAACAAAAAAATTATTTTGAAGAGTTAGAAAAATTCAAACAATCTAAGAAATTAATTTTGGGTATTTGTTTGGGGATGCAATTATTTTGTGAAAGTTCTGAAGAGTCAAGAAAGGGTCACAAAGGTCTGGGATGGTTTAAAGCAAAGGTAAAAAAGTTTAAAAATTTACCAACTCAAATCGGTTGGCAAGAAGTAATAACGGATTTTGAGACTTTAAATTTTGAAAAAGATAAAAAAAAAGATTTTTATTTTTTAAATAGTTATTATGTTCCAGTTATTAAAAAACATACTTTATGTAAATCTAAATATTTAAACACTAATTTCTCATCTGTAATAAAAAAAAACAATATAATTGGAGTCCAATTTCACCCCGAAAGAAGTCAAGAAAATGGTATAAATTTTTTTAAAAAATTTAACGAAATTTAATGAAAAAACCTAGAATAATTGCAGCCTTACTTTGGTCAGATGGAAAAATCATTGAAAGCAAAAATTTTATTCATACCAATATTATTCACTATGATTGTCTTATTGCATTGGAAAATTTTAACAAATATTATATTGACGAAATATTGCTTATTAATGTTTGTAAACAAAAAAATAAAAAAAAATTATTTTTGAAAGATTTAAAAAGATTATCAAAAAATTGTTTTATTCCATTGGCTGCTGGAGGATGGATAGAAAATTTTAATGATGCAAGCAATCTTATAAGATCAGGGTGTGACAGGGTGATCATAAATAGTCTTTTTTTTAAAAATTATTCAGAGGTTGAAAAAATTGCGAATGTATTTGGTGGACAATCTGTTATTTTATCAATGGATGTAAAAAAAATAAAAAAAGAATATTTAATTTTTGTTGATAGAGGAACTGAAAATACTCATTATAAAATAGAAAAATATTTAAAAAGAATAAAAAATTTAAATATAGGAGAGATTCTTATTACCTCTATTGATAATGAAGGAACTAATAAGGGATATAATTTAGATATAATAAATAAAATAGAAAAAATTCGAAATCAAAATTTCTTAATTTTTGGTGGTGCAAGTAACTATAGACAAATCCTTAAAGCAGCAAAAAGAAAAATCAATGGTTTAGTTATTGCTAACTTATTACACTATAAAGAAAATGAAGCATACAATATAAAAAAATTTTTAAAAAAAAACAAAATTAGTGTGAGAAACTAAGATGAAATATATATATTTATGTAAAAATTGTGTTTATCCAAACAACGCTAAACCCACTATCCAATTTGATGAAAATCAGATTTGCAGTGGATGTCAATTTCAAATTAAAAGAAATGATATAATTGAAAAAAATAAAAAAAAAAGAGTTAAACTATTCGAGAAAATAATTTTAGATGCGAAAAAATATGCAAAAAAAAATGGAAACTCTCATGATTGTATAGTTCCTATAAGTGGTGGAAAGGACTCACATTATCAAGTTTGGCTATTAAAAACTTTTTATGATATGAAACCTTTATTAGTTCATTATGATCATCTATTTAATGCTCATTCTGGTGTTGCAAATTTAAATAATTTAGTAAAAAAATCCAAATCAGATTTAATAACTTATAGGTCTGGTATTGATAGTGTAAGAAAAATTTCCAATGCCATGTTAAAAAAAGTTGGTGATCTTACTTGGCATTATCATGCAGGAATAAGAACCTTTCCATTCCAGATTGCGTGTAAATACAACATTCCCTACATTTTTTTAGGTGAACATGGTTTTGGTGAACTAACAGGTTTAATATCTCCAAACTATATTGTTGAACATACTTATTGGTCAAGAAAAGAGCACGATATGAGAGGCTTAGATGTTAGTGATTTAATGAAAATAAAAGGAATTAGAAAATCTGACCTCACTCCATTCATATACCCAGAGGAAAGTGAGATTAAAAAAAAAAATGTTAGAGGAATTTATATGAGTAATTTTTTTTCCTGGAATTATATGGAGAATACAAAGAAAATGATAAAAGAATGGGGATTTAAAACTGTCACTTATAAAAGAGACAGAACGTTTAATTTATTTGCAAAAATAGATGATCATGCAAATGATGTCCATGATTATTTAAAATATTTAAAATTTGGCTATGGTCGAGGAACAGATGATGCAAGCATGGAAATTAGAATGGGGAGACTGAAAAGAAAAACAGCTTTAAATTTAATAAATTATTATGATAAAAAAACTCCAACATCATTAAAATTTTATTGTGAGTTTCTTGGAATAAGTCTTAATAAATTTTATGATATAGCAAAAAATTTATCAGAAGATCACAAAAGAAAATGTAAAATAAAAAGTATCGATAAAAAAATTATTAAAGATGAAATTAAATTAAATAAGGAATCAATTTTTTTAACTAAGAATAGAAATTTTTATTTTAATGATTTTTTAAAACCACAAAAATACAAAGATATAAATTTTGATACAAAATATGACCATTTTTATGGATATTGATATTTTATGAGAGAAACTATTCAATCAAAATTTTGGAAAAAAAAATCATTTATTTATAGCATAAAAAAAAACAATTCATTTTTTAGTTGGAAATTAAAACACGGAAAAAAATTTTTTTCAAAGATAATTAAATTAACAAAACCAAAGTCTGTAATAGAAATTGGAAGTAATATTGGATTGAATATTCATTATTTAAGAGAAATAGATAAAAATAAAAAAATTAAAATTGATGTTATTGAAATTAATAAAAAAATTTGTGAAATTTTGTCAAAAAAAAAAGAATTAAAAATTAATCAAATAATAAATAAAGATATTATAAATTATAAGATAAAAAACCAATATAATTTAGTTTTTACAGTAGGTGTATTAATACATATAAATCCAAAATATCTTAAAAATGTTATAAATAAAATAATATCCTTAAGTAACAAATATATACTTATCGTAGAATATTTTTCACACGAACCTGAAAAAATAGAAAATTACAAAGGGAGAAATAATTTACTTTTTAAAAGAGATTTTGGAAAATTATTTTTAAAAAAAAATATACATTGTGTTGACTACGGTTTTCTATGGCAAGAAAAAGAAAGGGTTTTTGATAATCTAAATTGGTGGTTATTTAAAAAAGAAAAATGAAATTTTTTTGGTTATTACAGCCTCCACGTTCTGGTGGTACACTATTTTTAAGGTTGCTGGACGGTTCAAATAAAATATTTGTTTTTCCTGTGGCTTTAAGATTTAGGTACAGAATTTGGCCAAATATTAGCAAGTTAAAAAAAAAAGAATATTTTAAAATTTTCAAATTAATAAATCTAAATAAATTTATTAAATATGGGATTTCCAAACAATCATCAAATATTGAACAGAAAAATCATAAGTTTGTATTTGACCTTAAAAAACACAATTATCAATTAAAAAAAATTTTAAAAAAAAAAATTAATCTAAATAAGTTTATTTTATTTTATTTTAAATACTTTTTACAAAATTGGAAAAATTATAAATCAAATAAAAAAAAAAAATAATTATTTCTCATACAACCTTATCAAATCCAAAATTTTTTATTACAAATTTTATTAATTTTTCAAATACTTTTGAGAATGGAAAAATAATTATTATTCTACGTAAACCATCAGCATGGTTTAATTCATCAAGAAAACTTAAGTCTAGATCACCATTTAATAGTCAAAAGGACAGCTATATTTTTAAATATTATGTAAATTTTTTTTCTGCTGTGCTTAAATGCTATGATTCAAAAAAAATTATTATAATAAGTTTTGATGATTTAATTTTAAAAACAGAAAACACACTAAAAAAAATTTCAAAACAGATGAAGATTAGATTTTCAAAATCAATGTTGATCCCTACATTTAATAATGAAAGCACTGTACCGAATTCAAGTTTTCAGCTAAATTTTACTGGAATAATTTACAAGAAAGTTGTAAACAGAAAGTCAAATTTAAGAATTAATAAAAACTCAAAAAAATTATTACAAGAAGCAAACATAATTTATAAAAAACTTTATGAGAAAAAAATCTAGATATAAATGGGAAGTTTGTACTAATTGTTTAATGCCAAACACTAGGCCTGAAACACCGTTCTCTAATAATATTTGCCAAGCATGTCTTAATTTTCAAACCAGAGATAAAATAAATTGGGATGATAGATTAAAAGAATTAAAAAAACTTTGTAATAGGTATAGAAAAAATAACGGAGAGTACGATTGCGTTTTACCTGTGTCTGGAGGTAAGGATAGTCATGCAATGGTTTATTGGATTAAAGAAGTCTGTAAAATGAACCCACTGTTAGTAACGACTGGTGATCCGTTTACAAAAACTTTAGCTGGACAAAAAAATTATTTTAATTTAGGTGAAACATTTGATTGTGATCAATATTTAGGTACAGTAAGTCCTGCTCTAGTAAAAAAATTAACCAGGTATACGTTTGAAAAATCATTAGACCCATTATTATTTGTTGAAGAAGTACTTAACTCTATAGCATTTAAATTAGCAATTAATTATAATATTAAACTGATGTTCAAAGGAGAGTCTCCATTTATTTATGGTGCATCAAAAATCGAAAATAGTTCTGCGCTTGAAAGAACAATAAATAGAATAAAAAAGTTAGATTTTAACTTTTGGAAAAAAGCAGGTGCTAACCTTAAGCAACTTAATTCGATTAATCTTCCATTAAAAAAAATTGTTAATAAAAAAATTCCAATTAATATTTTTTATTTAAGTTATTTTAGACCATGGAGCAGTGTTACAAACCAAAATATTGCAATTAAATATGGTTTTTCTGACTTATCACATGAATGGATAAGAGAAGGTTGTGCAGAAAATTTTGAGCAAATCGACTCAGTAGCCTATCTAACACATTTATGGTTAAAATATCCTAAATTTGGTTTTCAAAGAACAAGCGATATAATTGCTAGGAGAATCAGAGAAAACAAAATTACTAAAGAAGAAGGTAAAAAAATTATTTTAGAGAAAGATCATGTTCTTGATCAAAAAGCATTAGAAGATTTTTGCTCGTCACTCGGATACTCAAAAAAGCAATTTTGGGAAATAGTAGACAAATTTTGGAATAAAAATTTGTTCAATAAAAAAGCAAACTATTGGGTAATGAAGGTTGACAGATTTCAGAGCCAATAAGAAAGTTATAATTTTCCCAATTGAGATAAAATCAAGAGACTTAATCCCAAGACTTGAAATAGCAGCTAAATTTGTAGAAAAAAATTATCATGTAATTGTAGGGGAGCAAACCGCTATTGTTAAAAATATTGAAAAATTACCCGTTGGAATACTTTTTGAAAAAAGCATAAGTAAATTAAAAGAAAAAAGATTTAAAAAATTTATATCTTTAGGATTTAAAATTTGTAGTTTAGATGAAGAGGGGATAAATGCTTTTCACAATCCTAGGTCCTATAAAAAATCCCGTTTTTCTTACTTAAATTTGAGCTTAGCCTCAAAAATTTTTGTTTGGGGTAGTTTTGAAAAAAAAATCATTTTACAAAATAAAAAATTTAAAAAATTTAAAAATAAAATAATTAATTCTGGTCACAACAAAATTGATTTATGGATTAAAAATAACAATTTATTTGAAAAAGAGCAAAAAAAATTAAAAAAGAAATATGGAGAATATATATTTCTTGTTAGTAATTTTGCATACCCACATAGAGATGGGGACGAATTTTTAATCAACATTTCAAAAAAAGCTGGTTTATTAGATAATAAAAAAGATTGGGAAATACTCAAATATAATATGAATTATAGAAAGTTTGTTTTTAAAAAATATTTAAAACTAATTAAAAAATTACATGAAAACTTTCCCAATAAAAAAATAATCCTTAGACCCCATCCAAGCGAGAATATAAAAAAATGGAAATTGTCCCTAAAAAAATTTCAAAATGTTGGAGTTGTATATAAGTACGAAATTTCACCATGGATTAAAAGTTGTAAGTATTTTATTCATTCTTCATGCACAACTGGTTTAGAAGCATATTTTAGAGGTAAAAAGCCAATAAGCTATTTACCTTTATATTTAAGTAAAAAAAATAAATTTGAAAAGCATATAAGTAACTCATTTTCTAAATTATGTAGAAGTGAAAATGAAATAATAAATCTTATAAAAAATGAAAAAAAATTAAATTTAAAAATAAATACTAAAAAAGCAAATATATTCCCAAATTTTAAAAATAAAGAAAATTCAATTAATTTGATATACGAAAATATCAATAAAGTGAATTCTAAAAAAATAAACATTAGCTTTAATTTAATTGAGTATTTCTGGCAAATGATTAAGGAAAGCTATATAGGAATTATTTTAAAGTTTGAATTTTTCTTTGATAAAAACCTTAAACAGAAATACTATTTTAGAAATGATATTATTAAAATAAAAACTTTTAGTAAAAAAATAAAAAAAAATAAAATTATATTTTTAATGAAAAATATTTTTTTAATAAAATGATTAATATCAAAATTTTAAATAATTCTATTGATGTTAGAACTAACAGAAAAATTAAAAAAATAATTAATAAAGATAAATCTATTTTTTTTTTTTATAAACGTGGTTATAATAACTTAAATTTGTTGTGTGAAGAAAATTTCAGTATTCAAGATTTTGATAAATTGAAAGCTTTTTTTCTAAACAATAATCTTATAGATATAATTGCTATATTTGAAGATAATAAATTATGCTTAGCAAATGCTATAGATGGTCAGCAATTTAATATTTTTGAAGACAATAATTCAATTTATTTCAGCACAGATCAATTTTTTTTAAAAAAAAAACTTTCTTTTGAAAACTTATATCTTTCACTTAATACAAAATATAATTATTGGCTACCAAATGGAATTAATCAAATAAAAACACTTATTCCTGGAGTCATAAGTCTGTATGATTTTAATAAAGGTTTGAATTTATTGAAAGCTGATCTCCTATTTAATTTTGATGAATTCGGCACTAATTCAAATCATAATGAAATCGTAAATAATCTTATTACAAAATTTGATAGTGCTTTTACAGATTTAAAAAAAGTTAGTTCTGATTGGGAGTTACTATTATCATCTGGGCTAGATAGTGCACTTTATATGGCTTTTGCACAAAAACATGGTTTAAAATTAAACTTCAATACTTTTGATATTGACGTAACAGAAGTCGAATCTGCTTTTAGATTTGCAAAATACTACGATATTAAAATGTCTAAATTTATAAGAGGTGGAATAACGTACGGTCAAGAACTTGATTTAGACACTGACTTATCAAAATATTTGAATTTCATTAAACCTGTTATTGAAAATAGATTTGAGGTTATGTCTATTTTTAATTTATTGATAGACTTTGCATTTCATTCAAATAAACCAAGTAATTTTATTTTAGAAGGTTCTGAATTTCCCACTGCATTATGCATACAACATTTAACATATTATCCAAATTTTTTTTCAAGCGGCTTTGGTACTTTTAATCCTAAGATAAATAAGGAAAAAAGATTAAAGATCTTGAAAAATTACAAAATTAATTATGAAAGTTTCATTTTAAATATAGACGAAATGAAAATATATTTTAAAGATATTGACGAGAGGTATTATAACACACTTTCAAAAGTTTTTTATGGAACGAGGAGTAACATAAATCTAAGCTCATTTACAATTAATAAAAGATATCTGAATAATTATGACTTAATAAAAGAAGCTGTCAAAAAAAGAGGTGAGGAAATAATAAATATTTTAAACTATTATAAAATTTTAGATAAACTTGGTGAGTTTACAGAAAGAAAAAATATCGCACTCCAAAAAATACTTAGTTTGATTAATGGAACATCAAGAGCATCAACAACTCATAACCAAACCAATGATACAAATTTATTAGGTTACTTTAGACCAGCACTAAACTCCTCAATTATCAGTGAATTACTAAATACTTCTTTCGATGAAAAATTAATTAATTATCCAAAATGGCACTTGTTTGAAATATTTAAAAAAACAGCAGGCTATGATTTTTTTGATTTGACTTATAAATCAATATTTTTTGAAGAACTATACAAAAGAACAAAACAAAAAATGAAAATTAAACAAAAAAATCCTAAAAAAATTTTTTTTATGAATAAAAGCTTTATTTATTTTATACAGAAAAATTACTGTGAGGAAATGAAATATATAATTAACTATTTAGGTTTATCAAAAAATTTAGATGATTTTTTTATGGCAGGTTTTCACTTCATGACATATTCTAAAATAATTAATTTGGCTGCTTTACTTAAAAATAATAAGATAGATATTTAAATTATAGTTTTTTTAATAATGTAGAAATTTTCTTATCATCAATATTTATTTTTTTCATAATTTTTGACGTCGCTTTTGGATTTAAACTGTAAGCAAGCCGCAATATATCCATCCAGTTTTTATTATTTTTTGATCTTACTGCTTGAATTTTGTCAATAACTTTTAGCTTTTTTTTTAAATTCATTTCAGTACTAAAAATAATGTTTTGATTAAAGAAATAATAGTATGAACATATATTAATTTTTTAATATTTAAAATAGATTAATTTTAATAATGTATATTTAAATTATGAACTTCAATAAAGTTAAATTAAAAAAAATATCTAACATTAAAATTCATAGATTAGAGTTTAAGTTTCTTCTCAAGCTTTATAACTTTTATTCAAATAAAAAAATAAACTTAAGAGATAAAACAATTAATTATAAAGATCACTTAAAATGGTATGAAATCAATAAAAAAAAGTTAATTATATTTATAATCAAAAGTCTCTCAAAAAATATTGGATATATAAGATTTGAATTAAGTAAAATAGGAATTATTCTATCTATTGCTTTATTGAGTTCAGCTAGAAATAAAAATTATGGATCTTTTTGTTTAAAAAAGAGTATTAAAATAATAAAAAAAAAATATCCTAAAAAAAAAATTATTGTATATGTTAAAAAAAACAACATACTTTCAAAAAATTTTTTTGAGAAAAATGAATTTATAAAAAAGCGTTTCTTTAAAAATATATATACTTTAGAGTTAAATGAAAAACGAAAAAAAATTTATAAATAAAAAACCTTTTTTTATAGGTGAAATATCTGCAAACCATTGTGGTTCAATTAAAGTTGCAAAAAAACTTATTTATGATGCAAAAAAATTTGGTTTTAATGCTGTTAAATTACAAACGTATACAGCTGATTGTATGACTCATAAAAGATATAAATATAAAATTTCAAAAGGACTGTGGAAAGGAAAGATTCTTTGGAATTTATATAATAATGCCAAAACCCCAATAGAATGGCACAAGGAATTATTCAAATATGCAAAAAAAATTAATATTAAAATTTTAAGTACTCCCTTTAGTTTAAAGTCACTCGAAATTTTAGAAAAATTAAAATGTAAAATTTATAAAGTTTCTTCATTCGAAATAACTGATTTAGAATTAATCAAACAAATAGCAAAAACTAAAAAACCAATGATTATTTCAACAGGTCTGGCAAATTTGAGTGAAATAGGGAATGCTGTAAATATAGCAAAAAAAAATGGATGTAAAGAATTAACCCTATTATATTGTGTGAGTAATTATCCTTCGAAAAATTCCGATTTTAATATTAATAATATTAGATATTTAAAGAAAAAATTTAAATGCAAAGTAGGTTTATCGGATCATTCAAATTCTTTAATTCCAGGAACACTATCAGTTGCGTTTGGTTCTGAAGTTTTTGAAAAACACATTGCTTTAAATTCAAATAAAGGAATTGACTCAGATTTTTCTGCTAAAGGTAAAGAAATAATTGAATATAAAAATTCAATTATGGATGCATATAAAATGATAGAGTCTAAAAAATTTAAAAGGTCTGATAGTGAAATGGGCAATATTATTTTTAGGAGATCTATATTTGCTCTGAAAGATTTAAAAAAAGGTGAAATATTACAAAAAAATTCAATTAAAAATTTAAGGCCATTAATTGGAATACCAGCAAATAATTTTGCAAAAATATTGGGAAAAAAATTAAAAAAGAATGTTAATGCTGGTAATCCAATAAAATTTACAGATCTAAATTAAAGTCAAATGGAAACAATAGAAAAACATATTAATTATAAAAAAATATTATCAATGTGTACCGAAGAAAAAATAAATTTTGTTTATAATTATACAAAAGAAAACTTAAAAGGTACAAATATTATAGTAGAAATAGGTACTTTTTTTGGTGCAATGACTCAAGCATTAAAATTAGGTTGTGATGATGAAAATAAAAAGATCATTACATGTGATTTTTTTAGTTGGGATTATGATAAACAGATCAAATATCCTTATAAAGGGTACAAGAATGGAGATGATTTTTCTAAAGAAGTGATTAATAATTTGTCACATTTATCAAATATTGAGATTAATAAAATGGATTTCACCAAATTAAAAGTTAATGAAAAAATTGATTTAATGTTTGTAGATGCCCCAAAAAGGAACAAGTATGTAATTGAATTTATAAATATTTTTTCCAAATTTTGGATATCAAATCATACAAAAATCTTATTTGAGGATTATAACCAATTTTTTTCATATGAATTACCTGCTACATTACATCCAATTAATCATCACTTTAAATTTCATTCCGATGAATCTGGAATTGTAGTGGGAGAAGTTAAAAGTAATAATTTTTTAAATTTCGAATTACAAAAAATGAATATTAGAGAGTGGTCTAAGGATGAAATAATTAAAAATTGGAATGAAATAATCAATACTGGTGACAATAAAAAATTTTTAGAAAAAGACATATCTATATTTATGCATCTATTTGATAATGGATTTTTAGAAGAAGCAAAAAATTATGCCAAAGAAAAAAAAATTAATTTTAAAAAATATTCAGTAAAACAAAAGTTCGTAGAAAAATATATTGATGTAAAAAAACAAAAAAAAGATAAATCGAAAATAGATAGAATTAAAAATGTTAAAATTATAAGAAAAACAATTAATAAAGTAAAATCTTTTTTAAAAATTTAAAATTTTTGTTATTTTATTTTTTTTTGATAACTTAATTAATTTTTTATTTAATATATCAATATCACCAATAATTATTTTACAATATAGCTTCCCTAAATTAAGATAGATATTTTTATCAGTTTTATTAAGGGAATTAATTTTGACATTTGTATAAGGCTTTAACAAGTTTAAATCTTCATATCGAACTAAAAAGTTAATTTTTTGTTCATTTAATAAATATAAAATTTTATTATTGAACAAATACCAGGATCTTAATACTTTAAATGTAAGCAAAAATTTTTTATATTCAAAATATATTTTTGATTTAACATATTTAAGTAAATTTTTTATTTTGTAGTTTTTTAATTTTATTTCATTTTTTTGATAAGGTCTTAGGTAACGACCACATACATCATAAGGATCCCTGAAGATAGATATGTAATTTTTAAATAGAATATTTTTATCCCAAAATTTGAAATTTATCAATGTTCTCGGGTCTTTAAAAATTAATTTATTTTTTTTTAAAATTAGAAATTTAATATTTGATTTGTAATTATTTTTTTTTATTAAGTCATTAAAATTTTGATTAAGATTTAGTACATTATGGTTTTGATTTTTTTTTTGATCTATTAACATTTCTTTATTTATTGTTTTTAATTCTATATTTTCATAAAAATCATAATATGTTGTTTTTATCTTATTTTTTTCCTTAAGAAATTTTATTGGATTAAATACTATTTCTTTTTTTATACT
>MDTE01129837.1_pt1 | contig 14208 bp, 9 predicted proteins | sample 811231 | NCBI WGS metagenome assembly MDTE01 (sample SAMN05326651, study PRJNA326480) | marine metagenome | isolation source: seawater | place: Indian Ocean: Red Sea | collected 2010 | reverse complement strand
CCGGCTTAGGAGGCCGGTGCATTATCCAGGCTATGCTACACGCCCGTTCTCGCGAGCACGACCTCTTGAAGAAATGTACCCTGAAAAATAATCGGTTTTTCCATACTATATCCGATGCCATCAAGCGGAGAAAGTACTTCGAGAGTATGTGGCGAGCAGCTCCTCAGACCTCCCCAACCCCTACGGCGAAGAAGACTCATTTGGCCAGGCCTCTGAAAACGCGTTGAACCGTAGAGTGCGGATTAGGGACTCTCAACGTTTGCTGTGGACCGGTCTATCGACTATCAGGGGTAGTAGGAGAGCACGGATGCTGACCTCCTTTCTTGCAATACTCGTCACCTGCCTTTTTGCATCCGGATGGGGTGAGGAATACCTCTTAGTTGGGGTCGCACTATTCGGAATACAAGCAGCTCTGTTCTTCCCCACTCTGCTTGCAGCCTCCTTCGCGCAGATGTCCGCAAGGGACAGGCTGCAGTTGAAGATAACCAGCAGCAGGTCAATGGAGTCATACCCTGGAGTCGAACGGATACTGAATACCCTGCACGAGAGAACCCTTAGGGAGAGGACAAGGATTCTATGCGCGGCTCTAGCTGCGGGAGCACTAAACTCGGTTGACAACTTCGAGACCGGAAACATCCTTGCATCGATACTCTACGGGCTAGCTATTTTCCTAGGGTCTATTTCCATAATCAACTCCCTTCAACTGGAACGACGTATCCCAATGACTGACGAGGATTTCCCTCTCCTATCCATGCATGCACCAACACTGCATCAGAGCACCTTGAAGCGGGTTCTCTCTGATGTGGTAGTCGCTCATTTGGATCCCGAGACTGCTGCGGCGTGGGACGATTGGCTAATCGAACTGGAGGACAAAGTCCGCTCCAATCAGACTCCAGAATCGGCAGTCGAACATCTGCTACGAGTCTTACACCTGAATCACCTCGGACTACTGGATAACGACAGATTGGTCTCAGAATCCAAGCGAGTGTTTAGAGTGGCTGCAATAGACGATTTGAATAACGACCAATCAAAGTTCTGCTACCGAACGCTTCGAAGGCTAATGGCCCACACTAGAGCATGGCAGCCAGGACTTTTCAGGCTCATAGACCGACTCGAGGATGCAGCGCTAAGGGGCCACTCATCACTAATTGAGAACCCATGGAGGCTAGATCTTGACATCCCCCCAAGATGTTCCCAAGGACAGGGGGATTTGTTCGTGATGATTCACAACCATTCTAGAAAGGACTCTCAGATAGAGGTAGACATCATCGCAGCCGATGGGGAACCCAGTTATCAGACGCTAAGGCTCAATCCGCCCCTTTCCAGACAGCCGAGTAAACCAGCCAAGATAGGGGAGGAGGGAAACGACATCGTCGACGTCCTGGGGAGGCTAATCGACAACTCACTAGTGTTGTGGATTGGCCTGGCCTGGCCTCAGGGGTCAACGGGCTCGAAACCCATACAAGTCAATCTGAGAGGACCAAATGGGGAGACCGTGTCTTCGTTCGTAGTCCAGACCACACTTTCCTCGGGATTCAATCCAGAAGGAGCAACTGAGAAGATGTTGGATGCAGCCGTGGCCGTCAGGAGAATCGCAATATCCGTGGCAGAGTGATTCTGTAGGGTCGACGACGAAGCGTCACGTTCTTGTGATTGGGACCTCTGGCGAGATTGAAAGATGGAGTCCAGAGAAGTTGTGGTCATCGGTTCGGGCCCCGCCGCCCTTCGCGCTGCGATTGCCTGTTCGGACGCGGGGGTGGTCCCCTTGGTCATAGACGAACTCGGAATCGGGTCTGGGGCCGGCTCACCTCCAGTAGCTGGGCTTGCCGCCTCGATCGACGAAATAAACTCCCAATCCCACAAGGAGGACACACTGGCCGCAGGCGGTGAGTCTTGCAACGAAACCGTCGTTTCCAGAACTTGCAATGAGGGAGTCCCGACTCTAGCTGAGTTGGAAAGATGGGGGTTGGCACTCAGGCGGAGGGAGGGAGGTCTTCCACATGCCTCACCTGCTCCAGGACACCAGGTCCCACGCCTAACCGGATGCGGCGACTCAACAGTCAGAGAGGTTACCAGAATTCTGGAGGAACAGGCGATAAAGCGAGGCATTCAGCGGAATGCAGACTATTTGCCCCTCTCAATTGTGTCTGATAACAGACAGGTCAGGGGGATAGTAACTCTGAATATCTCCACAGGAGAAATAGAACCGTTTCAGACCAAGGCGGTTATCCTCGCCACAGAGGGTCACCAAGGGCTTTGGTCAAACGCGAACGAGGGCTCGGGGACCGGGTCGGCCCTGGCAATTTCTGCTGGTATCGAACTTAGAGGGATGGCAAACACCCCAAGGCACCCATTGACAATCAGAGACTGTGGCATCCACATCCCCATCGACGTACTGGGTTCCGGAGGCAGAATCAGGAGGGAAAACGGCGACGACATTGGTCCAGAAGAGGCTCTCGAGGGAGAGCCTTGCGTGCTAGATTTGAGAGGGATGGATCCCGAAGCAAAGGACTGGTTCTCCCAGACTTCATTGCGAATTAGGGACAGACTAGGACTGGACATCACGAGGGACGTAATCCCGCTGACTCCTGGCGTAGCATACACCACCGGAGGGGCTCCCTGCGATCACGAGGGCCGGGTTGTCATCGATGAACAAAACACAGGGGACTCAACGACCAGCCTATGGCACACTGGCCTGTATGCTGCAGGAAGGAGTGCAAACACAGGTATGCACGGGAACTCCCCCCTACCTGGAAACATCCTGCTGGACGACCTAGTTTCGGGAAAGGCAGCAGGTGCCCATGCCGCTAAATGGGCCCCAACTAACCAATTCGGCGGATCGTCCCAGATCGAACAGGCAGTACAGGAAGCATCAAACAGAATCGACTCATTTAGGGAAGGCGAAGGGATGACAGTCGGGAACTTCGCATCCAAACTATCCTCTGCAATCTCCACTGGGGCTTCCTCGAAAGACGCAGCAATCGCAGAAATCCACAACATCAAGGACTCCGGAATCAGGCTTACCGACTCTTCGAAAGTAATGAACACCGAGATGGTGGAGGCCCTCAAGCTACACGGATTAGCCACGGTAGCCGAGTCAATCATTGCATCTGGGTGATTGGATGGCGGATGACAAAAGCATCTTCTCAATGATCATCGAGGGGGAGATCCCCTGCCACAAGGTATACGAGGACGATTTGGTTATCGCCTTTCTAGACATCAATCCATTCAGCTCCGGGCACACACTAGTGGTGCCCAAGGAAGCGGCTAGGACACTAGACAAGTTGAGCGAAGAATCATCCGAGGCATTGGGCAGGGTGCTCCCTAGGATCTCAAGAGCGATACTCCGAGCTACCGGCACAGAAGAGTTCAACGTCATCCAGAACAATGGCCCAAATGCGTTCCAGAGCGTCTTCCATGTGCATTTCCACATCATTCCAAAGACGAAGGATGGAGGGGGCCTGACATTCCCATTCAACTCTTCACCAATAGACCATGAGGAAGCGGAAAAGCTGGCTTCCTCAATCAGAGAGTTGCTGGATTGAAACACTCTCAATAATCAAGACCTCGGACCCTCTCGGAATCCTGTGCCGGATATGCAAGGTGCGCCCGACATCGAGCCAGCGCTGTCCAGAGGAGCGATGAAACTGAGAAGAAAAAAACTTGACCGACTCCCCTGGGACCATACAGGAAAGCACCCTGGAAACCCGTTCTTCTGGAAGATAATCATCATGATGATGGGAATCGGTCTAAGTTACATTTTCAGGAGGAGGCACTACGACAAGCTTCCCGAGTTCGAGGGTGGCCGAGTTCTGTCTGCAATCCATCTAAATGGCCTTGTTGACCCTACAACAATGGTACATTCACAGGATCGCAGAGTGATATCTATGGGGAGACATGACTTGATGACGATGCCACTAATTGGCTGGTTCTCAAGGAGAATGGGCTCTCAGCCAGTGATTAGGAAGTCAGAGATAGAGAACGGAGTCTCAGATGAAGAGTATGCGAAAAAAATCAACGACAGGACACTGCTGACAATGACTAACTGCATCGCCTCTGGCCACAATGCACTAGTGATGCCGGAGGGCAAGTCCCACCAGGACTCAAGGCTACACAGATTCAAGACCGGACCAATGAGATTCGCCTTAAACGCAGCATCGATCGCACAGCACAGAGGGCTCCCCCACCCGGCACTACAGCCCATTGGACTCCACTTCCGATGTCACTATTGGTTCAGAACAGATGCCTTCGTTGAGTTTCAAGACCCCATCCCAGTAACGGCCCCAGAAGTCCCCGGGGCCGCAGATAGACTGTCATCTGGTGAATGGGTGGAACCACCTTCCGAGCAGGTATTCCACCTTCGCGATAAGCTATTCTCCTCTCTTTCAGAAGTTACCCCAGACGCTCCAGATTGGGAAACCTACCGCGCTTGGCACCTGATAGGGCACATCAGAGCAAATCTGGAGAACAAACCCCTAGGCTCATTCAAGGAAGAAGTACTAGCAGCCAGGGAGGTTCGGGACTCGCTTGCAGATAGGGGCCCCCAACAGGATTTGCTGTCACCTTCCATTGAGGCAGCAAAGATACTACACGATCACGATCTGGACGGCCGCTCTATAGAAGGGATGAACCTGAGGACAAGGAGGAATTGGGTTAGAGGCATAGTGGGCATTTTTCTGATGGCCCTAGCAGCCCCCATCACAATCCCATCCACAGGAATCCAGGCATTCTTTGCATGGTACATGGGAGACAGGACAGACGAGGGGATAGACGCCAGAACCACATATCATTTCCTAGCAGGGATGTTCTCGCCGGTTCTCTTCTGGATACCGATGGCAATCGCAGCGTCAATGCTCGCCATCCCTCCATCCGTCGAATCATTACCCATCAATCTGGCACTAGCAGTCGGAATCGTCATACTCATCCACATCACAAACCTAGTTTTCCTGCTTGGATACGATTCCTGGATCGATTTCTCCGATTCCACCAAGAGTGCACGATTAGCATCATCCGAACAGGGAAAGAGGCTGCATGAACTGATGCATGACGTGAGGACCAATCTCAACTTGCTCTAAATAGGACCACTTCTTGCAACATTCGTGAACCATAGCGAGGCGGCTGACTCAATCAGGACATGGTTGCAAGGTGAGAGGCTAGAAGCTAGAGAGGTAAAAGACCCCCAAGCGATAGTCCATCTCCACGTAAGATACCCCCCAACAAAGCAAGGACACCTATTCAACATTGTAATCCCAAAGAACAGGAACCTAGTCTTGGTCTACTCAATTACAAGAGTAGACGAGGGGCAGCAGGAATCAATGAGAGAAATGGCCAATGAGGTTTCAGAGGACTGGGAGGCGTGGCTACATGAAACCAGAATAAGAATGACTTCTTCAGATCTCGATTGGGTCCTGCATGTCGGCAAAAGCAAAGATGGGGTGGCCGGACCGCTTCAGGCATTCAACCTCTCGAGACCGGTTTGGCTAGATGGGCTTACGCAGAACGAGTTCATGCAAAGCATGAGAAAGGTTTGGCTCACAAAACTCTCCCTGATACACCAAATCAAGTACGGGTTCGGAAATGGAAAGGGCAAGCCAGGGCCGGTTGATGATTGGGAAGGAAAGAAGACCGGCAAAGAATCTAGACGACCCCAAATAAGGCAATCAGAGATTGATACTGACGAGACGGGGGGCTTCGGCAAGGACTTCGACCCCCTCGAATGGGCCTAGAAATCTAGGCATTCAGAACCCGCCAAAAGTGACCATAAGGGGTTTAGGTTAAGTATTCGGTAAATTCGAATTGCCATGATGCAGTACGACCGTTCCTCAGATAGAGAAGGAATCTCGAGCAAGAGGAGCGGCACAACCATCGTCATGCTGATGCTCCTAAGCCTGCTAGCCTCATTCTCAGCTCCAGCCAGCGCCAGTGACATCGTGATCACGGACCCAATCGAGGTAGTACAGAGTAGCGTGCACAATGACAGGATGATGGCTATGGATGCGGACTCGGAAGGAAACGTGCACATCGTCTGGAGCAGGAACACAAACCACCTGTATTACAAGATGCTAGACCCGAGAGGGGAGACCCTGATCTCAGAGACCCAAATCTCTGACCCGGGAGCCCATCGAGCATGGCACCCAGACGTCACCGTGGACAGCGATGACATGGTTCACGTCGTTTGGACCGATAGGGCCGGGCAGTACAAGATCATGTACACCCTTCTCGACCCATCACTAGACGATCAGAATGGAGACTCATCCCTGGACTCCACCCTATCGGTAGTACCAAACGACTTCGAAGTAGCAAACAACCCCCAGAATCGGGATTGGCCCGCCATTGCCGTTGACTCGGAAAACAACCCCCATATCGTTTGGGAAGACTCTTTCGAGCCCCTAGAGCTATACTACCAACAGTCACAGATTTACTACAAGATGCTCTCAGTCGACCAAGTCGCTAGAGTGGTAATTGTCGAGATCGACAGCACGTTGCTTACCCCTATCCTAGGCCAGAAGGGGCACCCAGACATAGCAGTCGACATCAATGACTTCGTCCAAGTCGTCTGGGACGACACCAGAGGCGGACAAGTCGAGATGGTCGTACCAATTGACACCTCGGGATCAATGAACGCAGAATGGGCAGACATGTGCGCGGTGTTCTACGGAGGAAACTTCGCTAGTGGGGGGTATTTCATCGGATTGAAGCCAATGCTGGTCAGCGCCAACATGAGCGTATACGAGACTCTCTATGCACTGAGTGGCAATTGGCCAGCCGCAGCGACCAGCGGGAACTGTGCCGATGCGTACCAGACCGGCGGCTCTGGCAGCCAAGGCCCCAGATCAACGCCCCTCGGACCTGGAGACTCATCCGGAGGAATCAGGGAGCTAACCGAGGTGGTTTACAACAACCAGGCCACAAACCTCCCCGCGGATGGCGGGTACTACAGCGAGTTCTGGGGCCCAGCAGCCACATGGGCGTGCCTCTCGTACAGAGATATCCAAGGCAGACAAGGACTAGCTGCCAACCCACCGACCACCCTGGACCACCGATGGAACGACAATGCCACTCGGGTAGTCATACCGATTTCGGATGAGGGTCCCTATGGCGGCACCCCGATGGATAACGACGACACCTCAAGTATCAACCAGGCACACGACGCATGCGTATTGGCTCAGACCAAGCCGTATCCACTCTGGGCCGGCTCTGACACGGCAGTTGGAAGCTACATGCTCGACCTGGCTCAATGCCCTGTGGGATCCGGTCTAAACACCCGAACATGCAATGGAGCCACAACTCGAACAACTACTGCAGAGGGACAAATGTATCAGTTCCCGACTAGCGCTGGCTCTTCCTCGGAACTGGAGATCATGGTCGAGGCCATGGTTTACCTAGCTACTAACAACTCACGTGAGATATACATGACGGTTCTCGACCCCCACTCCCTATTGGAGAACCCATGGCCCGGCTGGAGTCGAGGAGACCCAGGGACCGAGGCAAATCAGAATGGGTACTACGTAGAGGACCTAGGGCCTTCGGAAGACGAACAAGGCTACGGTCATCTAGTAGTCGTCAACGACACCCAGATTACCAATAACCCAGCATACAGCCTACACCCTTCGATAGCTATAGACAACTCCGGAAACACCCACCTCGCTTGGCAGGATGGGAGGCTCTACCCCGGTTGCGAAGGTCCTACAGGAGGTATCGACATCGAGGGAGCCTACGAGATATACTACACCAGGCTTCGACTTCGAGGGGCAGCAGAGTGGGACGGGGTGTCCGAAGGACTTCCAGCCTACGGGATAAAGCAGATCGCGTCAAGCGCAATCTCCACACCGGAACAATGCGAGGGCGCCTCGGATGAATACCCATTTGCACCCAGCTCGGTGGCCCCGCAAATCCTGACGGACTCTTTCGACAACGTCCACCTGTCTTGGATTGATTACAGTTTTACAGAGTGGCAGGAGACAATAATGTACGCTAGGCTAAACAATACCAACGAAAAGTATCCGCAAGGATTCCCGTTAAATTCAGCAGCATCTTCAATCCTCGACCCATGGGAGGTAAGAGAGGTAACAAATTGGACATCCGACAAACTAGGACCTGCAATGTGTCAACCAGAATGCAACACAGCCGACGGCCATCACCTGTACCCCGATTTCAATCTAGACCGAGGCATGCCTCCTGCGTTTGCTAACGATCTGGGAAGCGGGGCGCACATCGGATGGTCCGACAAGAGATGCGACTGGGACGGCTCCAACGCAAACAAGTGGACCCTATGCTACGTCCACGTTCTCACTGGACTTGTCGACCTATCCCTAGCTTGCGATGATAAAATCAGAATGAATGCAAACATAGAGGGGTACCCATACGAATGCCCTGCAGATGCTGAGACATTCTATCACACCATTCAACCTGGGGAACTTACCACCTTCAACATCACCATCGCTAACCCGACACCCGGCCCAGCTGAGCTTGTTAGAGACACGTTCACGGTCACCATGGAGGGCATCCCCAACAATTGGACGGCCACTCTCTTCTACATGACCAACAACACACCAATTTTCGACTCGACTCCGGTATTCCTGGATGGCGGCGCAATAGATCCACTCTACCTCAGGGTCAGAACTCCCACAATTTACCAAGCTAAGGAAGATGAATTGGCACAAATAAGCATCATCGCCACATCTGCAAAGGATCCAGCAATCCGCAACAAACTAACCCTTCTGACTTTGATGGATGTAGTGCATGGAATCGAGCTAGATACTAGCCATTACCAAGTCGATGTGGAGCAGGGCAAGTCAGCGGTATTCTCGATATCAATAAAGAATACTGGAAACGTGTATGACACGTTCGCATTCTACGACCCGGCTACGTTGGAGGGGCAGAATGAGTGGTCACTGCCCTTTGGCTGGGGAATAGACTTCCCCCTACGTATCTCGCTTGATCCGGGACAGTCAGTGACGAGAAATCTGAAGGTCAGCGTACCCGAGTCGCAGGACCCAGGAACCTTCGCAATCTACCTGAAGGGGTGGTCTACAGGTGAACCGGTCCTTTCAGTCGACAGAGGCACCTTCGACGTCCTAGAATTATGGATAAACGTCTCAATCAGGACCACCGGGAACATCGTATTCGACATCGGCGATACGAAGCTGTACGTCCTCCCAGGAGAGTGTGCCAGTTTCCCAATCCAAGTGAACAAGTACTTCACACCGGGCCACATTGTCTTCACGACCCCGGGCGCTCCGATGGATAGGCCTGCAGACTCTGACATCAACTCCTGGAGATTCGATCATTGGACGGTCGACCTCGACTTCTCAGAGTGGCCGGGCAGCCCATCTTCGGCTGATCAGGACATTTACTGGGCGCAAGTAGGGACCACCTACACTGTAAGCGCAGAGATGTGCTCTCCCTACAATGCAACGGCCGGAATCGGCGAATCGGTAACTGTTCGAGCGCATCTGGATGGCACTCCAAAGGTACGTGACTCGGTCCTGATTCTCACAAACGTGATTCAGAGGTACGAACTCGAGTCATCAGTCCCAGAAACCATCGTCGACCTATACCCAGGACAATCCTATCAGATGAATACCACGGTTTCCAACCTAGGGAACGGGCAGGACAGGTACGATATCACAATCGAATCGATCGTAGATAGCCAGGGAGGAGCTCATGTCTGGGACATGGACATACCCAGGATTCTTTTCGAGGAATTGAACAGGGATGAAGCCCAGACAGTCCCTATCTACATCAATGTCCCAGTACAGACACTAGCAGGCGAGTACACAATCACATTCAACGTACTGAGCGAGGAACCATTCCCCTGCACCGAGGATCCGTGCGAAGGAACAAAAGTTCAGGACCAGATAGTAATCAGAGCCACCATCATAGAGTTCCATGACATGCAAATATCTCTGGATCCAACAGTTGAGAGCAAGATAAAGACCACAGCACCGAGTAGGATAGTCAGATACACGCTAAACGTCTCCAACCTTGGCAATGTAGAGGATCAGCCCACGATCCACAATCACACCTACGACGATGTAACCAACTCCTGGTCCGTTCGACCAGGGCTCGGGTCGCTAAGCACGTGGGAGTTTGATTACGCGCTACTGGAGGGATTCGGCACCGAATTCCCATTAGAGAAGCCCTGCGTCGAGCTAACCGTTGAAGAAGAGAACCAGATCACTCAACAGATCTCACAAGGACAGGGACCGGACTACTGCTATGTCACTGCAGCCAACACCATCACACTCCCTATGATGCAACCATACACCACACTGCAGTTGGTGGTGATAGTGACAGTAGCTCCAGATGCGTCTCTAACAGATAGAAATCTGGGAATCAAAGTCCTGTCTATGCACGGGTCATCTGACCAGGGGGGAGATTTCGACGAGACCGAAGTCTGGACCGACTCATGTACCCTGGATAGCAACTCGGATGGAATCCCAGACAACCTGCCTCCAGATTGCGATACCAACGAACAGATCCTCGAGATGCGACTGAGGGCCCCTGATCTGGTCTTGGAGAGCGTCGTTGCACCCGTAAAAGAGGCCGCAATCGGAGAAATGCTCTCTATCAACGTCTTCATCACGAACAGAGGCAATGCCCACGCTACGGATGTGAACATTATACTGTGCAAGGACCAGTCGGAATCGGACATCAAGAGGAACGGCTGCGATGAAGAGAACATCGTCTACAGGCAGATAGTCAACGCCATCATGCCCATAGGGCAGTCCGATACCGACCAGTCCGACCCAATTACCCTGCTATACATGGTCGAGCCAGGCAATCATGACATCGTCGTGGTCGTCGATCCGGACAACAACATCGTCGAGACGGACGAGAACAACAACATAGAGAAGATTGGCAACATGAAATCGCCGCTGGGCTCACTCGATGTCGGAAGGGAACTACTCGTTAGGTATGCAGTCCCAGCAATAATCATAGGAGCGACATTCTCCCTCTTCGGAGTCGCCGGTTACGTGATTTGGGGCAGAAGGGTGGAAGCCCTGGCAAGGTTCTCCGAGCTTAGCAGCCTTATGCCGGGCTCCGATGACGACGACATGGTCTTCTGACCTACTTGGCCATCCACCAAGGCAAAGGCATCGAGTCCCTCCCTGAGACGAAGGCTCCGGAACTAGTAGAGAAGTCCCTCATCAGACGCTCCCTGAGGGTGTCCATCATCTTCTCAGCATGCATAGACTGGATTCGCATCCCCTGTGAGAATGCATCTAGGTCCAAGGGTCTCCTCGGATGCCTCATCATTGCGTGCGCGAGCTGCCTTTCCTCGTATGACTCGAAGCTCTCATCAACACTAGGAGACACTTTGTGCATGACTTGTTGGTGAAGCGCGATTATCGAGTCCCTCTGACGGTCAACGTTCTCCAAAGCCGCATCCAACTCTGACAGAATACTCATTGCGTCGACCATGGGCAGCGTCTCCCCTACCCCTATCCTGCCAACTAGGCTCTCTAGATCGCTTGGAAGACTTCCCGACAATTGCATCCCCTTGGGCATCTTCCTGTGCTCGGCCCTAAACAGGTCAGGACCCAGGTCCAAGCGTATTGAAAACGACTGATTAACTCTGTACACCTTCTTTGGCGGACCTCCCTTGTCCGACTTCTTCACCTCGGAATCGACGAAACCCGCCTCCTCCAGCACCTTCAGGTGTTTGACTACCGCCTGCTGGCTTACATCGAGTAATTCCGAGAGTTGAAGCGGGTAGTGCGGCTCTTTTACCAAGTACCTGAGAATGTCCCTCCGTGTAGGATTCTCTAGAATGCTGAGGGACTCATCGAACCCTACCATCACTTACCAACTCAAGGTTGGGTAGTCAACATCCTCTAAAAACCCAATCTAGATACTAATGACGACAACTCGGATTCCCGTCAACCTTCGTCCCACGACTTCCAAGTTTCATCGTCAACCTCCTGTTCGGGCTTTTCAGGGGGTCGACTGTCCACTTCCGTGAACGGGTTGGGGGCCACTCCAGGCAATCCTTCACCCGGTGCTCCCTCGTTCTGGGAATCATCGATAATTACGCTTCCATTATCGATAATCACGAACTGGTCAGGCATCTTCCTTTTGTCCGTCCACACCATTATAGCTAGAATCACCCCTATTAGCCCGAAAGGAGAGCCTATGCAGCATCCTATGTAGAAGAGATACATCCACAGGTTTCCAATCAGTTTGTTTGCAGACACCTCATCGTCAACAAGCCAGAGATTCGAGTCACCTTGATTTTGCAGTGTATAGTTCCCTTCCAGATTCTCGAACACTCTCACCGGCGAGTAAACCGTCTTCTCATCCGAACCTATCCTGTTAGAGTCAAACATCCCCGCAGCCCTTCCCGTGACTTCGTTTCCTTCCTCATCCAGCAGAGTTAGATCAGAAGCCGGTGCTTCGCCGTCAGATATTCTCAGGGCCGATACCATTTCCGACCCTTCGATCATGAAAGAACCAGATTCCCCCGGACCCAGCATTACGAGATTGTTCTCCTGTGGATCGAACGACTCAATGAACTCATCCGAGACCTGCCACAGTGAGATGGCAGCTACCAAGAGGAGAATTGCAGAAGATGCGGTGAAGATGCGAGCCCATCTCCTCATACTCCCAGTCACAACCCCGCCTCCAGCCACCTATCTATAGGGTTGTTTTCAGTATGTGATGCCCAGAGCACCTAGCTTTTCTGGCAAGTAGGTGTCCGTAACGAAGTCCAGGCCATATTTCGCAAGAGACTGCTGCTCAGCCTTCTTTCCAATCTCTTGCATCAGTTGAATCTGCTCCTGCCACCATCCCGTTGCGAATCGCGGGTCGCTAAGTTCTGCATTCAGAGCATTCAGATCTTGCTTAGTCAAGTCATCGCTTGGAAGGTCGTATGCCAGGATGTCATCGGCGGTAATGCCCAGATAGGTGGCCTCCTTAGTCGCCAAGTACTCAGAGATGTGGGCCGTCTTTATTGCACCATATGCTATGCTAGCATAGATCCTGAAGGACCACGGGTCACAGTCTGCGAAGACCATTATCGGCTTGTTCCACTGATCGCTCATCCTCCTCATTATTCTCCTAGTCGACCTAGCAGGTTGCCCCTTCAGGTGAACCAGTGCGCACCTTGCCTCCTCGTCGAAACCATTCTCAACCAGTCTGTCGAACATCCCACCCGTCTCAATCGCCATAACGAAGTCAATGTCCTCTTCGACCATTCGCAACTTTTCAGACTCCACGTTGTATGGTACTCCATATCCAGAGTCACCAACGTCATCTCGACAGTTGATTCTCATCCAATCCCCCCTGCGATTCCTCTCCTCGAAGGTTACGTTTCCGATTATTCGAGCCCCGTCCTCCTCAGGCCTAAGGCCAAAGTCCTCCCTCAGGCATTTGGTGACTATTTCCAGGTCCTCGGAGACCCCATTGCTCTCATTCTGGCTGGAGAACTTCCCATGACCCCATCCCTCTGAGATGTAGTACATCTCTCTGAGTGTCGAAGTCTTCCCATCGGAGATCATCCCCTCCACGAATTCAGTGATGTGTAGCGCCCTGAGCAGTTGTCTGGCCGAACCCAGGGATGTCGCATCCCTTACCGTCTTCTTCTTACCGTACTTGTATACCCCCAGCTTCTTGTCGAATCCGATGTTCGATTTCGATCTCACTGGAAGAGTCATCGTGGGAGGATTCCCCTTCAACATCTTGTCATGCATCTCGGAGGCGACCCCATGCAATGCATCGATCACCTCCTCCTTCGTCTTCTGTCTGTCCATCGTCATTCAATCTCCTCCATTCCATCATTAGTTGAGAAATCCCCAAACAGGCTCGTCTGCCCCTCTTCCAATGACTGAGGTTGCGAAACCTCACTCTGCTCTGCTCTTTCTTTGAGTTGAGAAATCGCTTCCTTCGGCTTCTCTAACTCCGATTCTGCAGCCTCTAGTGCCTCTGACTTCCTCAGTTCCTCAAGCAACTTCTCATCAATCTTCGTGGCTCCGATTACTTCCCCGTTGCCTCTGTAGAATATCTCGGCATCACTCCACTCTCCCTTTCTTAGGCCCGAGACTCCGAAGTGGATGGTCGTAGCAGATCCAGGGTTTAGCGTATCCAGCCTCCAAGCCCAGAGGCCATTGGCCTGCTTGCTCCCACCAAGGGCGTTTTCGGCGATTGCCGTCTCATTACTTTCCGGCCACTTGGCTAGAATTGTATACGCCCTTGCCCTTGCCGTGT
>MDTE01061000.1_pt1 | contig 14208 bp, 21 predicted proteins | sample 811231 | NCBI WGS metagenome assembly MDTE01 (sample SAMN05326651, study PRJNA326480) | marine metagenome | isolation source: seawater | place: Indian Ocean: Red Sea | collected 2010 | reverse complement strand
GTTAGTTTACGGCAGCAAAATTTCCGATCCCGCCAAATGGGGCAAGGCATGAACAGCAGATATAAATTTACAAATCTTGGCAACACCGTCAGCTTAGCCCCTCCCCCCGGGGCGATTGTCGTGGAAGATTTGCCAAGCCTTCCGACATATCAATCGCTAGTCCAAGCCGATCTTTTGAAAGACTATCCGGAGGCCGCCGACAATCAGACGCCCGGATCGTGGGTAATTGCACTAGACGGGCAGGTCATCGACGATCAAAGCAACGGGCTGACCTACGCACCTATTGTCTGCCAAGTCATAATGGGCGCTGGTGGATCAACTCACGTAGTGGAAGTCGATCCCTGGCAGGCAATCGTCCCGGTCCCTGCTGGATATGTAGACGTGCGAGTCGCATGGGATCCAGATCAAATTGTGCGGCAGTCAGTTAGCCCCCTGCCCCTTTTATTGCCGCGGCGGGTCGATATTACTGCGACAATTCAAAGAAGCTTTGCGGCCGGTTTTGCGACGAAAACAAAATGCTTTGAATTTGATTCAGGAAATCAAACACAAATCCAAATCCCGCTTCCTAATTTTGCAGAGTCATTCAGCGTCCATGGGGCAGCGACAACGGGCTTTTCCAACTATCAAAAGTTTTTAGACGGAGCCGGAGAGGTCGCAATTACAAGCGACTTACCTAGCCCGCCCGGCCCCAATGGCTTTACCCTCGAAAGAATAACGGACGCCGATTTGTGGGCGACTCTGGTAGCCAATGCGTGCACGCGCCCGCTGCCTCCTGCAAATGGCGGAATGGTGATCACGCCCGGCTTGAATAGCTTAAGGGAAGGCCGGATTCCCTACACTTTCAGATTTAACCTTGCACTGAGGTAAAAATGGCAAGAGTCATCAAATATCCCGGGATTGAAAAGCTCGGACGAAAAGCAACGCAAGCGCTTTATGATGAAGCGAAAGCGCGCGGCTGGAACATTGATGATTTGCTAGGCCAAATCTGGATTGAATCGGGTTTTCGATCGGGCATACGTACCTATGCCGCCAAGAAAGACCCGCGCCAAACCGCAAGCGGATTGATTCAAATGACGGACGCCAGCGCGCGCTACTCGTTCCCGCATTTGAAGAATCTCCCCCACAAGAAAGCGGCGGAAGCTGTTCGAAACATGAGCCCGCTTGAGCAGGTTCCCGGGATCTTCAAATATTACGGCACGGCCAAAGGAAAACTAAGCGGCGCCGATTTCAGAATCCTAGGCTATTCGCTTTCGCCTGGACTGCTAAGCGCTCCCGATTCGCGCGTTATGTATGAAGGCGAAGCCGTAAAAATTAACCCCGGAGCCGCTGAAAATGGAAAAATCACCGTTGGAAGCGTGAAAAGAGAATGGGCTCGCAATATGGCGAACCGGCAGAGATTTGGGACGATCGAAATTTCAGATTTGCCGGACGTTGAACCAAAGCCAAGCGAAGCAGGCGTTCCAATAATGGCGCTTTTAGTGGGCGCGTTTATTTTGGTTAGAAGAAAGGGCAAGCGATGAACGAACAAGCGCAAACAATCACCACAGGCGAAGCAGCGGATTTGTTGAGGGTAACGAAGCCCCACGTGCACAATATGGTCCGTGAAGGGAAGTTGACTAGAGTAAGCCCGGGCCAGTTTTTGTTGGCAGAAGTTGAGCAGCTAGCAGCGCAACGGCTAGACGAAAAAGAAAAGGCCGAAAGCGAAAAGACGCTTGCCCAAATCGCAACCGATTCAAACCGTGAATTGCTCAAGTCAATTACGGAGCCATTGAAGCAAGTAAACGAGCACGAAAAGCGATTGCTCAATGGGATGCACCAATTGATCGAAGACCAACGAAATGAAATTAATGCTTTAAGACAGCGCGAAAGCGAGCAATTCGACACGATCCGCGAGCTGCTAGACGGCAAAGCAGAACGAGAAGAATTTGCCAAAACGGAAGCGCTCAAGCGTGAATCAATCACGGCAGCAATGAAACAATTGGGCCCATTGCTTCCTGAATTGGGCCGGCAAGTTTTCAAGCTAAAAGGCACGAAAGAAGCGAAGAAAGAGCTTGCCGAATCAAATGAAATGCCTCCGGAAAAACGCTTGGAAATGCTCCGCACCCTAGGCGGCGATTTGGCAGAAGCTTTGACGATCGAGCAATGCAAGCAACTAAAGGAACTCGCTGATTTTCAGGGAGCCGAAAAGTTAAGCGAAACCCTTGGGCTCATGGCTGAAATTAAGGAAACCCTGGATCATGCGTAAAATAACCAACGCTGATTTTTTATCATTCGCAGGCAAAGCACTGGCTCAACAAGCATCGAAAAGCGACGACAAAGATACGATCGTCATTGGCGCTTTAAAAACAATTGGCAAGGCAACAGTTGAAACGATTGCCGATAGCGCAGCACAAGAAGAACAAGAGGAAGAAAAAAAATGAGTTGTTGTTGTTGGGAACCAGGCGGATCAGGAGGGGGCTCGATCAATGAAATTGTTTCGCCTGATGGATCAGTGTCGATCACAAATCCAACGGGCCCAACTGTTTCGCTAACCGTTCCCCCTTCCTCGGGCCTGCAATACGTCGTGGGACCGGCAAGCCAGGGCGCCCAATATCAGACAATTTCGGCGGCGGTAACGGCAGCAGAAGCAGACACTAGACCAATAACAATTTTCGTTTTGCCGGGCACCTATAACGAAAATGTGACGATCAACCGTGACGGCATCAGCCTTCACGGTTTCGCGGGATACGCTTTCCAAACTCAAATTGCTGGAAACGTAACTTTTACAGCCGCAGATCTCATTTCAATGCACAGCATTGAAGAGCTGAACATTCTTGGAACCTTAGAGCTTCAAGGCACAAATCAATTGCAGGTCTGGGCCACCGAAATCGCGATTCAGGTAAATCTGGCGGACGATGCTCTTGTCATTTCAAACACAAACTCGAGCAGCCAATTTTTAGCAAGGGATTTTCGAGCAGTAGCCACGGGATCGGGCCTTTGCATTAATTCAACTAGCGGATCGTCGGTTGCAATCGAATTGCGTGGTTTTTTTCTTCGAACGGGGGGAGGAACAACAAATCAATTTGCGGTTTCGATAGATGGGCAAGCGGCGCCAAATCAATCAACGCTTCAAGCGCAAAGCGGACAAATTGAAGGCAGAGTCAGAGCTCTAAATTCTAGCACTTTCGCAATTGCAGATGGCAGCGTGCGAGCCTTAAGCGATTCGCCTTTAGTGGTTCATTCTAATCCGCTAACGACTTGTTCAATTTCTAATTCGGTATTGCTAACAACGGGGGGACTAGCCCAGGCGATCGACCTTTCGGCAGGCGGTTCGATCATCTACGGCGATACGTACCCTTTCGGGGGCGCTCAATGGCCGGCCCCCGCTCCGACCTTGATCGGGCTAGATAATCGAAGCGGACAATTTAACGGGGCAAATATAAGAAGCTCAGCCACCCCGGCAGTACCCACCGGGAACTACCTAGACGAAAGCGGAGAATACTTTCCTATTGGGGGAGGTGGCGGCACTCCAGCCGGCGGACAATGGCAGGCGCAATTCAATGACGCGGGCGCATTTGCGGCAAGCAACAAATTTCTCATGGTTCCGCCCGCTGGCCTTTTTCAGGTTGGGGACGGATTAAGCCAAGCGCAAATTCAGATCAACGGGGCGCCCGGAACCGGATCCGTGTTTCTGGGAAATGATCTCGCAAATTTTCAAGTTGGCGCTGACACTTCAGTCGTTAACGGCATGGGCTTTGCTAACTTTGACGCCGCTGCATTTGTGGGAAGCAACACGCCGATTTCAGTTTTTTCGGTTGAACAATTCCAAGCCCTAATTACTTCGACAACCTCGCTTTCGATGGAGCAAGAATTTGCGACATTTACAGCAGCAGGACCGGGAACCGGCTTTTTCGTTGTCAACAATTACGATTCGTTTGTAGCGGGCGGATCGGGCTCGAGTGGCGTCGGATTCCTAGGGCTTAACGGATACAGGGACGCCGACCTTCAAGGCTTAGGGCCCGGCGCCTTTACCGCTAACGGGTACTTGAGCCACAATTTGCAAGGCAACGGATCGCCCACGTCATTTTTGGACGCGAGTTTCCACGAATTCATAAATTTGAGCGGAACCGGAACCGCCATTTTTTCGCCTACCTTTCTTGTAGAAAACCAAGACTGGATCCGCTTTGAAGGGGCGGGCAATGCGAATTCGCGATGGGAAATCAACGGCGGTTTTTCGGATATAATTTTCCGCGGCAATTTGCTCGGCACTGCAAATTCCGGCAATTTCACAATTTACGAGCATTCGAGTTTTCTTTACGGCGATGCAATTTCAGGAGCTTCGACAGGCGAAGTTAGGTGGAATCAAGTCGACAGTTTCGAAATTCGTACGCTGCCCGTGGGTGCGGTTCCTGCATTGGGAAACCAAGCGATAAAAATTACGGATGACACCGCCCAAAGTTTGGCAGATAAAAAGGCCCTGCGCTGGAATCAAACAATTTCAGCTAATGACTATTACGACCCAAGCCAACCGGACGAAAACTCTAATGCGGTCGTGGCTTTGGCAATTCCGGAGCCCCACGAAACCTACAATTTGTTAATGACTAGCGGCGTGGCTCGGGTCGTGAATCTCCAAGGTCCAAGCGTTCCAGGTGCAACCATTCTGATCAAAGAATACGCAAACAGCGCTGCCCCAATAGTGGTTAACGCTTCGGCAGGCACGACAATTGACGGAATTGCATTCAAATCAATTGTGACCGCTTACGGCTACATGAGGATAATAGGAGACGAGTCGGGCAATTGGGCGATCGACTCGGAAAGAGGAGTGGTCTAATGGAGGTGGCTTTCGGAATGTTGACACATTTGATCGAAGGAATCGCAATCGGATGGGTCGGCGCGTACACAAACACACTTTGGCCTAGGAGGGGCGAGCAGTGGAAAGCGAAGAAACGACACGACTCCTTTTCGAATTAGTATTTATTTTAGTGGGAGCCGTTATCGGGCGGGGATTCAGAGGTAAAAAATGAGAGTCTGGGCAATAGTAAGAGATTCAGAATGGGCGAAGTCCTATGCAAGTCTACGGGATATGGACATCATAGAACGGCAGGTTCTTACGCAATACGACCAAGAAGCCGACGAAAGTTTCGTCGTTCTAGATCTGGCGCCCGGATTTACTCCTGAAGAATTAGAAACCGATTCAGCAGTGCTGGAGTCGGAACAACTAATTCCAGGCGATAACCCGATCACTCTGGGAATCTGGCAAGCTCCTAGCGATTCTTTCGTTGAAAGATTGAACAAACTCGCAATTGAAGGACGGCAAAGCATGAGCGATGCGTTGGCAATTCCAGGAGAAATTCGAAAGGGCGCAGAAAGCGCCGGGTACGCTTTTGCCCTTGCTGCTTTGGCAGCGGGTGGAATCTACTTTCTCCTAACCAGGAAGCGAGGTAGGGCATGAGTAGCGAAGGCATTGAATACGCTTTGCCGGGCAATTACGAGCTTGGACCGTTCCAGACTACTCGATTCGCGCAAGAGGTGGCGGAATATGTGAACAACCACGCGCCAGCAGCGACCGCTTTTGAACGCAATCTTAAGGTGTTTGTGACGGTCAATAAGACCGTGGGGCTTGACGGCTCGGATTTCTCGCTGACTGGGCCTTGGCGCCAAACCGAAAACATGCCACCAAAGAACAATGGCGCATTCATTGGAGCTGTCACGGTCGCCGGTTTATTGCTCCTACTCTCGAAAAAACGCTAACCAAAAAAAAACGACCCGGCTGGCACCGAGTCGCTTCGAAGGGTTCATGGAGTGAACGCGAAAATCTTAAGCCCAAATCCCACGATGGGCAACAAAAAAAGCGCAGGGGGGCTAACAGCCCAAAAGGCGGAGCGCAGAAACGGTCAAAAGGGCCGAAGGCCAGTGAGCACGGCGGAGCCGCGCGGAATGGCTTTTGACGGTTTTGAGCATCCGGCCACAATATCGAACCCCCCCCACGCTAAAAAGCGAAAACTGAAGATTCCGAGACAGAGCTCTAAAGGAATCAGCAAACAGAGCTCAAGCGAAGCGCCTAGGGAACAACACGCGCAAAGTTCTCCCTCCCCTTCGGCTAAAGCGCTCCAAGCGCGCGAAAAGACAGAAAAAAGACGTAAAAAGCTCTGGGATCTACTGACTGAAGGTTTCGCCCATTTGCCGGACAGACAGCAACGATGCAATCGGGTCCGGATTGCTCCTAGCGTTCAGGTGCAGCGCTGGAAAAGCAAAATCGGGGATCGGTGCAGCTATTCCGGGCTCATGCAATGCGGCAATGCCAACATTTGCCCCGTTTGCGCTGCAAAGATTCGCACCGCGCGAGCTAGAGAGCTTTCGCAGCTAGCTAGGCACCATTGGAATCAAGAGGGCAATTCCAGCCTTAGATTTATGACTCTGACAATCCGGCACGGCAAAAAAAGCGAATTGAAGCCCATGCTAAAGGCTCTTAACGGGGCTTGGCGCAAGTGCTGGCGCCGTTTGACCACTAAGCGCAAGCATTTAGGGGGGCGGCGATATATCGACGTTTATGGGCTCAAAGGGTACTCAAAAAGCCTAGAGGTAACTTGGAGCGAGAGAAATGGCTTTCACCCGCATTTGCATTTTTTGCTTTTCTTTGAGCGCGACACGAAAAACGCTTTGATTGATAGCCTGAAAACTCGAGTTTTCGATCTTTGGAAAAAATATGTTGTTGATGATTTGGGCGAAGAATATGCGCCAACGGCAAAAAATGGCGTAGATTTGCGCGGGGTGAAAGGCGAGCAAAGCCCCGAAGATTTGGCCGATTATATGGTAAAGATTGCTTTTGAGCTTTCGGATCCAGTGACGAAAACCCAAACCGCGAAAAAGAAAACCTCGCCCATGTTCAACGTTCTCCAGATGGCGATCAACGGCAGCAAGATCGCGGCAGGAGTTTGGGCGGAATATTGCGAGGCAATCAAAGGCACTAGGGTTTACGAATTGACCCGAACCGACGGATTTTTCGATGACTACAAGCTGGCGCTAGGGATGAAGGAAAAGACCGATTTGGAGATTGTTGAAGAAACCGAGGGAGGCGAGCTAGTCTTGACGATCGAGAAAGAAACTTGGCACCGAGTCTGCAAAAGAGGTAAGCGCTTAGAATTATTGCAGCAAGCGGAAAAGGGGGGCAGTTCTGGCGCCCTCGATTGGCTGATCAAAACCGGATTATGGGGCGGAACGCTGGAAAGAATTTCTTGCCAAATTCTTGAACCGTTGCCCGATTGGGGATAGCCTTCAATTCGATGGGGTTGCCCGTGGCCCCAACAAACCACGCTAACACGGGCATTTTCTAAACAAACCGGCATTTTGCCGCGATAACCAAAGGGGAAAATATGCATTTGCAAACTTCCGAAGAATTGCCGAAAGGCGAGGCCGGAACACTAGAGCGAGCAATCTGGAACGAAACCAGAAATTTAGAACTCGCAAAAAGAACGCGAAACCGCAAAGAAGGAAAGCGGGCCTATTGGCGTTTGATTCTTCTGCTTTCGGAAGCTGAAAAATGAGCAAAGAAAAAGAGCCTAAACTGCCGGAGGGGTACTATTCGCTCGTGGCCGGCAACCAGACCCTTCTAATGCACAAAGGGGCGACTTATGAAGTCGCTTGTTTTGACGGTGGCAAGCTTCGGGTCGATATTCGTGTTGAGCCCAAAGACTTCCCAGCCCTAGCCGCTTTCATTCAGGGGGCGCGATGAGTGGCCTCAAAGCGCGGCTCCCTGGCGGGTTATCGTTGCCTGTTGCTGAAGTGCCTAAGCTCCCCCGTGGCTACACTGTTATGACCAACGGATACGGCGATAAACGGCTAGTCACGCTCACTGGCTCAATAGTCTTACGGCTCGACATGGACGGAACGCCTGATGGTTTCTATTACGCGAGATTAGCAACCGACTCAAAAGAGGAGTTAGAACAGCACATCGCAGCAATCGCGGCATTCCTACAGGGGGCGCGATGAGTTACCGAGAACCATGCCCTAAGCAATACACCACGGAAGACTTCTTCGGTGTTGGCCAAGGGCCGATTGATGCGATTGAACGCCGCACTCGTGAAATCTGCGAGTGGGAGCGGGAGCATTCTGCGCCCAAGCTACCGGAAGGGTATCGGGTGGAGAAACACCCTTCTTACGGGTGGGAATGCCTTGTTGGTCCCGATGGGCTGACCATCGCCAAGGACAAGGGCGATGGGTTTAACCTAAGCGGAGGGCACAACTCCCCAGAGGACGCAAAGGCTCTAGCCGCATTCCTCGGAGGTGCGCGATGATTGGCGATTGTAAGAGGCACCAGATGCTAACGGTAACAACCTGTCTCCACTGTAAGATTGAGAGGCTTAGAAACGAGCGGGACGAAGCGGTCGCTACCCCCCCCGCGCTTAAGCTCCCTGATGGGTATCGGGTGAGAGAAGACGGAGACCTAGTTGACCCTAGCGACCGGATTCTCGTAGCTTTCTCAATGGAGGGTTTCGCGCTTGTGACCAAACGGCCACTAGGAGCGCTTGACCAAAGGGCCCTAGCCGCATTCCTACAGGGGGCGCGATGAGCGAATCGCATAGCAGCGATTTCTATCTTGATTGCCCATATTGCGGGAGCCAGCCCAAGATCAGAAAAACAAATTTGGCTTTGAAGGCGGTGAAAATTTCATGCCTAACAAACTCAAGGGAATGCGCCAGCATGACCATTTGGGGAATTGACTCATACGATGCGCTTTGCCGCTGGAATGGGTTAATTCGAGAAATCAAACAGAAAGAGAAATAAAAATGGCAGGTAGAGATCCGGATTTTACGGTGTTTAGTTACGAATTCGACCACAAAGGGCAGCCGCTAATGAATAGCGAAGGGCAGCAGAGACGCACAATCATCGGAGCAGCTTGGCGCACGCAATCGGGCGACGGTATAAACGTAAAGCTGAAGGCGCTCCCATTGGGATCGCAGCTAGCTTTATGGCCATTCGAAAGGAAAGATCGATCATGAATGAACAGAAAAAACAGGAAGCAATGCAAAGCGCGAAAGAAAAACGCGAGCAAGAGCGAAGCGAACAAGAAAAAAAGAAACGAGCAGAGCATGAAGAGTTTGTAAAAGCCGAAAGAAAACGCATGGCTTGCGCTCAAGCGGCCATTTTTGCGCAAAACGCTGAAAGCGCTCTTCAAAATTACAAAGATGACGACGACACAAAAGCCGCTTTTTCTTTAATTATTAACGCGCGGCAAGCGCTAGAAAAAATCGTAAATGCGTGATCGAGCTTTGCTAGCTCTGGGCTATATGGCGGGCAGCGGCCCGGCAAATGAGCCTGGGCAAAATATGAGCCTCTTAATTGATTGTTCTGCAATCGGAAAAGAAGCGGTTGCCCTATCAGCCGCAAGAGCCGCAACAGGCACCAAAAAGCCGGTTATTCTGGCGATGGCTTGCCTAGCTATTTTAGAGGAAGCCGAAACCGTTGAAGGTTTTGGGTGGAATAACGATTCGCTTTTGAACTGATGTTTTCGACTTCTGAAATAGCCAAACTCGCCCGGGAACTAGAAAGCGATTCAGCTTTTCTGAAAAGCCCGGCCATTACATCCAAAGTCGGAACCGAGCGACTAGGGAAATTTCTTCAAGATGAAGATTGGGAAGAAATCAACGCAATCAAAGACCCGTCTACATGGGCGGATTTGATTTCAGAAATGAAAGCGCAGGGCATTGAACATGCCCCGGCTCGAGTTTTCAGAACTGAAAAAGACGATTTGGAAATTTTTCTCGTGCTTTGAGACAGTTTTCTTTTCGAAAAAATAAACAGGCGATTCGTTTCGCCTGTTTTTTTTTGCGGTTTTAACGCTTTGAAACCCGAAAACAGTCAGCAAAAAAAACAATTGAAACGAGCGAAAACAAGGTGCAACCATTAACGCATGCCAGCACTAGCAGAAATTTCAAAATCTACTCTTGCGGAACGCTACAATCGCGCCCGCGCATCTATCCGCAACATTCGCGAGCAGGGCGAACGAGTTACCGAGGAAGTCGTGGGCACGGCATTAAATGCCGGTACAGCCTACGCTTGCGGATATGTCACAAAGAATCATCCAACAATGGTGAATCTCGGAACTACCGAGATCAATTCATTTCTTGCCGCTGGCGCTGTTTGCGTTGGACTCGGCGTGACTCAAGTAGCAGGCGCGCAATCAAAGAACCTTCTAGAAATCGGCAAGGGTTCACTTTCTGCTTTTGCTGCGCTTAAGGGCGCAGGACACCTCTAAAAAACAAAAACAAAGGATAAACCACAATGCGAGAAATTGTAGGAAATGACGGATTGATCGGAATGGAAGACATTTCGGGCAACATGATTACAAGCGGCAAGCGTTACGAAGTACGCAACAAACAGCCGGACGAATGGCGCCGCCAGGTGCTTCCAGTACCTGCGACAGTCGTTCCCGCGAACGGTGTGGCGCAGGTTCAGGTGCAGCCTCAGCGCCTTTTTAAGGGCAAGCGCTTGTCACTGACTCAGACTGATGGCGCTGGCGCTTTTGTCACGGGTTGTCGAATTGCAGATCTGAAGATCGGACAGAATTCGCAATTTGTAGCAGCAGGCAATCAGCCAGTGGAATGTTACAAGCCCGAAGCAGTTTCCAGCTATGTCGACCTCGACGACGCTGACATCGGGAACCTAGTGACTCTGCAATTTCAGAATCCAACGGCCACCGATATCACGATCGAGGGTGTGCTTTTTGGAATCATTGCGCAGTAAAAAAGCAAGATGCAAATCGACCTCCAATTAAGGTCGGACGTTCTAAAGAATAGCTCGGCTGATTTCAGTCGGGCTGTTCGCGCATTTGGGGAGGGAATTATCCTAGTGAATAGAATGCACTTGGAAGATCATCCCGAAACCCCGAAATTGTATGAATCGGGCGTCCGATACCAAAATGAAAAAGAAGAGTTAGGTTTAGACATACCGAGCATTTTGAAAAAGAAAGGCTCGGATTGTTTAAATCTTTGTTGCTGGCGAGTGGCCGAATTAAGGCAAGCCGGACAAAAAAACGCACGTTTAAGAATTATCTGGAAAGAGAATCCTAATGGGTTTAGGCTTTTTCACGTTCAAGTCAGGCACGCGAACGGAAAAATCGAAGATCCAAGTAGGCTCTTAGGAATGGGAAAAATATGACACCTTTGATTTTTGTGGGTTTAGGCGCTGCTTTTTTTCTAGCGATGGGCGGCAGCAAAAAACAGGCTAAAGCTAGGAGCGCAGCGTTGCCCCCAATTCCCCCCAAAACGCCAACGGGCCCAGCGGCAAGCGGCAGCCGGGTTTTGCCATTGGCCGCCACTGAAACCGAGCAGGAGCTAGCCAAGACTTCACTTGAGCAAGTTCAAGATCGCAATTGGCAAGAAGCAGTCAGCAACGCAATCGCAAGCGGAGACGCGCCTACCATGCAATTAGTCGCCGACACGATGAAAGCTGAAGGAATGGAATCGCAATCCAAAGCTTTACAAAAAGTGATTGAACAAGAGCGAGAAGCGGCGGCGATTGCTACGAATGAAATCAGAGCAAAAAAAGCCGAATCGAAACAAGAGCCGGAGCCCGAACCAATAACGGCAAAAGACATTCAAAAAGCGGAGCCAGCCCCCGCACCTGCCCCTGTAGACCCTAGAAGAATTGCAGCGGGAGAATTAGCCACATATTTAGAAAGCACTTCTAGGTATAAAGAAAACCGAGACAAGGTGGCCAGCTACCAGGAAACCTTAGGCTTAGATCCGGATGGGCTTTACGGCAGCGAGACTGCCTTGGAATTGATTGCCTACGGCATTATTCCCCCGGCGCCTTTCTACTGGCCAAGGTCAAACGCCCTGCAAGCGGTTTCGGATTACAAATCGATTTTGAAAGAAAAAGCAGCAACCGATCCAAATCGGAAAGAGCTTTGGATTGAGGCCATAGAAAAGGCCGGCAAATGAGAGATCGAAAATATGATCCATTTGGCATTGGCTACGATTCAGACGAATCGATCGGAGCTCTAGATACTAAAGCGGGATTTGATGAATTTACGGCGATATTTGATCACGACATGCGCGCGCACAAGTATGGTTTTCGTCGCGCTATTATTGGCGGATTCTTTCAAAAAGTTGGCAATTTCTTCAAAAGAGTGGGCAAAGCAATCGGGAAAGCAATTAAAGCGGTTGTCAAATTCTTTAAAGAATTAGTGAAGAAAATCGGCAAAGCTCTCGCTTGGTTTGCGAAAAACATTCTTGGCAATCGAATTTTTGCAGCCATTGGAGCCGGGATCGTGGCCATTGCTTCGCTAGGTACCGCAAGCGGACTAAGCGCGGGCTGGGTTGCTGCTAGTGCCGGCATTCAAGCGGCAAGCGAAGGAATCCGCGCGATCGATAAAGCAATCGAAGCAGGCAAAGAAATTGCCGCTACTGTTAAAAACATCGAATCGGGCGCCCAAGAAATGGCGCAAACTTTCACCGATATTTTGGGCGAAGAATCAGGAGCACCCAAAAACAAAGAAGAACTGAAAAAATCATTGGAAGAATCGGGCGGGCAATCTTCCATTGATAAAATTCTGCTCGACTACGAATTAGCAAATCAGACTTTATCAAAAGCAGATTTAGCGTGGCAGACTCCATTTTTCAGCAATGGCGAAATCGACCTCGAGACTGCCAAAAAGAAATGGGGCAAAGATTACAAAAGAAGAATCGCAGGTCGAGAGGAATGGGAAAAAATCATTTCGCAAAAGTCTTCTGAATTGTGCATTGCTGAACAAGCCAAAGCCCTGAGCATGATCGCAGCAACGGCGCCAGATTTAGCAGAAAAACCGGTTTCTGATTTATACGAGGAAGCAAAAAAAGAAGACTCGAGAATAGATCCGCAACCCGTGGCAATGTGCATTTTGATGGCTGGTCTAGAACCATTCGCTGAAAGCGATCAGTTAACATCGGCAATCTTTCCGGAAATCGCCAATTTGATGCAGGGCGAAACTTTTGAAAAAGCCCAAATCGGTTTGCTAGTAACGGCAGCGGCTAGGGAAATGGGAAAAAGCACAAGCGAGATTTTCGCTTTTGTTGAAAAGTCTTTTTCCAATATTCCAGCCGGTCCCGAAGCATCGATCGATTACATTGCAAGCGCCAACACGGAAACAAAAAAGGCAATAACGGCAGCAATTGAAGAAAAGCGTCCGCCTAGTTCATTGGCTAAAGCTGGCGCCAAAGTTTACAAAACAACCGCTAGCGCGCTTTCCAAAGTCGGACCGATGGCAATCTATCAAGCGCCACCGGGCACGGAAGCGGCAGCAATAAAAGCCGCCGATCCCTTTGAAGAAAAAACTCAAAAGGAAAAAGCTGAATTAGCTTCTTATTGGGTTCAAGCTGGGTTTGACGTTCAAGCAATGTTGAAAGCAACCGGGGCGAGCTTTGGAGACATTCAAGGGTTTTTAGATTACGGCGTGAAATGGTTTGCAGAGACTAATGAATGGCGCCAAGCAATGCGAAACAAGCAAACCGCTGATTTCCTAGGAGCCGAAAAACCAAGCGATTCGAGGGAAGAACAAAAAAAGCAGCTAGCGATTTACTTTCAACGAGAAAGCAAATCGAGATCAGCAAAAGACCCGCAAAGAAAAGCGGGCTTTTTGCTTGGAGAAATTACTCGTTTAATCGCTATCGGATATTTTCCAGAATTGATTTTTCGAGAAATTTATGGATCCGGCTACCTAATGCCGATGGCTTATTTTTTCGATTCAAAAGAAGCGGGAAAAGAAAAAGTTTGGATTCTGATTGTCAGCTCTTCAAACCGAAAAGCAGTCGCAGAAAAATACGGTTTAGAAGAATCAGCTAAGCAATGGGCTGAACAATATCAAAAACAAGTTTCGCAAATCGCGAGCATTGAAAAAAGCGCCACCGCGGCGGCGATCGATATTAGATTCGCAAACCGACCTTTGACCGACTCGATCGAAGCGATTGAAATGAATCAAGCCGGCGATCGAGCAATTCAAGAAAGCGCCGCGGAAATAGCCTTGGAAATGCAGGCAAAAGCAATTGAAGAGCAAACCGGCCAAAAAGTAGCCGTTCGTATGGGCGTGATCGTAAGCCCAGATGGAACAGCAACGCTTGGCAATTTTATCAATGAAGGATCGGGCGCCACTCTGTTAGTTTACGGCAGCAAAATTTCCGATCCCGCCAAATGGGGCAAGGCATGAACAGCAGATATAAATTTACAAATCTTGGCAACACCGTCAGCTTAGCC
>MDTE01190314.1_pt1 | contig 14209 bp, 7 predicted proteins | sample 811231 | NCBI WGS metagenome assembly MDTE01 (sample SAMN05326651, study PRJNA326480) | marine metagenome | isolation source: seawater | place: Indian Ocean: Red Sea | collected 2010 | reverse complement strand
GGTGGAGCTACTGGTAAAGCAGACCTCGTCCTTGGCCGTATTGCCAATAATACCTGGGGCGCTGGAGTAGCAGATACCCAAAGTGGTTCTATTACTTCATTAACCGGTATGGGACTTGCCAACATGAGAGTTAGAACACTACAAATAAGTGGTTCTGATAATGTCATTAAATGGGGCGGTGTTGCCAATAATGCTATGTTGTTCGAAGCTTCTTCAAGCATAGGTCTTGAAGCGCACGGCGGACTCATCTACATGGCTGCTGATAACACGCTTAGCTTCAACGGTACAACTAATACCATGAAAATTGGTGCCAACAGCGGAAACAACATGAACATTAATGCACCTGGAGATGTTGTCTTCAACGCAGGTGGCGGAAATGTCAGTCCATCCGCTAACGATGGTGCTGCGCTTGGTGTTAGTGGAACAGGTTGGTCAGACCTCTTCCTTGCTGATGGCGCTGTGATTAACGTTAATGCTGGTAACTCCACTTTAACTGGTGGAAGCTCTCTTTGGCTATCAAACGTTCCAGTAAGAGCTTCTAAGCTTGAGGTTGATTCTGCATCTGATTATCTTGATGTCGATACTGACTTCAAAATGGTTGCTGCTGCTGATATCGTCCTTGACCCAGGTGGTAACGACGTTAAAGTTGATGCAACTCTTTCACCGCTTTCAAGCAATGGTGGAGCTCTTGGTACAACAGCTCTTCAGTGGTCAGACCTCTTCCTTGCGGAAGGTGGTGTAATCAACTGGGATAGTGGTGATATGACGCTAACTCAAGCTAACAATGAACTCACTGTTGCTGGTGGTGATCTTAAGTTGGACGGTGCGCAGAAGGTAGCCTTCGGCGGAGCTGTTGACTTTATTCACTTAGACACTGACCTCAAAGTTGTTGCTGCTGCTGATATCGAGCTTAATGCTGGTGGTGCTGATATTAAACTCTTAATGGGTGCCGCTAATCCAGCTGCACAGCTCAACAGAGCTGGTGCTGGTGAAGCATACGTTAACTTCAGCACAAATGATGGAGCTGGTATGACTGCTGGATCAAGTGGTTTCGGATTCCGAAACAACTCGGGTACTATGCAGTTTAAGAACAGCGGTGGATCTTGGTCAAACTTCGGTGCTAGCGCCGCGGCTTCCAAGTCTGCTACAGTCATGTCGGGTACTATCGCTGCTGGCACTAGAGTGTTCGGTGGAGCTGGTAAATTTGATATGTCAGGCGTCGCTGGAACTGCTCAAAACAACATGATTGACGTGTATGTTAATGGACAGCTTATGATGTCCGGTGGTACTCTTGCTAGCATTACTAATGACTATGTAGTAGATGTTACTCCTCACGGAGCTGCAGCTGCAGACCTCAGATTCAACTTCGCTCTTGCGGATGAAGATGTAGTAACTGTTACTGTTAGATAATAACAGGTAGCTAAATAAATTTTGCGGGGGACCTTTATGGGTCCCTCGCTTTTTTTACAATCTGATAAATCAAATAAATTTACAATGAGTCGTTGGAGGACGTTTATGTCTAATTTTTATATCCAAAAAATGGAAAATTTAGAAGAAGAAATTCAAAAGTTATTAGAAGCCAATAATAATAAAATTGTAGAAACTTTAGATTCTAGAATTCAGTTAAAAAAGCAACAGCAAACTATTGTTGGTTTTATGGAAGAAGTTGAAAATAGATTAAAGGGAGAAGCTAATCCTGGAGAATTTTTATTAGCTCAACTGAGGCAAATAAGGGATTATGTTAACACAGAGCCAAGCAGAGTAACAAACACTATAGCAGGTTTACAGCAGGGGTCTGATGCGGTAGGAGCATGTTTAGGTTCCATAAGAAGCACAAAAGAATCTATGGTTAATCACATCGAAAAAGAAAAGAGGATAGCGCAGTCTATAACGGATGGCTCGGTAGAAGACGTAAGAAGAGTTGGTGATAGGCCAGAAAAACTAAGAGATATAAGGAACATTCAATCTAAAATGGATGAAAATAAAATAGATATTGCCGAAGAAATTGCTGAGGAAAATATTTAATTCCTGTAGAGGTTAAAATTGGCAGGAATATTAGACACAAAAACTAGGGTTATGGATACTCTGGTAACTTCCGAAGGCCGCCGGCAGATAGCTTCTGGCGAGTTGCAAATAAAATATGCCTCTTTTACAGATCGGCAAGTATTCTATTCTTCAGGCTCCGCGGGGTTTTTAGAAGATCAAGGCGGAAGAATATATTTTGAAGCTTATTCAGATAATAATGATAAAATTATTATAGAAACGGATGCGGAAGGAAATTTAGAACCTTTTAAATCTGATGAGTATAGCTCTTATGGTGGAAATTTTTACACTAGTGGGTCTAAAGACACTCCGGAAACTGGAGTGATTGACATGATTTCAACCGAAGTTGCAAACAATGCAGTTTTAAGCTTCCAGCGTCAAATGATTATAGGGACTAGAGATCTTAATTTATTAGATAAATCTACTGGTTTCACTATAACTCCAGATAGAGCAAACTTTTTTATCTCTAGCGTAAGTCCGTTTAATAAGAAAACAGAAATATATAGAGCCAAAGTAGATGACATAGAATCTGTATTTCAAGATTTTAGGCTTGCTAATTTAGATAATTTTAAATTTTTACCACCGACCACTAGAGCGATTGGCGCCCAACATGAGAAAAAAGAATTAGCCACGTACACTCAGATAACGCAAGACCCGCTAGATACTTGGGATGAAATGGAAGAGTATTTAGATGGAAAACAATCGCAAGTTTTTAGCTTTAGTGAAACTAGTAGAACTAGCAATCTTATAGGTCAAATATTTGAGCAGTCTGGAGATAAATTAGAAAAATTAGCATTAATAGACATGGGAGAGTTTTCCGTAGATGATGGAATAAACCCTCACGTTCTCTTTGCTGGTAAGCTTTATAGAGATTCTAGGGGTTCTTTAACTTTTGCGAATCTTTTCACCCTGGTTTTTGAGGGATAAAATGGCAACTTTTTCTGACTCAGAAAATAAAAAACTTGATTTTATGAAAGTTGATAGCCAAAATGGAACATGGGTAGATATTGACCTTTTGTGCGGATCAGCCGCTGTTCAATCTAGACCACCACCAGACGGTACTGCTGATCCAGATGACGCAACTTGGGATCCAAAAGAAGCTTCTAAAGTTTCTTGGAAATTTAGTGTCTATATTGATTTTATTACCGCTATACTAGAGGGTATAGATGAATTTGAAATAGCTATTACTGATAAGAAAAGAGTTAGGACTCCATATTTTTCTGGAGATAAAAGTCCTACCAGCGTGTCTCAAGATATAAGAAGCTACATAAAAAGATTTAAAGATGAAGTTAAAGAAACTGATGAAGAAGAAGAGTTTGTATCTAAAACTTTTGGAATAACAGAATTCTTAGATGATAATATAGTTTCTGATATTTCTAGTGGGATTATAACTAAGAAAAATAAAAAGAGTAAATATCCAGAATATGAAGTTACCTATGCTAGAAGAATTAAAGGTAGAAGTGCCAAAAAATTCAGAAAAAATTATAGATCTTATCCTAAACGCCTATTAAGAGATAGCGACTCTGTTCAAGAATTAGGGAAAAAGCTCTATAACGACACTGGTTGGGATCCTGCTTGGATAGGGTTTATAAACTACCCAATAATTCCAGATGAAGACTTAGAAAGTGGTACATTTAATCCTAAGCCGTGGAGAAGAGTCGGAAGAAAAGTGCGTGCCGCCGGCGTAAGATACCCCGTGGATGAAAATGGTAAATCTACAATTTCTTCTACAGATTTAGGAAAAAATGATAGCTCTAAGCAACTTCCCGACGCTCTATATCAGCTCTATAATAAGTACGTAAAAATAGAAAGACGAAGAGGTTTCGATTACCACGACGTCAGAAAAAAGAAAGTTAGAGTGCAATATATTCCAACTAATATTATCATAGATCAAATTTTTGACGATGGTTTAGAGCTATCAAAACTTCTTAAGAAAAGGTCTATATGGGTAGAAGTTCAATGGAAATCGAAGGGCCAAGTAATTCAAACTGAAAGATACAGGATAAGCCCTCGACAAATTGCTAGCAGGCTTTCAGCATCAGCTAATAAATATCGTGGTCGATCACCTACAACTATTGGTGTTAGAAATTCTTCTAGAAAAAGAGACCAGATTATTGTTAGAAATAGAGGCTATAGGGGTGCACGCCCAGAGATTCCTGATGGGTTTAAACCATGGACTAAAAAGACAGTATTTATTTATGCTACTTGGGCAGCTCCAAGAAACAGAGGTGTTTTAAGAACTAAACAAGTATCAAAAGAGCTTTTAGGAGGAAACCGAAGGTGGAGAAGCCGTCCAAGAAATATTCCGAGGTTTGGAACAAGATCCTACCCTCGCTCTTATAGGATAGCTACGACCGATGCTGCAGCCCAATCTTCTCCAATCTGTAATATTAATTGGATTACAACTCCAAAGGGCTTAAGGATTCGACCAGATATTAACGAAGCTGATGATCCAGCCGTCTGTATGACGGCAGCTTCAGACACAACTGCTAGAGTAATCATTGGTGGTATACCATCCACAGTTACTTATGTAAAATTTAAAGTAAAAAAAGTTAACACCCTTGAGATAGAAGCTGAGACAGAATATAACGATGACTCTGATGGAAAAAATGTAGAATACACTAAATGGGTAAGAAATCCAAGAACTAGACCTTATTCTTATAGAACCATTGGAAAACGTATGCCTTTAGAAGACGGCGCAACTTATAAAGTTAATTGCTTATTTTACGTTGGGGGGACTTTGCAAAAAGATTTAGCTGCTGAGGGTATTTACACTCATTATGCTGGAGCTAACAGTGCTCACATGTCTGAAGCAGCAAAAAGAGTAACATTTTCTTTGGCCAAAGCAGCCTCAACTTATAACGCAACGAGAGCCATTCATAATATGACCCTCTCCCAAACTATATCAGAATCTGTTGAGTCAGAATTCTTAAGTCAAGTTAACGCAGATGGCCAGGCTGAACTCTATTCTCAAGAACTAGAAGAATCAAAGACGGAAACTGCTATTACTGTCTCTTACATGATAGAAAGATTAAACTGGAATACAGGAAGAATTGAGCCGTTAATAAAAGGCCTATCTGGTGAAACTGTTTCAGAATACATTTCGGCAAATGGAAAACCATACCCCCTTCAATTTGCAGTTTCTGGTGAAGAAGCTTTAGGAAGGTTCACGTACATTGTTAAAGCAAATATATTAGAATCTGCTGGGTTATCATATACTACCTTAGTGAAGGAAGTTGATCCAACAACTGGTAATCAATATCTTTACAGGTACCGAAAGTGGAGAAACAATGAACTTGAAACATCTAATGGAAGCTATTCACAGGGAATATTACCCGCAGTCCAAACTATTATAAAAGATGATATGAACAACGCTATAGACAAGTCACTCTCGGGAATAACTTCTGCAGCTTCTTTTCAGCCGTCTAGAAGTACTCCAAAACTTAGATCTATTAAAGTTTATAGAGATATTAATAATGAAACTAATTGGCTATCTTGGAGAGTGTCTGGGGATGAAAGCGCAATAGACCACTTTATAATAACAGCAGAATACAATGGATTTAGAGCTCCTATTGGAGCTGCTGCGGTTTTAAAAGCTGGAAGAGAGTTTGTTTTTTGTGAAAACAAGCTTTTTGGTCTGTTTGGAGATGTAGAATATAAAGTATATTTAGTTTTAAAAGATTTTCGAGTTGTAGGGTCTAGGCGTAGTGCAGTGGTAAAATACTATCAAGATATTCCTAACTTTGCATTCGTGAACAGACGACGCCGCAGAAGGCGCAGGGGGTAAATTATGCCAAAAAATAAAAGATTTGATGGTGCGGCCATAGTTAAAGGCTTAGTTCCAGAAGCATCTTCTACCCGCCGCGGAAAACCTCATAAACCATATACGCCCCCGCCAGTTATAACGTCTCCACGATCCCAAAAAGCTCGTGGCAGATCTGGAAAAGTTAAAATTACCGGTAAGGCTTCTGGTAATAGAATGCTTGCGGCTAGAAAGATATTAGTTACAAGACCCGAGCTTTTGGCTATGCTAGATTTATTTCCCTTGTATGATGGGAGTGGTAAAAATAGTAGGGCTGGAGATTTATTTGATTTAAGAATTTCTTTAAGAGATTCTGCTTTAGATGCTGTAGAGGATTCTTTAACACAAGTAGAAGCTGATGAAGCTATGGCTCCGCATTTAGCTTTTGCCATAACGCAATATGAATCTACATTGGCGGCAATTTTTGCAGAAAACTCTTTCCTCCAACTGGTTTTTCTACTAAGAAAATATGCCGAAAGATCTACTAACTGGACAGATTTTGTAGACTCTTGGTCTCCTAATCCTGATTATCACACAGATTGGATTGGAGAAAATTTTGAAGATTTTATGAAAAACGTAATGCGTTTTAAGCCGCCGAACAATTTCTCCGGAGAGGGTGCATTTTTATATGATGAAGATAGTGGAGCCTATACAGACTCAATTGAATATTGGGATATGGGGATACTTTCTTTATTACAGTTAATTCTAGATTTATCTTTTTCCACCGCAGTGACTATACCATCAATTTCAACGATTGCGAGAGGAAAGCAGTATAGGCGAATTACTGACCCTTTTATATCTTTTGGATATAACACTGGTAATAATTTAGAAAATAAATTAGAACCTGTAACTGCGTGGTGTGCTTACCAACTGCAAGTATCTAAAATATACGCTCAAATAGCTAAGGGCGAAGTAGATGATTTAGATGAAGAGCTAGTAACAGCCCTTCAAAACTCCGTAGATAGTAAATTTTTCTCTGCAACAACAGATCCAATTATTGCTTCTCAAGAGTTTAAAGGGTTTTTTGGAATAGATCCATTTTCTGGAACCAGGAGGCAGCTGAACAAATATAGAGAAAGAGAGAAAGCGAGATACTATGTTGATGAAATTTTAAGCAAGGGTCGTAAGGGAGCTGTTTCTAAATTATACGAACACGCCTCAAGAACCATGTATGTTCACGATTATGATATCAAGATAAAAAAGAAAAATAAAAACTATAGAACTTATGGTAACATTATAAAAGAAGTAGATAACGCTTTTGAATCAGAAACTCCTTTAGATTTTACCAACTATAAAAAAGCTGTTGATGGATTGAAAGAGCTAGGAGATGCGGCAACCAACTGGAAGAAACTTTACAGGCTTTTAGATCAGAAAAACTTAAGCGATGATGAAATCCCATCCGGTATACCAGCATTATCAGAAGAGCATCCGCTAAGCCCAGCTAGCATATATCTTAAAGCATTGCAAATATTTCAAAATAGAGTGATTAACAAACTTTATTCTGGTTTAAGGCTTGGGCTAGCTGCTAGAGAAGAAGCTAAAGATGGGGATACGGAAGCGATAAACTACGTAAAAATGATGGCTTATGTTCTATGGTATCAAATGCCTGACCGCGGTGAAAAATGGGTTCAAGATGTATGGCAAGATTATATAGATGGTTTCTTAACAGCCCAAGCAGTACCCCAAGAAATAGAAAATGATGAAGGTGACATGGTAATGGAAGATCCAGTTTGGGTTAGCCCCATTACTGGGCAAACTTTAGATGCTTTTGCTAGAAGTACATCTTTAATGGGGCATCTAAAAAAGCCTTGGGATACATTTATGGAAGGAGATTTTTACCAATTCAACTCTCAAATGGGTTTTCGTGGTGATGTTGTTCTTTTGAGTGATTCATATTCTGATTTTGGTGTTGGAGACATTGAAGATGCTTGTGATAGGATTGAAACTAAAAGAATTCAAATTCCATCAGGTGATACTAGGCAGTGTACATTTTTATATTCAGATAGAAAAAGAACAGATGGTACGAGCTCTACCTATACCTGTTATATAAAACTCATAGCTGCAGAAGTTATAGATTGCCAGCTAGAATTAATTAGGTCTATTTTAGACGATATCGAGCCAGTAGAGCCAGTTGGAGACAATCCAGCTTGGCCGAATGTCGAGGGTAGTAATTCTCCGTATGGCACGTCAAGAATGAATTTCACGCAAGAAATGTATTCGGGAGTAAATACCGATTATTGGGTACCAACTTTAGAAAGATTTGCTGCTACTTTTGGTAGAACGGGAGATTTTAATTTTTACTCTAACGGAAGAACTCCAAAAGATATGCTTTGGTACCTTTGCCATGTTTGGCAAGGAATATTAAAAGATTTCTTTGATGATGATGTCTGTCCTTTAAAGCTTAGGTATGACACTAAGTCATACAATACCTACAATACAGACTACTACTATCAAGAAGAATGGCTATTTGCAGTTATAGCTACATCTGGCGGCCTTACAGCTCTCCAGACCGATTTTTATTACGAGCTTCCTCATGCTGTTGAGCAGCTTTTAGCTTCTTCTCCTGAAGATATTATAAACAATAATTGGAATATATCAGTTCCCAATATTGACCATGGATACGCTCACCATGGAACACGAGCTCGTGATAACGCAGATAGCTCTAGTGAACTAAAAGATAGATGGTCAGCTTGGGCAAATAAGTGCTGGAATCACGCTAGAGATTTAATGCAAACTGATATTGGGATTGGTACAGGGTTTGATATATTAGAAAAATATGTAGAAAGAGTAGAAGAATATTCTAATGCCGCTCTTAATACGGTAGGACAAGGAGACGAACCAGACCCGGATAATCCAGTAGTAGGTTTTGTTACAGCTTTATTAGAAACTGGAAACCCTGGCCAAGATATACTACAAAATGTAAACTCGCAACAACTTTCATTAAAAGAAGTTAGTTTGGCTAGACAAAAGGGTGATGCCGACCAGGGTTATGTTCCGGTCGCTGATCTTATATCCGAAAATGAAATAAAGGCGATAAAACTTCTTTTTAGCAACAAGTCGCTGGTTGGTAGCGAAGGAGACAATGTAAAATCATTCGTGGTAGGTCTACCAGCAGGGTTATTTGCAGAAAACGAACTAACTGAATTTTCAATTGTTAGTAATTTAGTAGATATTGAATATTCTGATTTGATTTTTAGGCCAAAAGCCTTCAACTTTGATAAAGATTTATATGTGCTCCCTGAAGATTTTGATTCCATAACTAGCTGGGGTAGAATATCAAGCTTTAAAGATTTAGTCAACACCATTAATTTTACTAGAATAAGATATGATGTAGTAGAAAATGATGCTGGAACAGACTTAGAAGTAGTGCAAATAAATGAAAAAGAACAAGCAACAGAAGAAGATTTCGATTTATATGCCAACCATTTAATAAGCACTTTGTTAGAAAGCTACTATAAAATAATGGTAGGCTTAGAAATATCTGAAGATACTTTTACTAGTACAGATACCTCTTTAGGGTTGGCGATTAGCGATTACGCCACTGATTTAGGTGGAGCTATGTCTGCATTATATTCTAGTTTAGATTCAGAATCAGAAAATTTAAGTGGGCTGTTTAACGTATCAGATAAAATAGTAAGTTCGTATGATGAAATGGTAACTAATTTTTCGAGTGAAATAGCTGCTGGTGAGTTTTCTGACTTAGATGCTTCTATGCTGGCGAAATTTAAAGACACTATGTCTTCTAGGCTTTTCACAGCAGAAGAAATGAGAGACAGAGTTCTATCTGCAAAAGTTTTTGACAGATTATTCTTTTTGCTTTTGGATCCAGACGAATTTTATATAGAAACTAGTAGATCAAGGGTTGGAAATGATCCTTATACTCCGAGATCTATAGTTAGTAGGTATCGTAAGCAAAAAATTATAAAGGGCAGTTCCCGAAATCCAAAGTTAAGAACAAGGCGAAAAAGTGAGGGCGCTATGAATTTTTCTAAATTTTATTTTAGTTTAGGAGATAAATCCGATGGAGAAGGCGGCCCAAGATCTAGACGTGGTGTAGATCCTGATTTGGAGCAGATTGATTTCTAATGCCTAATATATTATCATACCCAACTGTAGCTGCATTTCTTTTTAATGTACCAGAACCCGAAAGTATAGAGGGTGAGTTCGTATACAATTATTTCACAAAAGACGAAATGCTTGTAGAGAGAGGGGATTATAGCGAGGGCACTAGAGAAAGCTACATTAAACACGGAAGAAAACTATCAAGATATGTTAAACTAACTTTCCCACCAGCAGAAGACGCTATGACTTTAGGAACTGGGGATAGCAGCATTTTGTTAGATAGAAGAACTAAAAGAAAAATATTTAGAAAGGGCACAAGGTATCGAAAGTCTGAATTATCTTTTATGGGAAGAAATTTTGGGGTAGTGATGCTCCAAGATCCAGAGGCAATGAAAAAGCTTCAACTTGAGGTAGAAGCTGCTTTAAGGCTGAAAAAAGTAAACACAGAAAAACTGTCTCCTTTGGAGACTGTTTTAAAATATAGTTCAGTAAGCTCGGATAAGGTAAACGGACAAGACATATTAGACAACACTAATATTGAAGGAAATAACGAATACACTTATATAGATCCTGTCACTGGTAAGCCATTTGCAACCATGCAGCCTGGAAGCGTGTCTGATTTATCTTTTGCTTGCTCTCTTTCTAAGAAATTTATTGGAGATATAATCAGCAGAGCCGAATCCGCACCTCTTAGCCCGCTTAAAGAACAGTTAGCTAAGATGAAAAATCAAACGGAAAACATTCAAGAAAGAGCAAGACAAACAATAGATTCAAACAATTTAGATTATATGGATTATGAGACTTCATTTGTTCCACTAGCAACTACTAAAGTAGATACTAATTCTACCTTGGTAGCAGGAAATCAACTCATGGGATATGTCATTAACAAATGGGAAGTTATGCCAGACGGAAAGCTTTCCAACAGAAACCCATTTTTTATAGATGATCCATCTAAAGAAAGCTTTATAGATAAAAGGGTTGCCTATGGAAAAACTTATAGATACTCTATACAAACTTTGTATCTGGTCAAGCTCCAGGGGCCCAAAGGAACAAGTATTGTTCAAACTGAAGTTTTAGTAACCTCAAGAGAGTCTCCATTTTATGACGTAGTGTGTAAAGAAATACAACCCCCTCCTCCGCCTGGAAACGTTAGGTTTTGGAGAACCCAAGAGAGAAAACTTATGCTAGAGTGGGAATTTCCATACACCCCTCAAGAAGATGTAAAAAGGTTTCAGATTTTCAGAAGGAAGTCTATAAAAGAAGGATTTACTTTAATAGCAGAACTAGACTTCGATGACAGTATGGTAAGGGCACCGAGATCTGAATTTATACCAGAATTTTCAAAAATACCTTTAAAAAGTTCTACTACATTGTATTTAGATGAAGAGTTTGGAGTAGACGACACATATATATACGCTATATGTTCAGTAGACGCTCACGACTTAAGCTCTCCTTACTCTGAGCAATTTAGAGTCTGGTATGATAAAGCTTTGGGTAAGATTAGAACAGAGTTTGTAAGTTATGGCGGATCGCCAAAACCTTACCCTAATTTTAATCTAGTGGCATCTTTAACTACAGACTCTATCAAAGATAGCTTACATAGAAAGCTCACTGTATACTTTGATCCAGAATATCTTACCATTAGAGATGCGGAAAGGAAAAACTTGCGTCATCTTAAGAATAGCAGGCGAATTCCATCATATAAATTGCAACTTATCAATTTAGATAGACAATTAAGTCAGCTTCTCAATATTTACGTAGAGAAGATATGATAAATATTTAACCCAAAACCGTATGCAGGAAATAGTTATTAACACGAGAGGAAATCATGGGCTTTTTAGATCACTCAACTAACAATATTATAGTAGATGCCGTCCTTACAGACAAAGGGCGCCAAATGCTTTCAAGAAACGATGGGTCGTTTTCTATTACCAGATTTGCGTTTGGCGATGACGAAGTAGATTACACTATTATTCGTAAGTTCGGAAGAACTGTGGGTAAAGAAAAGATAGAAAAAAATACTCCAGTGTTTGAAGCACAAACTAACAGTGACCTTGGTTTAAAATATAGGAATATTAGTGTAGCTAATCCATTTTTAAAATCTATGCCAACTGTATCTTCTACTGTGTTAAACGGAGCTTCTACTTTAAAGAGAGGAACAACCGAAATAAGCTGTGACTTTCAAATAGCTCAGGGCTCTACTAATAATGCAGCCATCGATGTAGACTTAAGAGACTCAAGCTTTTTAGTGCAGTATGACAGTAGGTTTCTCACTGTTGCTGGATACGAAAATAATGTTTCAACACCAACTACTGGACAGAATTTTATTTCAACCGTTAGAGCATCACAAACTACTACAGCTACCGATGGAAGTGAAGGGTCGATCGCTACCTTTAGAGTTTCCGTTCAGGCTTTCTCTAACGATTATTACAACTACTATGCTACTTCCCCTGGATCCAATGTTATAACAAGCTTCATCAGTATTACCGGTGTCAACAGCGGTGCTTATTTACAAATTCAGATGAATATTAACAAATCGGAAACAGAGCCAGCTAGCTAATCAGGGTCAATGAGGAAAAATGTCAACTTTTAAAACTATTACAGCAGACGATATTCAAACTACAACTAGCACGCTTAATCAGCTTGTTGATGTGGTTCAAGAAGATATATCGGGTTCTTCTACAAGGAAATCTTTTCAGGTGTTCGTCACCGGTGGAGTCGGGCCCGGAGTAACATCTTCCCTTTTCCAAACTGTTTACGATCAAGATTTCTCTCTGCAAACTTCTAATGCTGTTATGGACATGACAGTAGGGTTATTTTTTACTGGAAGTACAGTTGTTAATGCTTCTACTGGTAAAGATTCTAATGGAAAGCTGCTTTTCCCATCTAGATCTTTGATGATGAGAGAGAAAATAGACAACTACAAACAATTTGCTCAAGTCTTACTCGGAGATGCTTCCGGCGCATTTTATTCCCCTGGGGTTAACGCTTATGATTCTACCGCTACTAACACCGGAGTTTCTGAGGGGACAGCAGGCGATAGAATTGAAGAAGCATTGTTCTTAAACTTTAAGAGACTTTTTGCTAGAGATGAAATCCGTAAAGAAACATTCGCGATGAGATTATATCAGACTGGAGCTCTTTCTAGATATGAAAATGGCGGAACAGTAGGGGTATATCAAAATCTTGCAATTACATCAGTTAGCGGATCAGCAATCTATGCAGATGTCGGATCATCTAATACACAATTAAAATATTTTGGCGGAGATGTTGGTTTGATTAAAAATACTTCCAACACTGATGACACTGTTGGGCTGATGTGGTATGACCACGGAATAGCTGTTCTAGATATGGGTAAAGTGTTTCAAGCTGGCCAAGTAATGTCTGGATCAGTTAGTGCAATGTCAGTCGCTGGTACCCAAGTTGGCGCAGCAGCAAGCGCCGGAAACGGATATAATGGTACCGGTGTCGGTGTACACCCCGCTGGAATTATGATTATGAGCGGTGCTTTTATACCAAACTTTATGGTTTCTGGATCTATCGATAATATCATTAACCATGTTGCTACTACGAGATTCCAGTCTGGTTCTTTAACCGCAGCAACTTTCCAGAATGTTACAAATATTAATTCAACATTAATATTCTGCCGAGCTTCTGCTGATGAGTTCAATTATTCTTCTAATCCAACGTTTAGAGACGCTAGTGGAAATATTGTAGTTATTGATGCAGGTGATGACACTGGGCAGAGATCATTCTCGTTTATCACCACTGTCGGATTGTATAACTCTAACAACGATCTTTTAGCGGTTGCTAAACTATCTAGACCAATTGAAAAGAATGATGAAAAAGACCTAACAATTCGTGTAAGGCTTGACTTCTGAGCAGTGTGCAATGTTAAATGGCAATCCTACCTCTATCAAAAGACCACTTTGATTTTACCACTCTGGAGCTTCATCCAAAGAGGAAATTTTCGTCATCTTCAAGCGGTCTAACTGGCTCAGTATATGTTTTTGCAGAGCACTCTCCAGCTTTAAAAGAGCAGCATAAACTTAGTGCCTTCGATGATTCTACTGTAGACGCTTCTAATCTAGAAGAGACTAGAAGGCAAGTTTTTGAAAGTGCATCTATACAGTCAAATATATACACTTCCATGGAGCAATACCTTGAAAAGGTAAGCTCTACTGTTACTTCTAATAGATTGCTCAAACAAGTAGAGGTTATGAGGTTTGAGCCAACTAATACGTTTACCTCAGACACCTTAAGAAAAAGCGTAGTAATGGATACGCTTTATCAGTTTTATAG
>MDTE01174816.1_pt1 | contig 14209 bp, 26 predicted proteins | sample 811231 | NCBI WGS metagenome assembly MDTE01 (sample SAMN05326651, study PRJNA326480) | marine metagenome | isolation source: seawater | place: Indian Ocean: Red Sea | collected 2010 | reverse complement strand
TCAAATTACTCAAAAGGCATGGAACCAGACGAATATTTCATCACATCAATCGCAGGAAGACGCTCTAGTGTCGAGTCAGGTCAAGGAAATATTGCCAAATCAGGGTATTTGGAGCGCAAAATGATCAAGGCTTTGGAGTCTTGTGTTGTCAATCAACGCCGTCAAGTCGTTAATCTGCGCACAGGAAGGATAATTTCGCCACTTATTGGTGACGATGGTCTTGCTCCTTACCATATTAGAGGTGATGATGACGAGATTAACAAGCGAGGTTACACTATTACGCTTCAACCGTTCTACTATGACTTCGATTGTAAGCATGGTTTTGCTCTGGCAGAGGAATGTCCACAGTGTAGCAAGCCATCCGATACCAGTGTTTTCCTAAAAGAATTAGATCCTATGGTCTCAGCACAAACAAGAGACGCAGTTTTGGGTAAATTAGCCACAAGAGAGGTGACAAAACCGAACGTTAAGAAGATGACTAAGCGATTGAATGAGTACTATGAGGACAGTTTATGCCGATTTGGAGAGGCAATTGGTGCTACTGCGGGTGCTTGTATCGGTGAACCAGCCACTCAAGCGGCCTTGAGGACATTCCACTTCGCTGGAAAGATGTCTGTGCAAGGTTCTATTGACCGATTAAGACAAATATTAGAGAGCCCAATTACTACAGATGCGAATAACGACTCTCCCGAAACAATTTTTAGACTGAAAGAGGGCACTTCTGAGGAAGATGCACAGAAAATTATGTCGCTATTAGCCGAAGTTAAAGGAAATCAGATAATAAAACTGATCAGTTACGATCTTGAAAATAGTATGATCATAATTAAATTTGATTTTAAGGCAATGGGAGTGTACAGGATCTCTCCAGATATTGCTTTTAGACAAGTCAAATCTGCTTTAACAAAGGGAAGTACCTCAGATTTGTTCAAATTCCAGATTCTATCCGAAAGAATTGACCCAGAAAGTGACTTTATTGTGAAGATTGAGCCTATTGGCCCTAGTCCCTCGGTGCTACTTTACGCAAAAGAACTCATTATGAACTCATTTTTCAACGGAATCGGCTCTGTAACTAACATAGAACTGCATACGCCAGAAGATGATACTGAGTTCGGGCGGTATTATCTACGAGTCTTGTCTGCAAATAATGCCCTACTTAACACAACTGTGAAAGTTTTCTCAAATCTTTTAGATCTGTCATTGATGGAAACAAATAATCATGGATGGATTTATTCAAAATTCGGCCTGGAAGCCGCTTTAAGCAACATATACAAGGAGTTAGACTACCAAATGAACCTAGCACCTAAGGGTATAGGAGACTATGATACTAGATACATACGTACTATAGTAGATTGTATGGGAGAATATGGCGAAATTAGGTCTTTGGGACCACAAGGGATTAGTGCAAACGACAATCCTAGCATACTTGCAGCAATGTCAATACAGAATATTAAGGATGCAATTGTAGGAGGAGCGGCTATGGGTAACGAAGATCCAATAGATGGGGTCACAGAATCGATAGTTGTTGGTGCCACACCTAAGATTGGCGACTTCGCTCCTGAATGAAATAATACTTATACCAATAATCTTGAAGGGCTTTTAGAAAAACTTCTTCACCAATAATAGGTCCTAGGGCACGATAGCAATTTTTTAGTGACCTTTCAAAGCGCTCAGAGATCTCAGAATCGTCTGGATTTACTTTCCATTCGCCTTCAAAGTGGTATTTGTTCTCAAAATCGAGCATAAATTGATTATAGTAGACCCGTTTCTTCTCTCTAAATGTACAAACTTGACAACCTAATCCATAAGTTGTCGATACATTGCCATCTTTTTTCTTTCTTTTTCTTACGCGATAACAATAACCACAAATTATGCACTGTTTCCAGAGGAAAACATTAGCCAAAGTAATCAGCCACCGTGAGTTTATGCTCTACTTCACGCAAATCATCCAAAGAAAGGCCTATTCCGTACATTATGTGGTCTAATTTACCTACAACGTGCTTCTCAATAATCTTCTCAACGTCAATTTCGTAGTCTTTTATCTGTTCTGGGTCATGGAATGAGATATATCCGCCTTGTGGGATCCAAGATGGCCCATCTTTAACGAAAGTGGTGTAGTAAGAATCGCCTTTGTCTAATGGTGGGTATTCAATATTTGACAAAACTATGTTATGCCAAGCAGCACCACGCGCATCTCCAGAGAGATTTGTATAGCAAGCATTCTCTCCATCGCTAGTCGGAGAGGCATTTGGGTTGGTTGCTCCATCACCATAGTGTAGAGAAGTGGAATCAACCTCCTCTTTTTCGCCAGTCGGGTTGCCATCCTCGTCCAAAATATCAACCATCATGGTGCGTCCTGTATCTCTCAAGACCTTTCTAGAGGGTAGATACTTACCCAACCTCGCTCTAGCAAGTAAATCAGTGGTAGGAACACCACCATTTCTTATATTTTCGATATATTTCAGCAAACTATCTTTGACTTCTTCTGGAGATTTATCGTCCCAAATGTCAAACAGCGCATTTAATTGAATACCACGCCCTACAGGCGATGTATTTGCGTGCTTAGCCTCCAAGCCCTGTATCTTCATTCGGTCCTCTACAGCCTCCTCAGCGACCTTAAAACCAACCTCTGGCATCCAAACCACTCTACCACCGTAGCGGTTGCGTCGTGGTAGGTAGAATCGATCCATTAACATCTCACAATCTACGATCATTGCATCAGATTTTAGATCCTCTTGCATCATTTTCGTCAAATGTTCTCCTAATGCCTTCGCCTCTTCTACACATTCTTCTGTGGAAAGGTCATCTCCCATCTTTACAAAGATAGAATCGGTGTGCCCGTAGATTACTTTGTAGCCTAATTCTTCGGAAGCACGAATAATAGCCATCAAAGAGTCTCTTCCAAACTTGGTAATAGTCCTAGCAATATCCATATCACCCCAAGAAAAACCTTTCAGAGCCATTAGGCCGTAGAATGTGGCCCTTAATCGCTTGACAGTTTTCTGTGCATCGTCCCACTTTCTAAACTCGTTGGAAGTTTTACCATGTTCTTCACCAGCAGCGTCCCTTCGTGCTTTGTAATCATCTCTCAATTCGTCTAATTCAAGCACAGAAGCGGGTAAAATACCGATTGGGTTGCGTCTAAAGCGACATCCATCGCCAATAATATCATCAGGTTGCTCCTCACCTTTCCGAACTTTAGTTTCGAACGAGCAGTTTGAAGCAATCATGCAACTAGGGTACAGACCTGCGAAGTCCAGAATCGCTACATTCTTGTGTAAACCAACAGAATCTAGTTCTTCTGGGTCCAAAACAATTGCACCTTGAAGCCCAGCATCATCTGCCGATCCTCCATAATGACCAGTCTTCTGCTTAAAATTGGCTTTTCGCATGAAATACACTCGTGCATAGTAAGATCCGTAGAATGTACTATCGAATTTGCACTTTGCTAGACGCTGTAGAGCCATTTGACCGTTAACTAGGTTATACTTATCTTCGATATCTACCATCAATTGCACATCTCGGAAGTTGTAATAGAGGTAATCATTCAAGAATTCGTGGTAATTCTGATCATAAAAGTCAGGTCTAAACTCAGTCTTCCCTCTGCCAAACAGTTTTTGACCAACTATGTCTAACTTATTAGAAGGGAGATTCGTCGATTTAGAATCACGATACACTCTCTCGAATAATCTATCGAGTGCAATAACAATCCTACCCCTAATTGGTTGATTAGTCCACCTGTATTGGTCCTTATTCCACTTAGAAGGAGGGTCAACATAGCGGTTTTTACCTAATGACGAAGGTGAGAGTTTATCTGCACCGATACCAACAGACTCCAATCTAGCGTATAGTGTTGGTAAATCGTAAAAGCCCATACCCCATGCCAGCAAAATATCAGGGTCTATGTTATCTAACCATGCCACAAAGTCTCTTAACATCATAAATTCGTTAGGAAAATCTCTTATCTCAACGTTTATACCATCAAATTTCATCATTTTTTTAGGGCTGACGTGCGAAAAACCAGTCAAAACCTCACTACTTTTGGGATGCTGGGTCCACAAAACGTATGTATTGGTATAGTTATCATAGCAACCAATAACATTAATCATCTGCCAATCTGCCCAGATGACGTTCCTTGAGCGTATATCTTTAGGCCCACTGCTTTGACGACTGTATTGTAGCGCCTCTAAATCGATAAATACCTTTCTAGGCTCGTATTCAGGCAACTCATCTATGTTATCTATGAGATATCTATCCTCATAAGGGACATCGCCTTCATATGAACCACTATATTCCTTCGTGAATTTCTTCAACATAGAAGGAGAATTGAAAGTGACCTTCCACAGAGGGTCACCGTCTGCTGCATATGCATCAACATCACGGTCCACAGTGGTATGTCTATACTCACCTTCTATGTGACTAGCCAATACAGAAGGGTCGATCTTCGTCTTAGTCTCCCTAGACTTAACATGATTTGGATTAATATACAAATATGGATAGAAATCCGTGACAGTTTTCTCTGCTCTGTCCCAGTTACCTATATCGTCCATCTCACGCCATCGCAAAATTAACTCATTTGACGGCCAATTGTTGTCTACACCTGTACTAATTATCACTTAATCGCCTCCACAATTTGGAATCTGTTGCACCCAGCAAAGCAATGAATGACCATTTCTTCGGGATTGAAGCGGAAATGGTTAGAATCGGAGTCTCTATTCTCCTTAGCACATGAAGGGCATCGACCAGTGTAGAACCCATCATGCCCTGGGCCTCTAATGTTTTCAACACAAGCGAGAATAGTATCTACATCAAGCCCGTCAGTCTCTTTATCCCAATTAATTTCGGTGATTTTCTTTCGATAAACCTCAGTTTCCGGTGGGAATCCTGTCTCAGAAGCACGCAACAAGGCCTGAAATGCCTTTAGACGGTGTGCATTACGAAAGTAAACTTCTCCGCCATGCACGTCCTGATTGACTAGGGCATATTCCTTAGAGGAAGATACACCTGCATCCTTCAATAATTTGAGATATTTCAGAACGGAAATCTGCTTTACACTGATGCTCATAAGTCGCATCTGTGACTCAGAGGTTTATAGTTGTAACTATGTTTCCCTTAATTCGTCGATCACTTGACCAACGAAACCAGTGCAAAGAATATAGAACTCTGTGGCCCTATCTAGACAGTCAGAACAGATTGCATATTTCCCATATCTCATATTGACATTGTCATTACTTTTCGGGTTTCCACAATTTGGAACTTGGCAAGATCTCATAGTATCATCCTAAAAAGTAAGCAAAATTAGCAAAATTAAGCAAGTATTGACTATGCCGAGGGTCGTTTGTAGCCAAAGATGGGTCCTCCAATTCATTATTCTTCCTCGTCAATCCAGTAATAACGATTGACGTCACCCACCCTAGTTGCATTAAAGCCAGATCGCTTCATCCAATAAGCGAAAGTCCTAGCAGACTTGCGCCATTGTTCGTTCCTTCGGTCATTATGGGTACGACCTAACAGGTAGTTATACCCAGATTCAGCCGTGAGTCCATCGTGCAAGTAAGGATGCTCAAGTAGAAGGCTTAGGATATGGCCATCGCGCTCATTCAGAGCCTTCGCCATCATCCCCTGTCTCCTCTTCTTCATCGCCTACTACAACGTCTTCTACAGCCTCTACAGCATCCTCTGCTACATCTACTGTAGTTTCTGCCGCTGAGGCCACTACAGACGCTGCTGCGCCCACTACAGCGCCTGTGGCAGCAGTTGTAGTATCGATTGCTGCGGCTGCTGCTCTAGCAGGAGCCTTAGCCAGATCCTTTAGCAAAGTACCCTTGCCAATCTTCTCATCCGCATCTATGTCTTGGAGGGCTGCAGGCACTCCTTTGTTCAGAATTTGCAGCAAAATGATCCACGATTGAGCGCGAGTCACTGCTGGAAACCCTGCATTCTTTAGGATTGTTGCAGGAATTGCTAGTAGTTCATCATGCGTTTTCTTTCCGAAGTGATTTTGCACTTCTGATATCCAACCTTCTTCTACTAGAACGACTTCATCAATCGCTTTTCGGACGAATCCGACTTGCTTTCCATTATACAGGTAGTATTTCCCCATGATATCTCGACACTTCCACTGATATTTAACTATTCTTTGCGCTGTACGCTGTTAAATTGTAGCACTCTGGCGCCTTTTTGTGGTCGTTTATACTTTTTTGGCGAGTTGTAAACATAAGAAACAATTTCTACGGCTTTAGCCTCAGTAAAGCCTTCATGCAAGTCTTTTACATGATACTTGGCATTCTCATTACCGAACAACTCTTCTAATAGATGCGTGGTAACTGGTCGTTTATTCTTGAAAACAAACCAATCCTCATCAGAATTTATTTCTAATACAGCATCTGCCTCGTCTTCTTCTGCTATTTGGGCAAGATAATTCACCCATTCGCGCCGCATAGCGAACTGTCGATTATTGGCCATCGTCAAAAGCCCCTCGGTCTCTCAGATCTTCCAGTTCAGAAGTCTGCTTAAACAATTCTCTAGCCAATGCTCTGGCCTCGTGAGGGAGTAGTCTAGCAACCATAGTGCATTTCGCGTTTGTTATTTCTAATAGCAGTGTACTACCGTAAATTATGTCGCCACGATCACAGGCACAGTCTTCGCACATACAGTCATCTATGTGTACCATCACGCCTTTTTCGGCGTTAGGAGCCGTTATATTGGGCATTATGATAGTATTGAGTATGCTCACGATGCCATCAGAGTCGATCGGGTCGTCTGTCAACACATATCATCGTACATTGCTTCTTCCTTATTAGTCATTCTAATCATTTGCGGGAAGGGCAACATGATTTCTAAATCATTAACTAATGAAGATCTAATAGATACGCCAGATTCATCCTTACCTTCCTCTATTAGTACCATATAGTATGTCTTATTCTCATATTCTAGATCTGCTATAGAGTATATCTCATTATCTTGATTCTCAACCTCTGTAAATCCGAAGATTTTGATCTTCTTCTGGTTGAGCAATTCGTTAGCAAGCCTATGCATAGTGCCTAACTCGGCACTAATTAGTTCCCTTGCGGGTACTTCCATATGACTACGCAGGATGTCAGAGGTAATTAGTCTTTGCTTTAGTAGTGAGTAACGAACATTACATCCTTTTTCCCATCCGAGAGATGTTTTTGTACTAGTTCTAATACATCTTCTTGAACTAATCCGTCCTCCTCGTAGTACCCGATACCGGGAAAATAGATTGGGTACTTGTCATGTAGTCGGTATTTGGCAATCGTCTCCAAACCGCTTTCTATCCAATCGATCCTGTAACGGGTGTTATACAATTTGTGCATCGGAAACCACAGTATCGGCGTATCAGTATTTGAGTCAGATAAAATTAGTTGCCCTTCCTTGACACCTTTTTCCTCTACGACACCCATCATATGGCCGTAGGCAATAGTATCTCCCTTTCTATATTCGGTTATAGGATAATTCACCATCATCTTTAGTTGCGTGCAAATAGGGCAGATAACCACCCCTTTCTCACAAAGTACTAATGGCGTATTTGTGTATAAAAGCACAGCCATAACATAGTCACTTACTCTTCTTCAAAAAGGAAATCTTCTGATGAGGCATCATCTAAGTGCTTACCTGCATCTTTGTCGTCTCCATAGAGTGTAAATATGTGGTCTAGCCAAAATTTATCATCATTCAACATAATAGACCCATCTTTATTGACCTTAAAAGGGACTTTGTCCGGGATAAATGGCTCTTTCAGCCGCGAATCTGTGACTTTTACCCACATCGCTCTATAGAAAGAATGACCAGGAGGTAGGGCAAGTTGCTGTTGTTGAGCCCACTGAACATAGTTATCAATACTACGTTCCCTACTTTCCTTGACTAACATACCTGCAAGTCCACCATGCGGATTGAGCACTTCATAGAAGCAGAGTATATCTCCAGATATCAGCGATTCAGTCAAGTTTATCCACCCTACCTGTAACATAGTTTGCTGCGTCAATGTTGTTTAACTCGTTTAGCGTATTATTTTCCTGGTCTTCCCTTTGGAATGTAGTGTTCATAGTATAGCGACCCATTTTCCCTCAACCCATTCGCCCTCGTCATCGAGGTATAGTCCCTTGTAGAAGTTCTCTTTTCTAAGAATTCCGCTTATTGTGGACTGTTTCCATATAGAATTTCCTTTTTTCGTGAGTATACCATTTTTATTCAGATGACCGATGATCTCGCTCACGCTGAAATCTTTGTCTTTACATTGAAAGATAACCTTCACTATCTCAGCCTCCTCTTTATTTACATCCAAAAAGCCCTTATCAGCCTTAACTCCGGTCTTAGAGAAGCGAGAATTATAGCCATAAGGTGGCGGTCCAGTCTTTCTACCTTGCTTTATGACTGCTTGTAGACCATCTTTAGTTCTCTCACTGGTCTGTTCTACCTCCAGTTGAGCCAAATCGTTCATTAAACGATAAACGAATCTGCCCATAGCCGTCGCAGTATCTACTTCCATTTGGACATAGGAGAAATCTTTGCCCGCAGAATCTAACTGTGTAGCCCATTTAGCAGCGTTAGCAGCATTACGATGCATACGGTCTAACTTGTGGGCTATGCAAATGTCCCAGTTATCCATATTTTCCATCATTTCTTGAAAAGCAGGTCGGTCTAAGGTCTTACCAGTCCCCACGTCTTGATAGACTTTAACGACCTCATAGTCCCTGTATTGGCAATACTGCTGACATTTACGGATCTGCTGCTCAATGGATCCCTCAGATTGCTTATCCGTTGATACTCTAGCATAGATAACTGCTTTCACTTCATCACCAAAACCCTACATTTCTTTATATTGCTATCGTAATACTTGTAATCAGGCAACTCTTTATTACAACAGGGGCAAATCATTTTACTCTTCCTCATCTAAATCATACTCTATGAAATCTATACCATGTTTTTCTTTAATCATTTCAACAGCACGTATAGATGCTAGCATCTTTTCATGGAAAACCTGTGCTTTTTTGTGTATAGCGAGCATTTCGTTATGCTTATCGCTTGCTTTTTTGTTAGTTTTTAGCACAACTAGGTTAAGTTCCTCTATAGCAATCTGGTATTTTTGAGATTCCTCACTCTTCTCTAACATAGAATCATGGTATTTCTGCTGCTCACGATCGAAATTCTTCAAGGCTGAGGTATTTTTAATCTTCTTTGCAGCACGTAGATTAGTTATCGCATCATCTCTAAGCAGTTTAAACTCCTTAGCCATAGCGTTAGCGTCATCTCTATCGGCTTTAGTCTCTCGCACCTTTGAGACTAGGACTTTAACCTCATCGATAAACCCGTCTCTTTCTCGCTTAATGGCCCGAATTTGCTTATGTTGATAATTACGACATCTACGATGGAGTTTAATCTCCTCGTAAAGTTCCATTGCTTTAGCCTTATCCACTTTGAATTCATCCATATTATTGCCGCCATCCCGTAAACTTCTCAAAGAAATCCATAAAAATACTTGATAATGCATACAAGATAATAGTCATCGGAATAAAAAGACAACAAGCAACTACCCCAAATACTGGCCACCAATCGGGTAAGTTCACTCCTCTTCCTCCATTATTCTATCCTCATTATAGTTGTAGATATCCATCATCCCACTTAGAGCCTCAAGATTGGCATTCCTTAGATTTTCTAGCCACTCCTCAGTTATCTCTGGTAAATCTCCAGGAATAGCACAATCTTTTCCGATCGAATGAGACAATATTACTTCTAATAGACGTGCCTGCTTGAAAGTAACTTCTTGATTATCCATTAATAGACCTCTGTATAGAGATAGTTCCTTCTGCGCAGCAGATAACTTCTTTTCTAAAGCACTCTTCTTGAAGCCCATTATATCCACCCGAACAGTTTCGCTATAACTATCACTGATAAAACAATATTGATACCTTGCCCGATAGTACGCCATAGGGCTAGTTCCCCGAAATGCCTCTCAGACCATCTCTCTATCATACCGTCATCAGGATCGTTCATGCTATCAACACCATATTTTCCCACCATGTAGGAGGATCTCTACTAGTCCACCTTGCTATTCTAGCCTTATCATATAGATAATAGGCTCTATACATATCTACTACTGATAGACTATCGAAGTTAGGTATATTCCTACAGTTCTGATCATCAGATATAGCAACCGCCCATTTGGTTCTCTTACCTAGAGTAACCAAGTTAGGAGGATTATCCCTGCACCACTCGATTATATCTTGGCACTTATGCCTCCTATTGTATCGGTGAGTATACTCCTCACACAGAGCGATACCATGTTCGATAAGCCAGTTAAAGTTCTCTATGCAAACTCTAGCCCATACCGTACAGGGATGATTGTAGTGAGTCTTCTTGTATGGTGCGACACCGTCAGGATACGCTGCGCATAGCATTTGAGCCGTTTCTAGCGGCATTTTGACTATATGCTTGTCTAATTGAGCAACCGCCGCTTCGACGGGATCTTCCGATAGAACAAAGATATTCATAACCACGCATCCTCCCAGGTCTCGTGTTCTAGTTTCTTTTCTTTCTCGACGTCTTCTCGCCACTCCCGAAGACCACTCATCACCAAATGCTTTTCATACAACTCCATTAACAACTCTAATGCTTTACTGATAATCATCATATTGATGCTCAAGGCCACTAGGATAAGTATATCCAGTGCTACATCTATTTCTGAAAGAGTCATTCCGAACAGAGTCATAGCCACGCACTCCTGTGAAAGTCCTTTGCGCACATAGGGCATATTACTTTGGAAATACCATAGTGATTGTTTACAATAACAAAAGCATCGTCCAATGCACTAATCGGATTCGTAGGGGCTGCTTTGCAGCCACAAGGGCATTCGCAGACTCTCATTGTAATCCCATGTGGTCAATATCTTCTAACTTGAAGTCTCTAACGGTTATCGTTATGTTCTTGAGCCCTGCTTGCTTTAGGAGGTCTCTGTATTGTTTGTCACCTAGCATCCAGTCTGTGAGACCAAAGATCTCACGCTGGGTAGGTGCCACTGTGCGTTCTGTTGTGTTGTCATTCCATTCGTAATCGATTACGGTTACTGTCATTCTTATTCCTCATTTGTGTTTAACTTAGTTTGCCGCAATCATAGTTAACCCGATACCAATCATAGCAGCAAACCTACCCTGCAATAACAGGTATATAACGTATATGGTCCTCAGCACGAATCGTGTTACGCATTCCGGTCGGAACACGTTAGCGTTTAACCATATGCGTTATACCTGATAAGTAGGGATATCAGGGGTAAACACCCTATTTTCTACGCATACGCGCGTGTATATAGGTAAGTTGCGAGGCTGACCGAGGAAAAGAGATCATTGGTTGCAGCACAATGGAGAAAATAGTTCATGAAGAACGATGGACAACCCCGCAGTTCACTCGACTAGGCCTCTGCCTATAACCCCATCTCAGTCAGACTATGTTTTAGATTAAACTATGTTTTACCAAATGTTTAATTACCTTCTAGTGTCAGGTTCATCCACTATGAGTGATACAAACACCGAAACAAGAATAGCAGACGCGCTGGAGCGTATCGCTGATTCTTTGGAAACCATAGCCAAGAGGCCAGGTTTTCTCAAGACTGTTGAATCTAGGGTAGAGAAGGCGATTGACGTCAATAACTCTGTCGTAGAAGAAGTAGTAGAGAAAGTGGTGGCTGAGGAGCCAGTTTTCAAAGAAGATATCGAAAAGCCAAGCGTACCTGCAAAGGAAAGCAAGAAGAATGATAGCCTAGAACCGGGCCTTAGAGTAAAGATAGAGTCTGATACCGTGAATAACGGCTGTATAGGCTCTATTGTTGAATTGAAAGGGCCTCGATGGGTGATCGTGTCCGTAGAGAAGGGCAACGAACACAAGAAGAAAGGTGAGACACTATCTGTCAGTAGAGGCGAGTGCGTTGTTCTCAAGGGAGAAGGCAACGCTGAGACCGCTACAGAAGTTATCAAAGAGCCAGAGTTGGCTCCAGAGACACCAGAACTGGTCGTCAATGAAGACGATGCAGACCATCCTGGGAACTATATCATAGAAACTGGTGGATATACAGGTCGAAGAGTCCACGATGTATATTCCGAAGAAGGCGGAGGGCAGAAGGTAATACACTTCATGGCCTTCAAAGGCCCAGCCAAGTATGAAGAAAGAGCAAAGGTACTCCGAGGATATCTTGCGCTATACGGAATCAAGGAATATCCGGAGGCGTGAGTATGGCTGGGTTCGATTACAGCACTTGGCAGAAGAACGATATCTCACCTTCTAGGTTGAAGATGTGGATGGATTGTCCTAAGAAGTACGAATATAACTATGTGCGACACCTAGCAAAGCCCGGACGAGACTTTTTCGTCAGTGGTAACGTCTTTGACGAGATTGCTATGGAGATGTTTAGAGAAGATACTTCTCAAGATATCGAGCCAATCGTACAATTGGCAGGTGATATCCTCCGTGAGAGGCTAGACCATAACAGCGAATGGTACAAAAAGAACATAATTAGAGGTCGAGAGGCTACTTTTGATGATTTGAAGAACCTAGATGGTTCTACAATGACCCTAGAACAACGAGAGAAAGCAGTTCTAGACTTCCGAACATGGACTCGCGGTTTCCTATCTGCGTGGCAGAACGGTGAAGACCATCTTGGAAACAAACTAAATATGCTTCCAATCGCAGATACGCAGGTTGAATGTATTTGGCCTATCGAGATTGATGGTAAAACAGTAAGGCTACATGGCTATGCTGATATGCTACACGAAGACGGATCCGTCACAGATCTAAAAATGGCCTCTGATTGGCACTCTTCTATCTGGACGGCAGGCAGAATCATGTCTGAATTGCAGTGGGTTCCTTACTCACAGGCGTTGAATACAAACGATTTCCGCTACATAGTTACCCACAAGCACAAAGTGGGCTACAAAGAGAAGCGTAAGGCTGGTCCACCGACTGTTGAGACCTTTGAAGTGACTGTATATCCTAGTGATGTAGAGCGATACAAGGATCTTGTTCGTCAATTCGTTCGTTCTACGGACTTTTTGAACGGCCATGAGAACGGTGTTTTCCCAGCAGTTCCAGAATACGGTGGTAATTCCCTAGGTTGGGGCGGAGCGCCTAGAAAGAACATTTGCAAGAATAAGGATGAAGCAGGCAATGTCTGTGGTCATGAGAATCCGACAACCAAACTTAACTGTACCGTATGCAATGGATCGCTACAGCACTTCAACGCATACCAGTTACCGCAGGTAAACTTCTGTAGAAAACTCTGTGACTTCAAAGAAACCTGTTTTAAGGAAAACTTTGGTGGCTCATTTAGGGCACTTCCAGACCCACGGGAGCAATCAGAATGATTCTTTGGTCAGCAACTTGGTGTGCACCTTGTAAAATGCTTAAGCCGTGGCTAGAGGCTAATTATCCAGAGGTTGAAATCAAGGATGTTGAGGTGGAAAAACCACCAATGGAGATCAGAAGTGTTCCTACTTTACAGGATGGAAACGAGTTTTACACCGGAGTAGTGGTAATAAGAGAGCATTTGGAGAGTAATAACAATGACAGACAAGATACAGAAGCACGTTGAGCGCCTTGTAGATGATGAAAAGTGGGTGAAAACCTTCCTTTCTAAACTAAAAAAGCGTAAAAGCGGCTGCTGGGAGTGGCAAGGGAGTCTCGATCCTGAGGGATACGGGCGGTTCCATGTAAAGAAGCACCACGAAACCGGAACAGGTAGGAACTTCTTTGCCCATAGAATGTCCTATTTCATCCACTGTGAGGGATATATCCAGCCAGATGAGTTAATCCTACATCAGTGCCATAACAGGCTCTGTTGCAATCCAGACCATTTTCACATAGGTAGCCATGATGACAACATGGATGACTTGAGAAAGTCTGGGAATATCGCTGGGACTAACAATCCTAGAAGTAAATTAGATGAGGATGATGTATGGGATATACTAGAACAATATTATCTAACTTGGAATGTTAGTATAAATGATATAGTAGAGCAATATGATTATCTAGATATTAAGAGAGGTACTATATCTGATATAGTACAAGGTAGAACTTGGCCAAAGGTCTATGATGAGTTCTATGATCATTATTTTGAAAAGAAAGGGGTGGAAGAATGAGTGCATCCCCGAAAAGAAGTGGAATGAAAGCGCTTACTTGGAGGATCATTGCTACTTTGGATACTTTT
>MDTE01030506.1_pt1 | contig 14209 bp, 8 predicted proteins | sample 811231 | NCBI WGS metagenome assembly MDTE01 (sample SAMN05326651, study PRJNA326480) | marine metagenome | isolation source: seawater | place: Indian Ocean: Red Sea | collected 2010 | reverse complement strand
GCGTCGTCGTCTGACTCCTCCGACTCCGACTCCGACTCCGAGCCCCCAAAGTCGAGATCCATCGCCTCGGCATCCCCGTTCGCCTCGGGTTCCTCCTCCTTCGAGTCGGAATCGTCACCCCCGACCTCGACCTCCTCCTCGTCATCATCGTCGCCGTCCTCGTCTTCGTCGTGTTCGCCGAGTGGTCCGCCATCCTCGTCGTCCGAACCCTCGCCCCCGGCGTTTCTGTTGTCGGCGTCGCGGGCCATCACCACCCGGAGCATGTCGACGACGCTCGCCTCGCTCACCGCGGGCGCCACAGCCTTGAACGTGTGCTCCACGACGTCCCTCAGCAGCGCCGAGGGTTGCGCGAGGAGCGAGAGCAGGATGTCCACGAGGACGTCCATCGGCTTCGGTGCCTCCTCCTCCTCGCTGTCCTCCTCCTCCTCCTCCGCCTTCTTCCCCTTTTTGCCCTTCTTCGCCGGGGTCTTCTTACCCTTCTTGGGCTCAGGGGCCTTAACGAGGTCATCGACGCAGCGCGGCAGGTCCTCGATGGCGGGAGTGAACTCACGCCAGTCCCCGAGCTGGAGCACCGAGAGCACGCGGAGCAGGGGAGCCACGGCGGAAGCCGCGGCGACGCTGGCATCCGCCGACGCGCCGCCCTTGCCGATTTTCTCCGCCAAACCCGCCACCTTGTCGAGCGCGGCAAAGAGGGAGCCGCGAACGTCCGCGCACTCCCGCGGCATGTCGTCGACGAGCCTGGCGCCGCTACCCTTCGCGTCCATCGCGCGGCAGAGATCGGCGGCGACCGAGAGGAGGTCCGCGGGGGCTTCCTTGGCCGCGTCGGGCTCCGCCTCGGTTTCCTCATCCGCCGTCTTCTTCCCCTTTTTGCCCTTCTTGGCCGGCTTCGTCTCAGCTGGCTTGTCGTCCTTGCCGGCCGATGACGCGCGCTGAGCTTTTAGGTTCCTCTCGAGTAAGCTCGATACCCGCACCGCGCACGCCTCCCTCAGGCCGTCGAGGGGCTCGGCGAGCGGGGCCACGCCGGCATCCTCGATGGGCCCGGCGGATTTCTTCTTTCCCTTCTTCGAAGCTGCCGCATCCGGGTCGGACTGGTAAAAGGCGTGCGTCACGAGGAACTTGACCAGCGTCGCCTGGCTCGCCGCGGGTAGCTTAGGCCACAGACCTGTCGCCTGCTCGAGCGCCCAGAGCCTGCGCTTATTGCCGAAGAGTTCGCCGCCCGGCGCTCCCTCCGCCCGCTTGGCTCCGTCGGCGGGGGCGTGGACAAAGATGCCCATGAGCTCCCTCATGTACCCGGAAGCGTCGTCCACGGACAGACCGCCGATGAGCTCCCTGACCGCGTTCCTCTTGGATACCTTATCGAAACGGTTGGGCCCCAAGCGTTGAAGCGCGGCGATGACGCTCAGCCGCTTCTGCTGCGGGGTGTCCTTCGCCTTGCAGTACGCCACGACAGAGTCGAGGCACTCCTCCGCGGCGGCGTGCAGGTAGTTATCATCCTTGTTCAGGTTGTTCAGCAGGCACCGGATGAACCCGTGCGAGAAGAGAGAGGGCACAGTCTCGGGCTCGCACAGCGGCAGCAGCGTGCTGAACAGCCTGAACCCGAGGTACCGCCGCTGGTGCGACCCAGACGTAAACAACCCGTGTTCGCACGCGACGTCCCAGAGCGTCTCAACCGCGCCGGGCACCTCCACCGCGCGCTTAATCAGGCCGTCCCACACGCCGTGTACCCTGGGGTGAACGTACGATGACTCCATGAGGGCGTCGCGGACCGTCTCCACGCGGTCGCGTTGGAACACCGCGGCCCAGTCCTTCGCCTTGATCCCCCCCTGGGGCACGCACTCGCACCGCTCCTTGACCTTCTGCGGGAGGTAAGGCCACAGCTCCATGCACAGCTGGACAACCTCGGGTCCCGCCTTGCTCGCCGGGGTGGTGATCCACTCCGTGAGCGCCGGAGACCTGTCGAACAGCCTGCCCATCCCCGCACCCAGCGCGGCCCTCAGCTCGAGCACCACCGCGGCGGCTGACTCCGCCAGGTACGCCTTGGACGCGGCGAGCCTGGACGTCTCCTCCGCGACGGATGCGCCAAAGGCGAGGGCGTCGTCGAGGGGCAGGTCTCCGGACTTGAAGCGCGTGGCCATGGCACGGACCAGCGCGGCGATTCCGAAGAGCTGGCCCATCAGGATGTCCCTCGCCTCGGCACCCTTGGTGCTCTGCGTGATGGGCTCCAACGATGATTTGAGAAGCTTGAGGCCGTCGGGCAAGGACACGAGGGGGATCTCCGTGAAGGCTGCGGTGAGGGCGAGCGCGAAGCCCTGACGCGCGCCCGAGCGACCGGATCCGAGGCCCCTCGCGAGGCGTTTGAGCGCGTACACCAGCACGGGGGAGCATCCCTCCAGCGCCGGGCCGTCGACCGCGCCGTTCGCGTCGCCGCCGCCGCCGCCGCCCATCATCACGCCATCGGACCCACCGACGTGCTCGTCCTGCGCCTGCTTGAGCTCGTTCACCAGGTTGACCGCGGACTCGCGCCTCACCTCGGACTCGATGTTCGCGAGGTCCCAGAAGTGTTGCAATACGTGCCCGGGCACCTCGAGCCGAACCATGGCGGCTGCGGGCGGTGCGTACAGGAACACGCCTCCGCCTCCTTCGGCAATGACTTTCGACGGAAAAAGCGCCTCGCCGAATTTTACGTTCCGGTGCGCCGGCGGCGCCAGTCGCGAGTTTCTGGTAGCCTATATCAAACGTATGGTAACCAGTTAGGTTTGCGTTTATGGGTTTCTTCTCGGAGCTTCTCTCGCCGTGCGAAGCTTCCACGTGGTTGCGGCGATTGGGAAAGAAAAGTCGACAACGAACGCGCTGACGCGGCACAGTTCCCGCGTCGGAGTGAACAGGTCGACCGCGTAGGTGACCCAACGAGATCGTCGTCGAGGACTCACGCAGAGCCACGCGCGACGCTCGAACCGACTCCACCCGAAGCAGGGAGAGGTTAGGTAAAAAAAGATGCTGCAGAGCGTGCTCAGGACCGCCCGCCGCGGCGCCGCGCTGGTGAGCGCCCGTCCCCCGCGACCCCGGCGCCGATCCCTCCGATCCGGCGCGCGTTAACCCGTCGTGCGCACGATGCGCGACGTCATGGAGCCCCCGTCGCGTCGTTCGCGTCCCTCCCCGTCTCAGATCGAGCCCCGCGTCGCGCGCGATCGCCGGTCGACTGCGAATCGTCGGCCCAACGCCGATGATCTGGATGGCCGCCGAGCGTTCGCGGATCTGAGCGCGGGACCGCGCGCGCGTGGACGATACGCCGCGAAATTTCTCCCGCGCGTGTTTGAACATCGCATGAACCGACGCTGACCTCCGCTTTCCCCCGTCCTCTCCCCCCGGACCCTCGTCGCAGCGCACCAACGCGCGTGCCGCCTTCGAGGCCACGAATGGTCCCCAGGAATTCTTCCGCCGCTCGTTCGCCTCGTCCGGCTCCAGGTTCGCGAACGAGGTGATCGGCATCGACCTCGGCACGACCAACTCGTGCGTCGCGGTGATGGAGGGCAAGAACGCCAAGGTGATCGAGAACGCCGAGGGCGCGCGCACCACCCCTTCCATGGTTGCCTTCACGGACAAGGGCGAGCGGCTGGTGGGCCAGCCCGCGAAGAGGCAGGCGGTGACCAACCCCACGAACACCCTCTACGCGTGCAAACGCCTCATCGGCAGGAGGTACGATGACCCGCACACCAAGAAGGAGGCGGAGATGGTCCCGTACCAGATCGTCCCCGCGTCAAACGGCGACGCGTGGGTGGAGGCTGGCGGCAAGCAGTACTCCCCGTCGCAGGTTGGCGCGTTTGTCCTCCAGAAGATGAAGGAGACCGCCGAGACTTACCTGGGCCACGGCATCACCCAGGCCGTCGTCACCGTGCCCGCGTACTTCAACGACGCGCAGAGGCAGGCGACCAAGGACGCGGGTAAGATTGCGGGCCTCGACGTCCTGCGCATCATCAACGAGCCCACCGCCGCCGCGCTGTCCTACGGCGTGGACCAGAAGGAGGGCCTCGTCGCGGTGTACGACCTGGGCGGCGGCACGTTCGACGTGTCCATCCTCGAGATCTCCGGCGGCGTGTTCGAGGTCAAGGCGACGAACGGCGACACCTTCCTGGGCGGCGAGGATTTCGACACTGCGCTCCTGGACTCGTTCGTTCAGACGTTCAAGAAGGAGTCCGGCATCGACCTCACCGGCGATAAGCTCGCGGTGCAGCGCCTGAGGGAGGCTGCGGAGAAGGCCAAGATCGAGCTCTCCTCCGCGCAGTCCACCGACATCAACCTCCCCTTCATCACCGCCGACGCCACCGGCCCCAAGCACATGGCAATGTCCCTCTCCAGGGCGCAGCTTGAGAAGCTCGTGGGTCCCCTGCTCGAGCGAACCAAGGACCCGTCCAGGAACTGCCTCAAGGATGCGGGCGTCACCGCGTCCGAGATTAACGAGGTTCTTCTCGTTGGAGGCATGTCCCGCATGCCCAAGGTGACCGAGATCGTCAAGGACCTCTTCCAGCGGTCGCCCAACAAGGGTGTCAACCCTGACGAGGTTGTCGCGATGGGCGCCGCCATCCAGGGCGGCGTCCTCCGCGGCGACGTCAAGGACATCCTCCTCCTGGACGTGACCCCGCTCTCGTTGGGCATCGAGACCCTCGGAGGCGTGTTCACCCGCCTCATCAACCGCAACACCACCATCCCCACCAAGAAGTCCCAGACCTTCTCCACCGCCGCCGATAACCAGACGCAGGTGGGCATCAAGGTTCTCCAGGGCGAGCGCGAGATGGCGGCGGACAACAAGATGCTCGGCAACTTCGACCTGATGGGCATTCCCCCCGCGCCCCGCGGCGTGCCCCAGATCGAGGTCACCTTCGACATCGACGCCAACGGCATCGTGAACGTCTCGGCCAAGGACAAGGCCACCGGCAAGGAGCAGCAGATCACCATCCAGAGCTCGGGCGGTCTCTCCGACGCGCAGGTTGAGCAGATGGTCCGAGAGGCTGAGGCCCACGCCGACGCCGACAAGAACCGCAAGGAGCTCATCGAGGCCAAGAACGAGGCGGACACCCTCCTCTACAGCGCCGATAAGAACATCTCCGAGCACCAGGCTAACCTCCCCGCGGAGGTTGTCGACGCCATCAAGGCGGCACAGGTGGATCTCAGGACCGCGGTCGAGTCGGAGAACCTGGAGCAGGTGAGGGAGAAGATCAACGAGCTCCAGCAGGCGGTGATGAAGATCGGCGAGGCGCTCAACAAGGGCGCCGGCGGCGGTGCCGGTCCCGAGGAGCCCAAGGCTGAAGATGCAGGCGAGGAGGGCGAGAAGAAGTCAGAGGAGCCTAAGCAGTGAGCGCTTGGACGTTGCCACCCGGCGGGGGGCGGACGCCCGCCTCGAAACACCGCCGTTCACGTTGCGATTTTAATACAGATTCAACCTACATTATTGAACATCCCACCCTCACACCGCGCTCCCGCCGCCGCCGCCGCCCGACCCCGTCCGCCCCGACCCGCGGCCCGAGCCCGAGCCCGACTCCGACACATCCAGCTTTGAGTACGAATGGCGCCCGCTCATCTTGGCCCGCATCTGCGCGAGGCCAGCCACGCCCCCACCCTCCATCACCCCACTAGCGGCGCGCATGCGCAACCTTTCCATCCTGCGGCCCTTCAAATACCAGTACTGCGATGAATCGAGGGAGAGTTGGGACGACGGAGGCTAAGAAGGGGAGGCGTTCGTTGGGTCGAGAAGAGAGGACGGATCCAGGGCGTGGGTGACTCACCATGTACGACATGCCCGCGACGATGAGGAATATAAAGCCGACGAAGAGCTGTCCCATCATGTTAAAGTGGTGTGGCCATTGCGATTCCTCGGACTGTACTCCGGTGCCCATCTGGCCACCCGACCTCTTGGGCGTTCGGCAAGTGGGAGTGCCCTCTTCCAATTTCAACTGTCAAAAGCCGAAAAATAAAAATAAATCGCCTCCGCGTGGCGGTTGGTGGACCACGGCCTAGTGGGACTCGCGCGAAGCGCAATTCGTACGTCGCGTCCCGCCCCCGATGCAAAGAAGCGTCGCCTGCAGCTGATCGGCGCCCTCGATCAAAGAAGCAAAAGGTAGATATGGGCCCACCACGCTTCCACTGCGCCACTTCGATGAAGGTGTGTTTTATCGAAGCGAGGTTTCGATCCTCGGACCTGTGGGTTCCCCACGTTGGTGATCCAGTTGGTTTGCACACTGGAAAATCGGTCGTGTTGAACGACGGCATTGTAGAAGTATATACTCGCGCAGACCCGGTTTTCAAGGCCACCGGTTTCAGCACCCTTCTCGAGCGCGTTTGCGACCGCATGGGGCGAGATTCCGCGCGCTGAGGCGACCGATTATCGCTGCTATGCTCTACTCTCTTATGACAACAAGTTCGGCGCTGTTTGGGCCAGCTTTGAAGATCGCCCCATGCGGCCCATTCCCACCGCCGTACGAATCTCTTAGCTGACTGATGCTTTTCCCGTCCTCATCGTCGCCCCGTCTCTTCTCCCTCTCTCACGCACGCGCTGCACGCCGATTACCTGTCGCCGCGCACCTTCTGGGCGAACTTGGAGCTCCCCAGGTCGGAGGAACCCGGGTAGGCCCCGAAGGTGGTGACGCGGGGGATCTCGCCGCCGCCCCGGATGTACGCGTACTCGACGTAGTTGGGATCCCTGTCGCCGCCGACGTAGGGGGGGCCGCCGGGGATGCAGTTGTCGGTCATGTCCTTCAGCTTCTTGATGATGGTGACCGCGGGACCGGGTGCACGCTTGCCGAGCTTGCGCTGCATCTCGTACTGGTTCGCCACCGACGCGTTGGTGCCGTCCTGCACGGCGAGGTCCAGTCCCTTGGCGGGATCCTCGTACATGTAGGGCGCGAACATCACGAGCTGGTTGGGTCCGAGGCCCATGCGCTTAAACCACGCGACGAGGTCCTCGGTGCTGGCGTCCTCGCCGGGGACGAGACCCTCGGGGTCGGGTCCGTCGGCGTCCTTGCGTCCGATGCGCATCTTGGCGCCGAGGTAGGGGTTGGTGCCGATGAAGAGGAACTCGTAGTTCGGGTCGTCCTCGCCCATGACCTCGTAGTAGTCCTTAGCGAACTGGATGCGCGCGGCGAAGTGCGGGACGATGGCGATGAGGTCGGCGTAGGAGATGGGCTGGTTGACGGTCGCGTCGACAGCCTTCTTGATCTTTTCGATGGACGCGAAGGCCTTCTTGCAGATCGCGTTCTCCGGGCGGTCGAGCTCGAATCGGATGGACCCGTTTGCGCCGTTCTTCTTTCCCACCACCTCGTAGGTGCCCGCGTCGTGGAGCGCGAGCCTCATGTACTCGGAGTACGGGAGGTCGATGTTGGCGATGATGATGGGCTCGATGAACTTGAGGTACTGCTGCTGCGCCCTGCCCTTCTCGCCGCCGTTGGCGAGGGGGTATCCCTCCTCGCGGGAGATGAACTCGATCTGAAGCTCGGGGAGGTTCACCGCGCGCTTCTCCTTTACGTCGCCGCCGCCGAGGGTGAGGGCGCCGTCGAGGGCGCCGTCGAGGACACCAGCGAGCGCGGGAGTGGACGCGCCGAGGGTGGCGGTGACCGCCGCGCCCGCGGCGAGGGCCTGGCGACGTGTCACGGCGTCCTGCGACGATCCAACAGCGACGTCATCGGATTTGTTGGACGCGGAGCAGACGACGGCGGGCTTGGAGTTGACGGCGCGCTTGGAAACGCGGGTCAGGGCGTTCGCCTTGACGCCGATGGAGGCGGCGGCGGCGATAGACGAAGACATTTTCGGTTAAGTGGTCTGCTTGCCGGTAAAGCGAGGCGCGCACTGCCCGCCGATTGGTGCTTTAACATCCAATTGTATCCATCATCAAGGCGCCGAGAGATTGCCAACTGGGATTTCATGCGATCTCTGCCAATCACCGTCCGCCCTGGAATTTGACTGGCGTTCCAGTCAGAGGGGAGATCAAAAAGCGATTTTTCCCAACCGAAATGCGGATCTGCAGCGAACTTTGCTCTTTCCCGTTCATCGGTCTCGTGTCGGCACAACGGAAAGCGCGCCTTGCACGTCCTCGCGACGGGTGAACGCGCAACCGGAGACTCGGCAGAGACTCGTCACACTCCACAGGCTCGTGGATAGCTCGAAAATATGGCGAGCTTCACCATGCAAATGGCCGCTCCCGGCCTCGCGAGGCCGGCGGTGGGTGCCCGTGCTCGCTGCAGGACCGTGAGGACCGGCGCTCTCGACGGGGCGGCCGAGAGGGCCTCCGCGACCGGCGCCCCGAGGCGGGCGCAGCGGGAGAGCATGGCGGGTGACTGTGCCGACGCGGCGGGCGTCGCGAAGGCGAAGAGGGCGCAGAGGGGGAAGGTACGCGCCCGGGTCTCCGGCTGGTCGATCCCGGAGTTTTCTCCACCACGGCACACAACAGATAAAACCAGGTTTTAGGGTTAATTTGTCCCGTCCAGGACGTCCGCTGACCCAGTCCGTTCGTTCCCCGATCCCCCATCGCACAACAGGTGATCACGACCGCGGTGCCGGACACGTTCGTTCCCCCCGGCCAAGAGCCTGAGCGCCCCAAGGGCTTCTGGGAGACCTTCATGGGCAAGGACCCCAACAAGGGCAAGGTGCGTGAAAGACAAAGCCGACGAGGCCCCTCTCGAGTCGTCGGTTAGCCTCGGCGGCGTGACTTGACCCGCGTGTGCCGACGCTGACCCCCTCCCCCTCGCCCCACCCACTCCACGACAGATCCGCGCCGGCTTCCAGTGGAGGATCCTGTCCTGCCTGCCGTACCTCATCCCTTGCATGGGTGCCATCGCGTTCACGGACCAGGCGTTCATGGTGTTCCCCATGACTTTTAAGCTCGCGGTGCTCATCTCGCCGCTGCTGCAGATCTTCTACTCCAACTCTTTCATCCCCTTCGTGACTTTCTTCACGCTGTTCCTCGCGGTGGTGCGCAACACCAAGCTCGAACACTTCGTCCGCTACAACACCATGCAGGCCATCCTTCTGGACATCTGCGTCATGCTCGCGGGTCTCATCATGCAGTACCTTCCCATGTACATCACCGTGTCCGTCATCGGCGACATGATGGAGATCTTCACGCTGATGAACGCCCTGTTTGCCATCGGCTACTGCATGTGGAACTGCCTCAAGGGCCAGTACCCGGAGATTCCCATCATCACCGAGGCTGTTTACGCGCAGGTGCGCGATCAGTGATATTTTGTGTGGGGATCAAAACAAACAATGGAGAGTGTCTGGAACGCGGAGGGAGGCGGTCCGACGTATTTAGGACGACTACGCGCGAGTCAACAATATTCATCAAACTTTAGATTCGACTCACGTTCCCGTACACGCGCTCGCAGTGGCACCAACGTTCGCTGCTGTCGTGATTGCCGGCTCTTACTCCGACTCGAAGTGTGCTAAGGGCTAAGAAGAACCAACACGACTCCACCTCTGACACCCGGGCTCGCTCAGAGTGCCGGGTACCTGAGCGCTTGCTCCTTCACCTTCCTATCGTAGTCCGCCCTGTCGTTCGTGAAGAGCATGTACGCCTCGCTCTGCGCGGGCGAGGCAGGGTTTGGGGAGTCCAGCAGGTCCTGGATTCCCATCAGGATCTGCTTCACCGTGATCGACGGCCTCCAACTCTCGTCCTCGTTCAGGATGCTGAGGCAGACGGTGCCCGAGGGGTAGATGTTGGGGTGGAAGAACCCCTGAGGGAACTTGCATTTCGGCGGCTTGGACGGGTAGTCCTCGCTAAACTCCATCGTGAGAGGGTAGAAGCCCCCGGCCCACAGCGTGTCCTTCCGGCCCGGGATGGAGCACTCCCACCGTAGGAGGTTCACCGCGCCGTCCACGGTCTCGGGGCGGGCGACAAAACCGTGGGGGCGGTCCTTACGCCACACCTTGCGCTCCTCTGCGAGGCGCCCGCGCGCGATGCCTGACATCGCGATCTACGCGGTGCTCCAAGCAGTGGCCCGTCACCGCCGCACTTCAAAAAACTTGGCGAGTTCGGCGCTCCCGCCAGCATTGATTTCAACACTTAGCTGTCACGTACGGGGCACACCCGACCGCCCGCCCTCGCCGCCATGGGTCCATCGGCGAAGGTGCTAGCGCTGGTCGTGCTCTTCGCACTTGCGGACGTCGCGAACGCGCAGCTGTCGACGCCCATCGCCCACGACGATGCGGTGACCAAGGCGTCCGGCAAAGGGAACAAGTTCCTGGATCGCAAGTCTTCTCCGGACTCCTTCGACGACGAGGAGGCGATGCGGCCGCAGGACGAGTGCCCGGCTAACCTTCGCCTTCGGTGGATGACGGAGGTGACCAGCAGCGTATACAGCACCCCGGTCATCGCGGATCTGTTCAGCGACGGGCACAAGGAGGTGGTGGTGCCGTCGTTCGTCCACTACCTGGAGGTGCTCGAGGGGGAGGACGGCGCCAAGGCGGACGGGGACTGGCCCGCGTTCCACAAGTCCACCGTGCACGCGTCGCCGCTGCTGAGGGAGTCAGGGGAGGGGACGGAGATTTTGCTGCCGATGTACGACGGGGAGGTGCACTTCTTCAACGACCGAGGTGAGACGGCCGAGACGGCCAACCCTAACTGAGCACCACGACTCGCGCGAAGATCCGATCGATTCCTTCCAGCGGAACGGACGACAACCCGCGACGATCCGTCCCGTCGGAAAGATGGCGAAGACTGACCCTAACCCCGACCCGAACCCGCGACATCACATCGCAGGCCAGGCGCTGGACAAGCGACTGTACGTGCCCAGACTCAGGGTCCGCAAGGACTGGTTCGTGGGTTTGGCGCCCGACCACGTGGACCACCGCCGCCCCGACGTCGGAGCCGACTCGACGGAAAACTTCCGGAGCGGCTTCCGAGAACCCGACCCGCCCGGCCGCGGCGCCCCGGAGCACGCGGACCACGCGCTCAGGCGGCAGGAGGCACGCGAGGCACGCGAGGGCGGTGGGAAGGAAACCTCGGGCCGAAGACTTCTGTCGGACACGGAGCCGTCCGCGGAGCGAGGGGAGACGCTCACGAAGGAGGCGGCGGCGAGTTTCAAGGTGTTCGACGACGACGACACAGCTGGCGACGACGCGGACGACGCGGGCGAGGAGCGCGTCGGCGGTCTGAGCTCGGAAGGGGACGAGAAGATCTCGGAGGACGACTACCGCGCGTTCTGGGAGGGCACCGACGGCGACGAGGGAACGCAGGGCGTGGGCGGGTCGGTGAACGAGGGGGACGAAGGGCGGGAGGCGTCTAAAAACGCGCGCCCCTCGCTGAGGACGCATCACGACGCGCACGCCGGTTGGGAGGACGAGAGCTTCCACCAGCGCCCGCGCGAGTCCGGCGAAGAGACGCACGTCTACGTCGACGCGCACCTGCTGTGCACTCCCTCCGTCGCGGACATCGACGGGGACGGTCGAGACGAGCTCGTCCTCTCGGTGTCGTACTTTTTCGACCGCGAGTATTACGACAACCCGGCGCACTCGAACGAGATGGACGCCTCGATCGACGTGAGCAAGTACGTCGCGGGGGGCGTGTACGTGGTGGACCTCAAGACGCTCGCGCTGAAGTGGCACACGCACCTGGATCTGTCCACGGACACGGTGAGCTACCGCGCGTACATCTACAGTTCCCCGACGCTGGTCGACCTCGACAGGGACGGGAAGATGGAGATTGTCGTCGGGACGAGCGTCGGGTTCCTGTACGTGCTCCGCGCGGACGGGACCACGATGAGAGGTTTCCCGGTGCAGATGGGCGAGATACAAGGGCAGGTGGCGGCGGTCGACCTCGACGGTGACGGATACCCCGAGCTCATCGCCGCGGACACCCGGGGTTCGGTGGCTGCTTTTCGGAGGGACGGATCCGAGCTGTGGGAGCGTCACCTCGCGTCGCTCATCGCGCAGGGCGCGTCGGTGGGTGACGTCGACGGTGATGGATCCCTGGAGGTTGTCGTGGGCACTAGCAGCGGCGCGATCCACGTCCTGCGAGGCGCCACCGGCGAACCCGTGCACCCCTTCCCTTTCTACACCAACGGTCGGGTGATGGCGCCCGTGCTGCTCACCAAACTCCGCGGGGACGAGAGCGCCATGACCCTCGTCGCGGTTTCCTTCGACGGCTTCGTCTACCTCGTGGACGGCAAGCGCGCGTGCAGGGATGTCATCGACCTGGGCGAGACGAGCTACTCCATGCCGCTCGTGGATGACCTCACGGGCAACGGGAAGATGGACCTGGTGCTGGCGACCATGAACGGAGTCGTCTACGCTTACGAGAGCTTGGACACCCCTTACGACCCGTTGCACGCGTGGACGTCGCAGGTACACAGCGTGAACAACATGGCTGCGCGGTGCGGCGCGGCGTTTGGCGTCCGAGGCAAGGATCGCGGATACCACGACGTTCGGGGCGAGCGCATCGACGTTCCGTTTGAGATTGTGGACACTCGCGTCACCGTACCCGTCGTCGAGACCAAGGGCGGAGCGCCGCACGGGCCTTACAAGGTCACGGTGACGGTGACCTCCCCGGGTTTTTCCGCCGTCGCGCGCGGGTCGTACGACAATCCAGGCGCGTACAAGCTGAGCGCCAAGATACCAAACCGGCGCGCCAGGGGTCGGGTCACCGTCAAAGTCTCCGACGCCAGCGCGCTGTACGTCGAGGACAGCTACTCGGTTTCTTTCCACATGCGGTACTACCGCGTGCTAAAGTGGGTGCTGGTGCTGCCGTTCATCGCGGCGACCACCGCTCTGATGCAGATGACGAGAGGGGAAGGAAACGCGCTGCCGACGTGGGGCGGCATCGCGGGCGGGGTTCGGGGTAGGCTCGGCAAAGACATTTAACGTGACTTGATCGTGATCGTCGTTGCAAAGATTGCCAATTTCTTACGCGCGCGCGTTCGTTTCCGAATCGGCGCTCTCGTGCGTCGTCACCTGAGGGTCGCCCCGCGTCTGTTCCCGTATCTCGCCGGCGCAGTGGGTGTGTGCCCTTTATAGCGCCGGGGTCACGGAGGGAACGACAAGTCGGGGTGCCCGCCGAGCGCGGGGGGGATCCAGATTCCAGGCTGGCACCGCCTCCCGCATCGGCGTGTCGCAGGGACGGCGCGAGAGATGAATGAGCCGACCTCTCTTAAGAGAGAGACGCACCTTCCGTACTACAGACGGCTCGTTCACGCGGGGACGAGGGGCTTGAGGAGCGCCTCGATCTTCGCCTTGGACGCGCCGGCGGAATCGCCGTTACGCTCCACAACGTTACCCTCGCTGTCGATGATGAACTTGGCGGCAAAGTTCCAGCGCACGTCGCCGGGGTGCTTCTCCTTGAGGAACTGCCACACCGGGTGGGTCTTGCCGCCGTTGACGTCGATCTTGGACATCATGTTGACGCCGACGCCCTTGAAGTCGAACTTGTCCTCGACGAATTTCTTAATCTCGGCCTCGCTGCCGGGCTCCTGCCACCCGAACTGGTTGCACGGGAAGCACACAATCTGGGAAAGGTGGGGGGAGGGAGCAGATCGGGTCAGCTTGGGGTCGTCTTGGAATTGCTGACGAAAGTGCTTCGGGGTCCTTCGGGAGACGCGCGTGGGGTGTATCGGGCGATTCGACGTACCTCGAGTCCCTTGGGACCGAGCTCCTTGGCCATCGCGGACATCTCCTGGTAGTTGCCGCGGGTCGCGCCTCACTTACACGCGACGTTGGTCACGAGGACGACCTTGCCCTTGAACTTCTCGAAGGACACGTCGTTGCCGTCGATGTCCTTGGCGGAGAGGTCGTAGAAGGACTTGGCGGCGGCCATCGGGGTGGCGGCGCGACGGACGGTGCGGGAGGTGGCCACGCGACGGGATCCAAGCCGGGTCTGAACGACCGCGGTGCGAGCGGACAGAGAGGCGACGGTCTGCATCACGCAGGCGTCGAGCGTTCTGGCGGCGACGCCGGCACCGCCGATAAAAAAGTGCACGTTTTCGTGGTCGTGGTCCACCGCGGCCGAGATCGCCACGTCGACAAATCCACGTCCACCTCGAAGGTTTGAGGTCGGTGCGAGATTCGGGCGACCCACAGCACGGGAGCGCGACGAGGTGCGCCGCGCGGAGAGGACTCGCTCGCATCGCGCGGGATCGACCCGACCGATGGAATCGTCGAACGGAGGTGCCGCGGCGATGGCGTGGGGGAGCGCGCTGGGCATCACCGCGGTGTACGTGGGGAGCCTGTACCT
>MDTE01016488.1_pt1 | contig 14211 bp, 15 predicted proteins | sample 811231 | NCBI WGS metagenome assembly MDTE01 (sample SAMN05326651, study PRJNA326480) | marine metagenome | isolation source: seawater | place: Indian Ocean: Red Sea | collected 2010 | reverse complement strand
TTTCTTGCTGCTGTGGGGGTCGATACATTTTATTATCGACAACTTGCGTGTCATCATTTGACGCCGCCATCGCATCTCCTAATATCAGTCTGTGATTAAGTTATGTGTTGGGTTGTTTTTCTTGTCATATAACAATTTACTCTACAAGAAAACAAAGTCTACGTTCATACCAATAGAATTTACCGCTAAATCATCATTCGTTCAGTATAACTGTGAATAGCATATCCTAGCTAAAGCTAACATTATGTAAAACTATTCGGACAGATCAATCCCTCGCTGTACCAACAACTTTTCAAACTCTTCATATGTTGCAATAGGTCGCATTAACTTGACTAAGTCACCTACAGAACCAACCTGCATCCGCAAGTCCCACAAATAGCGAGCAATAGGAGTAGTTGCAGAGGGACTTTCCGCGTAAGTTCCATGAAATGCGAAATAAGCCTGATTTATTTTACGAATCCGATAATTATGCTCAAGAAGCTCAACGCGCCTTGACTCCATATATGCTTCAGCTTTTTCTATCTCACCCTGCGCAAGAAGCTCATCAGTTTTCGTCCTCGTTAAAGCCATAAACATATTGAAACTAAACTCTTCTTTTTCTGCATCGACCACATGATTATCGTCGTTTGATTTTTTTTTTCGATGCCGTCTCGGGTCGAACCAGAGGGACGAATGGTTCGCCGGTGACTTCTGAATAAACTCTACTTCCAACTTCGCGACCAAAAATATCAGCAAGAGTTTCATTAACCGACCTGATATCACCACCGGAGAAATAAGCCTGCCCAAGTGGATAAAAAATAAGATGTGAATGAAGCCATTCATGTGCAGCAATTTCAAGTAAAGGTTTCAGGTCCGTGGTCGGAACCACATTTGGGTAACTTGCTAACCCGCCAGTCTGTATCACGACCGCTGAAACATCATGTTCACTTATCAACTCCTTTTCTATTTTCTCCATATCTGTAACCGAAATATCAGGATCAATAAGTACATCTTCTAATCTGACAATCTCATGCCGATTTGAAGTAACAAGAAGTTTGGGCGGGTCACCGATCCGAAAATCAACTGGTGGCCAAACAAAAGACGAAAAAAGATTTAAATCCGGAGAATTCAAAATTTTTGTAATCATCTTTTCTAAATATTCTTCAACGAAATCTCTGATCCTATCTCGTTCAATAAGCAATAGATTTAACTCACGCTGCGCATCGTCAACAGCGTTGGGATCGCCTACCTCAAACGATGAAACCTTATGGAGTTGGTCTCTAGCTGTTCTAAGTTCTGAAATTAATCCTAAATAGCGTTCGAGTTTTACTCTACGGTCTTCTTGTGAAGTTGAAGTCCAAGGCAATACCGTCCAAGCCTTATGAAACCATTTATCAAAAAAATTCTCGAACTCCCAAGAAACGAGTCCGTAACCATGATCTAAAGAAGCTTTTGCGGCTGGCGTATCAAACCGTTTATCTCCATCAGGAACAAGCCACGCCAAAAACAACACAAAGACAAGAAAAAACCTGAAAACCCACTTCGATTTGCGTCGAATAGGGAAAGTGATTAAGCAATGCAGTACGTTAAAAGCAAGCAACAACAGTGAACCGTTAGCCCACATAAACAATCGCTTGAAACCATTCAGTAACAGCGCAAACAAAGGTCGCTCAATGAAGATATTTTGGTTCGTTAATCTAGCTCAATAATATGCACTTTGGTCTGAACAAAATCATCCGATATATATCGCCTTTATCCGGATGAGCGAGTCCAAAGGGTTTCATACTGATCACCCATAATCAATTGAGCAAGTTCTCGACGTTCCATGCGGACTAACTCATCAAATGCTTGTTCAAATTTATCCAAAGCTTCGACATAGCCTGACTGCTCAATTCTATCGACAATTTTATCCCATAACCCAGATGTCTTTATAGCTTCGACATAACCCACCCAAGGCACCGCAACAATATCCTGAGGTCGAGGCAGTCCTGGCCGCATACGCTTAATTGAACGAAGTCGATCAGCAATAGAGCGTGCCATTGGAACAACCCTAACTAATGGAGGTTCACCGTCTTTAATACGAATATCTATAACAACCGACTGTCCAAATTTTGGAAAAAAAACAGCCATAACATCAGCGTTAGAGATGAACTTAAATACACCATCCACTCCGCTTCCATAACCAAAGTCCAATCTGCTACCTCTCGATATTTGACTCAGCGCTTCAGCGCGGAAATAAGATTATGCCGCCTATACATTACTGTGCAATTTACAGTAATTAAGCTTTAAGTTCTCTAACAGCGTCAAGAAATGATGGCAAAACATTCTCCCAATCACCTATCACACCAAATCTAGCCTCTCGAAATATATTCGAATCAGGATCTGTATTAATAGCCACAATCGCACGAGAACTCGAACACCCAGCCATGTGCTGACTAGCACCGGAAATACCAACGGCAATATATACCTCTGGGCTAACCGACTTGCCTGTCAGTCCAACCTGATGTGAATGGTCTATCCATCCAGCATCACATGCCGCTCGTGACGCCCCCACTGCCCCACCAAGTTCATCCGCAATATTCTCAAGAATACTGAATGGTTCAGGTCCACCCAATCCACGACCTCCACTCACAACTACTTTGGCTTCTTCAAGTCTTATACCTTCTCTTAACTCAGCCACAGTATCCGCAACTAAAGCTGATGGCTCAACATTTTGAAATTCAATCGAATCAATAGAAGGCATGCCATCTTCGTCGACAGGCTTATAAGACCCTGGGCGAAGAGTTACAACAACTGGATAAGAAGGGACTATAAACTCAGCAAGTGCACTACCGCCATAAACTGGGCGAATAACAGTAAGCTGCCCTTTAGAGTTAGAAATCTCTAAACAATCTGGTACAAACGCTATGTCAGTCCTAAACGCTAATCTAGCGCCAACAATAGATCCTAAATCCGATTTACTAAGCAAAATAACATCTGGTTTTTTCGCCAACAATAAAGAGGATATGTCAGCCGTAGCCTGTTCAAAGATGCCATCATCAGAATCAGTAACTTCACTTACGATTACTACTGAGTCAATTGGAAGACGCTTTACTGATTCCGGAGGCTGTCCAGGAAATACAGCGGTTATTATTGGATCATCTAGAACCTTTGCAGCGGTGATTGCCTGAAGTGTGGCTTGAGTAATTTCACCGTTTTGGTCACATTCACCAATCAAAAGCACAGATGTCATTAGATCAACTTCTCCTCACGCATTCGTAGAGCAAGTTTCTTACCTGAGTCTGCATCGTCGTCGCCATTGATCATCTCAACTTGTCGATTAGATTCTGGAACATAGAGTTTGTTTAATTCAAGTTTTGGAACAAGATCCTCAGCAGAGAGTCCTAAATCAGCAAGTGAAAACACGTCTGGAGTCTTTTTACTCGCTTGCATGATGCCCCGAAGATTTGGATACCTTGGCTCGCCAAGTTCGTTCGTTATAGTTAAAACAGCAGGCATTTTGGAATTAATAATCTGATATCCATCAGGAACCACCCTGTGTAAAGTTATTCCATCTTCATTGATCTGAAGCTTTTGAACTAGAGACACAATAGGTAGCTTCAAGGCTTCCGCAAGACCTATAATCACATGTGCTTGATCCCAGTCTGATGCCTGTCTGCCACCAATAATTAGATCAAATGGGCCATCCTTATTTATTGTCGCTGAAAGAATCTTGACCGTTGCTGCAGCATCAACCTTATCCAGGTTGTGATCATCAACAAGAATTAATCTATCTGCTCCCATAGCCAGTGTCTTTTTCATTACATCCATAACAAATTCTTTGCCAACAGAAATAATGGTTATCTCAACTTCAGCGCCGGAATCTCTTAGCTGCAAAGCTCCCTCAACTGCATTCAGGTCAAACCCATTGACTACGGGAGGGACACCGTTAGGGGGAATAACACTTTTTGCCGATTCATCAATGTTGAACTGTGACGGTGGGATTTCTGGGTCTGGTACCTGTTTAGCAAGTACCGCTATTCGAATGGTCAATTGTAGTTCCAGTTGCGCTATTTATACGATTATCAAAGCAACGCAGTTAACTGTGAATAAAACACGGAAATAAAAACACACTATGTAGATCGAATTTCAATCAGTTCCCTATAACATTACCGACCAATCTAATGCAGCAACAAAAAATCAACTCCAAGTCGCGTATATTGTGTGAACAACTTTGAAATCAATTATTGATGCAGCACAAAACGTCGGAATACATCTAGACCTACAGCAGCAGGCTAGGTTTCAACGTTACTGCGAACTAATCGAAATACACAACAAACGCTTCAACCTTACCGGACACAAAACGCATGTAAAGATTCGAGAAGAGTTAATTATTCGTTCACTCAGAGTGCTATCACCTGCTGGAGGTTCAGTCCCAACACCAGAGTGGTTCAAGGGTAAACGTGCTATCGACATTGGATCAGGTGCCGGGGTGCCAGGCTTAGTCATGAAAATTGCCATACCTGATATAGAAATAACACTTCTAGACTCAACAAAAAAACGAACCAATTTTCTTGAAGAGGTAATTAGTGATCTAAAATTAGTCGGAATTCAAGTTATAAACAGAAGAGCAGAGGACCTAGGTCAAAATAGTGCCCACCGAGAAAGCTACGACGTTGTTACAGCCAGAGCAGTTGCAAGATTACCAGAGCTAGCGGAACTCACAATACCTTTCGCAAAGATCGGAGGAACAGTGATTCTTCCAAAAAGTAGTGGAGTTGCAGCGGAAGTTCAAGAAGCATCAGTTGCAGCAGAATGCCTTGGTGCTGCACCAGCAATTGTTATAGAAGTTAAAAACCCTGGCGCTGCGCTTCCAGACGATATGGTTTACTGGATGAAAATCTCTGAAACACCATCGGGATTCCCGCGCAGGGTAGGTATTCCACACCAATCACCACTGATATAGCTACATGGAATCTACAAGACAAATAGTTACACTTTGAAATATCAATAACGTTTTTATCCAATCAAATTATTGACTCCCAAAACTCCAAATACACCGCATGGCGCTGAACAAATAATGCCCGGCGCTGCAACGCTAAGACGACGGGTGCTTTCAGTTCCTACACTAAGTGCTGTAGCAATCGGTGGATCACTTCTGGTATTCGCTTTGGTACGTATCTTTGATCTTGATTGGAGTGAAGTTTGGAGCAACATAAGAAGTGTGGATCCAATCAAATATCTTTTAGCTATAGTTCTGTATTACCTTAGTTTCTGGTTCCGTGGACTCCGCTGGCGTCTAATAGCAACAACCGCTAATATCGGGGGTCGCAACGGAGCAGGTATTCCGCGAACTTTAACGCTATCGGGAATCATTCTAATGGGATGGTTCGCTAATTCAGTAGCGTTCCTAAGATTAGGCGATGCCTACAGAGGTTGGGCTTTAGCACGTGAATCTGAAAGCGACTTTCCTTCAAGTCTAGGGACCGTGCTAGCTGAGCGAGTCCAGGACATGGCTGCAGTTCTAATACTCATACTATCGGCCGCTGTATGGCTGATTCTGGAAGGAGACTCAAATGTTCCAGGCTGGGTAGTATTTGCTGCATTTGCACTGGTAGGGTCGCTGGTATTAGCCCTCATTGTCATGCGAGTTACTGGACCCAAAGTCGCTAACACGCTTCCACATAGATTCCAAAATGCATTTTTAAACTTCCAAAAAGGAACCCTTGGAAGCTTCTCAAGCAAAGGTCTTCCACCTCAGATCACGTTAGGAATTATAGGCTGGTTATTAGAAATTGCACGATTCTATTTTGTAGCTGATGCAGTAGGCATTGAAATATCATTCGGCATTGTGATGTTTGCAGCACTCGCCAATGCAATGCTCACTACGATCCCGACGCCAGGTGGATTCGGCTTTGTAGAGGGAGGTATGATTGGTCTGCTAATTCTGTTCGGTTTAAACGACAACGAAGCCCTCAGCCTCGTGGCAGTTGATCGGACAATAAGCTGGATTAGTGTAGTGCTCTTCGGCGGCCTCTTATTCGTAGCATGGCATGCAATAAAGGCAAAAAACTCGTCCAACCCACCCCCGCAATAACCCCCGTAACTCACCAGCATTAAACAGATTCGGTTAACATCTTGATCGCGACATCGCCAGCTGTTTAATTTTAGAGCGTTTTCACATGAGGTGGCACCGATGACAAATAAAAAAAAGGTTCTTGTCACTGGACTCAGTGGCCTTGTAGGAAGCGCCTTGCGAGATGAGTTCCAAGGTCGATATGAGCTGTCATCGTTGTCACGGTACGGAACCTCAGGAATAGATGATGCTCATAATTTCAAAGGCAATATCGCGGACATTGACACAATCATTCCTGCCTTCGAAGGACAACATACGGTCGTACATCTCGCGGCAGATAGAAGCGCCAATGCGCAATGGGATTCAGCGTTAAGAAATAATTTTATTGGCGTCTACAATGTATATGAAGCAGCGCGTCTTACTGGAGTTAAAAGAGTAGTCTTCGGAAGTTCGCAACACGCCATAGGTGGTTTCTACAGAGACGAGCCCTACAAATCTATACTTGCTGGCAACTACGACGGCATCGATCACGGCAAATTCAAAAAAATCGACGAAACCGTTCCCTTCCGACCGGATGGATACTATGGAGCATCAAAAGGGTACGCTGAAGGACTCGGTAGCTACTATTCAGAATGGCACGGCATATCATCGATCAATATTCGCATCGGGTGGACTATCTCTGATGACGACCCAACGGTAACCCCTGCAGGTCTTTCAATGTGGTTATCACATCGTGACACAGCCCAAATTCATGTCAAGGCTGTCGATGCTGCAGATGATCTCATGTACACAGTAGTGTTTGCTATGAGCGACAATTACTGGAACATCTTTTCACTGGAAAAAGCGCGACAAATATTAGGCTATGAACCAAAGGACGACGCTGGATGCGAGTTAAATCTAGAAAAAGGTCTCTCATATCGAGATGACACCGACTACAAACAACACGACGAAGATCCAGACTCTTATTAGGTTTACAAACTACTCCATGGTGTCTTTGCTTTCGCCTGAATAATCAAATCACATTAACGAAATATATGCACCTCTGTGCTACGATTTTTTAGTCGGAATTAACAAGCATTGTCATGTAAAGCCGACCACTTAGAAATAGGGGCTGTAGCTCAATTGGGAGAGCGCTTCAATGGCATTGAAGAGGTAGAGGGTTCGAATCCCTCCAGCTCCACCAATAAGTTAACTTACCAAGCCACTGATTTTTCAGTGGCTTGGTAAGTTAAAGTTAAAATTTAAAAACTAACCAACCAGAGCGACAAGCAACCAGTTGAAACTATCGATACTAGACCAATCTCCTATCAGTTCAGGCAAAACCGCTCATGATGCCATAAATGCAACAATCCAACTTGCAATAGCAGCAGAGTATATGGGTTATACAAGATACTGGCTTGCCGAACATCACAGTTCCTATTCTTTGGCGGACGCCAGCCCGGAAATTCTTCTAGCTGCTTTGGCGACCAAGACCAACCAAATAAGAATAGGAACAGGCGGTGTGATGCTTTCGCACTACAGCCCGTTCAAGGTAGCCGAAGTGTTCAGAATGCTCGAGGCATTAGCACCAGGCAGAGTCGATATGGGGCTTGGAAGAGCCCCGGGCTCAGGACAACTCGCAACCTTCGCTCTTCAACCTGGCCCAAACTCATACCCGATTGAAAAATACCCGCAGCAAGTAATCGATTTAATGCGTCATCTGAGTGGAGGGTTTCCAATCGACCATCCATTCAATGGATTAGAAGCGATGCCAAAATCAAACAAATGGCCTACACCTTGGCTTCTAAGTTCTTCAATGGGGAGTACAAGTATCGCCGCTCGACTTGGTATGCCATTATCGTTCGCTCACTTTATAGCGCAAGGAAATGGTCCAGAATGCGTAAATTGGTACAGGAAAAATTTCCAACCATCAGAATGGTTCAACAAGCCTAAAGTTAGCATTGGCATCTCCGCAGTGACTGCCGAAACTGAAGAACGAGCGAAAGAAATAGCTACTAGCCGTCATGTGATGCGCCTGATGCGACAAAAAGGCAAAGAAATTATCGGGGTTCCATCGGTCGATGAAATTAATGCAATGAAATTTAGTCCTTCAGATGAGGAATTTATTCAAAATCAGCGCGCAAACTCAATTGAGGGAGACCCTACGACAGTAAGAACCAAAATTGAAAATTTAGCTGCTGAATATGAAACCGACGACGTGATAATCCTCACCATCGCACATGATTATTCAGAAAGAGAACATTCTTATAAATTATTAGCACGCGAATTCGATCTTTTTAAACAACGAAAGACGCCCACTGGCAACTTGTAATGTCTATCGAATCTTCTAATATGCCAATTTTCGCATAGCGAATAAAACTTATAATCCCTATTTTCATTTTGAAATTCGCAAGCTACCTCAAACATGCCTTCATTCCCACATAAACAACTAGATCCTAAAAACCCTGACATCCTTTACGGTTCAACGAGTTCTCTATGGGATAAACGGCATCCGATCGAATGGGGAATAAAACGCATCTCTGACTTAGGTCTTCAAGGCATAGAGCCCTACGCAAAGCAAATCGAAAGCCACCGCAATAATCCCATTGAACTAAAAAAGAAGTTCGATGAAGCCGGTGTAACAATGATTGACGTATCCAACGGTGCTGAAGGCCAATCAACAAATTTCATAGACCCTAAACAAATCCCACAAACCATTGAAGATCACGTGGTGTTTGCTCGAGACTTTCTACAACCGTTCGGATGTGACATGTGGAAATGTAATATGGGAAAACGCCCCGAAGCCGGCACTACAGACGACGATTTAAAACGACTAGCTGACACACTTAACGAAATCGGTAGGCAAACTATTAAAATGGGTATTCGGCTAGCGCCACATCCTCATATTTGGGGACCAATAGAACGCGAACATGAGGTCCGAGCCATGCTTGACCTAACCGATCCGAACTACGTTTGGATGACTCCGGACACTGGTCATCTGACACTCGGTGGAATGAACGCGGTAAATATTATGGATGAATACTTCGATCGTATCGCAGAAGTACATCTAAAAGACACATACGCCAAATATCGTAACAACACAAAAACACCAACACAAGCACAGCATTTAGAAGCAAGCGTTTACCACAATATGGGAGGGGGTGGAGTTGACTTTCCTGCTGTTATGAATCTCTTGAGAAAACGACAATTTAAAGGTTGGGTCGTTTTTGACATGGACGGTCCAAGAAAAGGGGATGACGGATTCGATGCGATTGGTGGCAACATCGACCTCGCGATTGATGACTATCTGTCACACAACATTAACTACATGCGCGTAATACTTGGAGTGAAACTTCCACCATTCGCTTAATGCATCATGGTATTTCTAAAACCATGAAACAAAAGATAATGCTTTCAATTTATTATGTTCACACCACTTTCATTGATTTCGACTTAGCAAATATACTGATTATCTGTATCCTTCCCGTCAGCATCAAAAAATACCTCAGTAACTTCGTCGATATGACAAGTAGTTATCTAAATGGAGACACTAATGTCTAACTCGGAACTTTATTCACCGCCGCAATCGTTCTCTGAGAACGCACACGTGAAAAACCTCGAGGAATATAAGGCTGAATACTTACGATCAATCTCCGACCCGGAAGCCTTTTGGGGCGAAAAGGCTTCTGAGTACTACTGGTTCAAGAAGTGGAACAATGTTCGAAGCTTCAATTATGACAAACGCGAAGGTCCTATCTCGATTAAATGGTTTGAGGGCGGTCAAACTAACATCGCTTATAACTGCCTAGATCGGCATCTGGAAACCAAAGGTGACCAGATAGCAATCATATGGGAAGGCAATGAACCAGGCGAAGATAGAACCCTAACCTACAAAGAGTTGCACAAAGAGGTCAGCAAATTCGCCAACGTTTTAAAGGCACGCCAGGTCAAAAAAGGCGATCGCGTTTCTATTTACATGCCTATGATTCCTGAGCTTGCGGTGGCAATGCTCGCATGCGCGAGAATAGGCGCTATACATTCAATAGTGTTCGGCGGATTCTCGGCTGACGCTCTCGCAGACCGAATTGCCGATTCAACCTGCACAACACTAATCACATGCAATGGAACGCATCGTGGTGCAAAGCCAGTCGAAATGAAAACTGTTGCTGATGAAGCAATGGAAGCTGCAGAAAAACAGATGGGATTACCTGTCCAAACATGCATTGTTGTAGAAAGAATCCCCAACAGTAAGGGCGTTGAACATGACATGAAAAAAGGGCGTGATGAGTGGTATCACGAAGTAATGTCACAAGCCGAACCAGTGAATGAAGCTGTACCTGTAGACGCTGAAGACCCTTTGTTCATCCTATATACATCAGGTTCAACAGGTCGACCTAAAGGTGTCCAGCATACTACCGGTGGCTACATGGTGTATGCATCGCAAACCCATAAATACGTCTTTGATTACCACGATGGAGATATCTATTTCTGTACAGCGGATATTGGCTGGGTAACCGGTCACTCATACATCATTTACGGACCTTTAGCTAATGGCGCAACTACGATAATGTTCGAAGGGATACCAACGTATCCTGCTCCTGATAGATTCTGGCAAATAGTAGAAAAATGGAAAGTAAACCAGTTCTACACCGCTCCGACTGCTATACGCGCAATTGCCTCACTAGGAGATGAGTATCCAGATAAACACGAAATGCCTACCCTGCGATTACTGGGATCGGTAGGTGAGCCCATCAATCCAGAAGCTTGGAGGTGGTACAACACCCATGTAGGTAAAGACCGTTGCCCCATCGTAGACACCTGGTGGCAGACGGAAACTGGTGGAATATTGATCACACCGATTCCTGGGGCTATTCCCACAAAACCCGGAGCAGCAACGATGCCATTCTTTGGCATTGAACCTGAAATTTTAGATCCAGAAAGCGGCAAGCCGCTAAAGGGCAATGGAGTTTCAGGAGTCCTAGCATTGAAATCAACTTGGCCTGGTCAAATGCGGACCGTCTATGGCGACCACAAACGCTTCGAAGACACTTACTTCGACATGTATAAGGGCTACTATTTCACGGGCGACGGATCGACTCGTGATGAAGACGGATACTACTGGGTCACAGGACGTGTAGACGACGTCATCAACGTATCAGGGCATAGAATGGGGACAGCAGAAGTGGAAAGCGCTCTAGTGCTCCATGAGACAGTAGCTGAAGCTGCAGTTGTTGGATTCCCGCACGATATAAAAGGTCAAGGTATCTACGCCTATGTGACCTTAAACGTTGGTGAAGACTACACAGACGAACTAAAACGGGAACTGCGCAATCAGGTTAGAACAGTGATTGGACCAATAGCATCGCCCGATGTGATTCACTGGGCTCCCGCACTACCAAAAACTCGTTCAGGCAAGATCATGCGCCGAATACTAAGAAAAATAGCAACCGATGAACTCGACACAATTGGTGACACATCAACCCTCGCTGAACCAGAAGTGGTCGAGGATCTGATTGCAAGAAAAGGCAAATAAAGCGACTTAAGCGTTATACGGAATATTGCTTAGCTTTGCAGCTTCTCGCATAACTAAATCAGTCATCTCTCTAGGGGTACGCCCCTCAAAATATAACGGGGTACCGAACCTAACAGTTATATGAGTTCTCAAAGCAGGAATCGTCCAGTTCGGCGTGAACGGAATCCATTTGGTTACCCATTTTCCAACCGCTGACTGCTCAAGTCCCCTACCTTTTCGATCGTACTCGATACCAACTGGCACTATAGGAATGCGAAGACTGTGCCCTTTTTGCCTAAAGTGTCGAGTTTCGTACCGATGCAACAGGCCGATTAAACCATCTTCAACTGATTCAACCGAATCATATTGATATTCGCCCTGAGTAAACGCAGCGGTAATCAATCGACGATCAAGGCGATCCTCTACATCTTTAGCCAACTGAAGAGCACGCTTTCTAGGATTATCAATCGAATCTTCTTTCCAAATCACTGTTCCAAGCGCTGTGGTGATTTGTCTCTGCATGTAGTTAATGACTAGATTATGCCCAAATGAATCAGTCGAAACAAAACTGATGAATTCTTTGCTCACATCTCCTATAGCGAACATATCTGCAGTGGTTCTATGAACTGGAGCAAGCATAATCGGCCTAATGTTAGGAATTTCACCTTCGGCGTGACTCTTCAGTAGCAAGGCATGTTTAGCAACGGGTAGAAAAACCCTCCTAAGTGTGTGGTAGTTGAACCTCCACCAATTCTCTTTAAGACCCAATTATTAGCTCACTAGTTGATTATGAAATATCAATGGGATAAATAAATTATTTTGTACATAAACATTCGCTTGATGATGATTACGATACACCGTTTGTAATAGAAAACTAGTACGTTCAAACAAATGAGTATCAAACAAAAGCATTACAAATTTATAGATATATGATTAATTGTGAATCCTGTGTCAATTAGAATCACGTACTCTTCGAAACACATTCAGTAATATCAGGATCGCTTATTTATCCGTATGCCTAAATTACTTTACCGCCTACTTACGACGCTATCAGCAATCACGCTGCTGGCATTCACTACGACAGCTTGCTCGACTAACGATCAAGTATCCAATGTAGACGGTAAAGCAACTGCAAATTACAAAACCTGCGATGGATTCATTTCAGCGCATGAAATCGAGCAAATTTCCGGTCTAAATGGACTGATAGCAAAATCCGAAGTAGTCAACACCGACTCGATCCCCGGGCTAGCGGAAAGTGGCGCACTCGCTAATTGCTTAATAGATGTATTTCGCACAGTTGATAGTAATAACATTCCACTATCAGGTGATTCAATATCACTATCAATTGTTCAGTTCAGAAACTCTGAACAATCTCTTAGTCTCTACAACTCAACTCTTGCTGCTGCCATTCTTACAGCAGAACAGGTTGGTGAATTAGCGGAAATCGAGCAAGGAATTATTGGCAGTGATTCTTACTATATGGATGTAAAAGTCGGTGGAATTGGAGCCATAGTGGTGTCAGTAGCTGACAATACGTTTATCTCCATGACCGCTGCACGGAATGAGAAAAATAAAGCGCTACTCAATGTAAGTCAACTGATCACAGCCGTAAAAGGGGTAGAATCGAGGCTTCCAAACACAAATATTCGTTGAGCTATACCGATTCAATTTAGACCAATTCTCAAAAATAATTTCATCAGGCTCGACCAATCACCTTATTAAGCCAGCCTATAGTGAAGTAGTATGAGTAATACCTTCTAATAGTATTCACTAAAGTCAACTGATTTTCTTTATTAATCTTCTGTAATGAGTAAAAAAATTTAACTGCCCAGACCGATCATTAAAAGCAAATGAAAATAAAAAAAAGACACGTACTCATCACAGGTGGAGCTGGTCTAATCGGGTCGATTTTAATCAAACGGCTGGGGGGAAAATATCAATTTTCTTCTCTAGACCTAACAGAAGTAAATGGAATTAAGTCAACAGTCGGCAACCTAAATAATCTCGAGGCGATTTCTCCGGCATTTACGGGTATCGACACGGTGGTACACCTTGCTGCAGATCGTTCACCAGAGGGTGCCTGGGAGTCTATTCTTCAAAACAATTTCATCGCTACTTATAACGTTTTCGAGGCAGCTAAGAACGCTGGTGTGAAACGTATAATTTTCGCCAGTTCGAACCATGCAGAGGGTGGGTTCTACCTTGATGAACCTTGGAAACACATTGTAAATGGAGACTTCCACCGACTCAAAGACGATCAATATGAACTAATTACTGAGCGGCACATGATACGGCCAGATAGCTATTACGGTGTAGCAAAGGCATATGGCGAAGCGTTAGGTAGCTACTACAATGATTATCACGGATTGAGTTCTTTCCACCTACGAATAGGCTGGGTACTAGAAACAGATAATCCGACATTTTCTCCGTATGCCTTATCGATATGGCTCAGCCACCGTGACACCGCACAAATCATAGATCTCTGTATAAACGCACCCAAATCACATAAATACGATATTTTCAATGCAACATCAGACAACACATGGAAAATATTCGACATATCTCACGCCAAAACAACTCTAGGCTATAAACCCAAAGATCGTGCCGGATCAGATTTTGTGCAGCGTAAATATGTTCGCAAAACTTGACTATATAATTTCATTTCGCAGAACCCCTTTTCCGCGCC
>MDTE01147206.1_pt1 | contig 14213 bp, 10 predicted proteins | sample 811231 | NCBI WGS metagenome assembly MDTE01 (sample SAMN05326651, study PRJNA326480) | marine metagenome | isolation source: seawater | place: Indian Ocean: Red Sea | collected 2010 | reverse complement strand
CTGTCACATCACTTGGAAAGTGTGCAGGTCCTCTTCACTGATGCATAGACAGGCTTTCTTTTTTGCAGGCTTTGATCTAAGGCAGGAGCATGTCCATCCATTGGCCTGCTATATTCGAAATGCTCACCCGGGTGGCTGGTGTTGATTTGCTAACAGCAAAAGCGACCCCTGTGAGGGGTGGTTGCATTCATCAGGCCTTCTGCGTTGAAAACCAGGGAAACAAATTTTTCCTCAAGCTGAATACCCATGATAAAGAACCTATGTTTGCTGCAGAATTTGATGCCCTGCAACAACTTGAGAAAACCCAAACACTCCAGGTGCCTGAGCCGATTGCTCATGGGGTCGGCGATGGGTTTGCATGGCTGGTCACCGAGTTTCTGGATCTTGTTCCTGCAAGCGTCTTGGCTCATGAGGCCCTGGGCCGGCAATTGGCGATGCTTCATAATAGGCCTAGGCCTCATTTTGGTTGGCATCGGGACAATGCGATTGGCCTCACCTTGCAAATCAATGATGTGAATGCCGAGTGGATGCCTTTTTTCAGGGAGAAGCGGATTGGCTGGCAGCTGGAACTGGCTCGGCGGGATGGATATGTTTTCGATGGCAGCGAACGATTGATGGAATCCATGGAGGTCTTGTTTGCGGGCTATGAACCCTCTGCTGCCTTGCTCCACGGAGATCTTTGGCATGGAAATATCTCCATGCTCTCAGACGACTGTCCGGTGGTTTTTGATCCCGCGTCCTATTTTGGAGACCCAGAGGCCGAATTTGGCATCGTGGAGATGTTTGGTGGGTTCTCGGAGCGTTTCCAAGATGCCTATCGAGAGATTCGCCCCTCGGAACCAGGCTTTGAGCAGCGCCGACATCTTTACCGGCTCTACCACGAGTTGAATCATCTCCACCTTTTCGGAGCCGGGTATGCTGAGGGCTGCCAAAAAACGATCGTGCGTCTTCTAGATTTCCTTTGAGCCGGTCGCGTGCTTCTCTTTCAGTCCACTGGCTGCACCTGATGATCCTTGAAGTGCCATATTTTCTCGGCCAGGCGCTCTGCTTCAGGACGGCTGTGAGTGACGTGCAGAATGGTCATGTTCAATTCCTTGTGGATGGACTGTAGCAGCTCACACAGTTCTTCGTGCAGTCCTTCATCCAGGGCACTCAAGGGTTCGTCCAGGCACAGTATTTTGGGCCGATTGGCAAGCGCTCGTCCCAAGGCGATGCGTTGAGCTTCGCCTCCGCTCAAGCCATCCGGGTAACGATTCAGCAAATGATCGAGAGAAAGCAAACCGCTTAATTCTCGAATTCTCTGATCGATCTCTGCTTGTGGCATGGATTGCACTTCTAGTGAAAAGGCCAGCTGCCTTCCAACGCGCATGTTGGGAAATAGGGCTCGATCCTGAGGTACATAGCCCAAATGACGGGATGCAGGCTTGAGGTGCGTGACATCCTGGTCATTGAGTGTCACGGTTCCTGAACAGATGGGGCGCAAGCCCGCAATGGCCTCCAGTAATGAGGTTTTTCCGCAGCCACTCTTGCCCATGAGTCCTGCGTAGCATCCTGCGGGGACATGCAGGGAAACATCCTCGATGGAGAAATCACCCTGCTTGATGGAAACTTTCTGAAGCTTGATCATGCGTTGATTCTTTGCATGCCGAAGATCCGCGCCAGAACCAGGACTGCCGCGGACAAGGCGATCATCAGAATGGAAACAGAAAGCATTCCTTTGAGATCTCCACTTTGCATTTCGAGGTAGACGGAGGTTGGAAGCACTTCGGTGCGCATTCTGGTAGAGCCTGCAAAAACCAGAATAGGACCAAACTCACCCAAGGACCGCGCCCAGGCAAGGGTTCCTGCAGCAAGCAGTCCCTTGTAAGATTGCGGGAACACCACCCTCCAAAAAGCCTGCGATCGATTGCATCCAAGGGTCAATGCCACCTGTTCATATCGCCGGGGAATTTGATCAAAAGTGACTCGCATGGTTCTTACCGCAAAGGCGCAGGCAACCATGAATTGAGCAAGAACCACTGCGGGTATTTCAAAAACCACCCAGTCACTCAACCAGTGGAAAGGAGGGTAGTTGAATAAAACCAGGAGACTGATGCCGACCACAAGTGGAGGAAGCACAATGGGGATGTCGAGCACTGCGTCCACCAGGGATTGTCCCTTGAATTCGAATCGAGACATCAAATAGCCGATGGGGACGGCTACGGCCAAGGACATGAGAGTCGACAAGGAGCAACTGAATAAACTCAATTGGATGGAATATTGGATCTCGGGCTCACCGAGCGTTTGCCTGAGACTTTCAAAATCGGTGTAGCAGAGATCGGCACAAACCATGAGTAAGATCATGAGAATGTAGAAGCCTGCCAGGCAGATCATCCCGGTAAGGAAGGGTACATCCGATTTGGGTCGATGACTTTGGGCTTGCAAGAAAAGGTGTTTATGGAGGCCACTCAAGGCTGTTTCGAGTTGAGTCCAATCCATTCAAAACCTTGATGCAAAAATGATTGCATGGATTGGTCTGAGAGAATGGTGTTCATGAAGCGCTCCATCAGCTGAGGATAGGCTGAGGTTTTTCCGCTTGCCATGTTCTGAGTCGCCCGGGCTAAAGGATGGTCAATCGGAATGATTTCCAAGTGATCTCCCAAATGCTGGCAGTTGGCCTCGTAAACCAGGGCGACGTCCAGTTTGTCATGCCCTTCCATCTGAAGAATGAGCTCATGTGCTGTAGGGGTAGTGACGATAATCGACTGCTGCTTTCGCAACGAAGACGCAATGCCAAGGTCCTCAAACATGGCATGAGAGAGCGCCCCGAGAGTGCTCATGGCTGGGTCAGTGGTTCCAATTTTCAAATCAGCTTGCTCCAGGTCGCTTAGTTGGCGGATACCATTGGGGTTTCCCTTTCGGACGAGCATGCAAACGCGAGTGGATGACACATCCCGAGGTTGAAGGAAATCGTCTGCTACCATGGATAAATAACTGGCATCACAGGTCATGAAAAGGTCTGGCAGGAACTCAGGGCCCGAGCGAATGCTGCCAATAAGCGTTCCGCAGCCGGCAAATTGAGTTTCCACCACGCACCCCTCCCGTTTCTCAAATGCCTTGATGGATGGACTGATTGCCTCGCGATTCACACCCCCGCAGTAAAAGGTAATGGATGGTGAGAGGGACCACCGGTCTCCATTTGCAGGGCTGTAGTGGTGTTTGGCAAAAAAAGCGGCTCCTTTGTCGACAGCTGATAAGTAACGGGCCAGGCGAAGTGCCCAAGTTGGATTTCTGGACTGTGCGGAGACATTTGCGGAAATGGTGGATTGAATATTTTCCAGTTCTGGGGTGGGAATGATTTTCAGGCCGAATTGATGGGCGGTTGAATCCCAGATGAAGCCAGCCTGGATCACGTCTGAACTGAGGATGGCTCCTGCCAGTTCGGTGACACGTGGAAAAGTAGCTCTTGCAGCAGTTTGCGTTGATTCCCATAGACCAAAGGCCTTGAGAGCTTCGCGAGTCTTTTGTCCGGCTCCTGCTTTTTCGTCGCAGATACCATATCTTAGACCTGAAGTAGCCAAAGATGACAGGGATTGAGTCGGCAGTTCCTCATCAGAACCCATCGCCAGGACAAGCTGGAACGAAGCCAAGGTCAGATGCTCGGCGATCAGTCCTTTTTCGCGAGCTCTTTGCGAAAAAGAAAGGTCGGCTGGGATGTAGAGGTCACAGCGTGGTGCATTTTGTGCTCTCTCCAGCTCCAGTTTTCCCTCGAGCTCACCGCTGGAGCCATAATCCAAGCGAACGACCACCCCATATTCTTCTTCAAAAGCCTTGGCGGCCTCGGCAACCGGTTTGCGAATGCCGGCAGCGCAATAAACGATCAGCTCTTGGGCTTCACTCCCGACCCAAGGACTTCTAGGACGGGTGTCTAAAAGATGAAGTAATACAAACCAGCATAATATCCCCAAACCAACTAAAAAAACGATGGTTTTTGGGCAAACCTGCGCGGCAGCTCGGTTTTGGTAGAAAAATCGCATGGGACTACCTGTCTGTTCGGAAACTGAACCAAAATTCAGGTCTCATCAAGACCATTATAGGTAGTCATCAAGGGTCGTCAGCCAGAATGCCAAATTCCCTGAGAAAAGAATCAGCACATTGAGAATGGCGTTCCAAAAGCATTCAATACGTCCAATATTCAAAGACTGGACAATATATTGGAAACCATCTGCCGAAATGCAATGACCTTAAAAAGATCGTCAAGCATCATGCTCTTTCATGGATGTCTTCGACGGATCCCTTGGAAAGCTGGCCACCTTGTGAAACATCCGAAATTTTGTGTAATTTATCTTGACGCTAATGGACCGGGTTTCTAAATTAGCATCAAACCGTGAGAAATAGATCGGTTAGGAGTAAACAATTTTAGGGAAAGACATTTGATGAATTCGCTCTCACAATTTAAAGCGCTTGCTGTGGCCGCTGCCCTTGTAAGCTCAGCTATCACAGGCCAAGCACAAACTCAGGTTATCTACAACAACACTGGAGATCCTGTCTTAGGAACGTATGCTCCCACCGACAAGTCCTTGGAGTTTGGAGATCAGATTATTCTCGATGGAGATGCCCGTGTCATAACCGAGTTTCGCTTGGAGTATTACTCATCCGAAGCGGCTGGTGATGCGATCGTGCGATTTCGTTCAAACTCTGGCCCAAACTTGGAACCAGCCGAAATTCTTTTTGAAACAGACCACATTCCTCTGGAAGCCAACTTCAACACCATTGAAATCGAGGGTATAGGCGTTCCCATCAGTGGTGACACATTTACCTTCACTATTGAATTTGATGTCGCCGGCACCCAAGACGTGGGTTTGATTCTCCGTAATCCACCTTCCATCGGTTCCAGCTTTGACGATGTTTGGGTCCAGGCGGACACAGGCGACTGGGCCACGCGTAACATCCCGTTGGCTACAGCCAACCTGGCTGCGCAGATCGGCGCTGTGCCAGAACCTTCCACGATTGCACTTTCTGTCTTAGGTGCTTTGGCGCTTTGTGGAGCTGCGCGCCGTAGGAAGTAATTTTTCATCTCTTTGTCTTTTGGCGCGAGGCTTGCCTCGCGCCTTTTTTTTTGTCGGAAGCCTATGAGTGACTCATCAGAAAAAACGACTCCGATGATGCGTCAGTATTTGAGCATTCGATCGGAACTTCCTGAGCAGACCTTGCTGATGTTTCGGCTGGGAGATTTTTATGAGATGTTTTTTGAGGATGCCTCTGCAGGCGCCAGTATTCTGAACATCTCCCTTACCAAACGCGGTACGACACCGATGTGTGGTATTCCGTATCATGCAGCCAGCACCTACATTTCCAAAATCCTTGAGGCAGGCAAGAAGGTGGCCCTATGTGAACAAGTGGAAGAAGCCACGCCCGGGAAGTTGGTTAAACGGGCTGTTACCCAGATCTTAACTCCCGGATCCCATTTCGACGATAAGTTGCTTCGCCCCGATGCCAATAATTATTTGGTCAGTTTGATGCGCTCCAATCAACTCTACGGTCTTGCCATGGTAGACCTGACAACTGGAGATTTCCGCGTCGCGACTCTTTCAGATCAGCAGGCTCTTGTTTCAGAGTTATCTCGCATTAGTCCTTCAGAAGTCGTCATTCCTTGCGAGGACAAGCACCTCTCTGCTATCGCAGAGAATCAACGGCTCATCGTTTCACCCCATGACGATTGGGCGTTCCAGGAAGACCCGGCCACGCGCGTTCTCATGGATCACTTCAAGGTAGCTTCTCTGGATGGCTTTGGTCTCAAAAACGCTCCATCAGGTGTGGGAGCTGCGGGTGGTTTGCTCCATTACATGACGCAGCAGTTGCGCCGCGACGTGAGTCATATCACGCGGTTGACGCACTTTCAACCGGATGACTACTTGATGCTGGATGCCACGACCCTCAACCATCTTGAAATCTTCCCGGCTCCAGGTCGAGTAGCTCACAAATCCCCCAGTCTCTATGATGCCATCCATCAAACAGTAACTCCGATGGGCTCCAGACGGCTCAAGGAGTGGCTTGCTCGGCCCCTCATCCAACCAGCGTCCATAAGAGAACGTCAGAAAGCCATTGAGATATGCCGCAATCAGCCAGCATGGATGGAGGCCTTCAGAGGCGAACTCAAACAGGTCAGGGATCTGGAGCGCACGATCAGTCGCTTGAGTGTGGGATCTGGTAACGCGCGTGATTTGATTTCCCTCAAGCTAGGATTGCAAAAAATTCCGACCATCAGAGCGATGATTCAACAAGCATGCGATGCATCAAGGGCAACCAGGCATCGAGAAGATTTTGCTTCCGAGGTGGAAAACCTGCCTTTTGGATCTCTGATAATCCTGGCAGAAAAACTGGTTGAGTGTCCTGAAGTCGTAGAGCTCATCGAAAAAGCTATTTTGGAAGAACCGGCTCCTACCCTTAAGGAAGGGCATCTCATCAAAACTGGCTATCATGAGGGACTGGATGAATTGCAGAGCGCCAAACGAGATGGTCAGGCCTGGATTGCAGCGTTTCAGTCCGATGAAATTCAAAATACGAACATTCCCTCTCTTAAAATCAAATTCAACGCAGTCTTTGGCTACTTCATAGAGGTGACCAAGACACACCTCGATAAGGTGCCCTCTCACTACCAGCGGAAACAGACCATTGCCAATGGCGAGCGCTACATCACCAATGAGCTTAAGGAGATGGAAGGTAAAATGCTTGGAGCAGAGGAAAAAGCCTCCAAGCTGGAGTATGAGCTTTTTCTTCGCGTAAGAGAGCAAACCCTTGATCATCTCAAAACCATTCAAAGTACTGCCATGGCTTTGGCAGAATTGGATGTGATCTCCAGTTTGGCAAATTTGGCATTGATGCGGGACTATTGTCGCCCGGAAATAACAGAGGATGGAGTTTGCTACATTGACCAAGGCCGCCATCCCGTGTTGGAGGAATCCATCACAGGTGATCGATTTGTTCCTAATGATACGAGCCTTGATCTCGAAAAAGAGCAGATCGCCATTTTGACAGGGCCCAACATGGCAGGTAAGAGCACCTACATACGGCAGACAGCCCTCTTGGTGCTGTTGGCTCATACTGGTGCATTCATTCCTGCGCGCTCAGCCCGTATTGGGATAGTTGATCGGATTTTTACTCGTATTGGGGCTAGTGACGATCTGGCCCGTGGTCAATCGACCTTCATGGTGGAAATGAGTGAAACCGCCAATATTCTACATCATGCAACACGTTCCAGTTTGGTGATACTCGATGAAATTGGTAGAGGGACGAGTACCTTTGATGGCTTGAGTCTAGCCTGGTCTATCGTGGAATATCTTCATCACCACCTGGGTGCGAAAACCCTTTTTGCGACCCATTACCACGAACTCACTGAGCTTGCAGACAAGGCCCAGCGCATTCGCAATTACCATGTGGCGGTCAAGGAGTGGAACGATAAAATTGTCTTCCTTCACCAGATCGTACCCGGTAATACCGACAAAAGCTATGGCATTCAGGTGGCTCGTCTTGCTGGTGTTCCCCTGAATGTCATCGAACGTGCCAAACAAATCCTTTCGAATTTAGAGGAAGTCGATCTGACTCCTGAAGGGAGCCAACCTGCACAAAATCGACATCGTGCTGAGCGTCAAAAGCTAAGAGCTTTGGAGCCTTCTCCCCAAATGGATCTTTTCGCTGGCATGTCTTAGGCATCAACTAGTTGTGGGCGCCAGGGGGTTAAATTAATGCTGGCAATCCAACCTTGCTGGGATCACATTAGAAAAGTGATCCAGATCGAGCGTCAGATCCAAGTGTCGTACCAGCACCGGGTGCTGTTTACCAAAGATGTCTTTGAAAGCAGTAATCGGTTGCTTCACGATGTTCTGGCCGATCCCAACCGCTCCCAACCTGTCAAAGTGCTGATTGTGGTCGATGACGGTCTCGTCAAGGCCTACCCTTCTCTCAGGCGCAACATACAGGATTATTTTGAGCCCTTTGAAGGCATTCACCTGGTATGTCCTCCCATCGTTGCCGAGGGGGGGGAAAGGGTTAAAAACTCTTATTTTCATGTTTCTGAAATTCAGTCACCAATCGATCGTTATCATATTGATCGGCATTCGTATGTGATCGCCATTGGGGGCGGGGCTTTACTGGACATGGTGGGTTTGGCGGCGGCCACAGCTCATCGGGGTGTGCGTCACATTCGTATTCCGACGACGACCTTGAGTCAGGCAGATTCGGGCGTGGGTGTCAAAAACGGCATCAATGCCTTCGGGAAGAAGAATTTTGTTGGAACATTCGCCCCTCCATTTGCGGTCATCAATGACGCTGCATGGTTGTTGGGACTCAGTGAGCGTGACAAACGTGGTGGTTATGCTGAGGCAGTCAAAGTGGCTTTGATTCGCGATGCTTCCTTCTTTGAAGCTCTCGAAGCCGAGGCCCACGCATTGGCTCAATTTGAGTTGCCGGCCATGGAGTCGTTGATTTATCGCTGTGCAGAACTGCACATGGATCACATTGCACAGGGTGGAGATCCTTTTGAATTTGGATCTGCCCGCCCACTTGATTTTGGTCACTGGGCCGCCCACAAGCTGGAGCAGCTTTCCGGATACGAACTTCGCCATGGTGAGGCAGTTGCCATTGGTATTTGCCTCGATGTCATATACTCAGGACTGATGGGCATGATACCCGAAGACCATGTTGAGCGAGTCTTGAGCTTGTTTGAGCACCTCGGATTTGATCTTTACTCCAATGAATTGCATTTCACGAGCACCGATGGAAGTTACATGGTCCTCAATGGTTTGGAAGAGTTTCGGGAACACTTGGGAGGCGAATTGACGATCACCTTGCTTCAGGGAATCGGTCGCGGTGTCGAGGTACATGAAGTGAATCTTCCTAAAATGACTCAGGCGATGCATCGTTTGAGAGATCGTTTTCAGTCCTCCAGCTCCAAAATCCTTCTGGCCAACTCATAGCTTGATGGCTTCTAAGGTCAAGAACCGGCTGGCCGTTCTTAATGTGGTTGGCCTGACGTCGGACTTGCTCAAGCGAGGATTGCCCCGCTTGAATCAGCTTGCTGATCAGGGTGTTTCACGTTTGATCCAACCGGCCCTTCCCGCAGTCACGTGTACGGCCCAATCAAACTATCTCACAGGTCAACCTCCTTCGCAGCACGGGATTGTCGCCAATGGCTGGTATCATCGTGAATTGGCAGAAGTCCAATTTTGGAAGCAGCCCAATCAAATTGTCCAAGCGCCCAAAATATGGGAACGGCTGAAGGCCTCTGATCCAGCCTTTACCTGCGCTCAACTTTTTTGGTGGTACAACATGTATGCGTCTGTGGATTTCAGCATCACACCGCGTCCAATGTATCCTGCCGACGGCCGCAAGGTTTTTGACATTTACACCTCTCCTGCCGATATAGGACCTGCGATACAGAAGGACTTGGGAATTTTCCCGTTTCCTACCTTCTGGGGACCTGTGGCTGGGGTGGATTCTCCCCAAGGACCACCCGAAGCGGTGTCGGATTGGATTGCAAGGGCGGCTCGATGGATAGAGGAGCGCCATCGGCCGGATCTCCACCTGATTTATTTGCCGCATTTGGATTACAATCTGCAGCGGCTGGGCCCTGATGATCCACAAATCTTGGCTGATCTTACGTTAGTGGATGATCTGGTTGTGGATTTGATCGAGGACCTCGAGGCCAGGGGTGTTTCTTCCCTCATACTTTCAGAATACGGCATCACTCCAGTCCGACATGCCATACATCTTAATCGATTCTTTCGCCAGCAGGGATGGTTGACGATCAAGGAGGAGCTGGGAAAGGAATTGATTGATTTTGGAGCTTCTGAGGTCTTTGCCGTATGTGATCACCAAGTTGCCCATGTTTATCTCAAGGATCCATCCAAGCGTTCCACCATACGCCCTATGCTGGAAACGATGGAAGGCATTGCCATGATCTGGGAAGAACCAGAAAAGAAAGCCCATGGCATGGATCATGGCCGCGCCGGCGATCTTGTGGTCTTTGCCAGGGATTGGGCATGGTTTACCTACTATTATTGGGAAGAGGACCAACGAGCACCTGACTTTGCGCGTTGCGTCGATATTCATCGCAAACCCGGTTACGATCCTGTTGAGCTTTTCATGGACCCAACCCTACGATGGCCTCGCTTGAAAGTAGCCTGGAGGCTGTTGCAGAAAGAGTTGGGCATGCGTATGTTGATGGATGTCATTCCTTTGGATGCATCCTTGGTGAAGGGCTCGCATGGAACCTTACCAGATGAGCAGGTCAATTACCCGATGATGCTTTCCTCCGATCCAGTCTTTGATGGGGCCGACCGACCGCTTGAGTCAACGGAGATTGCCTCCTTGATCGAACGATTCTTTGTCTCATGAATGCCGCTCCTTTTCTGCAATCGTTGGTTCACATTGCCAGACATCACTCTTCAATCCTGTGATTCAATGACCAAGCCTTCGCCTTCCATGGAACGCTATCGCGAGCTGGTGCAGCTCATCGGTCAGCTGGATTACGCGTATTATACTCTGGCCCAACCAACGATTTCCGATCATGAGTACGATCGTCTCTATCGTGAGTTGGTAGAGCTGGAGGAGGCTTTTCCTGAACAGCGGGACCCCGACTCTCCAACTCAGCGAGTAGGCGGCAAACCCCTGGAAGGATTTGATTCGGTGCCTCATGCCTTACCGATGATGAGCCTGGACAATACGTATTCCCGCGATGAGTTGCAGGCCTTTCTAAAGCGGGTTGAGAAATGGCTTCCGGATCAGGTTTTGGAGTGGACGGTCGAGCCTAAGATTGATGGGGTCGCCATCAGTTTGAGATATGAGAGTGGTTTATTCGTACGGGGTTTGACTCGGGGTGATGGAACTCACGGCGATGATATTACCCAGAATTTGCGTACCCTGCGACGCATTCCAAGCAAACTGAGAATAGGCGGTGGTTCCGCACCTGAGGTGCTTGAAGTCCGAGGGGAAGTTTTCATGAGTCGTGCCGGCTTCCTGCGCCTGAACCAACAGCGCAGTGCACGTGGTGAAGATCCCTTTGCTAATCCTAGAAATGCCACCGCGGGATCTCTCAAGATGCTTGATCCAAGGGAGGTTGCCCAGAGACCGCTCGATATCATGCTCTATGGGTTGGGAGAATGCCGAGGGCTGGGTCAGGCGCAGCCAAGTTCCCAGCTAAGGCTACTGGAGATCCTGGACTCCCTTGGCCTCCCGGTTTCACCCCATCACTGGGCGTGCCATGGCAGTTCAGCCATCTTTGATGCCCTTGGTTCATTGGAAGCGTTGCGACCTGAGTTGGACTATGAAACCGATGGCGCGGTGATCAAGCTGAACCAATTGGATTTGCGTGAACAGGTGGGCCACACGGCCAAGGCGCCAAGATGGGCCATTGCCTACAAGTTTGCTGCAGAGCAAGCCCAGACTCGCCTCAAGCGCATTACGGTTCAGGTTGGGCGCACGGGTGCCTTGACCCCCGTTGCCGAGCTTGAGCCGGTGCATGTCAGCGGTACGATGGTAAGCCGTGCCACCCTTCACAATGCGGAGGAAATACGCCGAAAGGACATTCGGCAAGGAGATCAGGTTATCATTGAAAAAGCCGGCGAGATCATTCCGGCTGTCGTGAGAGTTGTGCCCGAAGCACGCTCTGCTGATGCTGCCATTTTCCAGTTCCCAACCTCTTGTCCTGAATGCAAGACGCCTGCGCAGAAGGTTGTCTCAACGGGTGCTCTGGGTGTGGGCTGGCGCTGTCCTAATCCCGATTGTCCAGCTCAGGTTCGGGGTCGACTGGAGCATTGGTGCAGTCGAGGTGCCATGGATATCGAGGGGGGGGGGAGTGTGCTGATTGAGCAATTGGTGGCTCGGGGTTTGGTTCTGGATGTCGCGGATCTGTACCGCCTGACACAAGTCGAGCTGGAGTCGCTTGAACGCATGGGTGAAAAGTCGGCAAGAAACTTTTTGGCCGGATTGGAAAAATCCAAATCGCAGGACCTTTGGCGCCTCTTGTTCGGATTGGGAATTCTTCATGTGGGCGCAGGTGTTGCCAAAACCATCTGTCGACATGTTCGGGACATGCAGGCTCTGATGTCCTGTGGTCTCCCGGAATTGGTATCCATGCCGGAAGTTGGTGGGGTGATTGCCGAAAGTGTGGTCAGGTGGTTGGAAGATACTCGAAATCGACAATTGATTCATCGCCTCGAATCCGCCGGTTTAACCATGTGCTCCTCCCTGTTTATCGAGGCAGATAATCCTTCGGATCGCCACCCTCTGGCAGGAACCACATGGGTGTTGACGGGAACTTTGCCCACCTTGACTCGCCAGCAGGCTTGCGAGCGCATTGAGTCCATCGGTGCAAAGGTTGTCGGGAGTGTTAGCCAAAAAACAGACTATGTCCTCGCAGGAGAAGCTGCCGGGTCAAAACTGACCAAGGCTCAAGATCTTGGGATTGAAGTATTGGATGAGGCCGCTTTCTTGGCCTTGCTGGCATCCAAGGTTGGACTCTGAAGTTTTTCCTCATTGAGAATGGGGATGCAGTCGACATATGCACCCTCCCCTGATAAGATGATCGGTATGGTCAACGGTGATTGGATCAATCAGGCATCCCAATTCCGGTCAATGGTGCCCAGCAGGCGTCGACGGTTTTTAGCGCAACTCGGCCTGGCCTTGGGTGCGCCTGTGGTGTTTGCCGACCTCCTTTCACAATCTGGGGTTTTCCCTCGAGCCCTTGCGCAGAGCGCTATGGAGAAGGGCTGGCCAGGGAAAGAAGAGCTTCGGTTGCTCAGTGATCGCCCTCTTAATGCAGAGGCTTACGCCACGTTGCTGGATGATCCCATCACTCCCAACCACCGGCATTTTGTTAGAAATAACGGGCTGATTCCAGATCGCGCAAAAGAGGGCAATCTTTCGGACTGGTCGTTGCGAGTCGATGGCGAGGTTCAGAAGGTGCTTGACCTCGACATGGCTGCACTCAAAGGCAGTTTCAAACACGTTTCGGCTGCGCTTGTGATCGAGTGCGGGGGCAATGGTCGAGCTGGGTTTTATCCAAAGGTAGGAGGCAACCCGTGGACGTTGGGTGCAGTGGGTTGTGCCCGTTACACTGGGGCACGTTTGAGAGATGTGCTTCGCGAGGCTGGTGTGCGAGATTCGGCTGTCTATCTCGCTTACCATGCAGAAGATCCTACCCTCAACCGTGAACCGGGGAAGGCTCCTATTTCAAGAGGGGTTCCTATTGAGAAGGCCTTGGACCCACACACGCTTTTGGCCTGGGAAATGAATGGAGTTCCCTTGCCACCCGAGCATGGTTTTCCTCTCCGGTTGATCTGTCCGGGCTGGCCCGGATCGACCAGTGGGAAATGGTTGAAACGTCTTCAGGTGCGCGATCGTGTGCATGATGGCCCCAAGATGACAGGGACTTCCTATCGCGTGCCTCGTCATCCCGTTTTTCCGGGAGAAAAGGTTCCTGAAGAAGATTTTGAAATCATCGGTGTCATGCCTGTCAAATCCCTGATCACAAGGCCAGCCCACCTGTTTCAAACTTTGAAAGCCGAGCCCCTTGAGGTGGGTGGGCATGCCTGGTGTGGCGAAGGGAAGGTGCGTCAAGTCGATGTCACCATCGACTATGGATCGACCTGGCAGCGAGCTAAGCTTCAGGCACCGGTCAATCCTTATGCCTGGCAATCCTGGCATTGTGCGCTTCAATTTCCCGGGAAAGGTTATTTTGAAGTCTGGGCCAGGGCGACGGATGAACAGGGGCGTCATCAGCCCATGGTCGTTCCTGGCTGGAACCCCAAAGGCTATCTTAACAATGCCATGCATCGTATCGCTGTACAGGTCATCTGAATGCCACACCTTCCAAACATGAATGCACTAGGAGACCCCATCCGATGAGAGCCATCTTGCTGAGTTGCTTCGGCGGAGTCCTGGCGGTCATTTCAGTACAAGGTGATGAGGGTTCAGCAGCGAGAACTCCGTGGGGACTGGTGGCTGATCCTGTGGCGCCCCTCGTGGTCTCGACTTGCGGCAGTTGTCACTCTCCCTATCTCATCACTCACCATCATCGGGATCGAGATGCGTGGGAAAAAACACTGCTCAAAATGCAGAAGAACGGCATGAAAGCCCTGCCGGATAGTTTTCAGGCGAAGGTGTTGGATTATCTCGTCCTATATCAGGGTCCCTTGAAAGAAGATCGCCCACCGGAGTCTCCCTGGGCCCAGGCT
>MDTE01175809.1_pt1 | contig 14214 bp, 11 predicted proteins | sample 811231 | NCBI WGS metagenome assembly MDTE01 (sample SAMN05326651, study PRJNA326480) | marine metagenome | isolation source: seawater | place: Indian Ocean: Red Sea | collected 2010 | reverse complement strand
TTAAAACACATTGGATCTGTGTGTGCAATAACAACCCTTACTATTTCTAATTGCTCAGATTTATCAGGATTATTTCTTGCAATGTCTATTAGTTCAGCAGCAGCATCACAATCAAGTGGTGCTCCAATCGCTATTAGACTAAGAAGAATTTGATACATAAGGATGAACGATTCCGTTCCGAGTCGGCTTACTTGCGTCCTATGATATAAGTATCACAATCGTCTGACACTTTAGTTCTCAAGTAATCTATAAGATACTCGTGAGCATCAGAGTTAAGATTCCTATCGCTAAGTATCTCAATTCTGTTTTGATTCCATTCCGCACAAGACATTTCCCAATGGGAAGCATTATGTCCAGCAAGGAGCGATGCCAGTAGTGTGAGTTCTATCATTAGGATGAACGATGTGTTTATACTAACACATTCACTCTATATAGGCAAGTAGTTTTGTAATTTGTGTTACATTTTAAGGATTTCTTTACATTTAACCAATTTTTAAATAGATGTTAATCTAAATAATGGGTTTGACTTTCGTAAAAACCCTACACGCGAAAAAATTTTGGCGAATTTTTTTTGCGGTATTTTTGAAACTACTTTCGCTTTTTGTTTTTGCTCGGTGTTCGATAACCCCATAGATTTGGTTTAACATTACCCGAACCATATTTAATTGACTTCAAGTCACCCTTGAACTTGTCATAGTACATATCAAATATTTTAACTCTCGTACCTCTTACGAGATCATAGTGATCCTTATCGTCATGAACATAGTGTGCGATATACGAATCGGTAGGAGCATTTGTTGTAGCAACCTCGTTTGGAGATCCATTTTCAATCACGATCTCGCAACCATATTTTTCTTTACTCTCTTCCTTCTCTGTCTTTGTCCACAGATTTTGTTTACTTTTTGCTTCTAGCTTTGTCTTTGTCATCTTCGATTACCCCATTGTATGTCTGGGTATGCTTCTGCTACAACATCTTTTGTTATCTTATAGACTTCACCGAGTCTTTTATCCTTACATAAGGTAACAATCTCTGCTTCTAATGGATGAAGACCTTCAAGAATGTTAATGAACATAGTTTCACGACGAATCATATTCATACCAGGATTTCCACCTTGAACAAAGTGATAAAAATGTTTTGATTCTCTACGAATTGTGGTATGTCCTTGCTTATCACTTGCTCCTAATGAAAAAGAACCAGTCTCATGCATTCTACGAACTTCTTCAGTTATCTTTGTAGATAGAGTTCCACTGTAAGTATTCTGGTCATCATAACCAGAGTATGGAACATCACCTGGTGGAAGAACACTTTGCACACTTTCATCAAAGTTCCATATCAAAATGACTTTTAACGAAATATCTTCATAGGTCTTTAAGACTTCTATTTTCTTTGCCTTTGTTCTCTGTTTTGATACTAAATCTAGAACTTCAAAAGCAAGAGGTCTTGGTGGTAACTTCTTTATTGGTTTTGGTGTAGTTTTACTTTGAGAAGATTTTGCCCTTACCGTGGTAGGTTTAGTCTTCTTCGTCGTTGTTGTCTTCGTCATAATTTTCAAATCTAAATGCGACTATTTCGTCTGGGACTAAGTTCCCGTTCATATCAAACATCTCAGGATGTGGTCTTGGTATCTCTCTATAGTTTAACATATAGTCTCTAGCGATCCAACCAATTAATAACCCGATTACAAATAACAAAAATGATATAGGTAAAGCCAAAGTGAGTATTGTTTCAGTCGTCATTTCGTTACCTCATTTTGATTATTTATATCATACTTTAATGATTTGATTTTCTTTAAGATATTTAATTGTATCTATACATCCCCCTAGTTTTTTTCCATCAACAGAGACTTGGGGAAAAGTTGCACCTTCACCAAATTCATCATAAAAAGATTCTCTGTCAAACTGTTCACCCAAATTATAGACCACATAACTGGTCTTTGTCAAGTCTAAAACTTGTTTAATTTTGTCACAATAAGGACACCCGTCCTTTGAGTAAACTGCAAAGTTCATATGTCTTGTTAAATAATGATTTATAAATTTAATGTTTTCTTATAGTGCTAGTAAAGCTGTTTGTGCTTCTGCCCGTTTTGTTTCTGCCTCTGTTCTTTTTGTTGCAGCAAGTGTTGCATCACCACCTGTTTCCTCTACAGCTGCTTCTTGCTCTAATGCAATTGCAGCATCTAATGGTGTCTTCACAGTATTATACTGTGTTTCTGTCAACTCTTGAATTGCTTTCTTTGATCCAACTGTAACTTCAGTGATTGTTGTACTATCAGGAACTTGTGCCATACAGACATCTATACCATCAGCATCATGCAACCATATTTGAACATCTAATCCAGCAAATTCTGCTTCTGGATGTCTTTTATGAATAGTATTTGCAGTGGTAACATAATCTCCAGTTTCTGTAGATTTCCAGTAATGTTTTAGATATTTCATTTTTAAAAATTAATTATCAAAGATTATTTATATGACAGGAACTCCATATTTTTCAGAGAGTTCTCGGTTTGTTTGTTCAAGTGAAGGAAAACCCTTAACCTTTGCCCATGTTACAATTGAATATCTTTTTCCTTTTGTGACTGGTTCAACTCCATGCATATAAAAATGATTAGATGGAAAAGTAATCAACATACCAGGTTTTGGTCTAACACGAATATGATGTTCTGGAAATACAAAATCTCCACCTTCAAATCCATCATTCAAATAGAATACAAATGATAAATCTCTATCTGTTGACTTCTTCCAAATCTTTTCTCCAGTTGGTGCTACCCACATACTCTCACCATCCAAATGTGGTGAATAGTGTCCACCAACTCCATAAGATAAAACCTGTGGAACTTCACTACTTTCAACTTCAAAACCATAAAAAGGATTTACAACTTCTTTAACTGCATATTTGAATAAATCACAAATCTTTGGATACAGAGGACCCATGTCAACTATCTGAGTATCTCTAACTTGCTTATCAACTCGCCATTTTGTCTGTCCAGTTCGATTTGTTTCGTCTGGATCAAAAACAGATAAATCTTCCTTATCCGCTTCTTTAATATAATCAACCATTTCTTTAATACCCTCTGGGTTTATCACATTTGGTCGAATTAAAATATTTGTTAAAGGATTGTTTATCATAAAAAAATCATCGTTATAATTATCATAGCATATTTATGGAGAATTTGCAGCTGCTGCAGCACTGACTGCTCCAAGTTTTCGGACTTTATGTTCTAAATTACCTTTTGGTGATGCTGTTGCTGTATCATTTGAAAAATCAATTCGATCTATCGTAGTTACTTGACTATAAGGATCTGAATATTGATATTCTCCTCCAGCTACATATCCATAAGATTGATTACCAGTTCCCTCTAGACCCCATCTCGATTGGGATAAAGGTCCTTTTGGTGCTGCTGTTGCAGTATCATTTGCAAAATCAATTCTCTCTACGGTTGTGACTGTCGGTGGATTAGAGGGGTTACCTGTAATTTCTCCACCTACAGAATACCCATAATTTGCGTTACCAATTCCTCCACCAGCTTGATGCCTTGCACTTGCTAGAGGTCCTTTTAGAGTTGTTCCAGTATCATTTGAAAAATCAAGTCGTTCTACTTTTGTTGACCGATCTGGAGATGTATCAGTTTGATAACCACCAACAATATATCCATATGATTGGTTACTAATACCTGATAGTGCATAACGTCCTTGTGATATATAACCCTTTGGTGTTCCACCTCCAGTATCATTTGAGAAATCAAGTCTACTTATGTCTGATTTAGCATATGGTGAACCAGGTCCTGCACCACCAGCCCAATATCCGAAATTTTTATTTCCTACTGCTGCACAATCAGCCTTAGGTGATGCTAAAACGTTAGTTCTTGGCGATCCATCTGAAGTATCATTTGCATAATCAATACGCTGTGCTTGATTTGTGTAATAATTAGAGGGAGCAAAACCAGCAACATATCCATGTGTTACACTACTGGTTCCAGAAAGATATTCTGTAGCGTATGAACTATGCACTACTCTACCTTTTATTGATGCTGTCGCAGTATCATTTGAATAATCAATACGTTGGACTCGTGAATAGGAAGCTCCAGTTACTGGAATACTAGCATCTGATGTTGATCCTCCAACAAAATATCCATAGTTAAATGGATTACTTGATTGTACTGGGAATGGGAATGGTGGTTGGTATGGTGCAAAGAATCCTGGTTCTCCTGGTATGTCTGTAGCTGGATTCGGAGTGACTGCGATGTCATTTTCAGAGGCAGATGCTCCACCCCCGTGCGTTAGTCTCCACACTAAAGGTCCTTTTGGTGTTGCTGTTGCTGTATCATTTGAATAATCAACTCTCTGTACAATGGTCTCAACACTTGGACCGCCACAATTATATCCAAAAGATTGACTTCCAGTTGTTGCTTGATATCTTGTTGAAGCTGATAAATTACCTTTTGGTGCTGCTGTTGTTGTATCACTAGCATATGTAATTCGATCTACTTTTGTTCCACCATACGGATTGACTGCTAATGCCCATCCATTGTTAGCATTTCCTTGTGCTCCACCATATGACATTGGATTGGTAAGTGGACCTCTATTTGAAGTGCCACCAGTATCATTTGAATAATCAAGACGCTCTACATAAGTAGAAGCATAATTGTTACAATAAGTATAACTACCACCTATCCACCATCCATAACTTGAATTTCCACAAGCAGCACGACCACCTGATCCATAAGAAGTATTACATCTAAATACAGTATTTGTCGTATCACTCGCATATGTCATCCTGTTAACTTTACTAAGTGAAGGTGCATAATAACCACAACCAGGAATAGTGTAGTTTATATTTCCTCCACTAAAATATCCATAATCATTATTACCTGTAGCACGTTCATTATATCCAAGTTGCACACCTGGTTGTCGATTACATCTATTCACCATTTGTGCAGAATCATTTGCATAATCCAATCTTTGAACATTACTACGAGTAGCACCCATAGATGTCCATGCATAATCACGATTACCTACTGAAGAACAATAATAAAGTCGATCTGTAGGTGGAGCTGCTCCTGCTTTTGCTACTGCTGTGGCTGTGTCATTAGACATATCAATTCTTTGTGCGGGGTTAGCGTATGGAAGAGGACCTGGTTGACTTTGACCACCAATGGTGTATGCCATAGAAGGGTTAGAATAAGCGGGGTTGGGAGAAGGTGAAGTCCCCTGTTCCTCAGCTTTACTATCAATAAACCTAACTCTTGGAATGTAAGTAGGTCCAGCTGTAGATACATCGTTATGTCGAGCACCTGTTGCACCAGCGAATGCATGGTAAGAAGATGGAGAAAATTGGCCAGCCATGCTGGTGTCATTTGAGTAATTAAAATATTGTGCATAGTAATGCATAGAGGTAGCGTTACTATAACCAGGCGAAGGTCTTCCAACTGTAAATCCATAGCAAAATGCACCTTGAGATTCACTTGAAGCACCTTCTGCGTCTCCAACTGCATAGTATAAGTTAAGTCTACTTGATCCCCCTAAGGCATCATTTGCATAATCAAGTCGATACACAGTTGATTTAACTGCTTGATACCAAGTGCCATCTTTGAAATATCCATAATCAGCGTTTCCTGTTCCTGTTACATATGGAACACCAGTACCAGCAAATGAATTAGGTCGAGTAACAGTATCGTTTGCATAATTTAGTTTATTAATATTACCATATGAACTTGGCATATTAGTATTTCCACCACCAAAAAATCCGAAATTTTTGTTTCCTGCTCCAGAAGTTCCATATACTTGAACACCTAAAGGTCCTTTTATCACTGCTCCTGATGTATCATTAGCAAAATCAAGTCTATCTACTGTTGAAACAACACCTACTGAAGGAACACTACCACCAGCCCAATATCCATAATTTATATTACTAACTGCTCCTCTATACTCACCATTAGTTGCCATGACACCTGGTAAATATGTTGAACCATCAGTTGAAAAATCAATACGCCATGCATGTGTTGATGCTGGATATGTGCTAGAAATGTATCCATAATCCTTACTATTTGCCCCCTTCGTCTTCTGTACAGTATTTGGAAGATTAGTTGTTGATTGAGTGCTATTGTTACTCCAATTTAATCTGGTTATAGTTGAAGTTGCATTAGCATTACCATATCTCCAACCACCAACAACATATGAGTATGCAGGACCATAAGAGTATGGTGTTGAATCCAAATATCCATCTGAACCTTTATCTACTAATTTACTTGCACTAGGAGTACCACCAAACGCATGTTCTTGTCCACTGAAACTTTGAGATCTACCTTGATCAAAAGCTAAATTACCTTTTGGTGATGCTGTTGCTGTGTCATTTGCATAATCGATTCGTTCTACAAAACTGTATTTTGTTGGTTGTTGACCACCACCACAAAAATATCCAAAACTCTGACTACCTGTTGCTGTTCTACGATAAACAGTAGCCACTAATGGTCCCTTTGGTGATGCTGTGTTAGTATCATTCGCATAATCAAGCCGACATATTGTTGTAGGTGATTGATATCCTTGATTGGTTTGAAAGTAACCAAAATTAATATTTCCTGTTCCTGCATTATCCGAAGCTTCTTGACTTAATGGTCCTTTTGGTGACGCTGCTACACTATCATTTGCATAATCAATTCTTCTACAAATACTTGTCCTAGGGAAACCCCCACCAGCCATATAACCATAATTTAAATTACCTGCTGTACCATATTGAGCCGAACTAGTGAGAGGAACAAATATGTTTCCTAATGAAGTTGCTGTTGCAGTATCATTTGCATAATCAATTCTATCCATTCGACTTTGATATGCATATGTAGGACTTGGTGCATCACTTCCACCTCCAGTGTATCCATAATTAGCATTTCCCACAGAACCAAGATATTTTCTTGCAGCAGATAATTTACCTTTTGGTGATGCTGTTGAACTATCATTAGAGTAATCAATTCGATCTACTTTGCTGGTTGGATCAACAGGAGTTTCCACTCCACCCGTCACATATCCATAACTGGTATTACCAGTTCCACCACCTCTACTTCTACCTGAAGTTAATGCTCCTCTTGGTGATGCTGTTGCAGTATCATTTGCAAAATCAATTCTTGAAACTGGTTGTGTGTAATCGCCACCAGCAACATAACCATAAGCAGGACCTCCAGTTTGAGCTGGAGGTTCCAATTGAGTTGCAGGATTTACACTCCTAGCAGAACTTGTTTGAGGTAGTCCATATTCTCTTGGACTAAAATTAAATCCATAGCTGCATCCAATAACTAAACCACCTTTTGGTGATGCTGTTGCTGTATCATTTGAATAATCAATTCCACTATTGGTTGCTAAACCAGTACCAGCAGGACTAAATCCTCCAGCAAAATATCCAGTAGTACCATTACCTGTTGCTACTCTGGTTTGAGCTTCATAAGTTAAAGGACCTTTTTGTACTGCTGTTGAAGTATCATTTGCATAATCAATTCTGTATATTCTCGAACTGTAATTATCTCCTCCACCACGACCAGTATATCCATAATCAGCATTCCCTGTTCCTGAACTAGTGTAAGCAGAATTTGGTAATGGTCCTTTCGTAGATGTTGCTGCACTATCATTTGAATAATCAAGTCTTGTCACATTGGTTTTAGCTCCAGGTGATGCAGGATTACCATAACCACCAATAAAATATCCATAACTTTGATTACCTGTGCAAGCATAATCATACCTACCAGGAGTCAATCCATCAGAATTTGTTGTTGCTGTAGTATCATTTGAATAATCCAATTTATCCATAGCAGAAAAATTGATATCATAACCACCTCCAGCATATCCATAATTAGCATTTCCTACGGATGAATTAAACCGTCTTCCTGAAGATAAAGAACCTTTTTCCGATGCTAGTGCTGTATCATTCGCATATTCAACACGATAAGTGGTGGATAACCTATTATTACTGGGACTAGGACCCCTACCACCAAATGTATATCCATAAGTGGTATTACCAGTTCCACCATGACACTCATTTATTTCAAGTGGTAAATTACCTTTAGTTACTGTTTGTGAAGTGTCATTATCATAATCCAGTCTCTGAGTGATGGACATGTAATAATAACCACCAGAATTATAACCAGCAGCAAAATATCCCATAGCAGGACCTGCTACTTGTTCTGGATTTATACTTGTAACATAAATGAATGGATCTAATATATTTGTCCAATTATTACTATCTTGTCTTTCTAATACTGTTTCAAGAGAGAATACACCTCTTTTATTCGTTGCTGCCATTTTTTAAGTAGGTGCTATTAGGATACTTCCAGTATTCCAGTTTGCTATATTTATTTAGAATAAAAGGAGACAGCACATCTTCAGGTTTCTTAGATATTTTCTGCACTTTATTTCTGACATGATGCATGTCTTTTAGATTCCATTGCTTCTCACTTTCACGATGATTATTCTTAACATTATTGAAGTCATGTTTATATCCATCTATCTCTAAAAAATTATATATTCGATCCATTGTTTCCTGTGGAGTATTCACAATATCATTATACTCAACCATTAATAAATGTTTTGTTTCATTTCGAATAAATGCCTGTGATTGTGCCCAGAGTGCTTGCTCCACAATACCATTATCACTCATTAGATATTCACATCGATTATCATCATCAACAGTGAATCCACCTTTAATTAATTCTTCATCAATAAAAGAAACCTCGTCAGAGTTTCGATGAACCATTGTAATAAATGATGTAAGTATCTCTGAGATATCACGAACAGGACAAATGATTTTTGGATTTGGATGTAGATAAGTTTTAATTCTTTCAATATTATTTGACCATGCTCGATTATGATCAATGACAATTGGTTTTTCTACATCATAGTAATAATTTTCAATATAACTACTAACAACTTTATATGCATTTTTTGGTTTAGGGTATCCAATATACTGTTCACTTTGTTTAAAATATTGCTCACTATGATACATAATCTCCATCACTGGAGATATTGGTTCAGTATGTACATTTGGATTTTGGTCAATGATACTTTTCAATAAGGTGCTTCCTGCACGAGGAAGACCTGCCATAAAATGAAAACTATGATTCATACTACCATTTATTAGATGTATTACCTTTTTCTTTAAAGAAGAATAGTTGAACTAATCTACCATTCTCCATACTATCACCAAAGTTATAACTATGCGAGTGCCAGAGATGAGTTCGAAACAGAACTAAACGATTATACTTCATCGGACATAACATATACCTTGTCCACTGACTTCGATCTAAACCCGAACCATATACTGTTGTGCTCCATGCTTCTTTATATGAAGGGTAAGAATAATATTGTGACTCCTCTGTTGTTCGTGGACACTTGTCCCAGTGAAGACTATTATGTTTCCAGAAAGATGTTCCTCCCTCATCAATACATTGTTCTGGGGTATTCACATATAAAACACCACCCCAATCCCAACCAGGATCTACATGAACATCTTGTCTCAAACTATCATGTTCGAATGATATTCGAAAGTATCCACAAGGATCTGATGGTTCAAGACCAGCACCTACAGCTTCCTCCATTTTTTTATGAGTATCATCATTATAAAAACCTAAATCTGAGTTTTTACCAGGATATGTATAACCCTCACCTGGATCTGGATACTCTGCTGTTAAACCAAAATTTCTTACCTCGTCAGGATTATCATAAAAATCATCAATAACAATAATACTTCTTTCCATCAAGTTTTATTTTTAGTATAGCATAAATTATGAAGGAAGTCCATTAGCCAGTGAAGATATTCCTTGAGGTCTCGTTGCTTTTGGAAGTGCCATAGTTCCTCTCTGTGCTGCTGTTACTGTATCATTTGCATAATCGATCCTACCCACTGTAGTATTACCAGAAGAACCTTGAGAAGGAGTAAATCCAGCAGCAATATATCCATAATCAGAACTGCCAGTTCCACCAGCTTTATACGCAGCTACCCAGAAATTTCCTTTTGGTGATGCTGTTGCGGTGTCGTTTGCATAATCAATTCTAGAAGTGTTTGAATATGATGGAGAAGGACCATAACCAGTAGTAAAATATCCATAGTTATTATTACCTGCTGCTGCACGGGTTGCTTTCTTAACATCCATATTTCCTCTTTGTGATGTTGCTGCTGTATCATTTGAATAATCAATACGCTCTACTCTAGTGCTACTAGGTCCAAAATTACCTGACGGGGCAGATTGTCCAACATAATATCCATAAGAAAGATTTCCTCCTCCTGACTGATATGCAGTAGCAGCTGAAAGAGGACCTTTTTGTGATGCTGCTACAGTATCATTTGCATAATCAATTCGATCTACTGTTGAATATGCTATTGCACTAAAACTTGGTGATCCAATAAAGTTCATACCTCCAGCATTATATCCATAATCCTTATTACCAAAAGCTGATGCTTGTCCTCTGGCAAGACTTAAAGGTCCTTTGACTGCTGCTGTTGCGGTATCATTTGCATAATCAATTCGTGATATTGTTGATTTAACAGGGACAACATGACCTCCAGCAATATAACCATGAGTCAAATTACTTGTTACGCTTACCTGATTACCAGGAACATTTGATATATCTCCTCTTATCAGTGCTGTTGCAGTATCATTTGAAAAATCAATACGTTCTACTTTTGTTACATCGTTTCCTGAACCAGAAGGATTATAATTATATCCACCAGCAAAGTATCCAGCTGGTGGTGGGGGTGGATCTAACTGTACTGGGAAATTATATGGTGTAGCATATGGTGAAAGAACATCGCTAAGTAATGTCACAGGAAATCCATTTATTAATGCACTTGTAGCAGATATAGAGGCCAATTGTGTATAACTTGACGGAGTATATGATTTTTGAGACAATCCGTTAGTATCATTTGCATAATCATAACGAAATACTCTAGACTCTGATCCCATTCCATCCTTTATACCCGTAGTATATGAAAAATGTCTATTACCTGTTGTTGCAGTACCATACGTTGTAGGATTACTAGGTGCAGGTGATGCCTGTGCTGCTTGTGCAGTATCATTTGCATAATCAAAACGGTCTATATGTCGAGTGGATGAAGGTACGTTAGTCATACCACCTATTTGCCATCCATAGGAAGCATTACCCGCTGCACTATGATATGATTTTGCTGCAGATAAATTACCTTTTTGATCTGCTGTTGTTGTGTCACTTGAATAATCAATTCGATCTACAAATCGCATAGCAGATGTGTAGCTATTATTTCTACCACCAGCAAACCAACCATAATCTAAAGTACCCGTTGCTGTATTAGCAAATCTACTATAGTTAAGTGGACCTTTTGGTGCTGCAGTTGATGTATCACTTGCAAAATCAATTCTTTGCACGACGGTGGTTCCTGGAACATTACTTGGATCTGCTGATGTATATCCACCTGCTGTCTTATTACCACCAGTCCACCCATAATTTAAATTACTTGTTGATCCCGCAAGAGTTGTATTAGACAACAAATTACCTTTTGGTGATGATGTTTCACTATCATTTGAATAATCAAGTCGTTCGGTTGAAGATAGATCTGTCGTAACACCACCAGATTGGATACGACCACCCATAAAATATCCAAAATCAGCATTACTGACTGATGAATGCATATTTCTGCCAGTATTCAAACCACCTCTGCTAGGTGGTGATGTAGTATCATTTGCATAATCAAGACGAAGAATCATTTTTTCACCAGCAGCTGCTGCACCACCACTAAAGTATCCAAAATTATATAAAGGATTACCTGTAGATGTTAGTTCTTCATCAATAAATCTAATTCTTCCACCAAGAGCAATTGCTGTTTTTCCATTATCTGATGTACTCATCGCTGTCAATGAATAAGCACCAGAAGGTCCATTAGGTAAATTACCTTTTGGTGATGATGTTGATGTATCATTCGCATAATCAATTCGAGTTGTAGATGATATTATGTAAGATGAAGGAACACCTGAATAAGGACCTGATGGATATGTAGAATAACCACCACCAAAGTATCCAAAATTAGCACTACCTGTTGCTGCAGGTTTTATTCTTCCCTCTGCAAGATTACCTTTTGGTGATGCTGTTGCGGTATCATTTGAATAATCAATTCTACTAATGGTTGTTTTTGTGGGACTTGATGGTCCTTGGTTTCCATAAAAATATCCGAAATTGCCATTACCTACCCCTGCTCCTGCATAAGCAGGAGATGTTAAAGTACCTTTTACTAATGTTGCTGCTTCATCATTACTATAATCAATTCGATCTATGTTAGAAGCAGAAGGACTTCCGTCTCTGGCAAGATAACCAAAATTTAAATTACCTACAGTTGACCCCTCACTAGTTTGTTCAGTAGATCCCTTTACAGGTGCAGGGTTTGTGTCATTTGCGTAATCTAATCTATAGATTTGAGATTGTCCGTATGTTATAAAATATCCAAAATCATTATTTCCTATGGCTCTAGTCTCCGAGATACCAGTATTAGATCCTGTAAAATTACCTACTCGTATTGCGGTTTCACTATCATTTGCATAATCAATTCTACTAATATAACTAATATATCGATAATTTACTGATGGTGCATAAAAATTTCCGTCACCAGGACTATTACCTAAGAATACATAACCATGAGTTGTATTACCGTCTCCTCCAGAAGCTTGATGATCCTGAGTCGGTAAAGGACCTTTTGTTGCTAGAGATGCTGTATCATTATCAAAATTCAACCTAGATACTGTAGAATAACGTTGGTAACCTGGACCAAATCCACCAGCAAAATATGCACGAGTAGTGGGTATTCCTCGTCCACCTATATCTACACCATTTTGAGTTAAAGGAGCTGATGTAAATCCATTCATTAATGGACTTGATCCTACTACATTATAATAAGGATAAATCCAACTGTAACCAGTTGGGTTTGCTGTTGAAGTATCACTCGCATAATCAATTTTGTAAGAATTTGGATTACCTTGAGAATAAGAAGGACTATAACCACCACTAGTATATGCTTGAGTACTATTACCTGTTACTGCATGAGCATTCATAGTAGCCCCAAGATTACCTCTTGGAGATGTTGTTGAAGTATCATTTGCATAATCAATTCTTTGAACAATAGATTTAGAACCTGGAGTACCACCTGTATGCCAAGAATAATCAGCATTACCCGCTGCTGCATGCCGACTAACCCCTGTTCCAAGATTACCTTTTGGTGAACCACCAACAGAGTCATTTGCATAATCAATTCGACTTATACTTGATACGTGTGTACCATAAATGCCATCATAACCACCACTAATATATCCATAATTTAGATTTCCTGCAGCAGCAAGTTGCTGACCAATATATGCTGGAGTTAATCCTAAAGTACCTTTTGGTGTTGCTGTTGCTGTATCATTTCCATAATCAATACGGTCTATTGATGAATCGGAGGATGTTCCAGCAACATATCCGAAATTTAAATTTCCCGTTGCAGCACTGTACGGTCTACTTTTTGTCAATAAACATCTTAAAGTTGCATTTGTACCATCATTTGAATAATCATAACGAAGCACCTCTGATGATGCGGGTTGTGTGCCACTACAGTAGTATGCAAAATCAAGATTTCCTGTAGCAGATCCAACTATTTGTGCACCAGGAGATGGAGAAGGTGCTGGATTAGTCCAACCACCAGGATATGCAAAAGAAGCTACAGTTGATATAGAATCATTCGCATAATCAACTCTCTGTATTGCTGATTGATATGAATAACTACCTAATCCAGTATAACCACCAGCGAAATAACCAAAAGGTGTGCCGATTTTTACATATTTAAATACATCAACAATCTTAGCAGTTTCTCCAGATACTTGAAGATCATAAATTTCTTCTAAACTAAATATTCCTCTCTTTTCAGACATTTTTTATCAATACCTTTTGGTGCTTCATTGAGTTATTTAGTTCATTACCAAAACCAACTCCATATGAATGCCACAAATCAGCACGAAACAATATCATACGATTATATTTAACATATATGTTCATATATTCTTTCCAATATGATTGATTATTTACATCAAAACATCTTAAAATATCATCCATATTTTGAAGACCATTTACTTTACATGCCAACTCATTTGGAAAGCAATCTAATCCAGTAGATTCATGCAAATAAAAACTTAATCCCCTACCAAGATGATGTGTCTCTGTAGGAAGATTAAGATATATGAT
>MDTE01070963.1_pt1 | contig 14214 bp, 11 predicted proteins | sample 811231 | NCBI WGS metagenome assembly MDTE01 (sample SAMN05326651, study PRJNA326480) | marine metagenome | isolation source: seawater | place: Indian Ocean: Red Sea | collected 2010 | reverse complement strand
TTCTAGAGATGCGTACCTTCAAATTCACGGCGCTATTCATAATGCACTTGTCGAAGTAGAGCGGTCCGTACATTCAGTGTTTGAGCGGCTCCGGCCTGACGGCACTATCAGCGAACGCATGGTTTTGGAAGCTAACTCCGAACTTCGCAATCAATTGGCTCGAGCCAATACATATGCGGATGTGAAGCGCGATGAGATGATTCTGAGCATCGGAACTAGATTGGAACAACTCTTTATACAGCGCCTAATTGTTTCTCCAGACGAGCCTCCACCCTTACGGCGATGGTCTACTTTGGCTGATCGAACAATCCGCCGAGACCTACCGCTAGTATCGGAACCCAGTCACGGTGACTTAGATGTTTCCTTTAAGGATCGGAAGAAGCGGCTAATAAAGTGGCAAGAAGAGACTGACCATTACTTGGAAACCGTCTGTCTCAACCATGTCGCGGAAGTAATTAATACTCTCTTGGAAGAGATGAATGAGTATTCCATAAGTTGGGTTGAATCGGTGGTAGACCTGAAGCGTCACTCAAACGCCGGAGGAAACCTATTTGACCAAGTAACCGACTCCGAATCGTGGACTTTTGACAGCGACGACCCCACCGTTAAGAATCTACTGACAGGTGAGCAAGCCCAAGAAATAGCCGCACGTATCCTGAACAGATTTCAACTCAGCAACCACGACTTGACGGAGATTGCGAGTTCGGTCCAGAAATCACTAGATGGCAGGCCAGTCTATGGCACCAATCGGGTTGATACAGTAGAACTAGAAGAAACATTAGCCCTTGCTACTGCTCAAAAAATCCGCGACAACGTATCAATCGATACTGGATTTCTATCACTAGTTTCCACAGGGCCCAAATTCGGTGAGCAACTAGGCGAACTACTGGTAGACATGCACATGGGCGCGGCTGCAATGGAAGAGAGGTTATGGCGAGTGGGAGAGGTCAGAGTAGGTCACGTAGACTCCGCATCGGGTGTAGGCATTACTGCATCAAACCTCCACGATTCCGTTACCAGAGGATTGGGTGGTGGCCGCAAGTTCGCGGCTGTTGAAGGCCATCCTGGAGACAATCACCAATTCGAGGTTCAGATGTCCACCGTCGGGGCACCAATATCAGACCTAACGATATATCGAGAAATGATTAACGCATGGTATGCCTGGCACTTCGACGACTCTCATGGAGGATCAGTTGATGTCTTAGACCCATTAAACGCCGTTACAAAGGAATCCTGGAAACTCTACCCGGACATTGGAGAGGACACCGGCGTAAGACGGGGCATAATTGAGCTGATTGACGATGACCTAAAGCAGTTGTGGAACGCACGTGACGACATCGCGACCAGACTTACCAATGGCCAGTTCTCGGGAGGAGAACTGCTTAACGGGGTAGTAAATATCAAAGACAAAACTATAGATTCGGTAGATACCGAACCATAGTTTATTTAGATGGATAACAAAGACCGGCCTGTTTATGATAACAGGCCGGTCTTTTTCCCCAAAGATATCACTCATGTGCGCGTTGACATCCCAAACAGCACATCCGGCTCCGCTCATTTATTCATCGGGATGGGTTGTAATGAAACGAGCGGCTTTTGAAACATCCACATCCGCCCTGATTTCCACGTCGGCCATCTCTTCTTGAAGTTTAACCACTACAGTACTATCCATATGGCCCCACCCCCGATTCATGGCCTGGATGGCCAACTGCTCGGCCAAGTTGGCCACCGGCATGGGCACCTCAAACTCCTTGGCCAGTTCCGTTGCCAGACCGATGTCCTTGCGGGCCAAGTTCAGGGCGAACCCCGCAGGCTCGTACTCGCCCTTGAACACGGTGCGGACGAAGCCCTCGTGAAGGACGTTCATACGCCCCAGAGAACCCCGGCGGATGCACTGCCACAACGCCTCGGTGTCCACACCGGCCTTCACTCCCAGGGTCATGCCCTCGGCGATGGCCTGGCGTACACCGTGGCCGATCATGTTGTGGACCAGCTTGGCCACAGAGCCGGCGCCGATCTCTCCGGCGTAAAAGACCTTGTCCCCGAAGGCGTCCAAGATTGGTTTGACCTGGTCGAAGATGGATCTGTCGCCACCGACCATGACGGCCAGGTTCCGGCTCTGGGCGCCGGACTTGCCGCCGCTCACCGGAGCGTCCAGCAAGTGCACTCCCTTTTCCCGGAACTGGGGCTCCAGCTCGCGTATCAAGGTGGGCCTGCTGGTGGATAGGTCTATGTATATGGAACCTGGCTTGGCCCCTTCCAAGACCCCTTCCAGGCCGACGGAAACGGCCTCAACTTCCCGGGGGCCAGGCAGCGAGGTGAAGGTAACGTCACACTGGCTGGAAACGTCGGCAGGGGAGCTTCCCAGCTTGGCTCCGCCCTCCAAGAAGGGGCGGGTAGCGCCCTCATTGATGTCGTGGACCACCATCTGGTAGCCGGCCTTCTGGATGTTCCCAGCCATTCCGCCGCCCATGTTTCCAAGACCGATAAATCCTACAGTTTCCATTGGTATCTCCTTATTACTTGGGAATCAAATCTGGCTCCGTACCTGGGCCCTTGCCGTGTCGCCTTATCGATTCACCGCCCCAGCTACGGACCGGAGTGCAAGGCGGATTATATACTCGGCGTTGTACGGGCACCACCGAGGCAGGACCGCACCACAGACAGGGCATTTTTGGCTACACTGTCAGCCAAACTCCCCCGGGGCCAATTGGCCCGCAAAATCAGGAGAGGTTGGAAGTTCTGCCCGCTACGTGCCGCGGGTAAGATACCGAAAACTAAAATCGGCCTTGTTCGGGGCTGGCCACCAATCAAGGAGGCGACTGTGATCACCCAATTTTCCGCCCTATATGCAGGACATGTTCTGGAAGGCGAAGGTGTCGGCATTGACGGCATCCCCCACGACGACCGCTGGTACCCGAATGAGCGCCTTATCCAAGCCTTTGACATCGCCAAGGACGCCGCCATCTTGATGGACAAGCTTGGCTACGATGTGCTGTGGATGGCCGAGCACCACTTCCAACGGGAAGGCTACGAGTGCATCCCCAACCTGTTGATCCTCAGCCAATACCTCTGTCAGTTCACCAAGAACCTGAAGTTCGGCTGTGGGTTCAACATCCTACCCGTGTGGCATCCCATTCGCCTGGCCGAAGATTTCGCCATGGTGGACGTGCTGACCGGGGGCCGAGTGGTCTTCGGAGTTGGACGGGGATACCACACCAGGGAGGTCGAGTCCTTCGGCGCGCCCCTGCTGAACCCGGAATCCAACCGGGAACTATTTGAAGAGCAGTTCGAAGTCATCATGAAGGCATTCAACGAGGAGTCCTTCGCCCACAAGGGCAATTATTACACCATTCCCCCCGAAGTCCCCTACAGGAGCTATACATTGAAGGACATCACCGTGGTGCCGCGCCCGGTGAACCCGGTGGAGGTCTGGCAGCCGGTGGTTTCCGGCAGCGAACGGGGAATGGACTTCATGGCCAAGAACGGCATGAAGGGCATGATCCTGGGCACCCACGAAGACTATGTGGACGAGTACATGCACAAATTCCAGGAGGCCAACCGCAAGTATGGCCGCGACCTGCCCCTGGGCGGTAACCTAGGCATCGGCCTGTGGGCCTACATCGAGGACACGGTGGAGAAGGCGGAGAAGGACCTGCAACCCCTTTTCGAGGAACACGTTAAGTTCGCGGCGCCGCTGGGCATGCTTCGCTACACCGAGGAGCAGATGAAGGAGATCGGCCCCGGCGGCGTGGCCCGGCACATCGCGGTGGGCAACAACTTCCGCGAGGTGCTGGACAAGAAGGCCTGGTTCGCCGGCGACAAGGACTCCACTGTCTCCTACCTCAAGGAGATCGAGGAGAAGTACCCCGGAGTGGAGCAGATCATGATCGGCTTCCCCATGGGGGAGACCAAGGCCCAGTTCAAGGAGCAGTTGACCCGGTTCGCCAAAGAGGTCATCCCCTCTTTCAAATCCCAGGGTGTCACCGCTTAGGCAGCAAGGGAATCCTGGTATCCGTGGGGGCGTCCCGATTTGATCGGGACGCCTTTTTTGTGCGCCGGGTCCAATTGGGCTACACTCTCCCCTGTTCATCCCCATGTGATCTTTGAGGTGTGGCATGCTTTTCCCATCGGAAGAATCGGACCGCCTTCTGGCCAACTTAAAGAGCGGCAAACCGTCACTCTGCGCCTACGTCTTCAGCCATCCCAACATGGTGGAGGTGGCGGGCATCGCCGGCATGGACTGCTTCATGGCCGACATGATGTTCACCGCCCACGACTGGGACAACATCAACAACCTGGTGCGCGCCGCCCGGGGAACCGGCATCTCTCCCATGATTCGGGTGCAGGCGTTCCCCTGGGCCGACGGCACCGACCGCCGCACCGTGTCAGACGCCGCCCGCGCCCTGGCTTTGGGCGCCACGGCGGTCACGGTGTCCGTTGGGTCTGCCCAGGAAGTGCGCGACCTGATGGAACTGAGGAACGATTGGCACCGCCAGATCCACCTGCGCCGCTTCTGGACAGCCGAGGAGTTCCCCGAGTACGCCGCCAAGGTGCGGGAGGGAACCTTAATCGTCCCCACCATCGAGAGCGAGGGCGCGCTGGACGACCTGGACGAGATTCTGGCCATCGACGGGATACAGCTTGCCTGGCTGGCCGCCGGAGACGTGACCAAGATCCTGGGCGTGCCTTTCAAGTACGAAGACCCCAAGGTGATGCGGCTCTTGGAAGGGGCGGTTAAGACCGCCGAGAGTCACGGCGCGGCCATCATGTACAACATGGGCCTGGACTCGCCCGACTTCGATTCCATGGCTGCTGTAGCCAAACGTCTATTCGATGTTGGAGTGCGGGTCGTTGGCCTAGGGGCCATGGAGTGGCACATGCAGATGGCCCTGGAGCAGATCCGCAAGGGAGCCATCGGCTAGGCGAGTTCAGTTGCTGTAGAGCCAGTCGGGAACGGGGCGCTGTCCGCCGCCCGCGCCCCGGGCCAAGGAGTCCTTGAGGGCGCCGTACCTGGAGCGGAAGGGCCTGACACGGTTGGGCGTTCCGGTGCGGCCCAGCCCCACCAGGAACATCAGGCTCTTGCCTGCGGCGTGGGGCGAGAAGAAGGCGGTCACGGCATCGTCGAAGAAGGTCATGCCCGTGGCGCCCAAACCCAGGGAATGGGCCGCCAGGTACATGTTGCCGCCCACCACCCCGGCCTCCAGTTGGGCCATGCGGTAACCCCGGTTGCCCAAACGCTCAAGCGTCTGTTCCAGGTCCACCATGAAAAAGGCCACCGCGCTGGCGTCGGCGCCCAAAGCCTGCTCGAAGCACAGGTGCCCGGCCTCCTCGCGGAACTCCCCTGGCTGCAAGAGTTCCAACTCACCGGACTCCCTGGAGTGGTAGTAGGACCCCGGTCCCAGCCCGTCCACCGCGTTCACTATCAGATAGGTCTCAACCAGCCCTTCTCCCAGGTCGGAGGAATATCTCCTGGTGGATGCGTTAAGGAGAGCGGAGAGCTGCGCGGAGCTGATGGGCTCTCTGGCGAACCGGCGGGTGGAACCCCGCTCCTCAACGACTGACTTTAGCGGGCTTGAACCAAGGGTCGCATTTGGCGGTTGCGCCATCGCGGGCTGCTCTTGTCCCCGCCAGTCCCGTACCTGTTGGCTGGTGTCCAACCGCGACTCGGCATGGAGCCGGTCAGATTCTGGGTATGCCAACGGGCTGGTGAACCCCAAGTCGCCGGCTGTGATTCCCGGCAGATCAGCAGGGATGCCAGCCTCGGTCCCACCCATTCCCACCGAGATAAGACAGGTGCTAGCCTCCTGTTCCGAATCCAGTCCGAGCAGGCGGTCAATCTCCGAATCGACGAACCCGCCCAGCATCCGCGCCGGTTGCCCCAGGGAGTTGGCGGTCGACAGCAGATTGGCCAGTACCGTGCCATTGTCCCAGAAGCAGTAGCGGTAACCCCGAGCCCGGTACTTCCAGGCGCTGCGCCAGAAGACCGCGGTGCTGATGACGATGGCCGGCACGCCTGCCAGGCCGTCATCGGCCGCGGCACCAGCCACGTTTCTCCGGAAATCGCCTGCCCGCAGTTGGACCAGGGCGTTCTCTGCGGGGGCGTAGTGGTACACGCCGGCGGCCAGTCCATCCAGATCGCCACAGACCATGTAGAGCTCGATGGGATAGAGGGCTCCCGCCGACGACGCAGCGCGGTAGTGCACCTCCCCCGCCGATGCCAGGACGCTCTTTCTGATGAGCCCGGCGGAGTAGTGGAGGATGCCGGCAACATTGGACAAGTCCAAGGCTGCAACGCTGGAGGGTACTGCTCCCGCGATGGCGTCCAGGGCCGGGGCTTCTGGCAGCGCGGGCTCAGGCAGGGCCACTTGGGGCAGGCCCGGATAAGTCTTGTAGAGGGGCGGCTTGGTCAGCAGGTTGATGTAGCTGAGTTTGGTGGCGTCGTGAAAGGCCCGGGCCGCCGCCGTGTCGCCGTTGCCCACTAAATGGTGCCCTTGTATTCGGGAGTGCGTTTTTCCACGAAGGAACGGGCCGCCTCATGGTGGTCATCGTGCCGTGAGCTGCGCTCCTCCAAGGCCAGGCCCATGTCCAGGGCCAGGTTCAAGTCCGCCCAGACCTTCTTATTGATGGCGTGTTTGGTGCCCCTGATGGCCAAAGCCGGGCCCGACGCCAGCCGGTGGGCCAGCTCCATGGCCGATTCCATCAATAGGTCGTGGGGGACGACCTTGTTCACCAGGCCGATGCGCTCGGCCTCGGCGGCGTCGATGATGTCCCCGGTCATGAGCAGCTCCTTGGCCTTGGCCACGCCCACCAGCAGCGGCCAGATGACCGCCCCGCCGTCGCCGGCCACCAGCCCTGCTTTCACGTGGGTGTCGCCGATGCGGGACTGGTCCGAGGCGTAGATGATGTCGCAGAACAGGGCGATGGTGGTTCCGAGCCCGGCGGCAACGCCGTTCAAGGCGCAGATGATGGGCTGCTCCACCCAGAGCATGTTATTGAGGATGCGCCGGCCGCCCTGGGAAACGGCACCCGTGGGCCGCTGCTCCAGGACGTTGGACTGTCCCCGCTCGTCCATGGACCGGACGTCGCCGCCGGAGCAGAACCTCCGGCCGGAGCCGGTGACCACCACCGCGCTCACGCTGCCGTCGAAGGCGACCTCGCCGAAGACCTCTTCCAGTTCCCGGTGCATGACCCGGTCGACGGCGTTCAGCCGCTCGGGACGGTTGAGGGTGATGGTGAGGACGGGCCCGTCCTGGTCCACCAGTAGGGTCTCGTACTTGTAGTCCGGCATGTTGGGCCTCCGGTGGGGGGGGGTTTGGGGGTCCTGGCGGTGCTTGGGTTGCTGAGAAGCAGCGCCCCCATCTCCGACTTTGTCGAGAGTCTCGACTCCGTCGGACCTAACCTTCCCCCACGAGTGGGGGAAGGGATTTTTTAGCCGCCAAGGGATACCACTTCGTCGAATTCTTCTTTGGTGACGGGTTGGATGGACAGGCGCATGCCCTTGCGGATGAGGAGCATGTCCTGGAGTTTGGGGTTCTCTTTGATCTCGGCCAGGGTGACCGGGCGGCCCAGTTCGCGCACGCCCTTTATGTCAACCATGGACCAGATGGGGTTTTCGGCCGTGGCCTTGGGTTCGTAGTGCATGTCGTTGGGGTCCAGACCGTGGAAGTCGTTATACCCCTCCCGGACCACGGTGGCGATGCCCACCACCGCCATGGGTTTGGCGTTGGAGTGGTAAAAAAGTATCTCGTCGCCCACCTTCATGTCGTCGCGCATGAAGTTGCGGGCCTGGTAGTTGCGGACACCGTCCCACTCGGCCCACCCGTCGGGCTCGTTCATCAGGTCGGTGAAGGAATAGGCGTTGGGTTCGGACTTGAAAAGCCAGTATCTCTTCTCGGGCATTCTAGCTCCCAGCTTCTACCGTAGTTTTATGCCTGCTGCTTCCAGGTCGAAGCAGCCTTCGATGAGGTCTTCTCTTTCCTGGCGGAGCACGTCTTTGCGGACGCGCAGGCTGGGGGTGCGGGGCAGTTCGTCCCTGATCTCCCAGTAGCGGGGCACTTTGAAATAGGCCAGGTTGTCAGCGCACCAGTAGACCAGTTCCTCAGGGTCGGGTGTGGCACCCTCCCTGGGGGTGACGTAGGCCTTGACCTCGTCCTCACCCAGTTCCGAGGGCACTGCCAGCACTGCGCAGTCCAGCACGTTGGGGTTGCGCTTGATGACGTTTTCCACTTCCTGGGAGGAGATGTTCTCCCCCCGGCGGCGGATGATGTCCTTCTTCCGGTCCACGAAGTACAGGAACCCGTCGGCGTCCACCCAGCCCAGGTCGCCGGTGTAGAGCCAGCCGTCCCGCAGGGTCTCCCTGTTCTGTTCCTCGTTCCGCCAGTAGCCGGGCATGATGGCCGGGTTCTTGATGGTGATCTCGCCCACGGTGTCCAGGCCCACATGCTCGCCGGTAACCTGGTCTGCGATGCGCACCAGGTTCTCGAACCCGGGCTGAGGGTGCTGACGGGGCCGACCCGATGACCCGGCGCGGCGGTCTTCGCGGATGCCCTCGATAGTGCCGAAGCAGGTCTCGGTCATGCCGAATCCCACGATGATGTCGGTGGCGAAGCGCTCTTGGAACTCGGCCAGGAATTCGGGCGCGAAGGAAGGCGACCCGTAGAACAGCCGAACGGTGTTGTCCTTGTCGTCGGGAGAGGGTGCGTTCTTGGCCAGCACGGGCATCATCATACCAATGAAGTTGACCACCGTGGCCTGGGCGTCGCGCACCTGGCCCCAGAAACGGGAGGCGCTGAACCGGTCCACCACCACCAGGGTGCCGCCCGAGGCGATGGCCCCCATGGTGGAGTAGTACTGGATGTTGGCGTGGTAGTAGGGCAGGCAGGTGAAGAACCGGTCGTCGGCGGTGGCCTGGGTCCAGTGGGCAAAGCCCTGCCCGGCGGCCACGTACATCAGGTGGGTGACCTGCACTCCCTTGGGATTGCCGGTGGTGCCCGAGGTGTAGACCAGCATGGAGATGTCGTCGGGGGAGATCTCGGGCAGGTCAGAAAGGGACTGTGCCGAGGCGTGGGCCTGGCTGAAGTCGGTCCAGCCGGAGAACTCCTTCCCTTCGGTGCCCCGAATCAAACGGACTGTGACGCTGGGGGCCAGGTCGGCGGCAGCGGCGGCAACGTCGGCCAGGGTGGGGTCGGAGACTATGCCCTTGGCCTCGGCGTTGTTCAGGATGTAGGCCGTCTCGTCCCGCTTGTAGGCCGTGTTCACCGGCACGCTGATGGCCCCGATGAGGGACAGGCCGAACCAGGAGTAGACGTACTCGATGCAGTTGGGCAGGAACAGGCACACCCGGTCGCCCATCCCGATGCCCAAGCCGGAGAACATGGCGGCCGTTTTCTTCACGCCGTCGTAGAATTCCTGGTAGGTCTTGCTCTCGGCGCCGATCTCGATGAAGGTCTTGGCCGGGTCTTTGGCCACGGCCTGTTCCAGGAACTGTCCCAGGGACATCTCCCAGGGCTTTTGGGTGTCGGTTGGCATAGAGCGGAAAACCCCACGAAAATCTTGCTGGCCGCGCACGGGCCGTCATGTGGCATTATACGGCTAAATGGGCGCGGTTCAAGGTAAGTTGACACTCCAAAAGCCCCGGCCCGTATAATGACCCATATGCCTGAGACAAACCTCCCCGAATCCGTGGACCCCAACCGGCTCAAGATAACCAGCGACGACGCCACCAAAGGAACTCTAATAGGCTTCAAGTGCAAGGAGTGCGGCACTTCGGTCTTCGGCCACGCCATCTTCTGCCAGCAGTGCACCTCCTCGGACCTGGAGGCGGTGGACCTGGGCGACAAGGGCATCCTCTTCAGCTACACCATCGTGCGCATCCCCCCCGCCGGCTGGCCCGGCGACGTGCCCTACGTGCTGGGACAGGTGGAACTTCCCGCCGGCCCCCAGGTGCTGGCAGAGGTTGTGGACTGCGCCCATGAGGACCTCAAGATCGGCATGGCGGTGGAGATGATCCTCCAGGCCGTTCCGGCGGAGAACGGCGGCCCCGACAAGGCCGTCTACAAGTGGCGACCGACCACGGCAGGAGCTTAAACAGTGAACCAGATCAGACCCGGCCGCGAGGTCATGGTGGTGGGCGTGGGCCTCCACCCCTTCGGCCGTTTTCCAGAGAAAGACCTGAGCACCCTGGCTGTGGAGGCGGTATTGCCCGCCCTGCAGGACGCCGGGGTCCGGTGGAAGGACATCCCCGTCGCCTACTTCGGCCACGTCTACTACCAGGGCATGTCCATCGGCGAGACCACCCTGTCCAAGCTGGGGCTGACCGGCGTGCCCATAGTGAACGTGGAGAACGCCTGCTCCAGCGGGTCCACGGCCTTCTGGCAGGCCTACTGGGGCATCACCACCGGAATCTACGACATGGCCCTGGCCTTCGGCGCCGAGAAGGTGCCCCGGGGCCCGGTGACGGTGACCGCCGAGGACAGCCCCGAGCGGTACATCGGCGGCGACCACATGATGGCCGGGTACGCCCTGCGCGGCAAACGCTACATGGAGGAGACGGGCGCGCCGGCCACGGCCCTGGCCCAGGTGTCGGTGAAGGCCCGGCAGAACGCAGCGCTGAACCCCTTCGCCCACCGCAAGGACACCTACACGGTGGAAGAGGTGCTGAACTCGCGGATGATCGCCGACCCGCTGACCCTGTACCAGTGCTGTCCCACCAGCGAGGGCGCGGCGGCGGCGGTGCTCTGTGCCCGGGAGAACCTGTCCGACTATGGCATCGATGAATCGAGGGCGGTGTCCATCGCCGCGGCGGTGCTGACCTCGGGCGACTATAACGGACGGGGCGCCGACCACTCGGCATTCAGTCCCTACCGCACCGAGCCGGCGGCTTTGCAGGCCTACGAGATGAGCGGCCTGGGCCCCGAGGACGTTGACCTGGTGCAGGTCCACGACGCCGCCACCATCGGCGAGCTGCAGCAGGTGGAGTCTTTGCACCTGTTCCCCTTCGGCGAGGCCTGGCGGGGAACGGTGGAGGGTCGCACGGCTTTGAGTGGGGACATACCGGTGAACACCGACGGCGGGCTGCTGGCCATGGGCCACCCCTTCGGCGCGTCGGGCATCCGCATGATTCACGAGACGGTGACCCAACTGAGAGGCGAGTCCGGACCCCGGCAGGTGGCCAACGCACGTGTGGGCGTGGCCCAATGCTCCGGCGCCGGCGACGTGACCACGGTCCACATCCTCAAGAAAGGCTAGCGCCTTTGGCTGGTGGCCAAGCTGACCGCTCCCACCCTATCATTCTGAGGAGCGCCGCAGGCCGACGAAGAATCTGCCAAGCAGCACCCTGGCAGACCCTTCGCTCCACTCAGGGTGACATTAGGGAAACAATCGGCAGAAAACCAACACGGCCCACTCCAGAAAAAGGGGGAAAGCCAGCCCACAGCCCCATCAGTCCAGGCCCGCAACAGCCCTGACTGCTGACCGCTGAAAGCTGACCGCCGAAGGTCCACGATGGAATCGGGACGAGTATGCCCAATTACGTGATAATGGCCGCCATGCGAGGCCGGTTCCTCTCGGAACGGGGGAACACCTACGACAACTTCCAGATGCTGGGCTACTCCAACGGCCCCGACCCCACGTCCGCCGTCTCGGCCTTCTTCGACCAACCCCAATACCCCATCGACTGGGGCGACGTGGAATACCTCTGGGCCGAACGCCTGGCCGACGACCCCTCCAACGGCCACCTAGGCGACTACGAACGCGTGTACGTGGAGACGCTCAGGAAGCGGTGGGAGGATGGGGGTCAAATCTAGACCGAACGCCAACCCGTACGGGCACACCAGCTTCAATTCCGGCAGCGACAGTAAAATGGCGGTGTGTCCAACTTGGTTCTCTGGGCTGAATAATAAACCTGTGCTTTGTTGAGGGATTTGAGCTTTAGCCAGAGGCCATCGTCCCGCGGGGCCCGCTTGATTTCTACGTCGAGAGCACCCGGATTTGTTGCCCGTGATCAAATCAGATTCGATATTATTTCAGATTAGATAAGAGAACATTGATTTTGTTAGACGTTCTTCTTCAAATAGGGCCCGACCAACAAAGCAACGGCACATTGTGGGGATGGTACTGGAATGAAATCGGTGTACTTTTGTCGGCAGCTACTTTGTTGGCTTTCGTTTTAGTCCTATTGGCTCAAATAAGAGCAACAAGCTCTATGACCCGGTCAGTGGAGATAGCCAACCAGCAGCTCGTCAGGCTCAGGCCGGTGCTCGACATTATGTATCCTCCAAATCCAGCGCCCGCTGATTTGAAGGGTGGTGTGATGCCCGGCACTATTGAGTTCGCTGTTAAGAATATCGGCGCTGACGTCGCGCATGACGCCCACTCTGTTCTTAGTTTCTGGCACAATGACACACCCCTCTTCACCGCCCCCTCCGAAAGCAGGGTCGACGTAGCGCCGAGTGGCCAGCTAGGCCGAGTCTTCATGCTCACTCAAGAGCCAATGGCCATTACTAACGATGCGTTGATGCGCGACCCGGTTAACGTTCGATACGAGTTTGTGATCAGGTATAGAGGAACTTTATCAGTTCAAGAGCGGATACTGAACTATCAATGGAGGGAGTCAAAAATTTCTGCCCGTGCAATCATGGGGGATGGGCCAGGTCGTTGGTCGCTCTCAGGCATAGCGAATGTCCAGCTGGACCAGCCGGTGTCCGGCCCATTGGATAGCCCGGATTGATACCAAATCCACTCGGTACAATGTGCCGCCAAACGCAGCTATACCCCTACCGAAGCCGTGGCTAGCGTCCGAGCGCTTTTCGACATAGTGATTGCCCCTCTACCCCCAATGCGCCCGCATCAGCCGCACCCACGTCTTTTGGGCAATGTCGGCGCGGCGGTTTCTTAGGGGGGATTCTTGTTGGCGGAGGGTCTGGTCGACGTTGGTCTGTTGGGTGCTGGTGACCCTGGTCTCCTCCCAGTGGGTGGGGCTGTGGTAGCCGGTCAGGAGCAGAATCTCCATGGGTTGGGTCGCGGCGACGGTGGTCCACAAGCCCAGGATGCAGGCGCCCTGGGACTCGATCCGCGGCCAGATGCCGTTCTCCGAGCTGTCGACGAAGTCCGAGAGGTCCGCGGGGTCGATGAAGAACCGCCGGCAGCCATAGACGGGCCGCCGGTCTTCGTCGGGGACCAGCGGCTTGGGCCGGGAGGCGATGGGCCGCAGCAGACGGACGGACTCGCTCTCGACAACACCCTGGGGCGCGGGCCCCACCCGGCCCTGGGCCGCCTCCCAGCCGGCGGCATCTTCGAACCCGGTTATCTGGAGGAACTGGTTCTCCGGGTCGCCGATGAGCCCGCTGAGCAGGCACAGGGTCTGCCCGCCCTCGGCCCTTAGCTTCGGCCAGTACTCGCTCCGGCAGTACTCCAGGTACTCGTCAGTGGATTTCGCGTGGGCTAGCGTCCGCCGTTCTTCGTAGATCAACGGTCTGTCTCCTGTTTGGGTCTATCGGGTTTCCCGCTGCTACGCAGTCTGCCTCCGGTACATCCACGTCGTGGCGATGAGCAGCAGCGACATCATCAGGCCGGCCACCCAGACACCGGTCAGGATGGTGTCCCAGTCCCAGCCCTCCACCACGATGGCGCGCATGGCCTCCATGACGTAGGTCACCGGGTTGATCTTCACCGCCACCTTGAACCAGCCGGAGAGCTGCTCCTCGGGCATGAACGCCGTTGTCAGGAAGATGAAGGGAAAGAACAGCACCCCGGAGGTCTGGGTCACCTGGGCGTTTCGGGTCTTCAGCGCGATCATTATCCCCAGGCACGACCAGACCAGCCCGAAGGCCACCGCCAGGACCAGCATGGCCAATATCCCCAGCGCACCGCCCTGGAAGTCCACGCCCATGCCCAGGGCCAACACCACCACCACCAACGCCTGCAACAGCGCCCTGGTGCCCGAGACCATCAGGCTGGCGAATAAGATCGAGAACCGGTTGATGGGGGCCAGAAGCAGCTTGTCGAAATAGCCCGACATTATGTCCGTCAGCAGGGCAAATCCCGAGTCGGCGCCGCTGAAGACCACCACCTGCACGATGATCCACGCCACCAAGAAGGCCTGGTAGTCGCCGGTGCCGAACCCGCCCAGGCTGATGGTGTTGTCGAAGGTGGCCCCGAAGATGACGAAGAGCAGCCCTGAGATGAACAGCGGCGATATGACGTTGGCCGGCA